>OLFU01003286.1_pt1 | contig 10942 bp, 10 predicted proteins | sample 1605161 | NCBI WGS metagenome assembly OLFU01 (sample SAMEA3888914, study PRJEB22519) | human gut metagenome | biome: human gut; feature: human-associated habitat; material: faeces | place: Denmark | collected 2011
CAATCGACGGTGGCGAGCAGTTAGATGGTGGCGAAAAATGGGAGATCCACAGAGAGCCGCCAACATTTGAAGAACAGAACCCGGCAGAGGAGATCTTAGAGACCGGTATCAAGGTCATTGACCTGCTTGCTCCTTATGCAAAGGGTGGTAAGATCGGTCTGTTCGGTGGCGCCGGGGTAGGTAAGACGGTACTGATCCAGGAGTTGATCAGCAATATCGCAACCGAGCATGGTGGATATTCTATCTTTACCGGTGTTGGAGAGCGTTCCCGTGAAGGTAACGATCTTTGGACAGAAATGAAGGAATCCGGTGTTCTGGAAAAGACAGCCCTAGTGTTCGGACAGATGAACGAACCACCTGGAGCAAGAATGAGAGTTGGTCTTGCAGGACTTACAATGGCTGAGTACTTCAGAGATAAGGGTGGAAAGGATGTACTTCTTTTCATTGATAATATCTACAGATTTACCCAGGCTGGTTCAGAGGTTTCAGCACTTCTTGGACGTATGCCTTCAGCCGTTGGTTATCAGCCGACACTGGCAACGGACCTTGGCGGACTTCAGGAGCGTATTGCTTCTACAAAGAATGGTTCTATTACTTCTGTTCAGGCTGTTTATGTGCCTGCAGATGACTTAACAGACCCGGCGCCTGCTACTACTTTCGCTCATCTGGATGCAACTACAGTCCTTTCCAGAAAGATCGTAGAACAGGGTATTTATCCGGCAGTGGATCCTCTGGAGTCTTCTTCCCGTATCCTGGAAGAGGATGTTGTAGGAAAAGAGCATTATGAAGTAGCCAATAAAGTAAAAGAGATGCTGCAGAAGTATAAAGAACTGCAGGATATCATCTCCATCCTGGGTATGGAGGAACTTTCCGAGGAAGATAAGCTGACAGTCAACCGTGCAAGAAAGATACAGAGATTTTTATCCCAACCATTCCATGTGGCAGAGAACTTTACCGGTGTTCCGGGAAAATATGTACCTGTAAAGGAAACGGTCCGTGGATTTAAGGCGATCATTGACGGAGAAATGGATGAATATCCGGAAGCAGCCTTCTTTAATGTGGGTACCATTGACGAAGTAGTGGAAAAAGCGAAGGCGATGCAGGAAGGAGCGTCATAATGGCAGCATTCTGGCTTAAGGTCATAGCCAGTGACCATGTATTTTATAATGGAAACTGCGAGTCCCTGGTGGTTCCGGCTCATGATGGGGAAGTAGGTATCCTTCCTCACAGAGAGGCTATGATCCTGGCAATCCAGGAAGGAGAACTGCGGTTTCGCGTTCCCGGGGAAAACCAGTACCGGGAAGCGGTTGTAGGTATTGGGATCGTACAGGTAGCAAATAACCGTGTAACGGTTGTAGTAGATACAGCGGAACGGCCGGAAGATATTGACGAAGTCCGGGCCAGACAGGCTTTGGAACGGGCCCAGGAACAGCTTCGTCAGAAACAGAGTATCAGAGAATATTATATGTCAAAAGCATCCATGGCCCGTGCCCTCAGCCGTCTGAAAGCCAGCCAGCATAAGGGCAGTGAATACCATGGATTATAATAGATCACATTATAGATCACATAAGCAGCGCGCCGGAAGGTACGCTGTTTTTGCGTTATATATTTTTTATAGTTACAGCCAGTTGTTATGTTCTACCAGAAAATCGCAGAAATCAGCTACAATAGGGCTTTTCTTTCCTTTTTCGGACCAGGATGATCTGGCGGCGGCATTTCTGGTCTGTGATGGGCAGAAGTTTTACCGGAAAATGACCAGGCGAACCACCAAAATTAGTAGTAAGAGGTCCCCATGAGCAGGCAGGCCAGAAACCGATGCCCATTCCCGCTGCGATCAGGTTTCGCACAGACTCCGTAGTGTCGCTTTCAAAGATGATATGGGGAGTAAAGCCAGCTTCCATAAAATAGCTGTTTGTGATCTGGCGGATGGGCTTGGAACCGCCAAGGCAGATATAATCGGCATCTTTTGTGTCTGTTAAACGGATGGACTCCCTGGATCCATAGGGAGAATGGGATGGCACTGCCAGATACAGGTCTTCTTCTAACATAACCGTGGCATCGTCATTTTCCTTTGGGGCAGTATCGGCTCTCCGGGCTGTAACACATACGTCAAAATCGTCTTCCTGTCCTGGTATCTGGTACAGCTGGAAATTTACATCCGGGCGGAGGCTTCTGTAGGCAATGATCCGGTTGGTGATCAGGGCAGAGGCAGAAAGGAGACGAAGATGTACAGTGTGGGTGGCAGCTTCCTTTCCTTTTCGCAGTTCCTCCGGCAGCCGGTCTAAGCTGCTTAAAATAGGGATCAGCCGTTTTTGCAGGAATTTTCCTTCATCATTTAATTCAATGCTGCGGTTCTTTCTCTCGAACAGGGGAACACCCAGTTCTGCTTCCAGCCTGTGGATGGCCTGGGAAAGAGCCGGCTGGGCGATCTGTAAGTGTTCTGCTGCTTTTGTCATATGCTGGTACTGGGCCGCAACTAAAAAATATCGTAATTGTAGTAATTCCATGATGCACCTCTTCATTTGTTGCAAGTCTTAAGTATTTCATAAGCAGTTCTATTATAAGCAAAAGGGGGAAAATGTCAAATTTATATCGAAGACACTAACAAAATGCGCTATAATATAATGAGCGCAGGGAAATCTTCAAACGCGTTGCTAATGCGTTTTTGATATGCATGGCAAAACAAGCAACTGCAAAGCAGAAAGGGGAATATAAATATGAAGGAATTATTGTTTATGAAACCGGTTTTCAAAGAAGCTGTCTGGGGAGGCAGAAAACTTCGGGATGATTTTGGGTATGAGATACCAAGCGACAGTACCGGGGAGTGCTGGGGCATCGGAGCCCACAAAAATGGAGACTGTGAGATCGCAGAAGGCACTTATAAGGGAGAGCATCTGTCAAAATTGTGGGAAGAACATCCGGAATTGTTTGGAAATGAAGATGGAAAATATGGAAAAGAATTTCCCCTTCTTATTAAGATCATTGATGCTAAATCTGACTTAAGCATCCAGGTACATCCGGATAACGCCTACGCAAAAGAACATGAAAACGGCTCTCTGGGCAAAACAGAGTGCTGGTACATCTTAGACAGTGAGCCGGGAACCCAGATCGTTATCGGCCATCATGCAAAAGACAAAGAAGAATTAATGCAGATGGTAGAGGAAAAGCGCTGGAAAGACCTGATCCGTGAAGTGCCGGTAAAAAAAGGCGATTTTTATCAGATCGATCCTGGCTGTGTCCATGCCATCAAAGGCGGTACTGTTATTTTAGAGACCCAGCAGTCCAGTGACATTACTTACCGTGTATACGATTATGACAGAAAATGGAACGGAAAGCTTAGGGAACTTCATGTAAAACAGAGTCTGGATGTGATCAAAACTCCATTCCAGCCTGCAAAGGACCAGAGAAGCATCACCCATACAGAAGGAGCTGACCTGGAACATCTGGAAACATGCCCTTATTATACAGTAGAAAAATACGATATCCACGGAACCTGGGACCATGTTTTTGAGGCTGGTTTTGTAAATGCCAGTGTGATTGAAGGAGAAGGAAGCATAAACGGCAGAAAGATCAAAAAGGGAGATCATTTTATCATTCCTGCTGATTTTGGGACCTGCTCTTTTGAGGGTAACTTAAGCCTGATCTGTTCCTGGGTATAAAGTGCTATATTCAGCTGTGACAGTAAAATAAGTTGCTTTTTAAACTAATAGGTGATAGGATAGCTTTATATCGAGTTAAGAGCAAATGGTGCTCTTTGTTTATGGACCAGCCGCTGACCAGCGGTCGTGTCTATTTATAAAGAGGTAAAAGGGAAGCAGGGGAAGTACCTGCGCGATCTCGTCACTGTAAGCAGGGAGCAAGGCCATTATGTCACTGGGAAACCGGGAAGGCAGTTTTGTATGTAGAAAGCAGCAAGCCAGGAAACCTGCCATTTGTTGGTACAGGAGAAGGTTCATTCCGGGTCACGAGTAATTGATCGTGCCGGTCCTGAAAGATGATCATGGCAATTGTTCCAGTCGTGTTATCATGGATCAGGATTTCTGACTCACACAGGAAAATGGACTCCTGCGCCCTGCCGGGAATTTCTTCCGGATCGATACATATTATTATGTGTCTTAGGACAAGGAGGAAAATGAAAATGAAGTTGAAAAAAGCAATGCTGCTTTTCGCAGCGGCAGCAGTAGCTGCAGGTACCGTAGCAGGATGCTCTGGAAGCGCAAAGGAGACAACAGCCGCTTCTGTAGCAGAGACAAATGCTGAGGAAACAAAAGAAGAGACCACAGCAGAGGAGACCCAGAAAGAGAAAACTGCTGCTGAAGAAGAGGACGAAGAAAACTACGATACAGGAGATGCAGCATTGGACAACACAAGAAATCAGGATGAGATCGGAGAAAAAGAACTTTTAGTTGTAAGTTTTGGAACCAGCTACAATGACAGCCGTCGTTTAACCATTGGTGCTATTGAAGATGCCATCGAAAAGGCAGAGCCGGATTTTTCCGTAAGAAGAGGTTTTACCAGCCAGATCATTATTGACCATGTAAAGAAGAGGGATGATGTTACTATTGATAATGTAACAGAAGCTCTGGACCGTGCAGTAAATAATGGTGTAAAGACTCTGGTTGTTCAGCCAACCCATCTGATGAATGGTCTTGAATATACAGATCTGGTAAATGAAATTGCAGAAAATGCAGACTCCTTTGAGAAGGTTGTTGTAGGTGAACCATTACTTACATCCGATGATGACTTTAAGGCAGTGATCCAGGCAATTACAGACGCAACCAAGGAATATGATGATGGCGAGACCGCGATCTGCTTTATGGGTCATGGTACAGAGGCTGACTCCAATCAGGTATATGCCAAGATGCAGGATATGCTGACAGAGGAAGGCTTTGAGCACTACTATGTAGGTACTGTAGAAGCAACTCCAAGTCTGGAAGATGTAGTAGCAAAGGTAAAAGAAGGTTCCTATAAGAAAGTTGTATTAGAGCCTTTAATGATCGTTGCCGGTGATCACGCAAACAACGATATGGCAGGTGATGAAGAAGGTTCCTGGAAGACCACTTTTGAAGAAGCTGGTTATGAAGTAACCTGCCTGGTAAGAGGTTTAGGTGAGTTAGAGCCGATCCAGCAGCTGTTTGTAGAACATGCAAAGGCAGCTGTTGACAGTCTTGCAAAATAATCGATTTTGCATTAGGATGCTAAGTTAAAATAAAAAAGGCGGTCAGAGAAAATTCTGGCTGCCTTTTGTTGCAATGCATATGGGAAATGTGCCGGTGATGTGTCCGGCAGTGGACCTATAGACAGTGAGAAAGATGGTAAAAAGATGAAAATAAGAAAATATATACTGTGTGCCGGGATCGTTGGTTTAGTGGGGATGTCTTCCGGATGCGGACAAAAGACAGACAGCGGGGCAACTTCCCAGGCTGTAAGCGAACAGGCAGATACAAAAGAAAATGCAGAAACATCTGGTGCAGCAGGTGCCGAAACAGAAAAAGAAACGGCTCCTACAGTGCAGGTAGTAACAGATGATATGGTGCCTGTTGAAGCAGATGCGTTAAAAGACGGCGTTTATCTGGTAGAGGTGGACTCCAGCTCTTCCATGTTCCACATTACAGAGGCAGAACTGACGGTTGCTGATGGAAAGATGAGCGCAAAGCTGACCTTAAGCGGTTCCGGCTATGGAAAAGTATTTATGGGAACCGGGGAAGAGGCAGAAAAAGCAGGGGAAGGAGATTACATTCAGGCAGAAGAGAGTGCAGATGGAAAGAATGTATTTGAGATCCCGGTAGAAGCCTTAGACAAAGGAATTGACTGTGCAGCTTACAGCAAAAAGAAAGAAACCTGGTATGACAGGACCCTGGTAGTCCGGGCATCTTCCCTTCCAATGGAAGCCTACAAAGAGGGGAACATGAAAACTGTGGAAAGCCTGGGCCTGGAAGACGGAACATACACAGTGGAAGTGAAACTGGAAGGCGGTTCCGGCCGTACAACTGTGGAAACGCCAACGCAGTTAAAGATCCAGGATGGAAAGGCAACGGCTGTGATCACCTGGGGCAGCTCTCATTATGATTATATGAAAGTGGGAGAAGAAAAGTATGAGCCTGTAAATACAGAAGGAAATTCTTCCTTTGAGATCCCGGTCACTGTTTTTGACCAGAAACAGAAAGTGATCGCAGATACCACAGCCATGAGTGTGCCTCATGAGATCGACTATACACTGATCTTTGACTCTGAAAGTATTCAGCCACAGTAACGGGCAGGCAGCAGATCACAGGAAAGAAAGATGAAAAAACAGATAAAAAAGAAACTATTAAAAGGATTTCTTCTGGGAACGCTGACTGTCTGCGTTCTGGGAATGTGCGCTGGATGCGGACAAAAGACAGAAAATATAGAGAATACAGTTACTTCCCCTACAGCACAGGAGCAGACAGGAAAAACGGGGCAAAAATCCCTTTCTTGGTCAGAACTAACGCAGACAGGAAGTATGGATCTTTCATATGCAGATCAGTTTTCTGTCACCTACTATGGGGAAGAAAACTATGCCCTGGTCATTATTGGAGAAGATGAAAAATTCCTGGTAGTGCCGGAAGGAGAGCCGGTACCGGAAGATCTCCCGGAAGATATTACGCCCCTTTTGCAGCCTTTAACGAATATGTACCTGGCAGCTACTTCTGCTATGGACTTTTTCTGCCATTTGGATGCAGTGGATCAGATCACCCTTTCCGGTACAGACCGTTCCGGCTGGTATTTAGAGGAACCGAAAAAAGCTCTGGAAGAGGGAACCATGGAATATGCAGGAAAATACAGCGCTCCTGATTATGAACGGATCGTAGATAAGTCCTGCTCCCTTGCCATTGAGTCTACCATGATCTATCATTGTCCACAGGTAAAGGAGCAGCTGGAAAATCTGGGAGTTCCGGTCCTGGTAGAGCGTTCCAGCTATGAGGCGGATCCTTTAGGAAGGATGGAATGGATCAAGCTGTACGGGGTACTTACAGGAAAAGAGCAGCTGGCAGAGGAATTATTTGAAAAAGAGATCAAAGAACTGGAAAATGTTTCTGTTCAGGCGGATGAAGGACAGGAACATTCGGATCAGACAAACCAGGGAAAAACAGTAGCCTTTTTTTACATTACATCCAGGGGCAGTGCCAATGTGCGTAAGCCGGGAGATTATGTGGCAAAAATGATCACTATGGCAGGTGGCACCTATGTTCCCCAGAGTGCAGAGGAAGAAGAGGAAAACGCTCTTTCTACCATGAATATGGAAATGGAAGCCTTTTATGCAAAGGCAAAGGACGCAGATTACATTATTTATAACAGTACCATTGACGGTGAACTGACCACAATGGATGAATTTCTTGCAAAAAGCCCATTGTTAGCAGATTTTAAGGCAGTTAAAGAGGGACATGTGTGGTGTACAGGAAAGAACCTGTTCCAGGAGACTATGGGACTGGGAAATATGATACAGGATATACACAGGATGCTGACAGAAGAGACACCAGATGAAGGACAGATGCATTATATCCATCAACTGAAATAAGAAAGGGGAAACACAGGTTGAAGACCAGAGAAATGACGGGAACAGCAAAAAAGCGGATCCATATTGCAGGGGTATTTTTACTCCTGGTTGTGGCACTGGTCCTGCTTTTTTTCTGGAATATTTATTCCGGAAGTGTAAGTGTAGAACCGAAAGATGTGCTGCGGCTTTTGTTTCAGGGACCGGATGAAAGTACACAGGCAAGGATCCTCTGGGATATCCGTTTCCCAAGAGTGCTGGCAGCTATGTTATTAGGCGGTGCCCTGTCTGTTTCCGGATTTCTGCTTCAGACCTTTTTTGCAAATCCCATTGCAGGCCCCTTTGTGCTGGGAATTTCTTCCGGTGCAAAACTGATGACAGCCCTGGTGATGATATTTCTTCTGGGAAGAGGGCTGGTGGCAGGTTCCGTTGTATTGATTTTGGCATCTTTTATTGGTGCCATGCTTTCTATGGGTTTTGTGATCCTGATCGCCAATAAAGTGAACAATATGTCTATTCTGGTCAGCTATATCTGTTCCGCAGTTACGGATCTGGTAGTTACCTTTGCAGATGACTCTAATATCGTAAATCTGCATAACTGGTCTTTGGGCAGTTTTTCCGGCATTACCTGGGAAAATATTTCGGTTATGGCAGTGGTGATCTTTTTCTGTATGATCTGTGCCATGTTGATGGCAAAACCTGCAGGGGCATATCAGTTAGGAGAGATCTATGCAGCCAGTATGGGTGTGAACATAAAGGCGTTTCGCCTGGCACTGATCCTGGTGTCCAGTATCCTTTCTGCCTGCGTTACTGCTTTTGCAGGTCCGGTCTCCTTTGTGGGGATTGCTGTTCCACAGCTGGTAAAAAGCCTGTTTAAAACAACAAAGCCGATTATTATGATACCTGCCTGCTTTTTAGGCGGGGCAGTATTTTGCAGCTTTTGTGACCGGCTTGCAAGAACCCTGTTTTCGCCGGTAGAATTAAGTATCAGTACAGTAACAGCTGTGTTTGGAGCGCCGGTGGTTATTTATATGATGATACAGACCAGAGGAAGAAGGTGACAGGATGATGGCAGAAGAAAGAAGCAGTTCTTATATTTGTGCGGAAGATATAAGCGTAGGTTATCATAACCTGCCATTGATCCAAAAGATAAACCTTCATGTAAACAGGGGAGAGATACTGACTCTCATAGGACCAAACGGCGCAGGAAAATCTACTATATTAAAGAGCCTGATCGGTCAGCTGAAACTGGTAAAAGGGGCAGTGTGGCTGGATGGAACCTCTATGGGGACCATGAAGGAAAAAGAGATTGCCCTTCGTATGTCTGTGATGATGACCGGCCGAGTGAAAACAGAGCGGATGACCTGTGAAGAAGTGGTAAGTATGGGGCGGTATCCTTATACAGGGAAAATGGGGATCCTGACAGAAAAAGACTGGCAGATCGTAAGGGAGTCTTTAGAACTGGTCCAGGGACTGGAACTGGCAGAAAAGGACTTTGAGGCGGTCAGTGACGGACAGCGCCAGAGAGTCCTTCTTGCAAGAGCCATCTGTCAGGAACCACAGGTCATTGTATTAGATGAGCCGACTGCATTTTTAGATATCCGGCACAAACTGGAACTTTTGTATCTTCTTAAAAATATGGTGCGGGAAAAGAAAGTGGCAGTGCTTATGTCTCTGCATGAACTGGATCTGGCCCAGAAGATATCCGATCATATTATCTGTGTAAAAGGGGATAATTCCATTGGCCGCTTTGGTACGCCGGAGGAAATTTTCAGTGGAGATTATATCAAAGAACTGTTTCAGATCGAAAAAGGCACCTATCTTACAGATTATGGCAGCGTAGAGTTGGAAGCTGTAAAAGGAGAGCCGAAGGTGTTTGTCATTGGCGGAAATGGAACAGGAATCCCGGTGTATCGGCAGCTGCAAAAAGAGGGAATTCCCTTTGCAGCAGGTATCCTGTGGGAAAACGACAGGGAATATCCGGTGGCAGAGGCACTGGCTTCTGTGGTGATTCGGGAAAAAGCCTTTGAATCGGTCTCAGATGCGACCTTTGAAACTGCGGTAAAGGTTCTTAAAAACTGTGAAAAGGTGATCTGCTGTATGGAAAACTTCGGAACTTACCAGGAACCTTGCAGACAGTTGTGGAAAATAGCAAAAGATCTTGGAAAAATTTGACTTCTATGCTCACTTTTGTTAAACTTTTATCAGCTGACAAGTAGACAAAAAAGTCCGCCAGACAAAAAACGAGAGAAAAGAGGACTTAAAAACATGGAGAAGTATTTTCCGGAACTGAACGAGAAGTACAGGAAGAAAAATTATCCCGATGGTGTATTTGCAAGAATGCATAAGAACACAGAAAAAGTGTCCTGGCTGCAATGTGGATCATGAACAAAAATAAGACATATCTTGCAGAATGGATGCTTCCTTTACAGGCATGGTAAATGTGATGGCCGGTGTCTGCGGGGCTTCTTCTTCGCTTTGCGCTACCTCTTTTTATAGGAAATCTGCTGCAGCAGTTTTACAATCTGGCAGATACTTCCATAGCAGGCCATATGTTAGGAGACCAGGCACTGGCTGAGATTGGCGCAACGGCAGCTCTTTACAGCCTGATCACCAACTTTGCTTTCGGTATGAACAATGGTCTGGCTCTTACGGTCAGCCGCAATTTCGGTGCCGGAAATGAAAAGAAGATGAAGCAGGAAGTCTGCTGGATGACTATTTTATCCATTGGAACTGCTTTGGTACTTTCAGGGGGCTTTCTGCTGTTTCAGAAAATACTTCTGGAACTGCTTAAGATCCCTGAGGAAAATATGACAGGAGGAATGACATTATGCCATGTACAACTATATTAGTAGGAAAAAAGGCAAGTTATGACGGTTCTACCATGATCGCCAGAAATGACGATGCAGGCGGCAATCATTTTACAGCAAAAAAATATGTGATCGTACATCCGGAGGAGCAGCCGAAGGTGTACAAATCTGTGATCTCTCATGTGGAGATCCCGCTTCCGGAGCATCCCATGCGCTACAGCGCAGCTCCTAATGCCATTCCCGGACAGGGAATTTGGGCAGCCTGCGGTGTAAATGAGAAAAATGTGGCAATGACTGCAACCGAGACCATTACCTCCAACCCGAGAGTCCTGGGTGCGGATCCTATGGTAGTGTACCAGCCGGCAGAAGACGGAAAGGCAGAAGTTCCAGGTGGTATTGGAGAGGAGGATATCGTTGTTCTTGTCCTTCCTTATATTAACAGTGCCAGAGAAGGTGTAAAGCGCCTGGGAAGCCTGTTGGAGCAGTATGGAACTTATGAGAAAAATGGGATTGCTTTTCAGGATGCAAATGAGATCTGGTGGCTTGAGACGATCGGCGGACACCACTGGATCGCCAGAAGAGTACCTGATGACAGCTATGTGGTAATGCCAAACCA
>OLFU01003288.1_pt1 | contig 10937 bp, 9 predicted proteins | sample 1605161 | NCBI WGS metagenome assembly OLFU01 (sample SAMEA3888914, study PRJEB22519) | human gut metagenome | biome: human gut; feature: human-associated habitat; material: faeces | place: Denmark | collected 2011
CCGCCGAGCCACCGGCTCCAGGCGACCGGCCGTCTGACGTGCCAGCTCCAGCAGGTCTACCGGCTCCATCTTCAGCCCGTCGCCCCCCTCGTCCAGACGGGACAGGTGGATGATGTCCTCCACCAGGGCAATGAGCCGCTGGCTCTCCCGGTAGATGTCACTGGCAAAGCCGTTGATATCCTCGGGCTTGACGATACCGTCCTTCATGATCTCCGCCATGCCGGAGATGGCGGTGAGAGGGGTCTTCAGTTCGTGGGAGACATTGGCGGTAAACTCCCGCCGCAGCCGCTCCCCCTGCTCCTGGGCGGTGATGTCCACCAGCACCAGCACTGCGCCCTCCACTTGGGTCTCGTGGAACACCGGGTCGGCCAGCAGCTGGACACACCGCTCTCCCCGCTCCAGGCGGCCCTGGGCCCGCTGACCGGCCAGGGCCCGCTCCACCACCGTGCGGAAGGCATCGCTGCGGTCCAGGGTGAGGACGCTGGCCTGCTCGGCGGGGCTGACCGCCCCAAGCAGGCGCAGGACCCCGGAATTATAGGACAGGATGCGCCCCTTGGTATTCAGCAGCACCACCCCCTCGGACATGTTCTCCGCCAGGGTGGCAAACTCCCGCTGCTGCTGGCGCATGGTGTCCATCTGACAGCGGATGGTGTCGTTCTGACGGCGGATCTTGGTGATAAGGGGGGCCAGCTCGTCATAACCCCGGCACTGCTCCGGCTCTTCCAGGTCCAGGTCCAGAATGGGGCGGATGATGCCCTTGGCCAGCCGGGAGGCCAGCACCGCCGCCAAAATCATGGACAGCACCAGAATAATGAGCAGCGGCTGGATCATAGAGGCCAGCAATACCACCACCGTAGACTGAGCGCTGGCCAGGCGGATCACCGTGCCGTCGCTCAACCGGCGGGCGGCATAGTAGGTCCGGCGGGACAGGGTGGACGACTCCCGCTGGGCCGTGCCCTGGCTGGCCAGCATGGCCTGGCGGATTTCCGCCCGGTCGGCGTGGTTCTCCATCTGGGCGGGGTCTGCCCGGTTGTCATACAGCACGGTGCCGTCCTTGTCCACCCAGGTCACCCGGCTGGATACATTCAGCGTGTCTAAGTAGTCCCGGCCCGTGGTCTCCACGCCCTGGGCCACCATGGCCGCCTCGGTGGCCAGTTCCCGGGTGAGCTGGTCGCCGAAATACTGGTACAGCATCCCCATGAACAGGGCCACCGACAGCAGAAACACGGCAAGGCCCACCGTCATGGCGTTTTTAAAAATCTTCGCGGCCATTTTCTCGCTCCATTCTGCCCAGGGCCGCTTTTACGCTCAGCCCTCGGCGATCTTATAGCCCACGCCCCGCACCGTTTCGATGCAGCCGCCGGACTCCCCCAGCTTCTGGCGCAGGGTGCGGATATGGACGTCCACAGTGCGGCTTGCCCCGTCGAACTCATAGCCCCAGATGGTGTTCAGCAGCTGGTCCCGGGTGAACACGGTCCCCCGGTGCTCCAGCAGCAGGCACAGAAGCTGGAACTCTTTCAGCGTCAGGGCCACGTCCCGCTCCCCGTCCCGGACGATGTGGCGGCCCGGGTCTACATACAGCTGTCCCAGACGATAGACGGTCTCCGGCTCCTCCCGGCCCCCGGCGTGGCGCAGGGCGGTGCGGATGCGTGCCATCAGCTCCATCATCCCAAAGGGCTTGGCGATGTAGTCGTCCGCCCCCTGGTCCAGGCCCAGCACCTTGTCATATTCGGTGCTCTTGGCGGTGAGCATCAGCACCGGGGTCCTGCGGGTGGCCGGGTCGGCCCGCAGCTTTTTCAGCACCTGCAGGCCGTCCTCCTCGGGCAGCATAATGTCCAGCAGCACCAGCTCCGGCTTTTCCAGGGCCAGGGCGCTCCAGAACTGGGACGGCCGGTCAAAGCCCCGGGCCTCCATGCCCTGGCTGTTCAGCGTGTAAACCACCAGCTTTTGAATGCTGGCATCATCCTCCAGAACGTAGATCATATCCGTTCAAAACTCCTGTCAAAAAGCGCCTTCAGTCGTCCTCATACTGGCCGGTGAGGGCATACTCCACCCACTGGGCAATGTTGCAGGCATGGTCCCCGATGCGCTCGAAATACTTGGCGATCATCAGCATATCCAGGCAGGCGGAGGCGTCCTCTCCCCGGCCGATCATATTGGCCAGCTGTTTCCGCATATTCAAAAACAGCTGGTCCACCCGGTCGTCCCGGGCAATGACCTGGTGGGCCAGGTCCAGGTCCTCCCGGACAAAGGCATCCACGCTGTCCGTCACCATGCTGATGGCGGTGCGGGCCATGTCTCCCATGGGGGTCTCGTCGGCCAGCTTGCCCGCCTGCACGTCCCGGGCGATCTCCGCGATGTCTGCGGCCTGGTCGCCGATGCGCTCCATGTCCGAGATCATGCGCATGGATGCCGAGATGGTCCGCAGGTCCCGGGCCACCGGCTGCTGGCGCAGCAGCAGCTGCATACAAAGGCTTTCAATATCCCGCTGCTGCTGGTCGATCTGCTGTTCCAGCTGTCCGGCCCGCTCCCCCAGCCGCCGGTCCCCGGTGAAATAGGACTTGGCCGCATCGGAGATGGCCTCCTCGCACAGGGCCCCCATGGTGATCAGCGCCTCGCTGAGCTGCTGCAGCTGTTCGTGAAAACGATCTCTCATGGTTATCCGAACCTCCCCGTGATGTAATCCTCGGTGCGCTTGTCCCGGGGCATGGAGAATACCTGGTCCGTCTTGCCGAACTCCACCAGCTCGCCCAACAGGAAAAACGCCGTGTTGTCAGAGATGCGGGCCGCCTGCTGCATGTTGTGAGTCACCATGACGATAGTATAATCTTTTTTCAGCTCGGCGGCAAGGTCCTCGATTTTAGATGTGGAGATGGGGTCCAGGGCAGAGGTGGACTCGTCCATCAGCAGCACATCGGGCTTAACGGCCAGGGCCCGGGCGATGCACAGCCGCTGCTGCTGGCCGCCGGACAGACCCAGGGCGGACTTTTTCAGCCGGTCCTTCACCTCGTCCCAGATGGCCGCTCCCCGCAGGGACTCCTCCACGATCTCGTCCAGCTTTACCTTGCTGCGGATGCCGTGGGTCCGGGGTCCGTAGGCCACGTTGTCATAGATGGACATGGGGAAGGGATTGGCCTTTTGGAACACCATGCCGATGTGCTTGCGCAGGTCGGTCACGTCCTGGTCCGGGGCATAGACCTCCTGGCCCCGATAGGTCAGCGAGCCGGTGATCTTCACGATGGGGATCAGGTCGTTCATCCGGTTCAGGGTGCGCAGAAAAGTGGACTTGCCGCAGCCGGAGGGGCCGATGAGGGCGGTGATCTCGTTGGCGGGAATGTCGATGTTGATGTTCTTCAGCGCGTGATTTTCCCCGTAGTACAGGTTCAGATCACGGGCGGAGAGAATGGTGTTTTCCATACACATAAAACTCCTTATGTCCGCAAATTCTTGCGGCGCTTACTGCTTCTGTCTCAGCTTTTTGCCCGCCGCCTTGGCCGCCAGATTGATGGCCAGGGTGAGCACCAGCAGCACCACCGCCACGGCGAAGGCCGGGTCCATCATGGCCCGCTCCTTGGCAAAGACGTACAGCTGCACCGTCAGGGTGGCGCCGGAGCTGTGGAGGAACTTGTCCGGGCTGGCAAAGAAGTCGTTCATGGCGTTGCCCATGCCGCCCACATACAGCAGCACGGCGGACTCGCCCACGATGCGGCCCACGGCCAGGATGCAGCCGGTGACGATACCGTCGATGGAGCTGGGCAGCACCACCGTGCGGATCATGTGCCACTTGCCGCTGCCCAGGCCCAGGGCACCCTCCCGATAGGACTGGGGCACTGTCTTCAAGGACTCCTGGGTGGTGCGGATGATGGTGGGCAGGTTCATCATGGCCAGGGCCAGGCTGGCCGCCAGCAGGGAGTAGCCCAGGCCCAGCGTCTTGCAGAAGGCCAGATAGCCCACCAGGGCGTACAGGATGGAGGGGATGCCGGACAGGGTCTCGGCGGCAAATTCGATGGCGGAGACCAGCTTGTGGTTGGTGGCGTACTCGGTGAGGTACACTGCCGCCCCCACGCCCAGGGGGAGGGCGATGCACAGGGTGACGCACACCACATACAGGGTGTTGCAGACGGCGGGCAGGATGCCCAGAGTACCCTTGAGCACCGACTCGGACGAGGTGAGGAACTGCCAGCTCAGCTGGGGGATACCCCGCCACAGGATATAGCCCATCAGAAACACCAGCAGGGCGCAGGTGATCCCGGCGCTCAGCCACAGCAGGCTCCGCATCCCCCGGTCATATACCCGTCGGTTCAGGCTCATGGCACAGCCAGTCCGCTCCCGCTCTAACACGGCGGTCTTGTTCGCCGTTACACAGTTGACGCTCTCCATGCTCCTCACTCCTTCTCCCGCTTTAGTACCAGATTCAGAAATACGTTGATCATCATAATGAACAGGAACAGCACCAGTCCGATGGAGAACAGGGCCATCTTCTGCAATGACCCGTCGGCGGCATAGGACATTTCGCTGGCCACGGCGGTGGTCAGGAATTTGACGCTTTTGAACAGACCGGGCATGTTGGCCGCGTTGCCCGCCACCATCATGATGGCCATGGCCTCGCCGATGGCCCGGCCCACGCCCAGCACCACCGCTGCGGCGATGCCGCTTTTGGCCGCCGGGGCGCTCACCCGGAAATAGGTCTCCATCTCCGTGGCTCCCAGGGCCAGACTGGCCTCCTCATACTCCCTGGGCACCGCCCGCAGGGCGGTCTCGCTCACCGAGATGATGGAGGGCAGGATCATCACCGCCAGCACCAGAATGGCGGCCAGCAGGGTGTCGCCGGCCTTCAGGTGAAACAGGCCCCGGATGCCGGGCAGCAGTACCGCCATGCCCACCATACCATAGACCACCGAGGGGATGCCCGCAAGCAGGTCCACCGCAGGACGGACCACCGCCGCCAGCCTGGCCGGTGCGGCCTTGGCCAGGAACATGGCCGTCAAAAAGCCCACGGGCACGCCGATGAGGATGGCCCCTGCGGTACCATAGATGGAGGTGAGGATAAAGGGCAGGATGCCATATTGGGGATCGGTCTTGCTGGCCGAGGCCCAGGTCGTTCCCAACAGGAAGTTGCCCAGCCCCACCTTTTGGATGGCGGGCAGCCCGGAGACCACCAGGTACACGGTGATGACCAGCACAAAAGCCACCGCCACCGCCCCGCACAGGAAGAACAGCAGCTGCATGGCATTTTCCAGGGGGTCCAATTTTCTGGTTCGTATCACGGTGATATCCACCTTTCTATCGTCAGACACAGGGGGAACACGCAAGCCGGGGCCTGCGTGTTCCCCCAGATCGTTTGCTTGTTACTTTGCGGCGGGAGGTACAGCCCCGGCCTGGGCGATCAGGCTGGCAGCGTCGGCGCTCATGGCGAAGTCCAGGAAAGCCTGGGCCGCATCGCTCAGCTGGGTGCCGTCCTTGGTGATCATCACGAAGGGGCGCTGGATCTCATAAGTACCGTCCTGCACGGTGGCCTCGGTGCAGTCCACGCCGTTCACCTTCACGGCCTTCACATTGTCGCTCACAGCGGACAGGGAGGCATAGCCGATGGCGCTGGGGTTAGAAGCCACGTTGCCGATGACATCGCCGGTGGAGGAGTACTCGTTCAGGTACTTGCAGGCATCCTCCACGCCCACCAGCTCCTCAAAGGCGCCCCGGGTACCGGAACCGGCCTCACGGCCATAGACGGCGATCTCTTCATCGGCACCGCCCAGGTCCTTCCAGTTGGTGATCTCGCCCTTGAAGATCTGGGCGATCTGATCCACGGTCAGGTCCTCCACGGTGTTCTCGGGGTTGACCACAATGGCCACGCCGTCCAGGGCCACAATGTGGGCCTGAGCGCCCTTGCCCTCCTCCTCGCTCTTCAGCGCACGGGAGGCAAGGCCCAGATCGGCGGTGCCGTCGATGGCGGAGGTCACGCCGGCGCCGGAGCCGGAACCGGTGTAGTTCACGGTGACGTTGGGCTGCTGCTCCTGAAAGGCCTCGATGAGCACCTGCATCACCTTCTCCATGGAGGTGGAGCCGTTGGTGTTCACCACGCCGCTGAGCTGCTCGGTCTGGCTGGCCTGGCTGCCCTGGGCATCGGAGCCGTTGGCATCGTTCGCATTGCTGCTGTTTCCGCCGCAGCCGGTGAGCATGGACAGGGCCATGGCGGCGGCCAGGGCAAGACTGAATAACTTTTTCATGGTAATTCTCCTTTTGTAGGACGGCTGTCTGCCGCCCGTGTTTTCTTTGGCTTTCACCTTACAGCCCACAGTATATCGGCCCATTGTAAAATGCAAAACCAGCGCAACGTTAAGCCTTTGTAAAATGTAAAGTGGCAGCAAAAATGCCGCCCCAACATGGGACGGCATGAAAAAGCGTCTGGTTTTATGCTCCAAAACGGAATATTCACTTTCTGCAATACGTTTTGTATTGGACCGGTGCTGTACGCAGCAGTTTTTCTTGCCAGATTTTTCATAATATGCTATAATATATCTGGCGCATGGATATGCGCTGGCGCTGCCCGTAGTTCGGTAGGCGGGGCCCCTCCTTTTCGGGAGGAGGCCGCTTCTTCTTGTTCCTCCTCCACTACTTAGGAGGGGGGTGATGTCATGGTCACTTATTCCGACCTGTTTGAGTTCGGCATTCTGATCGTCAGCATCATTTCTCTGGTCGTCCAGATAAACAAAAAGAAGTAATCGCCTTAGCTTGCCCCGCTAACGATTACTTCCTTTTGTAATCCACAGAGGGGCTCCCGTCTACCGGCAGCGCCTCCCTTTGTTTTTAGTATAACATGATTTGGAAGTTTGTCAATCCCCCAGCGGCCAGTAAACCGCTGGGGGATCGAGACTGTCAAAAAAGAGTTTATCGGTGCGCTGCCGTATTGTCCCAGTGTTATGGAGACCATGGATCAGAGGACGGCTGCTGTGATATCACGAATCACAGCAGCCGTCCTTTCGCTTTGCAATCGCCCGGTTCAATACCGGTGTACCCACCCGGACAAGAACCACACGGGGGCCAGCCAGGTGATCAGGAAGATGAGCAGGTTCAGGGGGGACAGGGAGCCATAGGCCTGGGCGGATACCAGATAGGCGGCCAGCAGCAGGCCCAGGGTGGAGCCCACGCAGCACAGCACCGCCCCCACCACGGTGGCCCACCGCAGGCGGCGGGCGCCGGTGACCGACTCGGCCAGGGGGTAGATCCCCTCCCGGCACAGCAGGGCCACCAGCTGGTCGCTGTGGCTCTGGTCGGGATCGGACAGTTCCCGCCGCCGCTCTACGGGGGGAAAGTCCATCTTGTCCGCCGCCAGCTTAAAGCGCTGCTTGAGCATGGCGGGGATCAGGTTGAAATCCCGGGTGGCCAGCACAGGGCCGACTTTTTCCCGCATCAGCTCCTCAATGGAGGGGAAGACTGTGTCGGGCAGGGTGTAGCTCAGGGCGAAGATACCCGCCAGCTCCCCGTCGATGGCACAGAACACGGCATTTTTCACATTCAGCCCCACGGGGAGGGAGACCTCCATCAGGTTCATAAAGGCCGCCGAGCCCACCAACACCTGGTCGCCCCGGATATTGGCGGACAGGCCGCCGCCCTCATAGCACTGCAGGTGGTCGGCGTTGCGCATCAGGCCGCCCAGGGCTCTTAAATGGTCGTGGAACAGCTTGGTCAGGCCGCTGCCCGAGTCCCGGATGAGGGTGGCCGTGTAGGCCACCACCCGCTCCATGGGGAAGTCCCCCAGGACCTTATAGCCGTTGAGCTCCACATACCCCGGCGGGAACAGGTCCCCGTCGGTGATGAGCACCCGGTCGCCCTGCCGGGCACAGGCCGCCCCGGGCCAGCCAGCCAGGGCTCCGCCGCTCTGGATGAGCCGCCGGGCGATTTTGTGGAAGGAGCGGCCATAGGCCAATGCCCCGCCAAAGGCGGCGGTGGCGCAGAACAGGGCGGACATGCCCCATAAAAGGTCTAAGCTCCGGCCCCTGCCCACCGTGGCCAGCACAGCAAGCAGGATATCCCCCAGCAGCAGCAGGGGGCAATAGCGCCGAAAGACGAGCTGGGCCCCGTCGTCCATCTGGATGCGGCTTCCAAAGTCCCGGCAGTCCCCGGACCACTTGGCATAGGTGTCCCGGCCGTTCCACTTTCCCTCGTCCAGGGTGACCCGGTAGGGGTGGGAGGAGGCCGCCGCCGTGCGGCAGGACAGGCGCAGGGCGCATTTTTTGTGATAGCTGCCGTGGAGCTGGCACCACAGGCCAGCCAAAGCCACCGCCGTGTAGGGCAGCCGGGCGGTCTGGTCCCCGGAGAGGGCCAGGACCACGCCGTCCCCCAGGGTGGTGAGGCAGGCCAGGGCGGCCAGGCTGTCCATACCCACCTTTCCGCGGAAGGCCCGGCCCAGTCCGGCGGACAGCACGTCCAGCCCCAGCAGGGTCCCCAATGCCATCAGGCCCGCCGCCCCCCAGCACTGGACGGCGGCGCTGTCCAGTGGGGGCAGCCACACCAGGCCTGCGGCGGGCACGATGAGCTGGGCCAGGGCGGCGAAAAACAGTATGGCCACCACCAGCACCCGCAGGCGCAGGGCTTTCAGCCCCCGGCTATAGGTCTTGGCCAGGTCGTGGGGGTCGGTGTCCGGGGGCGGCGGCTCCGGCGGGCGGGCCTTGCGCAGACGGCCCAGGTCAAATTCCCGGTGCTCCTCCCGATCCGTTCCGGGGATGAGCTTTTCCAGGCGGTGGACCTCGTCCAGGTCGGTATTTTCGTCCTCGGCATACATCTGGTCGGCGTAGTCGTCGGCCTTGCGGCCCAGGCCCTTGAAAAAGGCGGACAGAATGCTCTCCGGCTGGGGGAATTCCACAATGCGGTCATCGCCGCCGTTGGGACCAGGCTCCTCCTCGTCGGCTCCTTCGTCCTCAGGGTCGTCTTGGGCAGATTCGTCTGTCTCGTCCTCCGGCTGCTCCTCGTCCTCCGGGGCATCGTCAGCCGCTTCGTCAGCATCCCCCTCCGGCCGTTTGCCGGTGTCCTCCTCCCCCGGTGTCTCCGGCTGTTCTTCCGCTTCGTCCGGCTCTTCTTCCGGCTCCAGCTGTTTGGCTGCGCCGGGGAAGGCAACTACCTTGTCCCGGCCGTCCCGGCTGTCCCGTTTTGGCCGGACGGGGATGCCCCCGGGCCGGGCGGAGGGGTTTCCGCCGAACTCGGCCAGGATGTCGTCCAGGGAAAAGCCGCCGCTGTCCGCGTCGCCGATCAGCGATTTGATCTCCCGCAGGTCGCCATTATTCAGTTTTTCGTCCTTGCGGTCACTCATGGGTGTTCCTCGCTGGCCCCGTGGGGCGGTTTAGTTGCCGGTACGCTGGCGCACCGCCTCATACAGCAGCACGGCGGCGGCGGCAGAGGCGTTCAGGGAGTTGATCTTGCCGAACATGGGGATGGACACGGTGAAGTCGCAGTTCTCCGCCACCAGGCGGCTCATGCCGTCCCCCTCGCTGCCGATGACAATGGCGGCGGGGCCCTTTAAATCGGCCTTATACAGGCTGGTGTTCCCCTGGGCGGCGGTGCCGAACACCCACACGCCCTCGTCCTTGAGCTGCTTGAGCAGGGCGGTGATGTTGGGTACCCGGGCCACGGGCACGTGGGCCACGGCCCCGGCGGAGGTTTTGGCCACCACGGCGGTGAGTCCGGCGGAGCGGCGCTTGGGGATGATGACCCCGTGGGCCCCCGCCGCGTCGGCGGTACGGATGACCGCGCCCAGGTTGTGGGGGTCGCTGAGCTCGTCGCACACCACGATCAGGGGGGCCTCCCCCTTCTCCCGGGCGATGTTCAGGATGTCGTCCACGCTGGCGTACTCCCGTGCGGCGGCCACGGCGATCACGCCCTGGTGGGAGTGGGTGCGGCTCATGCCGTCCAGCTTCCGCCGGTCTGCGTCCACCACCACCACGCCCTTCTCCCGGGCGGTGGAGGCGATGTGGCCCAGGGTGGCATCGGTCTCACCTTTTAAAATATAGATCTTGTCGATGGTCACGCCGGCCCGCAGGGCCTCGACCACGGCGTTGCGGCCTTCGATGATGCCGTCGTTTTCCGTCTCCACCGGAGCGGAGCGGCGCAGAGGCTTTCTGGTATCCATAGGGGGTTCCTCCCAATTCTCATCAGTTTTGCATACATGGGAGAGTATAGCACATTTGCCCGCCGGGGAAAAGAAAAATTTTCAAAAACAAAGGGGAAACCGCACCAGCCGGCGGTCTCCCCTGTTGTTTTATTTTTTACGTCTCTGCTATGATCCGGTCCAGATGGGCCTCCAGCTCCTCCAGCGTGCAGCCGGACCGCCCGGCCAGGCGGTCCTGTTCCACGGCCAGCAGCTCCTCTTGCAGTTTCAGCAGCTTTTCCCGGCGTTCAAGGGCATTCTGATCCATGCTTATCCACTCCCCTCATGCGATTTCGGATAAAGTCATCATATTTCTTTTGTACTATCCTGTCAATCTGGTTTTCTTTTACTTTCACAGAAAGTTTACACCGCCGTTTCTTGTTTTTACCGGCGGGGTGTGGTATGATATAGGATAAATTGCGCAGTCTCTGCATGATTTAAAATTCAGTGTCGGGAGGTATACTCCTTTGAAGCCAGACAAAGGGAACAACAAAAGAAATACGTTCGGTCTCATCACGCTGATTCTGTGGGCGCTGGTGCTGACCTTCCTGTTCCGCAGCTGCTCCTCGTCCTATGCCAGCGCCAACGAGGTACAGGTGGACTACTCCACCTTTAAGCAGTGGGTGCAGCAGGACAAGGTGGACCGGGTGCTGATGCAGTCGGGCAAATACACCATCACCCTGAAAGAGGGCGTGACGGTGGAGGTGCCCGAGCAGACCAGCTCCACCAGCTCCATCTTCTACAGCTGGATGGGCAATCAGGACCGGGAGACCGTCTATGTCACCACCCCCACCCC
>OLFU01003324.1_pt1 | contig 10845 bp, 11 predicted proteins | sample 1605161 | NCBI WGS metagenome assembly OLFU01 (sample SAMEA3888914, study PRJEB22519) | human gut metagenome | biome: human gut; feature: human-associated habitat; material: faeces | place: Denmark | collected 2011
CGTCCCCTATGACACGCAACAGGAAGCATATACGCAGATGTTCAAAGAACTGGACGCCGCGCTGGAAGAGGGCATGGAGGATATTCGCGCCGGGCGGACCTATGACGCCCAGGAGGTCTTGGACGAGTTGCGGCGGGATTATGGGTTATGATGACTTGGAAGATACGGTATACTGACAAGGCCCGCCGGGACTTGCGGAATATCATGGAATATGTCTCCTATGATTTGTTGGAACCGGATACAGCAAGCCACCCCGCCGCGTTTTCACACACGCTGGCGGGGTGGCCTTTTCTTGTATAAAATATCGTTGTTATCTTGTCCTCACCAGGCACCGCTTCTTATAAAACGCAATGCCATAGCAGAGAACTTCGATTGCATTCTTAGCATCCTCGTTGCCCTCAGCGGCTGCGGCTCTAAGGTCACGCATATCACTGGAAACACCGGACATACCCTGAAGACCGGATTTCTTATTGAGAACATTCATCATACCTGCGATGTCAAGGTTCTCTTTCTTAGCAATGAATTCCATGATAGCAGGATCAATGTTACCGGAACGTGTTCCCATAACAACACCTTCAAGTGGAGTAAGACCCATTGTTGTATCAACACACTGACCGTTTACGACAGCACTGATGGAAGAACCATTTCCAAGGTGGCATACGATAACTTTTGAGTTATCTTTGTCAAGGCCAAGGAATTCAACAGCACGTTTGGAAACAAAGCTGTGGGATGTTCCGTGGAAACCATATCTTCTTACTTTGTAGTTCTTGTAATATTCGATCGGAAGACCATAGAGATATGCTTTTGCAGGCATTGTCTGATGGAAAGCTGTATCGAATACTGCTACCTGAGGTACACCCGGCATAAGCTCGGAGCATACACGGATACCGATCAGGTTTGCAGGGTTATGAAGTGGTGCAAGGTCATTGCATTCTTCTACTGCTGAGATTACTTCATCTGTGATCACTACAGATTTGGCAAATTTCTCACCACCATGTACAACACGATGTCCAACAGCATTTACTTCTTTCAGGCTTCCGATTGCGCCTGTTTTATCATTTGTGAGGGCATCCAGTACCATCTGGATTGCTTCTTTATGTGTAGGCATTGCAGCTTCTGTGATCTCTTTGTCACAGCCTGTTTTCTGATATACTAATCTTCCATCGATACCGATTCTCTCGCAGAGACCTTTTGCAAGAACTGCTTCTGAATCAGAGTTGATCAGCTGATATTTAAGGGATGAACTTCCACAGTTGATTACTAATACGTTCATTTTCATATTCTGCCGGCAACAAATTTCGAATACTGTCCATAATCCTGACACAAGTCTTCGAATATTTCTGTCAGCTTTTCCTTTCATATTATAATATTATTCTCATCATTTCCAGGGAAATATGAGTAATGATATCAAAGGCATCAGAATCAGAAATATCTCCTCCGATGCCTTTAACATTATGTAGTCAATGAAATAATTCTCAGTCCGTTTTACGGTCTGACTGAAATCTTATTTATTGTCGTCAGCCTGGCACTGTACTGCTGTGATAGCTACCACACCAACGATATCGTCTGCAGAGCATCCACGGGACAGGTCATTTACAGGTTTAGCGATACCCTGGGTTACAGGTCCGTAAGCTTCTGCTTTTGCAAGACGCTGTACAAGTTTGTATCCGATGTTACCTGCATCAAGGTCTGGGAATACAAGTACGTTAGCTTTACCTGCAACTTCGCTTCCAGGAGCTTTAGAAGCGCCTACGCTTGGAACGATAGCTGCATCAAGCTGGAATTCTCCGTCAAGTGCAAGTTCCGGATTCTGCTCTTTTGCGATCTTTGTAGCTTCTACTACTTTATCTACGTCAGCATGTTTTGCACTGCCTTTAGTGGAGTGTGAAAGCATTGCAACGATTGGTTTCTCCTGAACAAGAAGTTCGAAGGATTCTGCAGAAGATGCTGCGATTGCTGCAAGCTCTTCTGAAGTCGGGTTCTGGTTCAGACCGGAATCAGCAAATACAAATGCGCCGTTTGCGCCATATTCGCAGTTCGGAACTACCATTAAGAAGAATGCAGATACAAGTTTTGTACCTGGTTTTGTTTTCAGGATCTGAAGACATGGTCTTAATGTATCAGCTGTAGAGTGACATGCACCGGATACCATACCGTCTGCATCGCCCATTTTTACCATCATTACACCATAGTACAGATACTGGTTAAGAAGAATCTCTTTAGCCTGATCCGGTGTCATGCCTTTTTTCTGTCTTAATTCTACTAACTTGTCAATGTATCCCTGTGTTTTCTCTGATGTAGCAGGATCTACGATCTGTGCGCCGGAAATGTCATATCCGTCTTCAGCTGCACTCTTTTTAACAGCTTCTTCGTTACCAACAAGGATAACCTTTGCAATTCCTTCTTTTAAAATTTTCTCTGTAGCTGCCAGAGTTCTCTTATCTTCTGTCTCCGGAAGTACGATTGTTTTTACGTTTGCTTTTGCTCTTTCTTTGAGTGTGTCAATAAATCCCATGATTAAAATGGCTCCTTTCATATAGCAGTTCTGATATCCAATATCAATTTTCTATCAATTATCTGCGCTGTTTTCATTATAACTCCTGAAGCCTTGTATTTCAAGCATCTGAATGGTAGAATATGACATAAAAAAGTATTTTTTAAGATGCAATATGGTAAAAAAGAGAGAACTCTACAAAATTTCAGAAAGGAGCTTTCTGTCTAAATTTATGAAAACAGCAGGAATTATTGCAGAATATAATCCTTTTCACAAAGGACATGAATATCAGATCCGGTATACAAAAGAAAAGCTAAAGGCAGACTATGTGATTGTTGCCATGAGCGGAGATTATGTGCAGCGCGGCACTCCCGCTCTCATCTCCAAACACGTACGTGCAGAAATGGCTCTGCGGTGCGGCGCTGACCTTGTACTTGAAATGCCGGTATCCATCTCTACAGCAAGTGCGGAAGCCTTTGCAATGGGAGGTGTTTCCCTGTTGGACAGCCTTGGCGTTGTTGATATGCTCTGCTTTGGAAGTGAATCCGGGGAGATCAGCGCACTGCGAGAACTGGCTGAGATCCTCGTAGAAGAACCTAAAGAATATAAAAAGCTGCTGAAAAGCTTTTTAAGCGAAGGGCTGACTTTTCCGGCTGCCAGAAGCCAGGCACTGACAGAATATTTTAAGAATCCGCGCAACTTCAATGGTGACGATTTTGACGGGGTACTTACTCCTCTGTTAAATGAAGTCACACAGATCCTGAATACACCGAATAATATTCTGGGGATCGAATACTGCAAGGCACTTCTCCGTCTGAACAGCCGGATCTGCCCTGTCACGATCCGCAGGGAAGGAATGGGCTATCATGAAACCACTGTCCCTGAAGGAAATTCAGCAAGCTCCTCCCCTGATTTACAGTCATCTACTGATTTCTTTGCATCTGCAACTGCTATACGCAGTCTTATTCAGAATCCGGGAGGTGGCCATTCAGAGGCAATCTCAGACATAAATAATCCAGTCAGGAATCCGGATACCAAAACTGCCAATATATTATCATCCCAGATTCCACCAGATGCTTTTTACGTTTTCAAAAAGGCGCTGGACTCCGGTGAATTTCTCACAGAAAATTCTCTGGACTCTATTCTTTCTTACTGCCTTATGAAAGAAAATGTAGAAAGCCTTTCTTCCTATATGGATGTTTCCGAGGATCTCGCCCGGCGGATCATAAATCAACAGAATTTTCTGTTGTCCTTTTCCCAGTCTGTATCTGTTTTAAAAACCAGAGAGCTGACTCAGACAAGGATACAGAGGGCATTGCTTCATATTATATTAAATATCCACACTGCACCCACTCAGATTCCCTTTGCCCGGGTTCTTGGTTTCCGCAAAGAAAGCAGCGAACTGCTAAGCCGGATCAAGCAGCACAGCCGAATTCCTCTTATCACCAAGCTTGCGGACGCCCAAAATCTTTTGGACAGTGAAGGTAATCAGATTTTATCTGAAACTGTTTTTTCTTCCAATTTATATGAAAAACTTCTGTGTCTGAAAACCGGCAGAAAATTCTGCCACGAGTCCCAGAAACAGCTTATTATCCTATAATTCTTGTTGTTTGGATGCACTTATGTTAAAATACAAACAGTGAGGATAAGGATATAAAATAAGGAAGGAGGAAAAGAAAAATGAAAGCTAATTCAGGTTTGAAAAAGAACAGAACAAAGATTCAGATGGTACTTACCGCCCTGGTAATCTTATCTGTTGTACGTCAGTTTTTCCTGGGAAATTACCACAATATGTTTCTGGGAATCCTGACATTGATCCTTTTTATGGTTCCCCAGTTTCTGGACAGGAAACTGAACGTCACAATACCACCGGGACTGGAAACAGTCATTCTGATCTTTATCTTTTCAGCAGAAATTCTTGGCGAAATCAATGCCTTTTATGTAAAAATCCCTATCTGGGATACCATTTTACATACTACTAACGGTTTTCTGATGGCTGCCATCGGATTTGCACTGATCGATCTTTTTAACCGCAGTGACAGGTTTTCCATTAAAATGTCACCGTATTTTGTAGCTTTTTTTGCATTCTGTTTTTCAATGACTGTTGGTGTTATGTGGGAATTCTTTGAATTCAGCATGGACTGGTTTTTTGGAATGGATATGCAGAAGGACTGGATCGTACCGGCCATCAACTCTGTGAAGCTGAATCCTACCGGTGCAAATGTTCCGATCCATGTAGATGTTCAGTCCCTGGCCGTTAACGGCGAGACCTGGAATCTGGGAGGCTATCTTGATATTGGTATTGTTGATACCATGAAAGATTTGATCGTAAACTTTATCGGCGCAGTCGTATTTTCTATCATCGGTATTCTGTATCTACGAAACCGCGGAAAAGGAAAGCTGGCAGCTTCTCTGATCCCGCAGGTACGCAGCAAACAGGAAGAAGAACATTCTTCCAGAGATCAGTAAGATCCACAGCTACCGAAACTGGCGCACTTTTCTGGAAATATTCTCCAATTCTTCTCTGGAAAGCTCAGGAAGTCTTTCCAGCTGATCCATAAACATGGCAAGTGTCTCTTTTCGCTGCAATTCCACCATCTGGGTGTAGAAATTAACCACTACCCCGGTGGCAATGGCAACTACAAAAAGCGAATAGATCGTCAGAAGAACGGAACACATTTTTCCAATAAAAGTAACCGCAACCACATCGCCAAATCCGGCAGTGGAGATCACCGCATAGCAATACCACAGTGCATCTCCGTATCGGTTAATGTCCGGTTCAACCAGCTGGATCACTGCTGCGATAGCAAAAATAAACACAATAAAACCAATGATAATTTTATCTGCGCGAGTCCGTTTTAACACACTGCCTAATACTTTAATTCTTTTTATGCACTTGTCCTCCAATGAAATAATATACTGCCTGAAATTAATTGAAGTATAGTATAAAACGGTTTCACTTGCAATATGAAAGGAGCTTAACAGTATAAAAGATAATAAAGCACTAAAATACCTCACTTTGATCACCGGAGTTTTAACATTGTTATTAGGAGTCTACACTCTTGTAAGACCAATGAGAACTTTTCTTGCCATCGGATGGATCCTGGGAATCCTTCTGTTTGTAAATGGTATTGAACTTGTAATCCTTTCTTTATCCAAAGAAAAGAAAGAAATCGGAGCATGTATTCTCGGTGTTCTGGAAGGACTTGCAGGTATTATCTTATTATTCAGCGGCATTCAGCGGTTCATCACAGACGTAATGGCAGCTTATATGGTCGGTGCAATCATTCTGATCTACGGTATTTTCCAGATTGCCGCCGGCACAAAGGTATATAAAACATCTAAAGGAAAAGGTATCCTGAGTATTGTGTGCGGTGTTTTATCCGTAATTGTCAGCATCATTTCATTTACCCATCCTGTACTTACCATGATCTCTGCAGGATATATGATTGCTTTTTCTGTTTTGATGCAGGGTATCAATATGATCGTACTTGGAATCAATTTCGGAAAGACCGAAAACTAACAAAAAGGTTATGACTGTATGGATAACACAAAAAGCCCCAAAAACGTATCTTTAAAAAATCAGCTTGAATTGTGGCTGTTCTGTGCACTCATTGGTGCTGTTGCCGGTGCACTGGTATGGATCCTGCTGAAAATAATGGCAGTGGGAACTGAATTTCTGTGGAAATGGCTTCCCGGGAAAACCTCTGTTCCCTATTATACGATTCTTATCTGTGTAGCCGGTGCGGCAATTATCGGTATTTTCCGAAAAATATTCGGAGACTATCCCGAAGATCTGGAAACCGTTATGGAAAAAGTCAGAGCAGAAAAAAGATACGAATACAAAAACATGCTTGTAATGATGGTGGCAGCACTGCTGCCATTACTCATAGGAAGCAGTGTAGGTCCCGAAGCCGGACTTACCGGTATTATCGTAGGTTTATGCTACTGGGCCGGAGACAACCTTAAGTTTGCCAAACAGAATACCAGAAATTATTCGCAGATCGGTGCCGCAGTCTCCATGAGTGTGCTGTTTCATGCACCTCTGTTCGGCATTTTCGAAGTAGAAGAAAACTCTGAGGAAGACCTTGCAGCCTTAACAAAGGGTTCTAAATTATTTATTTACGGAATCGCGCTGGCTGCAGGCACTGGTATTTATGCAGGTTTATCTGCACTTTTTGGTGCAGGGCTTTCCGGATTTCCATCCTTTGATATGGTGGAAATCCAGAGAAAAGACTATCTGCTTATGATTCTGTATATTTTGTGCGGTCTTATCCTGGCATACTTCTATCAGGCAACACACAAGCTGACGGGAAGTATTTCCAGCAGATTCCCGGCAGTTGTCAAAGAGATTTTTGCAGGTTTATGCCTTGGAATCGCAGGTTCATTCTTACCTGCACTTATGTTTTCCGGAGAAGAACAGATGGGAACACTTATGAAAACCTATACCTCTTATCTGCCGCTGGCACTTATTGGCATTGCGTTTTTTAAGCTCCTGCTGACAAATCTGTGTATTCAGTTCGGTTTAAAGGGAGGACATTTCTTCCCTGTCATCTTTGCCGGAGGATACGGCGTGGCAATGTTGACCTGCGGGCCAGACGGGGGACATGTGGTATTTGGAGCTGCAATCGTTACTGCATCACTTCTGGGTGGAATTATGAAAAAGCCACTGGCAGTAACCATGCTTCTCTTCCTCTGCTTCCCGGTTAAAATGTTTATCTGGATATTCATCGCAGCAGCGGTTGGGAGCAAACTTATCACACTCAAACCAGAGCAGGAACCTTCTGCAAATTACAGCAAGCAATAGAGTCGCTACCAGACAAAAAGAACCATTATATCAGAAAACATGGTTGTATGCTTCAGGCAACAACTATAACTTCTGTATATAATGGTTCTTTCATTTACAATTACATGTTATTTTTATAATTACTTTTCTCCGGAAAGAAGAATACGGTCATTATCCAGCATCTTACCGGCACCTGTCTTAAACTTCTCCAGAAGTCCTTCCACTGTCAGGCCTTTCTTTTCTTCTTCATGGATATCCAGCACAATATCTCCGGAATCCATCATCAGAATACGATTTCCCAGATCAAGGGCCGACTGCATATTGTGGGTGATCATCAGACAGGTAAGCTGATGTTCCTCTACAATTCGTTTCGTAAGATTTAGCACCTTCTCTGCTGTGCCCGGGTCAAGGGCTGCTGTATGCTCATCCAGAAGCAAAAGCTTGGGCGGATTCATGGTTGCCATGAGAAGTGTCAGCGCCTGTCTCTGTCCGCCGGAAAGAAGTCCTACCGGCTGAGTCATACGCTTCTCAAGTCCGATATCCAGAAGCTTCAGTTCTTCATGGAATCGTTCTTTCTCCTGTCTGGACACATGGGAAAGCCATCCGCCTTTCCCTGCTGCAAGTGCCAGATTCTCTTCTATAGTCATTCCAGGTGCAGTTCCCCTCATAGGATCCTGATACAGGCGACCGATGGTCTTTGCACGTACATGCTGGGGCATAAAAGTAATGTCCTGTCCATCCAGCATGATCACACCGGAATCTGTAAGAAAATCTCCACAGATTGCATTAAACAGAGTGGATTTACCAGCTCCATTGGAACCGATGATCGTTGCAAAATCGCCCTTCTCCAGATTCAGGGATAAATCTCTGATGGCCTGTTTCTCGTTTACCGTACCCGGATTAAAAGTCTTGGAAATATGTTCAATCTTCAGCATAAATCACTGTACTCCCTTCCTGTGAGTCATTCTTCTCTTAATCTGCGGCCACTGTTTTTTCAAATATGGACCTGAAATAGCCAGCACAACGATCACAGAAGATACCAGTTTCAGCATAAATGCCGGCATATTGAATCTCAGTGCAACGGTATATACCAGACGGAAAATAAAAGATCCAAGTACCATGCCAACAGCTCTCACGAAAATTCCACCTCTGCCAAGAATCGTACCACCGATCAGCAGGGAAGCCAGCGCGATGGTAACCATTCCCTGTCCGATATTGATATCTACAGATTTCTGTGACTGAGACAGAAGACATCCGGAAAGTGCTGTGAAGGAGTTGGCAACACAGAGACCTACAATCGTAGTAAATACCGGATTAATAGATGAGGATTTTACCATATCTGCATTATTTCCTGTTGCCCTGATTGCCAGGCCAAGTCTTGTCCTTAAGAAAAATACAAGGAAGACAATCACAATGGCTACTGCAATGAAAGCAACTACAATATCCCCTCTTCCTTTCAGCGGTGTACTTTTCAATGTTTCTTTCATCATGGAAAATACCGTCTCTGTTCTGTTCATATTGATCAGGGAGGAACCTCCCATCACTGCAATATTCACAGAATAAAGAGCCGTATTAACAATAATTCCTGCAAGAAGGCTGTCAACACCCAGCTTTGTCTGAAGTATGGCTGTCACAAAGCCCGAGCATATACCTGCAGCCATGGCTGCAAAAATTGATAAAAAAGGATGTCCGCTGACTGCCACTGCCGCTCCCACTGCTGCTCCCAGTGTGAAACAGCCATCAGTGGAAAGGTCACAGACATTCAGCATGGAATAACTGAGAAACAGGGCAAGAACTGTCAATGAACAGATCAGGCCAAGTTTCAGTGCGGTCTCTCCAAGAGAGAGTATAGTCGCAATAGTCACGATGATTTCCTCCAGTTTGTATTTATTTTATTACATTCAATGAACAGCAACAGAAAATATCTGCTGCTGTTCATTTTAATCCAGAAAATATATCAGTCTTTTCAATCGGCACAATGGATTCCATAAACCCAGAACTTATTCTGAATTTATTCAAAATGCTGTCCGAATATCCTTATTATTTCTCTACATCATCAAAGCTCTCTGCTGTAACGATCTCATTTACCTGTGTGCATAATGGCTCGAAATCTTTTTTAACAGTTTCAAGATCAAGTCCCAGTCCCTCGCAGGTTTCTGTGTTTACTGTTGCAGTACCATTATCAAAAGTTTCAACAGATGTTGTTGCAGGATCTGCATCATTCATAAGGATGTCTGCGATCATATCTGCTGTCTTCTGTCCAAGGTTTGCATAATCAACACCATATCCGACAAATGCACCGTTTAGTGCAAAGGAGTCAGCTCCTGTATACTGTGGGATACCTGCATCAATGAATTTCTCATAGATAGAAAGCTCTGCTGTCATAATTGTGTTGTCAGTTGGTGTGAATACTGCATCTACGCCATCTGCCACCAGTGCATCTGCTGCAAGCTGTACCTCATCTGTTGTGGTACCTGTACGCTCTACATATTCGATGCCTTCTTTATCCAGATAATCCTTGGCTTCCTGGATGGCTGTTGTAGAAGAATCCTGTCCGATATCGTATAAAAGTCCGATTTTCTTTACATCCGGGTTCACTGCCTGGATCAGCTTCATGATGGATGCTGTATCCAGATAATCGCTTGTACCTGTAATGTTTGCTCCAGGTGCATCCAGATCCTCTACAAGGCCGCTTCCTACAGGATCAGACACTGCGGAAAATACAACCGGTGTATCGGTTCCTTCTGTTGCGGACTGCATACGCATTGCTACAGGTGTTGCAATACCTACCATCAAATCTACATTATCAGCCTGAAAATCAGAAATGATCTGTTCCATAACATTGGCATCTGCATTACAGTTATCATAGGACACATCAAAATTTACGTCTTTTTCCTTGCCGATTTCTTCCAGACGGGACTGGATGTTGTCTACGATCTGATTCAAGGAAGCGTCATCTACATAATTGCAGATACCGATCTTGTAGTCCTCTGCAAGAACAGGTGTTGCCATCATCATAGTTGCCATTGTTGCTGCTGCGATTGCGATCATTCTTTTTTTCATAGTGTTTTTCCTCTCTCTCTTAAAATTGGCGGGAGCATGTTAAAAAAGGCTTTCCGCATAATATGTGTCACACTTTACGGAAATGATTTTCAAACAGGCTCCAGGTCTCGATTTGAGGATAAACAAGATATGAAAGAAACCAACGTATATACAAAAATTATTACCGATGAAAATTTAATGGAGACCATTCCCCACGGAAGCCAGGACTATCCCTTTCGCTACTATTATGAGCATTTAGCCCAATTTGATTTTAACTGCATAGACTGGCACTGGCATACGGAGCTGGAATTTGTGTATATTCAATCCGGAACCGTAACTGCATGGATTGGGGAAAAACAGCTGGAGCTGCCAGCTGACAGCGGCATTTTTATTAATTCCAAATTCCTTCACCGTTTTTCCTCTCCTGTGGATGCTGTCATCCCAAACTTTCTCTGCATGCCCTCTTTCCTTGCAGCTACAGACAGCTATATCTACCAGAACTATGTAAAGCCTATCGTTACAT
>OLFU01003326.1_pt1 | contig 10842 bp, 7 predicted proteins | sample 1605161 | NCBI WGS metagenome assembly OLFU01 (sample SAMEA3888914, study PRJEB22519) | human gut metagenome | biome: human gut; feature: human-associated habitat; material: faeces | place: Denmark | collected 2011
CGTCGGCGAGATTCGTGATCTTGCTGACCTTGACGCCCGGCGCCGGCTCGAGCTCGTAGCGCGTGACGGCCGGCCCGTGACAGGCATTGATGATCTTCGCCTTGACATGGAAGTCCTCGAGCGTCTTCTGCAGGATGTGAGCCTTGTCGGCAATCTCCATCTCGAGCGCGGCATTGTGCTTCTTCGCGTGCTTCGAGAGGATCTCCGTGACCTGCGGCAGCACGTAGGGGCGCGGCGGCGCAGCAGGTGCTGGTGCCGCCTCAGACGAGCTGGCAGCAGCACCCTGCGAACCACTGCCCTGCCTGCTCTCCATGCTCCTGGCCGAGCCGTCGAGTAATGCCGCGGCCGGCATGATCGGCGCAATCTCGTCGTACGAGGGCATGGCCGTCGGCTTCTTCTTCATCGGGCTCGGCGAAGGCGGCACGACAGGCTCCGTCTTGGGCACAGTGAAAGGAGCTGCTGGCTCCGGGACAAACTGCGCTGGCTCGCCCAGAGGCTCTGACGGAGCGGAAGGGGCTTCTGGAGGTGCCGCAGGGCTCGTTTCTCTGCCGATGGGTCCCTCGACGAAGGGGCTTCCCGCGCGCAGGCTCGACGGCGGCGCGGCCATGCCGATGGGCTCGATGGAGTCCGGCAAGCCCATCGGGCGCTCCTCTGCGGACTCTGCTGCCTGTTCATGTGCTGTGCCGTACTCGATCGTGAAGTCCGGCATAGCACTTTCCACATTGCCTGTATCGCCTTTCGCCTCCGCAGTCTCGGCCGCCATGCGAGGCTCTGCTGCAGCAGCCGTCTCTTCGGGTGCATCGGCAAAGCGCTTATCCGCCGCCTGATTGTAGAAGCTGGCCTTGCTGACTCTGTTGACCTTCTCGCGCACGGCCTCGACGACGTGCTCTTCGACACGGCCGCTGACTTCGGCGACCTTGCCGCAGGTCGACTGGATGGCCGAGCCTGCGGCAGCTGCGCCTTGCTTCGCCTTTTCCTGCGTCTTGAGGAGGCCTGTCGCGAGCGACCAGGTCGTCGAGAGCAAGACGGAGCCGACTGTGCCGACACCGAGAATGATGATGGAGCCGTCGACGCCGAAGCACTTGCGCAGCGCGAGCAGCAGGCCACCACCCAAGAGGCCGCCGCCCGTCGGCAGGCTCTGCGGCAGGATCTCCTCGCCGACCGGCACCTTGAAGTGGTGCCAGATGGCGAGCACGGAGATGAAGAGCGCGAGCAGGCCGAAGAAACGCGGTGAATAGCGCGGCGCGTGGTGTTTCGTCATGTAAGTCCAGGCGATCAAGAGTACCAGGACGGCGATGAGGATGGAGCCCACACCGAAGAAGTAGCGCAGGAACTTCGCGAAGTAGACGCCGACGAAGCCCACATTGAGCCCGCAGATGCCACAGATCGAGATGAGTCCTATGGCCAAGAGCGCCAGCCCGAAGAGCTCCGAGCGCCTGCCCGTGTGTGCGCGCGCCACGCGGCGGCCCGTGCTTTGCGCCTTGCGCACCGGCTTGCGCCGCGCCCGCGTGCGGCTCGTAGTCTTTTTCAAAAATCTCCCCCCTGTATCGATGATATGATGACAAAAGCAAGGCTGTCGCACGAAGCGGCAGCCCTGCTGTAGATTCTCTGTAAGTTGCGGTTCACATCGCTCACTTCGTCAGGCGCTCTGCGCACTTCTGCGCCTCGTAGAAGATGCGCTCCTTGTCGAGCGTCAGGAGCTCGCCGTCTTCCATGAGGACCCTGCCGTCGACGAGCACCGTCGAGGCGGAGTCGGCATGTGCCGAGTAGACGAGCTGCGACGCGAGGTCGTTGCGCGGATACCAGGCAGCGCCCGCCATGTCGAAGAGCGTGATGTCGGCCTTGCAGCCGGCTTCGAGCTTGCCGACGCCCGCGAGGCCGACAGCCTTCGCCCCGTATTCCGTACCCATCTTGAGCGCCGTGCGCGCGGGGACGGCCAGCGGGTCGAGCGTGCTGACCTTGTGCAGCATCGCCGCAAGGTTGATCTCCTCGAGCATGTCGAGGTTGTTGTTCGACGAGGCACCGTCCGTGCCGAGTGCAACACAGACGCCTTCCCTGAGGAGACGCGGCACCGGCGCGATGCCGCTCGCGAGCTTCATGTTGCTGCCCGGATTATGGGCGACGCGGATGGCGTGCTTCTTGATGATGGCGATGTCCTCGTCATCGAGGTGGACGCAGTGCGCCGCGAGCGTGCCCTTGCCGTCGAACAGGCCCGTCTCCTCGACGTAGCGGAACGGGCGCTTGCCGTATTCCTTCACGATCTGCTCGACCTCAGCCTTCGTCTCCGCCATGTGGATGTGGATCTCCGCGCCGAGCGACTGCGCCGTGCTTGCAACCTTTTTGAGGAAGTCCGGCGGGCAGGTATACGGTGCGTGCGGGCCGAACATGACCGTGATGCGGCCGTCCGCTGCGCCGTTGAAATCCTTGTAGAGCGAGACGTTCTCCTCGATCTTGGCATCGCCGTCCGGAGCGACGCCGATGATGCCGCGCGAGAGCACGGCGCGCAGGCCCGCGTCGTTTGCGGCCTCGGCGACCTTCTCCATGTACGGCCCGTACATGTCGGCAAACGTCGTCGTGCCGCCCTCGATCATCTCGACAGCAGCGAGCATCGCACCCCAGTAGATGTCTTCTTCCTGCATCTTCGCCTCAGCCGGCCAGATCATGTTGTTGAGCCAGTCCATGAGGTTCATGTCGTCCGCATAGCTGCGGAAGAGCGTCATCGAGGCGTGCGTGTGGGCGTTAATGAAGCCCGGCACGGCGAACTTGCCCGTACCGTCGATGACCTTGGCCGCGCGGAAGCCGTCCGGCACCTCGCCGATGGCGGCGATCTTATCGCGGTCGATCATGATATTCGTCAAAGGCGTCGTGCCGTCCGGCAGCAGCGCGCGTACATTCTTGATGAGTGTCTTCATATATCCTCCTCAGGCCATGTTCAGATATGCCTTCTGCTCCGGCGTCAGCGCATCGATGGCGATGCCCGATGCCTTGAGCTTGATCTCGGCAATCTTCGTATTGATCTCTTCCGGCATGAGATGGACGCCCTTTGCCATCTCCTTGCCGTGGTGCAGGAGATGCAGCGCCGAGAAGAACTGCACGCCGAACGAGAGGTCCATGATCTCTGCCGGATGGCCATCGCCAGCGGCGAGGTTGACGAGGCGGCCCTCTGCGAGCAGGTAGATCTTGCGGCCGTCTTTCAGCTTGAACTCCTCGATGTTCTTGCGGACCGGGCGGCGCGAGACGGAGAGCGACTCGAGCTCCGGAATGTTGATCTCGACGTCGAAGTGGCCGGAGTTCGCGAGGATGGCGCCATTTTTCATGACCTCGAAGTGCTGCTTGCGGATGACATCCTTGTCGCCCGTCAGCGTCAGGAAGATATCGCCGATCTTGGCGGCCTCATCCATCGGCATGACGCGGAAGCCGTCGAACACCGCTTCGATGGCCTTTATCGGGTCGACTTCCGTGACGATGACATTGGCGCCGAGGCCGCGCGCACGCATGGCACCGCCCTTGCCGCACCAGCCGTAGCCGGCGATGACAACATTCTTGCCCGCGATGACGACATTCGTCGTGCGCATGATGCCGTCCCAGGTCGACTGGCCCGTGCCGTAGCGGTTGTCGAAGAGGTACTTGCAGTACGCATCGTTGGCAGCGATCATCGGGAACTCAAGCTTGCCCTCATTGGCGAGTGCGCGCAGGCGATGGACGCCCGTCGTCGTCTCCTCCGAGCCGCCGACGATGCCCGAGAGTAGCTCGCGACGCTTCGTGTGCAGCATGTGCACGAGGTCGCCGCCGTCATCGATGACGAAGTCCGGCTTGATGTCGAGCGCCTTGTTGATGAAGGTGTCGTACTCCTCCGGCGTGCAGTCATGCCAGGCAAAGACGTGCAGGCCGTCCTCGACGAGTGCGGCGGCCACATCGTCCTGCGTCGACAGCGGGTTGCTGCCCGTGATGGCGACCTCCGCACCGGCATGGTGGAAAATCTCCGCCATGTAGGCCGTCTTGGCCTCGAGATGCAGCGTGATGACCATCTTCTTGCCCGCAAACGGCTTCGAGACGGAGAATTCTTTATCAACAGCTGCCATGACCGGCATGAAGTTCTTGACCCAGTTGATCTTATCGTGGCCCGACGGAGCCAGCTTGATATCGCGAATCATTGATTCCATGAATATTGCCTCCCGTAACAAATCTATTCTATATTCTATCACAAGTAGATGATGAAAAAAAGACAGAGCTCAGCGGTCCAGGAGCTTCTCGATGGCGATGTAGTCCGTGAGGTCGACAATCAGCGGCGTCACGGCAATGTAGCCCTGCTCGACGGCATAGATGTCCGTCGGCTCGCTCTTGTCCGTGTCGAAGATCTCGCCGGCGACCGTGTAGAAGATGCGGCCGTCCTCGCGCTCCTGCCGCTGGAAGGCATTGTGGTAATCGCGCTTGCCCTGCCGGCCAAAGACGACCTGCGGGCGGCCGTCCTCGCCGAGCGCATAAGCGCGCGGAAAATTGACGTTCCAGAAAATCGGGCGCGGCTCATTGGCAGACGGACGGGCCGCCATGACGCGCTCCAGCAGCAGCGCAAATTCCTCTGCCGCCTCATCGTATGAGATGGTGCTGTCCACGTCGAGCGATACCGCAAACGAAGAGATGTCGTGCAGCATGCCCTCCATCGCCGCGCCGACCGTGCCCGAATAGAGGATATCCGTCGCGAGGTTCGCGCCGTGATTGATGCCCGAGACGACGACATCCGGCTTCTCCTCCGCCAGAGCCTCGAGGTAGAGCTTGACGCTGTCCGTCGGCGTGCCGTCAACAGCCCACGCCTCGATGCCGTACTTTTCGGCTAGTGCCTCGCCGCGGATGAGCTCGAGCGGACGGCCGACGTTCAGTGCATGGGCCATGCCGCTCTGCTGGCGCGCCGGCGCCGAGACGACGACCGTGTGCTCGCGCGCACAGAATGCCTTGACGAGGGACTCGAGCCCCTTGGCCTGGATGCCGTCATCATTGGAGATCAGGATTCGCATGATGTCATTCCTTTCTGTTCTGTTGCTCTGTTGCAATCTCTATTGGCAGATACAAAAAAGGCTCCTTCTGCAAGGAGCCGTTATCTCAAAATGGTGACCCACCACGGAATCGAACCGTGAACCTACTGATTAAGAGTCAGTTGCTCTGCCAGTTGAGCTAGTGAGTCATCATCTTTCTTTTGTCTGTCAGTCGCTGTCGCAACCAACGAATATTATTATAGACGGGCGCTCCCGTTCTGTCAACACCTTTTTGCTGTTTTTTTTATTTTTTTTACTGTTGCGCCGTTTCTCCCCCGCCGAAGAGCGACTGCAGCTTGAAGAAAGCCGTACCGAGGATGCCCGACAGTACCGATGCCGAGAGGATGCTGATCTTCGCGAGGTCGAGCATGGCGCTGTCCGAAAAGGCCAGCGAGGCGATGAAGATAGACATCGTGAAGCCGATGCCGCCGAGCATGCCCGTCGCCGCGAGCTGGCTCTTCGTCGCATTGCCCGGCAGCTGCAGGCCAAAGACCTTGCAGAGCACGAATACCGCGCCGAAGATGCCGATGGGCTTGCCGAGGCAGAGGCCGGCGAGGATGCCGAGGAAGATCGGCGAGGCCATGTCAAACGTCGCCAGAGAGATCGCGACGCCAGCGTTGGCCAAGGCGAAGATCGGCATGATGGCATAGGCCGACCACGGCTCGAGTGCATGCTCGAGCTTGTGCAAGAGCGAGGCCTCGGGAGCAGCTGCTGCAGGGATCGAAAGGCCGAGCAGCACGCCTGCGATCGTCGGATGGATGCCCGCCTTCAGGAAGGCCAGCCAGGCGATGAAGCCGAGCGCCATGTAGCACGGCAGGAAGCGCACGCGAAAGCGCCCGAGCACGAACGCGGCGGCCACTGCCGCAAGCCCCAGCAGCAGGGCCGATACAGTGAGGTCCGTGTTGTAGAACAGCGCGATGACGACGATGGCGCCGAGATCGTCGACGATGGCGAGTGCCGTCAGGAAGACGACGAGGCCGAGCGGTGCCTGGCGCGCGGCGATGGTCATGATGCCGAGCGCAAAGGCGATGTCGGTCGCCATCGGGATGCCCCAGCCGCCAAACGTCGGCAGCCCTAAGTTGATCGCCGCATAGATGGCGGCCGGCACGAGCATGCCGCCGAGTGCCGCGCCGACGGGCAACAGCATCGCCGAATACGTGCGCAGCTCGCCGTAGAGGAACTCGCGCTTGATCTCAAGGCCGATGACGAAGAAGAACACTGCCATGAGGCCGTCATTGATCCAGTGCAGCAGCCCCATCTCGAGCACGTACTCCCCTGCCCCGATGGCAATCGGGTAATGCAGCAGATGCTCATACGACTCGGCCAGTGGCGAATTCGCCACGATGAGTGCGAGGATGGCGCAGGCGAGCAGGATGACGCCGCTGCTCGCCTCCCAGCGCAGGAATGCCAAGAACGGCTCCGCGATTGCCTGCATGGATTTGATTGTCTCTTTCATAATTCCATCACTTCCTTTTCTTTCCCAAATGATCGATCGCAACAAAGGCCTGCGCCAACGCGCAAAACCCTTATTTTTACTCTACCATAAAAATCTGAGAAAGAAAAGGAACTGCATCACAAAAGCATCACGAAAGATCGTGATGCTCTTGAAATCATGCTTTTGTCTTGCGCCCCAGCAGCTTGACCGGCAGCAGCAGGACGAAGTTGAAGACGAGGATCGTCAAGATCAGCAGCGCGCCGATGCCGTTCGCGATGGCGTCGCGGTCCGGCACAAGGCCCGTGCTCATGAGGTACCAGAGGTGAACCGCCAACGTCTCGCCGCCTGCCATGACATCCGTGTCGAACATGTGGCGCGATACCGTCGTGCCGGCCGTGAAGATCAGGATGGCCGTCTCGCCGAGCGCACGGCCCGCCGTCAGCGTGATGCCCGTGATGATGCCCGGCATCGCGCTCGGCAGCACGACCTTGAAGATCGTCTGGAGCTTCGTCGCGCCGAGTGCAAGGCTCGCCTCTTCATATAACTTCGGCACCGTGCGGATGGATTCCTCCGTGACGCGCACGAGCATCGGCAGGTTCAAGAGGACGAGCGTCAGCGAGCCGCCGAGGATGGAGAAGCCCATGTTCATCATATTGACGAAGACGATCATGCCGAACAGGCCGAGCACAATCGACGGCACCGTCGCGAGGCTCTCGACCGAGAGGCGGATGCACTTCGTCAACTTGTTCTCGCGCGCGTACTCCGCGAGGTAGATGCCCGCGCCGAGCGCGATTGGGATGGAGATGGCCATCGAGAGGAAGAGCATGTAGAAGGAGTTGAAGAGCTGCGAGCCGACACCGCCGCCCGCCATCATGTCGCTCGATTTGCCGAAGATGAAGTGCGGCGAGAGCACCGGCAGACCCTTGTAGAGGATATAGCCGAGGAAAACCGCGAGCAGCCCGAGGATGAAGAATCCCACGAGCCAAAGACACATCCGCGCAATCTGGTTCTGTACTTTCGTGTTCATATTATACCCTCCTCGTGCCGAAGCGGCGGATGACGAGAATCATGGCGAGCGAGATCAGGAGCAGCACAAACGCCATGAGGAAGAGCGCATTGCCCCAGACCGAACCGAACGGCGTGTTGCCCATCTCGACGACAATATTGCTCGTCAGCGTCGCAGTCGGTGAGAGCAGCGACGTGACGATCTGCGGCGTGTTGCCGATGAGCATCTGCACGGCCATCGTCTCGCCAATGGCGCGCGCCATCGCGAGCACGACAGCCGTCAGGATGCCAGGTGCCGCGGCCGGCACGATGACATGGACCATCGTCTGCCACCACGTTGCGCCGAGCGCGAGGCTCGCCTCCTCCAGCGGCTTCGGCGCGGCATTGAGCGCATCCGTGCTGATGGAGAGGATTGTCGGCATGATCATGATGGCGAGCACGAGCGAAGCCGCGAGCACGCCAAAGCCCGTCGTCGCGCCGAGCGCATCGCGCAGATACGGCACGAGCAGCGTCAGGCCGATGTAGCCGTAGACGACCGAAGGGATGGCGACGTAGAGGTCCGTTGCCGGGCGCATGATGTTCTTGAGCCAGACCGGAGCGACCTTCGCGAGGAAGATGGCACCGAGCAGGCCGAGCGGCGCGCCGATGAGCACGGAGAGAATGGTCGTCACCAGCAAGCCGACGATGAACGAGAGTGCGCCGAACTTGCCGAGCGACGGATCCCAGCTCGCACTGAAGAAGAACTCCAGCGGGCTGACCTCCGCAAAGGTCATGAGGCCCTGCTTGCCGACGAAGAAGATAATGGAGAAGATGATGATGGTCATGAGAAAGGCAGCCGCAATGAAGAGATACCGCCCGCACTTGTCGTAGAATAGCCTGCGCTCATGACCGCCGCCCGACTGATTGCCGTCGAGGCGTCCGATTGTTGCTGCCCGTTCCATAAAAACCTCCTGTATAAACGTGATGCAGGACCTCCGTCCTGCATCATCCTATCTGTTCACTTTCGCGAATTACTTCTTCATCTTGCTGACCGGGATGAAGCCGAGCTTCTCGACCTGCGTGTTCTGGAACTCATCGCTGAGGATGTAGTCGATAAAGGCCTTGACAGCGCCCGTCGGCTCGCCCTTCGTGTACATGTGGCCGTAGCCGTAGATCGGATACTTGCCATCGATGATGTTCTCCGGAGAATACTCGACACCGTCGAACTTCAGGACCTTGACAGAATCATCGGCATACGGCGCATCGACATAGCCGATGGAGCCCGGCGTGCTGGCGATAGCGGCGCGGACCGCACCGTTGGAATCCTGGATGACTGCGTTATCCGTGAAGGCAGCGCCCTTGAGGACGACATCGCTGATCGTCGCACGGGAACCCGAGGACTTTGCACGGTGGATCAGCGTGATCGGCTGGTCATCGCCGCCGACTTCCTTCCAGTTCGTGATCTTGCCCGTCAGGATGTCGATGACCTGCTGCTTCGTGATGTTGTCGACCTTGTTGTTCTTGTCGACGATGAAGACGAACGGCTCAACGACGACCTTGTGGTCGACGAGGCCCTTGTCCTTGTACTCATCCGGCAGGTTGACATCCGAGTTGCCGATCTGGACCGATCCCTCTGCGACCTGGTTCATACCCGTGAACGAACCGCCGCCTGCGATGTTGACCGTCACCTTATCGTACTTGTCCTGGAAGGCTTCCTGTGCCGGCTTCAAGAGCGGCAGGAGTGCCGTCGAGCCCGACGCTGAGATCTTGCCGGAGATTTCCTGTGCTGCGCTGCCAGAAGAGCTGGAAGCCTGCTGGCTGCCACCGCCGCAGCCCGACAGCAGCACTGCCGCACTCGCGACAACAGCACCGACGGAAAGAAGTTTCTTCATCTTGTTGAACATATTATTTCCTCCCCAAATCACTTGCTGATTGGAACCCTGGAGCCCTTCAGCTCCCTTCATCGTTCTCCTATATCGTAGCAAAGAACGCCGGGGGGTTTGTTGTCTCCATGTTAAATCCATGTAAATTCATGTCAGGCAACCCCGCTTGTTAACCACAATCTCACCGCCATCTCATTGAGTCATCAGAAAGCAGCATACGCAGATGATACTTTCGATAGAATGGCGATTCCTGAAGATGCAGGCCTTGACAAAGGCACATCAACCTTTTAGGATAAGTGAATATAATTTTGTATACACATTGCAACTATATAGAAAGGATGGTTCCATGCTGCCGCCGATTCCCTGGAAATACGCCCTGCCGCTCTTCGGCCTCGCCACTTCTGCATTCATGTTCAACACGTCAGAGTTCATGCCGATCGGACTGCTGTCCGACATCGCAGCGTCATTCGAGATGACGCCGCCCCAGACGGGCATCATGATCACAGTCTACGCCTGGATGGTCGGCCTGCTCTCCCTGCCGCTGATGCTGGCAGCCTGCCGGATGGACCTGCGATACCTGCTGCTCCTGACGCTCGGCCTCTTCATTGCGGGTCAGCTCGGCTCAGCCTTCGCCGTGAACTTCCCGATGCTCATGGCCGCGCGCATCGCCGTCGCCTGCGCCCACTCCGTCTTCTGGTCGATTGCCGGGCCGCTGGCCACGCGCCTCGTGACGCAGGTACGTCAGCCATTCGTCCTCTCGGTGATTGCAACGGGCTCTTCCATCGCCATGATCTTCGGCCTGCCGCTTGGGCGCGTCGTCGGCTTGGCACTGGGCTGGCGCATGACGTTCTTCTCGCTTGCCGTCATCGCACTCCTGGCCCTTCTCTTCCTCTGGCGCGTCTTCCCGCCGCTCTCGAAACAGGCCCCCTTCTCGCTCCACGAGCTGCCCGCGCTCTTCAAGACCCCGCTGACGGCCGGGATCTTCATCCTGTCGCTCCTCTTCGCCACGGCCTACTTCACGACCTACAGCTTCATCGAGCCGTTCCTCGCGACGGTCGCCGGCTTTTCCGCCTCGTCGATCACCTGGACCCTCATGGTGCTCGGCCTCTGCGGCTTCTTCGGCAGCATGCTGTTTTCGCGCCTCTACGGCACGCACCGCTTTCTCGTACTGCGCGCCGGCGTCATCGGCCTGTTCGCCGGCCTGCTTCTCTTCCTGCCCGCAGCGGCCTTTGCGCCCGCAATGCTGGCCTGCTGCATGCTGCTCGGCACGATATCGACGCTGTCCAACGTCGCCATGCAGGCTGAGCTCATCCGCAGCTGCTCGCGGACAGATGCCCCCGTCGCCATGTCGATTTTTTCCGGCATCTTCAACGTGGGCATCGGCGGCGGCACCTTCCTCAGCGGCCATCTGACATCGGCCGGCGCGCTCAGTGACATCGGCTTCTTCGGCGCCGCCATCGCGGGCCTGGCCGTCGTCTACACCCTGTGCGCCTACCTGCCCGCCGCACGG
>OLFU01003329.1_pt1 | contig 10825 bp, 12 predicted proteins | sample 1605161 | NCBI WGS metagenome assembly OLFU01 (sample SAMEA3888914, study PRJEB22519) | human gut metagenome | biome: human gut; feature: human-associated habitat; material: faeces | place: Denmark | collected 2011
CCGTTGTGACAAGGTCGAGGTTGTACTCGCGCTCTAAGCGCTCCTGGATGATCTCCAAGTGTAAAAGTCCAAGGAATCCGCAGCGGAATCCGAATCCAAGAGCGATGGATGTCTCCGGCTCAAAGAACAGGGACGCGTCATTTAACTGTAATTTTTCCAGGGCGTCACGAAGCTCCGGATATTTCGCTCCATCCGCCGGGTAGAGACCGCAGTAGACCATCGGAGTGACTTTCTTATATCCCGGAAGCGGTGCTGCACATGGATTTAAGCGGTTCGTCACCGTATCGCCTACACGGGTATCTTTTACGTTCTTGATGCTGGCGGTAATATAACCTACCATACCGGCGCGGAGCTCATCGCACGGGATAAACTGGCCTGCGCCGAAGTATCCGACCTCCACAACATCATAGGAAGCGCCCGTGGCCATCATCTGGATCGGAGTGCCTTTCTTTACAGTTCCCTCTTTCACACGGCAGAACACGATAACGCCGCGGTAGGAATCGTAGAGGGAGTCGAAGATCAGGGCCTGGAGAGGTGCCTCCGGATCTCCCTTAGGAGCCGGGATCTTGTGGACGATCGCCTCTAAAACGTCCTCGATATTGAGTCCCATCTTCGCGGAGATTCTCGGTGCGTCATGGGCCTCAAGTCCGATCACGTCCTCGATCTCCTCAGCCACACGGTCCGGATCAGCGCTCGGAAGGTCGATCTTATTGATGACCGGAACAACATCAAGATCGTGGTCAAGGGCAAGATACACGTTCGCAAGTGTCTGTGCCTCAATTCCCTGTGCTGCATCTACCACTAAGATCGCACCATCGCATGCTGCAAGGCTTCTGCTGACCTCATAGTTGAAATCGACATGTCCCGGTGTATCTATCAGATTAAAAATATACTCTTCACCATCTTTTGCAGTATAGACGATACGGACAGCCTGCGCCTTGATCGTAATACCTCGTTCTCTCTCCAGATCCATGTTATCGAGCACCTGTGACTGCATCTCACGACTGGTCAGAAGTCCCGTTTTTTCAATAATGCGGTCTGCTAAGGTGGATTTTCCATGGTCAATATGTGCTATGATACAAAAATTACGAATTTTACTCTGGTCAATATGTGACATGACTCCTCCTTAAAACCATCCCTTTTTCTTTACAAAGAAAAACAGAATCGCAAACATAATAAAATAAATTGCTATCATCAGGTAATCAGAAAAATGGAACACCTGCTGTAATATTGTGCTGACGATCATTGGTATAAATACGCATACCATTGCGGATATTATCTTGCTCATTTTTATCTCCTCCTGTATATCGGCTTGCATTAAAACCCACTTTATATGGTATTATTTTTTCGGTTATTCGTCAAGAAAAAAAGCAAGGCCGCCGCAGAACCCGGTCGGCGTGGCAGCCTTGCTTTTCTCCACTTTTTCTCACTCCTGTATGACCCGGTGCAGCACATCCGCAAGCGGGACCATGGCATTTTTTGCCTCCTGTAAGGTATTTGTCTGCGCTCCAACCTCGATCAACAGGCTTTTCGGCTTAAAATGCATATTATAACGATAACCTTTTAAATAAATCGGTCTTGCAAGTCCCGGATAATACTCTGCCGCTTTTAACTGCATCTGGAAGGAAAATGCCAGATTATCCTGTATGTAGGGATTTTTTAAATAGGAAATATCTCCAAGTGCCGTTGTGCGGCTGAGTCCGTTAAAAAACATGATGGATGCCATCCGCGTGCCGTCTACTTCCGTCACAAGTCTTGTTCCCTCTGCCACTCCGTCACGGTGTAAGTCGATCACTACTTCAATACTTGGATTTTCCCTAAGAATCTGCTCAATTGCCGGCTCAGCATTGGAATAGGCATGATCTCTGTCATTGACATCATAAGTTCCGGTATGATGCAGTACATTCATTCCATATTTTTCGCGTAAGATCTGTGTCAGATATTCTCCGACCCCGACAACCGTGGTATCTAAATTCCCCGGTACGGAATCCGCATACCCTTCCTGTGAATGTGTATGATAGATCAGGATCTGCGGTCCATCCACGTTTTTTGCCAGATGCATATCCTTCGACAGCATTTTTTCTGCATTGAGCTGGTCTCCGGTAATGGTAGTCGTCCGGTCTACCGTATAAAAATTCTGTCTTAGATAATCAAAATCTGCCAATTTTGCCTTAGAAAAATTCACCACCGGCTTCTGACTCTTTTTCTCGCTCTCTTCGTCTTTGTTCTGACTGACTAATTCTCCTGTTTTTTCATCCACATGATTTTCGTCTGCCGCTTCTTTTGCGCGTATCATTTCATAGGTCAGTTCGCTCTCCGATGCCGTATCATAGACTTCGTTATTTTTCATATAACTATAAAGAGGGAGTACCCGCTTGAAATACTCCCTGCTGTCTTTTGTCTGATCATATGTCATTGCCGGTGTATATGTTTTTAAAATGCCATTGTACAGCTCTTTTTCAAACTGTGATATCATCAGCGTTCCCAAGGTGTCTTTTCCCTGTGCCCTGCTGCTTCTGACACCCACCGCAATAATTCCAATTATCAGGACGCATACTAACAGTCCCTTTATTTTATTTTTACATTTCTTTTTATTTACTCTGTCCATAACAATATATTATATGCATGGACAGGCTGCTTTATTCTAAGAATTTGTACAGGCTGTTTTTTCAAATGCCAGATTCAGTCCTTCTGATATGGTAAAACTCAGTCTTTTAATGGATTCATCAATATCTTTTGGCGTTACAAAAAAGGAGTTCAGGGTGCAGTCCACTTCTTCGTAGTAACCGCTGATGGCATCGTTGACAATGGTAGCCGCATCTACCACGGTCGGAACTCCGATCGCGATCACCGGAATCCCGACACTCTCACGGTTCAGCCCATGTCTGTGGTTTCCCACGCCTGAGCCCGGATTGATTCCGGTATTGGTGATCTGAATGGTCCGGTTCAGCCGTTTCACACTTCTTGCCGCTAATGCGTCCACAGCTACGATACAATCCGGCTCTGTCTCCCGGATGACTCCCCGGATGATCTCTAAGCTCTCCATTCCGGTCTGTGCCATGACCCCCGGTACGATACTGCTGATCAGATTGCTATGCTCTGCACCCAACGCATATTTTCCAAATTCACGGATCACATGCCTTGTGATCATCATGTTATCCGCCACCCGCGGTCCGAGTGCGTCCGGCGTTATCTCACGGTTTCCAAGTCCTACCACTAGGACAGACAATTCCTCCCTGTTCACAGGGATCATTCCCCGCAGCACTTTTGCTAATTCTTCAGATATTTCCCTGTGATATCCGTCATCGCCGTCTGTCATTTCCTGCGCTTCTATCGTGATATAGGAGCCTCTTGGTTTTCCCATACTCTTTGCTCCGTTTTCCGTTTCTATGATCACTTCTGTAATCTTAATATTCTCTCCACGCTCTTCTTCATGGATTCGCACACCCTTCAGTTCGACGTTGTCCTCTTCAAACTTTTCTTTTGTTTCTAACGCTAAATCGGTTCTTACCTGAAACATTTTCTTATCACTCCTGTTGATTTTCTTCTATTTTTTGCAAAAAAGCGGATTTTATGTATTGACAGATAATAGGGGATGACCTAAAATGTAATAGTATGTTTACATTAGCGCTCCGTGTCCGCTTTGATGTAACAATCATGTAAAACAATTCAGAATCATTGGAGGTGTACAGATTGGCTAACATTAAATCAGCAAAGAAAAGAATCTTAGTAACTGAGAAAAGAACTGCTAGAAACAAATCTATCAAATCTGCTGTTAAGACATCTATTAAGAAAGTAGAGGCAGCTATCGCAGCAAAAGATAAAGCTGCTGCTGAAGAGGCTTTAAAAGCTGCTATCGGTCAGATCAACAGAGCTGCTACAAAAGGTGTATATCATAAAAACACCGCTGCTAGAAAAGTTTCCCGTTTAACACTCGCTGTTAACAAGATGGCTTAATCCGGTAGAAAATAGATATTTATGATAAAGAAACCACCAGTACCGTCATGCTGGTGATTTTTTTATTGTCTGAAACAGGTTGTGTCGCAGAACTACTTCTTAGATATTCCAATGAACCTCAGTAAATTTGTGTTTAATAATCCGTTTTAGCGTAAATATTCACATATCATCTTACAGTTATCCTCAGTTTTTCAGACCACTCTGCTTCCTTAAAGCCAACCAGCACAGTACCGCCATTTACAACTAATTTATATTATGCTCATCCAGCCACTTTTTAGCCTTCTGGCAGGTTGAACATTTGGGATAATATACAAATAACATTTTCTCATCCCCAATCAAGTCTGATTCATCATCCTTAATAGTCTCTCTATACTTTCTTATATATTTTGCACAAAAAATCCTGTATTTTAACCATTGGTACAATGGTCTATAAAGTTACAACAACTCCATGCGATAGTACTCTTATTTCCACCAAGGTCATGTAGCTACAGATTCATAGATGTAAAGGCAGAGGAAGGGCTAACGACCACACCTGATTCAGAGTGTGTGCTAAATGCTCTTGCAATAGACAACCCTGTGGAGGATGCTCGCCTTTATAGTTTCCTGTGACAATATATTTTTGAATGCTGCCTTCCAGCTTTCCGCTTGAACAAAAGCCAAACTTCTTTCATCGCCATTTCTAACTTTTCTAATTTCAATCATAACAATTCTCTCCGTTTATAAATAGAATTTCTACAACTCTGCAAATCTCAAGTTGTCAAGTTTCCAGCTGTTCCATTGTTCCGTTGCTCAGCTTATATACTTCTCCATAAAATTCCTTTTTTTCATCGGAACAAACGATCACGCTGTCATCACACAGACCATATATGGTGTACTCTTTCGACAATTGCATCAGTTCATCAGTTACATTTTGGTGGTCAAAATGCGGCTCGACCGAAATGTCTACACACCCTAATGCGTTATAGATTTCTAATTCATTGTGGCGGCACGTTAATGTGCATATGGCTGTCTTCCCCAAATTGATGGAGCCTGCACTCATTCCAATGATAAGACCCGGGTGCTTCCGAATAGCATCATCCAGACCATATTTCACTAAATAGGCATACTGTACAGGCGTATCACCTCCTGCCAGCCAGACCACATCCGCCTTAGAGACTGCCTTCCTTGCTTCAGCTGCATCCATGCGTCCGTCAACAACATACGAATTTTCAAAATGAATTCCGCTTTCTTCAAGCATATTCAGAAAAAGATGAAAATAGCAATCTGTCGTACCATGATCCTTTTCAAATTCGGATGCGACAAACGCAAAACTTTTCCGTTGGGTCACCAGGGTTTGAAACAGCTCACGATTCTTTCCGTGTATCCCATCAGGAAACATACTTGTTAAAACATATGTGCTCATATTCTCCTCCCAAACTTCCGATTTTTCCAACTCTACAAGCCGGAATTTAGTAAATTGAACTTCCAATGTGTTTATCTTTTCTCCATTGCGGAGCATCTCCATCATCAGCCCAATATTCATCCATTGAAATAATCTTGTTATTTGCTGTCTTAATAAATGATGTCACATGAAAAAAAGTACTCCTATCTTTGGGATAAACAGATGTGACTGTAATGGTTAAATCATTCATTCGTTCTATTCTTTCGACAACGCCATCCCAGTCTCCCGGATACTCACAATTGGCAATAATAAACTCATCAACATTAAAATGTTCATTTGTACAATGCCAGTTTATATAAGCATCTTTATGAAAATATTTTCTAATTGCGTTCTCATCTTGCGCAAGAATGACTTTCCAAAATTCCTTTACATTCATTTTTCATTCCCTCTCATTACTACTCCAAATTTCCGATTGAGATTTCACCTGTTTTAAGAGATTTAATAACTGTTATATTTTGTTATCAAATTCTCCGCAAACCATTGAAAATACCGAATTTGTCACAGTTTATCTAATCTATATCTCTTTGGCAATACAAGACTAAAAGCTCCTGCTGCATTAAGAGTAGGAACTGTAAATGACTCTACAATTCTCTTCTCTGTACTACACTGTCCTCGCATCAAATCTCCGAACCTCTCTAGTCAAAAGTCCTTGCATAATGGGTTTCACTGCCTACATCAATACCTACAACTAAAGTTTTTTCTCAACCTTCTTTCTTGGAATGCCTTATACTTGAATTATACAGGAAATTCCTTAAAATTGAAATATTTAGATTTGCTCCAGTATATTGTCATTCAGCAAGAAATCAAAGATTCCGACTGTTATGATACCTTGTTCATCAGTATTCGGTTTGATATCATCTTTCACGACTATAATTTTTTTGAAAAAGTCATTTAATTTGGTCAATGACTTTTTTTCCTGTACTATTTTTTCAGGAGATGTCATTTCAAATGCAGATTGGATATAGTATTTCTTATCCCCTTTATTAGCAATAAAATCTATTTCCAGAAACTTTTTTTCTCTTTTTCCTGAATTTGATGTCTCATAAACTTCTACAACACCTACATCAACACGATAACCACGGCTTCTAAGCTCTATATAGATGATATTTTCCATAATATGATTCTCTTCTTGTTGTCTGAAATTTAAGCGGGCATTTCTTAAGCCAACATCCTCAAAATAGTACTTTGCAGGAGTATTAATATATTTTTTCCCTTTCACATCGAATCGTACTGATTTCTCAATGAGAAAAGCATCAGATAGATGATCTAAATATAATTTGATGGTCTTATCTGATAACGATTTTTGACTCATGCTTTTAAAAGAGTTAGAAATCTTAGTCGGATTTGTCAATGAACCTGTTGCTGAAGCAACGATATCTACCAGTATATCTAATTCATCATCTGTCTTTATGCTGTTACGTTCTTTAATATCTTTTAGATAGATATTATTAAAGAGTGAAATCAAATATTCTGCTTTTAGTTCATCAGTCTTTCGAGAAAGAATCAATGGCAGTCCCCCATAAGTATAATAATCCTTCCAAGCCTCGTTCTTATTATCATAGGCAGTACAAAATTCTGCAAAAGATAATGGATATACACGAATTTCATCTCCGCGTCCTCTAAATTCTGTCAGAATATCACTAGAAAGAAACTTCGAATTACTTCCGGTTACATATATGTCCAGATTTTCAATATGAAGAAGCCCATTGATAAGATCCGTGAAGTTACTGTTCATCATCTGGATTTCATCCAAAAAGACATAGTGCATTTCATCATCTTTAATATTGTCTTTTACATAATTGTACAGTTTAATAGCATCTCTATATTCAATATTTGCAATATCATCCAGCGCTAAAGCAATAATATGGTCTTTTGCAACACCCATAGATAGTAGCTTATTTCTATACAAATGAAACAATAAATATGATTTTCCGCATCTTCTGATTCCGGTTACTACTTTTACAAGACCATTTTCTTTTCGTTCCAGTAGTTTATTTAAATATCTATCTCTTACAATTTCCATGATACACCTCCGAAAAAAATGTTTTGCAACTTTTTTCGGAATTAGTATACTACGAATTTGTTATATTATGCAATGTATATATTCCGAAAAAAGTTGCATTACAACAAAATTCGTAAAGAATTGATGCCTTAATAATTTTTTTCCGGTATGTTTTTTGCACCCCGTTACACTTTTCATATATTATCAGCTCTACAAATTGGGATTTATCTCATTCTATCGCTTGCAATGATTGCCCATAATGCAGTATCAATAAACTCTCCATTTTTATAGTACTTTTGTCGTGCGATGCCTTCAAAAGACATTCCACACTTCTTTAATACTGCCGAAGATGCATTGTTACCAGCGAATACTTCTGCTTGAACTCGATTTAGACCAATTTCTTCAAACGCATAGTCTAAAACCGCCATTAGCACCTCCGTCATAATCCCTTGATTCCAGAACCTAGGCGATAGCATATAACATGTATCAGACATCATGCATGATTCTTCAACATTACCTAAGTTAATAGTTCCAACCAGTTCACCAGTTTCTTTCCATTCAATTACCCAATGAAAATATGAACCCGATTCATAATTCGAGGACCATCGCTTAACTTTCTCTTTATATACCTCAACATCATCAACAGGATTAAATGGATAGTATTTGCAAACTTCATCGAACTTAGCCCAGTTCTCATACATCATAGAATAATCATCTGGAATTATTCTTCTCAATTTACATCTCTCAGTCTCAATATTTTTTGTACCTATCAAATTCATTTCTAATCATCCTCTTATATCAGCAAATTCTTAATAATGGTGTCCCTTCCACCGAATATTTCATATATCATTTTTCTTCTGGTGACATCATGGCTTCGTTTTGAATTACTCCTGACAACCAGCCGTTTTCTTCCAATGCCTTATATTGTTTACTATTTGTACTGACACCATTATAGGAATTACCTAATCCGCTAATATTCATCGACATATAAAAGCCTCCTTGCAATTAAATTAAAAATCCGTTTTGAGTAAGTTCAATGTTATATTAGTTGTATCGTCATAATTCACCCAAAAATAAATAGTCCATTCTCTCCAAATACCGAGTTGTTTATCTCTATCCTCTAATAGTGTTTGCTTCACTGTCAACTTTGTAAGCAACATATTCATAATCAAATTCATATCTGAATCTATCTCCGCCAATTCGTATCCTAATGGAATTTCTTTTAAATTATTTTGCAATGCTTCTTTATCAAATTCTGTCCCCCCTGAGTTTTACACTCCAACAAAAAACAGCCACACCCAACTCTCATCAAAATTCAATCTGGTGTGACTGTCCTTTTCCTATTTATAAGATATTACACATTCCACTTCGCAAACTCTTCGTCCGTACACTTCACATAATGTGTACCTCCAACATGATGCTCCGTTCCAAGTGTATAATCAATTCCGGACGTTGCATAGTCATAGCTTTCTGCTGATCTTGTCTTTTCTACGATGGGATTCGGTGTCGGGATCGCTGAAAGCAGGCTTTTCGTATATGGATGGATCGGATTTTCAAAAATTTCATCCGTGGTTCCTGTCTCCAGCAAATGTCCTAAGTGCAGAACTCCGATACGATCCGAGATATATTTTACCATAGACAGATCGTGAGCAATGAACAGGTAGGCTGTGCCTGTTTCCTGCTGGATATCCTTCATCAGGTTGACTACCTGTGCCTGAATGGATACATCCAGTGCAGAAATACATTCATCTGCAATGATCAGCTTCGGATTCATGATCAGGGCTCTTGCAATTCCGATCCTCTGTCTCTGTCCACCGGAAAACTGGTGCGGATAACGGGTCGCATGCTCCGGTGCAAGACCTACTTTTGCTAAAATTGCTTTGACCATCTCATCCCGCTCTTCTTTATTTTTGCATTTATGATGGATATCAAGACCTTCTCCGATGATATCTTCTACTTTTTTTCGCGGATTCAAAGAAGCCATTGGGTCCTGAAAGATCATCTGCATCTGCGTGCGGAGTGTCTGGCTGTCTGACTTACTCATCTTTCCACTGATATCTAAACCGTTGAATTGGATTTCTCCTGCGGTCGGATCATACAGACGGATAATGCTTCGTCCTATTGTGGATTTTCCGGAACCGGATGTACCGACGATGGCACAGAACTCTCCTTTATAGATGGTCAGATCCACACCGTTTAGTGCCCGGACCTTCTCGTCCCCCACCCGGAATATTTTATAGAGGTTTTTTACCTGAATCACAGGCTGCCTTTTTTCTTCCACCCGAGGCCCTCCTTTTATTCTTTTTTGAGCGCATTTTAATATATAAAGTATACCATATTTTTGATTTTGAAATTCTTAATTAATCTTAATATTTCAAATGCCAGGAGCAAAAAAGGCAGGAGCCAAAGCTCCTGCCTCATCTACATTTCTGTTACTGTTTCTTTACCAGTTTTGTTTTCATGACATACCACAGCGGACCGGTGATGCATACGGAAGAATAAGCTCCGCAGGCAATACCTACCATCAGCGGCAGTGCGAACTCTTTCACGGAAGCAACTCCCATGACATAGAGAACCGCTACCATGATAAAGGTGGTCAGGGAAGTGAAAATACTTCTGGTCAGTGTCTGGGTAATACTGTTATTTACCACATCCTCCAGCGTATCTTTCCGTTTCATCTCTGCCAGGTTCTCACGGATACGGTCAAAAATAACGATGGTTGCATTAATGGAATAACCAACAATAGTCAGCATGCAGGCAATGAAGGTATTTCCAACAGAGATTCTGGCTGCTCCGTAAAATACAAGTACTACCAGAACATCATGCAGCAGTGCAGCAACTGCACTGGTTGCGAATCTTACATCCTTAAACCGGATCCAGATATAGATCAGCATAAAGATCGTTGCAATGATCACGGAAATAATCGCATCATGTTTTACTTCCTGGCTGATGGCTCCGCTGATGTTCTCTGCAGTGATTGCTGTATCGCTCAGATCAAATGCCTCGGTCAGCTTCTCATCCAGTTCCGTACGTTTGTCAAGATCCAGCTCTTTGGTCTTGATAACCACCTGAGTGGTTCCTGCCACCTTCTGGGTCTGAATATCATTGTCTCCGGTAACTTCTGCCACAACCGGAACTACATTCTGTTCAATCTCCTGGATGGTCATGTCATCGTTAAACTCTACCGTTGTGGAAGTACCCCCCTTGAACTCCAGGCTGTATGCCAGCGCGCCTTTGCCGGAGCCTGCATTGATTCCCATATAAGCCAGTCCGGCTACAATGACCAGAACAGATACAGAGAACCAGATCTTTTTCTTGCCAACAAAATTGATCGGCTGTCTTTCTTTGAAGGTGCCGTACCATTTTACATCTTTCATACCAAGGGCATACAGTGCATTCATCACCAGCTTGGATACTACCAGAGC
>OLFU01003334.1_pt1 | contig 10805 bp, 6 predicted proteins | sample 1605161 | NCBI WGS metagenome assembly OLFU01 (sample SAMEA3888914, study PRJEB22519) | human gut metagenome | biome: human gut; feature: human-associated habitat; material: faeces | place: Denmark | collected 2011
TCTTCATCGGTGCCACCGCCACGCGAGGAATGCTCCTCTCCATGGCAGCGGCAGCTGTCAGCTTTTTTATCTTATATTATGGGCTGCATCCCGTCCTGGCAAACCATGCTCTATGGCTTGCCTTCCTCACTTACCTGCTGATGCGGGGAGTGGTGCAGACAGGCTTGAGCCGGGAAGTCATCCGACGGGCATTTCCCAGCAAGAAGGAACCTGCTTGGCGTTAGGGGTAGGCTATGAACAATTTCAAGGGAAAAAGCATTATCTTTGTATCGCTATGACTGATATAAAATATGGATTCCACCCTCCAGAACAAGGCGTCAGGTAGCCAGTATACGGTGCCAAACAAGTTTCAACTTTTGGCACCATCGGTTTCAATGCGAGAAACCGACGGTTTCAAGTAGTGAAACCAACGGTATCTCGGAATAAGACTGACGGTATTTGCATTTGGAACCAAGTCACTCATAGCAAGAGTAATGACTTATACAAAATTGTTATGGCAGAAAAGAATATAGTTCAAGAGACATTTCCCGTATTGGGAATGAGTTGCGCCTCATGCTCCGCACGGGTAGAAAAGACGCTGAACCATCAGTCAGGTGTCAAGAAAGCGGTCGTAAACTACGCTTCGGCAACGGCAACCGTGGAATATGACCCTACGAGCTGTTCTTCCGAGGCTTTGCAGCAGGCTGTGCAGGCGGCCGGATATGACTTGTTGATAAACCAGGACGGCAACACGCTCGAAGAGGCGGAAGAGGCCCACAACAAGAAATTCAGCGTATTGAAATTCCGCACAACCTGGGCCATCATCTTGTCTATGCCCGTTGTCATCATAGGCATGTTCTTCATGGATATGCCCCATGCCAATCCCATCATGTGGGCGTTGTCCACTCCCGTCGTATTCTGGCTGGGGCGGGGATTCTTCACCAGCGCCTGGAAACAATTGCAGCATGGCAGCGCCAATATGGACACACTGGTAGCCATCAGTACGGGGACCGCCTATCTGTTCAGCCTGTTCAACATGCTATTTCCGGACTTCTGGCTATCCAGAGGCATCCATCCGCATGTATATTTTGAGGCGGCAAGTGTCATCATAGCCTTTATCCTGCTGGGCCGCCTGCTGGAAGAAAAAGCGAAAGGAAACACCTCAACCGCCATCAAGAAACTGATGGGGCTCCAACCCAAGACTGTGACCATCATTGTGGATGAAGGACACGCTGTCCCTCACTCTTCCTTTGAGCGCGTTATCCCTATCGAGCAGATTCGCCCCGGAGACATCGTCCTGGTGAAGCCCGGAGAACGGATTGCCGTGGATGGCATCGTGACGGAAGGTAGCTCCTACGTAGACGAAAGTATGCTGAGCGGCGAACCGGTAGCAGTATCCAAGCACAAAGACGCCAAGGTCTTTGCAGGTACCATCAACCAGAAGGGAAGTTTCCGCTTCCGGGCAGAGAAAATCGGCACGGATACACTGCTGGCGAAGATTATACACATGGTGCAGGACGCGCAAGGAAGCAAGGCACCGGTGCAGCAGCTGGTGGACAAGATAGCCGGGATATTCGTGCCTACCATTATAGGCATCGCAGTGCTTGCCTTCATCGCATGGATGCTACTGGACGGAACCGGCGGATTCACCCACGGATTGCTGGCATTTGTCACGGTGGTCATCATCGCCTGCCCGTGTGCGCTGGGGCTGGCCACTCCTACCGCCATTATGGTGGGCATCGGCAAGGGAGCCGAAAGAGGCATCCTGATAAAAGATGCCGAGAGCCTGGAGATTGCCAAAAAGGTAAATACCGTAGTACTCGACAAAACCGGAACCGTAACCGAAGGAAAACCGGTAGTCAGTAAGCTGGTATGGAATACGCCGACAGCCACTCCCAATCCAAGCATTTCCTCAAAAGAGGTCTTGCCGGACATTTTCTACAGTCTGGAAAAGTTATCGGAACATCCATTGGCAGACGCCGTAGTGAATCACCTCAAGGAATCGGCTTCCATAGACGACATCCAAGATTTCGAAACCATCACCGGGAAAGGTGTAAAAGGGCGGACACAAGGACGGACTTACTTTGCCGGAAACCTGAAACTACTGGAAGAGAACCGGATTGCCATCAGCCGGTCTCTTCGGGAAGAAGCCACCCGACTGACAGCGAAAGCACAAACCGTCATCTGGTTTGCCGACGAAGAAAACGCACTGGCAATAGCCGGAATCACGGACCGGATAAAGGAAACTTCCATTCGTGCCGTCGACGAGCTGCGTGCCGCCGGTATCGAAGTCCACATGCTGACCGGAGACAATGAAGCCACTGCCCGCGAAATTGCCCGTAAAGCAGGTATTGCGCATTATCAAGCGAGCGTACTGCCGCAGGACAAGGCAGCCTTTATCAGCCGGTTACAAGCAGAAGGCCGGAAAGTGGCGATGGTGGGCGATGGCATCAACGACAGCGCCGCCCTTGCCCAAGCCGACTTAAGCATCGCCATGGGTGGAGGCAGCGACATCGCCATGGATGTAGCCAAAATGACCATCATCTCTTCCGACCTGACCAAGATACCGGAAGCTCTCTGTCTGTCGCGTCTCACCGTCCGGACCATCCGGCAGAATCTCTTCTGGGCATTTATATATAATATAATAGGTGTACCCATTGCGGCCGGAATACTCTATCCCATCAATGGCTTCCTGCTGAACCCGATGATAGCCGGTGCGGCCATGGCATTCAGCAGTGTCAGTGTGGTGAGCAACAGCCTGCTGCTGAAACGGAAAAGAATACATGAAGGAGAAGAAAACAAAGAAGTTGAACCGCCAACAGAAACAATCATGAAGAAAGAATTCAAAGTAGAAGGCATGATGTGCAACCATTGCCGCATGCACGTAGAGAAAGCATTGAATAGTATGGAGGGCGTACATGCCACCGTAACCCTGAACCCTCCGGTAGCCACCGTAGAGTTTTCGGACGGTGAAAAGACGCTCGAAGAACTGCAGAAAGTAGTGACGAAAGAAGCCGGCGACTACACACTGAAGGCATAAGTGTAGAATTCATACGGTTTTCATACAGAAAAGAAGGAGGAAATCAAAGTAAATATCTACCTTTGCGCGCTAATTTACAGATAAAGATATGAACGCAAAAGCCAAAGGATATATTTTAGGTTCCATCGCCGCAGCCTCCTACGGCATGAATCCACTGTTTGCCCTCCCGTTGTACAAGGCCGGCATGGACCCGGACTCGGTACTTTTTTTCAGATACCTCTTCGCCATCCCGTTGCTGGGCATTATGATAAAGGCGAGAGGGCGGTCATTCAAGATACAGCGGAAAGAAACATTTCCGCTCATCATCATGGGATTGCTCGTGGCCCTCTCCTCACTGACGCTTTTCCTGAGCTATAACTACATGGCCGCCGGCATAGCGTCTACACTACTGTTCGTCTATCCCATCATGGTGGCGCTTATTATGGCCATGGTTTTCAAGGAGAAGCTGGCACTGCAAACCATCGTCTGCATGCTGCTTGCACTGGGAGGTATCGGACTGCTCTACAAGAGCGAGGACGGCAGCACACTGAGCCTGATAGGGACACTGCTGGTTTTCGCGTCTTCCCTTTCCTATGCCATATACATCGTGGGCATCAACCAGACATCGTTGAAAAATGTGGCTACGCTTAAAGTCACCTTCTATGTCCTTCTCTTCGGCCTATCGCTTTTTGTGGCACGCCTGCTCTATTCCGGCGTACTGAACACACCGGACCAGTGGTATCTGTGGGCCAATCTGCTTGCATTGGCTGTCTTCCCCACCGCCATATCCTTCCTCTGCACTACCGGTGCCATCCAATATATTGGCTCCACCCCGACCGCCATTCTCGGCGCATTGGAGCCCGTGACAGCCATCTTCTTCGGAATAGCCGTCTTTGGAGAAAGCCTGACAGTCAGAGAAAGCTTCGGACTGGTGATGATTATCGTAGCCGTAACGTTCGTCATCGCAGGAGGCAATATTACAAGCCAACTGGTCCGTTTCAGGAAACTGTTCCCAAGACTCCCGATAAGAAGCAAGAAAAGAAACTAATCCTATAAAACCATCACCAACCATGAAGAAAAGTCTCTACCTGCTTTTACTGCTGTTGTTTCCTATCGGGCTGCAGGCTCAGTCCGAGGTTATAGTACTCCACCCGGATGAAGGCAAAGCCGAAGTGAACGAAGCCGAATACACCAGAATTTTCCTGGCAGGCACCATCGACATGGGCAAAAGCATAGACTGGCAAAAGGCAACCTGCGACTGGTTCCGCGCACGCCCCCAAGGTAAATACATCCTATACAATCCCCGAAGGGACAAGGGACTCAGCGGCGAAATGTCCGACTTTGAACATCAAGTGAACTGGGAACTGGAACATCTGGAAAAAGCCGACCTGATAATCATGAATATCCTGGCAAGCAGCAAGTCCCCCATCACCCTGCTGGAGATGGGACTGCACATGCGTTCGGGCAAACTGCACGTTATCTGTGAACCCGGTTTCTACCGCTACGACAATGTGCGGATTACTTGCAACCGCTATGGCGTTCCGTTATATCACAGCATGGACGAGTTCCTAAAGACTGTGCGTTAGGCAACTATCCTACCACATTCTGCTGCACTTTTCAGTTTAATTCTTTATCTTTGCTGCAAAGCAATGTAACAAAACTATATATTATGGCAACCTATAAAAGAATCTTATTGAAACTCAGCGGCGAGAGCCTGATGGGTGAAAAGCAATACGGCATCGACGAGAAACGCCTTGCCGAGTACGCAGCTCAAATCAAAGAAATCCACGAATTGGGAGTACAAATAGGCATCGTGATAGGCGGTGGAAACATTTTCCGCGGATTGAGCGGTGCCAACAAAGGGTTCGACCGTGTGAAAGGCGACCAGATGGGAATGCTGGCAACCGTCATCAACAGCCTTGCACTCAGTTCGGCTCTGGTAGCTGCCGGCGTGAAGGCCCGCGTGCTGACTGCCGTACGTATGGAACCCATCGGTGAATTCTACAATAAATGGCGTGCCATCGAATGTATGGAAGCAGGCGAAGTAGTCATCATGTCCGCCGGTACAGGCAATCCGTTCTTCACTACCGATACCGGTTCCAGTCTGCGCGGCATCGAGATTGAGGCGGATGTCATGCTGAAAGGTACCCGTGTGGACGGCATCTACACCGCCGACCCGGAGAAGGACCCGACAGCCACGAAGTTCCACGACATCACCTACGACGAAGTGCTGAAGCGCGGTCTGAAAGTGATGGACCTCACTGCCACCTGCATGTGCAAAGAGAATAACCTGCCCATCATCGTTTTTGACATGGACACAGTGGGTAATCTGAAAAAAGTGATGCAAGGAGAAGAAATCGGTACACTGGTGCACAATTGAATGGAAAATGGAGAATAAAAAATGAATGTTATTTAATTCTTAATTCTCAATTTTCAATTTAATAATTATATTTGCAAAGTTTCAAATCAAAGCTATTTCAAAACGAAAATAATATGAGAGACGTAAAAGACATCTTAGACGAAGCGCAAGAAAGTATGGACATGGCCATCATGTATCTGGACGAGGCACTGGCTCATATCCGCGCCGGAAAAGCCGATATCCGTTTGCTGGACGGTATCCGTGTGGATTCTTATGGAAGTATGGTTCCTATCAACAATGTGGCAGCCGTAACCACTCCGGACGCACGCAGCATTGCCATCAAGCCATGGGATAAGAGCATGTTCCGCGTCATTGAAAAGGCCATCATTGACTCCAGTCTCGGCATCATGCCCGAAAACAATGGTGAGATTATCCGTATCGGCATCCCGCCACTGACGGAAGAACGCCGTAAACAACTTGCCAAACAGTGTAAGGGAGAAGGAGAAACTGCCAAGGTAAGTGTACGTAATGCACGCCGTGATGCCATCGACGCCTTGAAGAAATCCGTAAAAGACGGACTGGCAGAGGATGCCCAGAAAGGCGGCGAAGAAAAACTGCAGAAGATTCACGATAAGTTCATCAAGCGGATTGATGACATGCTGGCTGCAAAGGATAAAGAAATCATGACCGTTTAATTAAGTTGAAAACGGAAAATGGAAAGTTGAAAATAAACCGATATACCAAGTATAGAAGCCTTTCAACCTTCCATTTTCAACTTTCAACTTTCAACTTTCAATTATTTTGAGGGGACTCGTTATAAAAAACACCGGAAGTTGGTACTTGGTACGGACTGACGACGGGAGGGATATTGAATGTAAAATCAAAGGGAACTTCCGTCTGAAAGGCATACGAAGTACCAATCCCGTAGCTGTAGGCGATTATGTAAAAATCATATTGAACCAGGAAGGTACGGCCTTTATCAGCGAGATAGAGGACCGGAAGAATTACATCATCCGCCGCGCCTCCAACCTTTCCAAGCAATCGCACATTCTTGCTGCCAACCTCGACCAGTGCATGCTCATAGTGACGGTGAACTATCCCGAGACCTCCACTACCTTTATAGACCGTTTTCTCGCCTCTGCCGAGGCATACCGTGTTCCCGTCAAGATTATATTCAACAAAGTGGATGCCTACAATGAAGAGGAACTGCACTATCTGGACAGTCTCATCAACCTTTACACCACCATCGGCTATCCTTGTTTCAAGGTTTCTGCCAGAAAAGGGGAAGGCATCGACACTATCGAGAAAGAACTCAAAGGACGCATAACCCTCTTTTCCGGACATTCCGGAGTAGGGAAATCGACACTCATCAAGGCAATACTGCCCGATATAGAGATTAAAACCGGAGAGATATCCACCTATCATAATAAAGGTATGCACACCACTACCTTCTCAGAAATGTTCCCGGTTCCGGGCAACGGATATATCATTGACACTCCGGGCATCAAAGGTTTCGGAACATTCGATATGGAAGAAGAAGAGATAGGCCACTACTTCCCGGAAATATTCAAGGTATCTGCCGACTGCCGTTACGGCAACTGTACCCACCGCCACGAACCCGGATGCGCTGTACGCGAGGCTGTCGAGAAGCACTATATCAGCGAATCCCGTTACGCTTCTTATCTGAACATGCTGGAGGACAAGGAGGAGGGAAAATACCGGGCTGCTTACTGATTTGTCATTTTATCACCTTTCCAATCCATATTCTTACACTTTTTAACTCTTTATCTTTTAAACTATTCTCTTTTCCCGTAGTCTAATCTAAGGCTGATTTTATTACTACTAATACTACAACATGAATAAGAGAGTTAAATGGGGCATCATTATCGTGATTGGTGCCGGACTGATTGGAGGAGGAATCTACTCCCAATTACCTAAAGAGAATGAAGAATTAGCCGCTGCAGACAAGGTGATGACCGGTCAACGTAGCGGTAAGAAAATTCTAAACGTAAACGCAAAAATAATCAAACCGCAACTGCTGAAGGATGAAATACAAATCAGCGGCAGCCTGCTGCCGGATGAGGAAGTGGACCTTTCTTTCGAGACATCCGGCAAAATCATAGAGATAAATTTTGAAGAAGGCAGCTTCGTCAAGAAAGGACAATTACTTGCCAAAGTTAATGACCGGCCGCTGCAAGCACAATTGCAACGCCTCGTCTCCCAATTAAAGTTGGCAGAAGACCGCGTGTTTCGCCAGAACGCCCTGCTGGAAAGGGATGCGGTTAGTAAAGAAGCCTACGAACAAGTAAAGACCGAGCTGGCCACCCTGAATGCCGACATTGACCTGATAGAATCGAACATCGCACAAACTGAGCTGCGTGCTCCTTTCGACGGTGTCATCGGTCTGCGCCAAGTCAGTGTGGGTACTTACGCTTCCCCTACAACCATTGTAGCCAAACTCACCAAGATTTCGCCGTTGAAGGTGGAATTTGCCGTACCCGAGCGGTATGCCAATGACGTAAAGACCGGCGCCGGACTGGACTTCACTCTCGAAGGAAAGCTAAATACCTTCCACGCCACGGTTTATGCACGCGAATCAAAGATAGACCCTACTACCCATACCCTGACAATCCGTGCACTTTATCCCAATGCCAACGGAGCTGTGCTTCCGGGCCGCTATGCCAGCATCAAGCTGAACAAGGATGAAATTCAGGACGCCCTTGCCGTACCGTCCGAAGCCATTGTACCGGAAATGGGAAAAGACAAGATATTCCTCTATAAGTCGGGAAAAGCCCAGCCGGTAGAGATTACTACGGGAATCCGTACGGAAGCGGAAGTACAAGTATTGCAAGGCTTGCAGGCAGGAGATACCATCATCACCTCGGGAACCCTGCAACTCCGTACCGGACTACCGGTAACACTGGACAATATCAATTGACAACTGTCAATTATCAACCGTTAATTATCAATTGTAAAGAATGAATATATCCGAATTAAGTATACGGCGACCGGTACTCTCGACAGTACTTACCCTGATAATCCTGCTGTTTGGCTTCATCGGCTACAATTATCTGGGTGTACGCGAGTACCCGTCTGTAGACAATCCTATCATATCAGTATCCTGCTCCTATCCGGGTGCCAACGCCGATGTCATCGAGAACCAGATAACGGAGCCTCTGGAGCAGAACATCAACGGTATTCCCGGCATACGCTCCCTCTCCAGTGTCAGCCAGCAAGGCTCATCACGCATTACAGTAGAGTTTGAGCTTTCCGTTGACCTGGAAACCGCCGCCAACGACGTACGTGATAAAGTGTCGCGTGCACAACGCTATCTGCCTCGTGACTGTGACCCTCCTACCGTATCAAAAGCCGATGCGGACGCCACCCCTATCCTGATGGTTGCCCTCCAAAGTGACAAACGTTCCCTACTGGAGCTCAGTGAAATAGCCGACCTGACTGTCAAGGAGCAGCTTCAGACTATTTCAGATGTAAGTAGTGTAAGTATCTGGGGAGAAAAGCGCTATTCCATGCGGCTTTGGCTGGACCCCATCAAGATGTCCGGCTATGGAATCACTCCTCTGGATGTAAAGAATGCGGTGGACAACGAAAACGTAGAGCTCCCTTCCGGAAGTATCGAAGGAAACACTACCGAGCTCACCATCCGTACGTTGGGTCTGATGCATACAGCCGAAGAGTTCAACAATCTTATCCTGAAGGAAGACGGTAACCGTATTGTCCGCTTCAGCGACATTGGACGTGCCGAACTGGGACCAGCCGACATCAAAAGTTATATGAAGATGAACGGTGTGCCCATGGTAGGTGTCGTAGTAATTCCGCAGCCGGGTGCCAACCACATTGAAATAGCCAACGCCGTATATGACCGCATGGAGAAGATGAAGAAAGACCTTCCCGAAGATGTTCATTACAACTACGGTTTTGACAATACCAAGTTTATCCGCGCTTCTATCGACGAGGTGAAGCAGACGGTGTATGAGGCCTTTGTACTGGTTATCATCATCATTTTCCTCTTCTTGCGCGATTGGCGTGTGACGCTTGTGCCATGTATTGTAATCCCCGTTTCGCTGATTGGAGCTTTCTTCGTCATGTATCTGGCCGGTTTCTCCATCAATGTGCTCTCCATGCTTGCCGTGGTGCTTGCCGTGGGCTTGGTGGTGGACGACGCCATCGTGATGACGGAGAACATTTATGTCCGCATCGAGAAAGGGATGCCACCGAAAGAAGCCGGCATAGAAGGAGCCAAGGAGATTTTCTTTGCCGTCATCTCCACTACCATTACGCTGGTGGCGGTATTCTTCCCTATTGTATTCATGGACGGTACGACAGGACGACTGTTCCGCGAATTCAGTATCGTGGTCTCCGGTTCGGTGATTATCTCCTCCTTCGCCGCATTGACTTTTACGCCGATGCTTGCCACCAAACTTTTAATCAAAAGGGAACAGCAGAGCTGGTTCTATCGCAAGACCGAACCTTTCTTCGAAGGGATGAACCGGGTATACAGCCAGTCACTGGCCGCCTTCCTGAAACGGCGCTGGATTGCCCTGCCCTTCACCATCGTCACCATCCTGCTTATCGGAGTCCTTTGGAATACTATCCCGGCTGAAATGGCGCCATTGGAGGACCGTTCGCAAATCAGTATCAATACAATGGGTGCCGAAGGAGTGACTTACGAATATATCCGCGACTATACCGAAGACATCAATCATCTGGTGGACTCCATTATCCCGGATGCAGAAGCGGTAACAGCGCGTGTGTCCAGTGGTAGCGGTAACGTACGTATCACACTGAAAGACATGAAAGACCGTGACTATACCCAGATGGAAGTTGCCGAAAAGTTGTCGAAGGCAGTGCAGAAAAAGACCATGGCACGCTCTTTCGTACAGCAGTCCTCCTCATTCGGAGGACGGCGCGGCGGTATGCCCGTGCAGTATGTATTGCAGGCAACCAATATCGAGAAATTGCAGGAGGTGCTCCCCAAGTTCATGACGAAGGTCTACGAAAATCCGGTATTCCAGATGGCAGACGTAAACCTGAAGTTCAGCAAGCCTGAAGCGCGCATCAACATCAACCGTGACAAGGCGAGCATCATGGGCGTAAGCACCAAGAACATTGCCCAAACCCTGCAATACGGCTTGAGCGGACAGCGCATGGGCTACTTCTACATGAACGGAAAGCAATACGAGATATTAGGCGAAATCAACCGCCAGCAACGCAACAAGCCCGCCGACCTGAAAGGCATCTATATCCGAAGCGACAACGGGAACATGGTACAGCTGGACAACCTGATTGAGCTTACCGGCGGCATCGCACCTCCGAAACTGTACCGTTACAACCGTTTCGTTTCTGCCACCATCTCCGCGGGACTGGCGGACGGCAAGACCATCGGACAAGGTCTGGATGAAATGGACAAGATTGCCAAGGAGACGCTGG
>OLFU01003340.1_pt1 | contig 10786 bp, 8 predicted proteins | sample 1605161 | NCBI WGS metagenome assembly OLFU01 (sample SAMEA3888914, study PRJEB22519) | human gut metagenome | biome: human gut; feature: human-associated habitat; material: faeces | place: Denmark | collected 2011
AAACTACTAACCTAAATGAACCTTAAAACTTCACTGCAAAGATAAGGCGAAAAAAGATTCCGTGCAAGTTTTTATTAAAATATTTTTATATTTTTTTTCATATTTTTTAATAAAATTTGTCATGTAAATAGAATAACACGATAATAACCAAGCATATAGCAAATACAGAAAAATATTTACAGTCCGCAATATTTTTTTTCAGACTCCACGCAGTATTTACCGGAAACGCGCGTTTATACATAGTGACACCCTATTGAAGGGCTGCCGCTGATGGAAGACGGGAATAAATCACTACCTTTGCGCAATGAACAAAGCGGTAGGCATTATACAACATACCGGAAACCGGAACTACGGAACGAAGGCACAACGGCAAAGATATTGCGTCGTGCCGTATGCGGCCGTACCGGTAAGGCATCCTAAAAACATGTTACTGTAATGACTGTATCGTTGATCATCTCCACTTACAATTGGCCCAGAGCCCTCTATCTGTGCCTCGACAGCGTGATGCAGCAGACTGTCATGCCTTCGGAAATCATCATCGCCGACGACGGTTCGGGCATCGCCACACGCGACGTAGTCCGCCACTTCGAAGCGGTTTCGCCCGTACCGGTACGCCATATCTGGCACGAGGACGACGGATTCCGGCTGGCGGAAATCCGCAACAAGGCCATTGCGGCCAGCCGCGGCGAGTATGTCATCCAGATCGACGGCGACCTGATCCTGCAGCGTCATTTCATTCAGGACCACATGATTTTCGCGCAGCCCGGCTGCTTCGTCACCGGATCGCGCGGCATCATTACCGAGATGCTCACCAATCAGGTGCTGCGGGGCGAGATCACCTCACTGACCCCGCTGATGAAGGGCGTCCGCAACAGCAACAACGTCGTCCGGATTCCGCTGATGGCCTATCTCTACCGGACGCTGGGTCCCTCCCGTTTCGTCAAGGGGTGCAACATGGCCTTCTGGCGCAGCGACCTAATCCGCGTAAACGGCTACGACGAAGAGTTCCGCGGCTGGGGCGGAGAAGATTCGGAACTGGCAACCCGGCTCAACAACAGCGGCGTGAGACAGCGGTGCATGAAATTCCGCGGCATCGTCTTCCACCTCTACCACGGCAAATGCGACCGCGACCGGCAGTCCGCCAACGAGGAACGCTACAAACAAAGTCTCTCCGAACACCGCACCCGCTGCCGGTGCGGACTCGACCGGCACCTGTCCGCATCGGAGCGGATCGTATATACCGACGCCGAGACTGCCGTCCCCGCAGGCGCAGGCAGCTGACCGAATCCCGACAATTTTCAGATTTCATATGCTTGTTTCAGTTATCACCCCCGTCTATAATACAGCGCAATACCTCGATGAATGTATCGGGAGCATTCTCTCGCAGAGCATGACCGATTTCGAGTTGCTGCTCATCGACGACGGATCGACCGACGGTTCGGGAGCAATCTGCGACCGTTACGCTGAAAAGGACAAACGCATCCGCGTATTCCACATCTCCAACGGCGGTGTCAGCGCAGCCCGAAATCTCGGACTGGACAACGCACGGGGCGAATTCGTGGTCTTCGTGGACTCCGACGACCGGATCACTCCGGATCACCTCCGGCAGCTCGCCGACAGCGATATCGGAGAGGACGGAGTCGCCTTCACGAACCTGTTCGAAGAGCGTCCCGCAAGCGGCAGGTATCCCCACGGACACACCCGGATTTATGCGATACCGGATTGCCGGATCACGGGCGGCCGGGAAGCCTGCATGCCCGTACTGGCGCAGCTGCTGCGCAGACACTGCCTCGGCTGGACCTGCAACAAAATGTTCTCGCGCGCCACGATCGAACGCCATGGCCTGCGTTTCGACCGCAGCATCCGATACGCCGAAGACGAGATATTCACGGCCCAGTACTGCGCCCATATCACCCACCTCGTCAGCAACAGCAACCCCACATACCATTACCGGTACGTCCCCACGAGTCTGCTGCGCGGAAAGATAGACCCGATGATGCTGATGCGCATACGCCGCTACATCCACGAACAGTACAAGTCGTTGGGCTACTGCGACGAGATACTCTACCTCACGACCCGGACGCAGTTTTCGCGCCTGCGCCGCGAACTGCGCAGGACCAAAGGCTGGAACGCAGAGCTGGCCAACGAGTTGGCGCAGGGCATACTGGACAACTGGAAGTTCTACCGCGCCTACGTCCGTTCGGAATTCCGCAAAGGATTCTACGACACGAAAGCCCTGTGGATCGCCCGGCTGAGCTGCATGATAAACTCCCGGCTATGGGTCAAGCTGGTCATCAAGGGACTGCACATATAACATAATCAGCGGCGGAACATCTCCAGCAGCGGATAGTAGCGCATCTGACGGCGAAGCTTCCACTTCCGGATCAGATTCAGGGGCTTGCGCTTCAGTCCCGCATGTCCGCGGGCGATATAGTCGTCAACGGCGTCCAGCACGCGCGCCGAACAGCGGCAGTCGCGGTGCGGCTCATGGTGCATCGTATAGGCGCGAATCTCGCGCATCAGCTCTTCGGGCCGGGAGAGCGCCCGCTCCAGCGCCGGACCGACCTTTTCGGGACGGTCCACGTCGATCAGATGGGGGCCGGGATGCGAATTGCGGAAGGTTACGACGGGTTTGTCGAGGAACATGAACTCCAGAATGATCGACGAACTGTCACACAACATCGCGTCGGCACGCTGCAGGAGCGGCATCTTATCGGGTCCCTCGAAAAAGGTCACGTTGTCGTTTTCGGCGGCGATCCGCTTGTATCCGGCGATGATATCGGGATCGGTCAGCTTCGGATGGAAGGTGATGATCCAGTCCCACGGCTTGGTTTTGGCCAGCAGCTCGATCTCCTTCATCAGATGGGGCGCAGAACATACATTGCGCGTAAAGGTCGGCGGATAGAGAATAACGGGCCGGTCGTTGCGGGGCCTGAGCTGCGTTTCGGGTGAAAAATAGGTGTCGGCTTTGGGCCAGCCGGTCTCGTAGACCCGGAAAAACCCGTATTGCCGCTCCAGCTCCTTGAAATAAGGCGTACTGCTTGGACCTTGCGTGCAGTAGATGTCGAACCAGCCGCGCACGGTGAAATGGTCGTCGACCGCCTCGATGCGTTTCTGAATGGCATAACCGTGGAAAAGCGCCACCTTCACGCCCGGAAAGAAATCCGGAATGTAGTTGCCCGGCGCGAAAACCGCGACGGGATTGTAATCGACGGCTTCGCGGATCGTTTTCAGATGCACTTCGCCCTCCTCCAGCGCAACCGGACAATCCGCTTCGATAAACCACGCCGCAGAATCGCCGCGGCGGCGGATTTCATGCTCCAGCGGCCGCAGGATCGAGTAGGCATAAGGCAGGGTAACGAACAAAAGGTACTTTTTAGGTTCCATCGGTCATGTGGTTTTAGAGATACTCAATCTATGTAATTCTTCACCGCTTCGGCAATCCGCTCGCCGTCGAGAGCCGCCGAGATGATGCCGCCGGCATATCCGGCGCCTTCACCCGCCGGGAAAAGCCCGGCTGCTTCGGGGTGCATCAGCGTCGCAGGATCGCGCGGGATGCGTACGGGCGAAGAGGTCCGCGACTCCACGCCGACCACGACGGCTTCGTTGGTGACGAAGCCGCGCATCCGGCGGCCGAAGGTCGCAAGTCCCTGCCGCAGTCCCTGCGCGATGAATCCGGGCATCCACCGGTCGAGCCGCGAAGGGACGATCCCCGGAATATAGGAAGTTCTGGCAAGCGACGCGCTCGCACGCCCCGCGACGAAATCGGCGACGCGCTGCGCCGGAGCGATCTGACGGTCGCCGCCGTGCCGCCGCGCCAGCTCCTCGAACTGCTGCTGGAATTTCAGCCCGGCCAGCTCGCCCCATTCGGCGCGCAGGTGTTCGAAATCCGCCGGCCGCACTTCGGTCACCAGCCCCGAATTGGCATAGGGCGACGTGCGGCCGCTGGGCGACATGCCGTTCACCACCGACTGGGCGGCATCGGTCATGGCGGGGACGATGAATCCGCCGGGGCACATGCAGAACGAATAGACGCCGCGGCCGTTCTCCTGACTCACGAGCGAATAGGCCGCCGCAGGAAGGTATTCGCCGCGGGTTTCGCAATGATACTGGATCGAGTCGATCAGCGCCTGCGGATGTTCGATACGCACACCCATGGCGAAAGCCTTGGCTTCAAGGCGCACGCCTTTCCGGTGCAGCAGTTCGTAAATATCACGGGCCGAATGTCCCGTAGCCAGCACCACGGCCGCACCTTCGACGAGCGTCGCGCCGCACCATACGCCCCGCACCCGGCCGCCTTTGATTTCGAGGTCCGTCACCCGGCTGTTGAAAACGAATCCCCCGCCGGCATCGAGGATCGTCTGCCGGATGCGCTGCATGATACGCGGCAGTTTGTCGGTGCCGATATGCGGATGGGCCTCGTAAAGGATTTCGGGCGTCGCGCCGTGGAAGACGAGCGTCTGCAGCGCCTTGTTATAGTCGCCGCGCTTCTTGCTGCGCGTAAAGAGCTTCCCGTCGGAGAAGGTCCCCGCACCGCCTTCGCCGAAAGCGTAGTTAGAATCGGGATCGACGTCGCCGTTGCGGTTGATCTGCGCGATATCGACCTTGCGGGCCGAGACGTCGCGGCCCCGCTCCAGAATCACGGGCCGCAGGCCCAGCTCGATCAGCCGCAAAGCGGCGAAAAGGCCCGCCGGACCCGACCCGACGATCACCACTTCGGTCCTCCCCGCGACCGACGGATAGTCGAAATGCACGGGCGCGGGCCGGGGTTCGCGGTCTGCATATACCTCCAGCGACAGGGTCACCTTGGGCTGCCGCTGCCGGGCGTCGATCGACCGTTTGACGACCCGCACCAAAGCGATATCCTGCTCCGGCATGCCCAAACGCCGTGCGGCGAGCGACGTGTAATACTTCGCATCGGCAGCCTGCCGGGGTGTCAGGACGAGTGTGATATTCTGCGGCATAATCGGGTAAAATTATCTACAAAAGTAAATAAAAAAGCCTTATAATCCCCGCCCCGGATTGCGATTTGTGAATTTTTATATACCTTTGCACATACCGAGCGGATATGGTGTAATTGGTAGCCACGTCAGACTTAGGATCTGATGCCTTACGGCGTGGGGGTTCGAGTCCCTTTATCCGCACAAAGGAGCCTTTTTCCGAGGCTCCTTTTTTGTTGCCCGTCCGGCGCAAAAAGAGGAAAACCGACTGTATATCATCATTTTGCAAAGGCTTCGACCGATTCCCCGAACCGAAAACGAAAAGACCGCCCGAAGACATTGGGGCTGCCCGAATTGTTCGGACAGCCCCTCTCTTCATTCATAAGTTGCGTCACTTCATCCCGACGGATGATCTTTCTTCCAGATAAAGCGTCATATACGTCAGTAACTTGTCGGCGTCTATGCAGCAGCCCGGCTCCCGCCGCCGGATACAGCGAAAAGCCTTGTCGATCGAATCCTAGAGCATCAGGCTGAATCGGTTCGCCTCGGCGGGAACCATGTACTTGGTCTGTACTGTCGGAAGCCACAGCGAAAATTCGACGCTGGCCGACTGCGGAAACAGTTCCAGCAACTCGTCCGATTCATGACGGTAGTCGAGAAACGTATTCTCGCACATCCCGAATTTGGGCCGGATGACCGTTTCATAGATTTTGGCGTGGGTTCTGCGATGATCGTATCGGTCGAAAAACCACCGATCGATCTTTTTGACGCTTACGACACGATAGTAACGATAGGGACTCTCGTTCTCCTTTTTCATAACCGCTGAAGTTTTAAGCAGGACGACATTATCCTTATCCTATTTTACGCATTTCGGCATACGTGAGATTCACCCTATAGTCCTGAAATTTGGAGCGTTTCGCCAATCGGCAATAACGGTGACGGACGGCGAGGGGCCGCCATAGCGTAAAACGCCGATGATCCGCACCCGGTTCGAGCATGACATCCCCGTAGTTCAGTATTTCGCAAAGTCGTACAGACATGGTCGAAAAGCCGTTTTTTTCGTTTGCGCGGCAAAGGTCCGGAATCCGGAAAAGCTTTCCAAGCCGATATGGAACGCTTCCACACCAATATTCAGGACGAACATGAAAAAGCCGCCGAAAACGGACCGCAACCGCCGTCTTACTCCGGAATAGCGATCTGCTGCACGGGCTGCTCCCGGTTCCGGTCCAGCGGATGGGACTGGTAGGCCGTTTTCCCGAAGTCGATCCCCGCGAGGTCGATACAGCGGATCGTATTGTTGTAGGCGGTCTTGTAATAGATCCGGCGGTTGGTCAGGTCGATAGCCGAGGTCCACTGCGTGGCGCTCGGAATGTCCGGACACTCGCCTTCGGGATGTTCGATACCGATGGGAATGTCGAAATTGTTGAGCAGGTGGAGGCATTGCTGTACGGTCTCGAACCCGGTGGCGCGCTGCGGAGCCGTGGCGCGGTAGAAGGCGGCCCTCACGAAGCGCGACGGCGGCGTAGCGTCGCCCGGAAGGCCGAGAAACCCCGAATTGCCGCCCGTAGGCCGCAGCGTTACGCCGTCCAGCCGGCGGACGGGGGCGTCGCCCGGATAGAGGTTCACGTAATTGTTCAGGTTGGTGAGCTGCCACTCGAAACCGGGGGCGTTGGTGAGCACGCCGACCTCGTTTTCGTAAAAATGCGGCACTCCGCCTACGATTTCCAGCACGACCTGCCGTCCGGACGGCTCTCCGATGCGCCAGTGTACGACCGACGTCTTTTCCAACGCGACGATGCGCACGCCTCCGACGGCGGCTTTGACCTCATCGACGGTCGAAAATTGCGTCAGCGCCCACGTCACGAATTGCAGATCGGCGAGCGTGCGGTCGTTCTGCGCCGGTTCGTAGGGTTCATACCCTCCGTATTGCGGAAAGAAGAAGAGTCCGGCCGACAGCCCCGCTTCGTTGATCCCTTCGGCGATGAACTCCTTCTGCACCACGGACAGCCCCACGACGCCGTATTTGGCCGTGAAGGTCATCCCGTCGGCTCCCAAGGGTGTGAAGGAGCGAAGCCGCTGACCACGCGGGATGACGACGTATTCGCTCTGCAAAACGCCGCGGGCCCACTCGATGGTGCGCGACTGCACATAACTGCCGTCAGCAGCCGTGAGCGCGATGCCCGTGCAGGCGACCGCCTGAAAGGAACCGCCGCAGACGGCGGCCATACCCAGCAACAAATTCTTTGTTTTCATAATCGTCCGGTTTACGGTGAATACCTTTGCACCCGCCCCAAATTCCGTGCAAATTCCCGTCGGAGACGATACCCTGCGACTGTCCGCACTATGGTATGACCTTTGCACGCGGAACAAAAAAAAAAATCGAATTATGAAACGACCTGCATACGACAAGGAAGCTCTGCGGGAAAACAAGGGCGGAATGCAAGTGGGACAGCCTTCCGCCGATCCGCAGCAGACTCAGGAAACCACCCGCACCCAAATCACGCCGGACGACATTTCCGACGACGGCCCCATCGCCCCCGCATCCGCAAACGGAATCCCCTCCCGGCAGCAGATCGAACAGGACGTCGTGGCGGTCAACCCTTCGGTAGACAGCATGGAGAGCCGGGGCTAAGCCCCGGCCGGGCAACGCCGCCGGGATTCACCGGACACGGACCAGCCGGACGTCGCCGGACACAACAAAAAACACACCGCTTTTGCGGTGTGTTTCAGTTTCCGGCCGACGGACAAGTCTCAGAAATTGCGCCCCGTGTCCCACCAAAGGCGGGTGCCGCCGTGATCGGGACCTCCGAGCTCTTTCAGTAGCATTTCGTATTGTTCGGGGTCCGAGGTTTCGAGCGTCGCGGGATAGGGCAGGCGGCTGATCATCGTCTCGGTGTCGATGCTCTGGCCCTTGCTATGGTTGAAGCGCACCGGAAACAGACGCGGATAACCCGTCCGCCGCTGCTCGGCCCAAGCTTCGCAGCCTTCGGGATACATGGCGATCCACTTCTGAGTGATGATCCGTTCGAGTTTGATCTCGGCGGCCGCCGACTCGTCCCAGCGGGGCGACACGCGGCACCGGGCCGCAATATCATTCTCCGGGGCGATCGGGTCGCGGTAATCGGCCGCGGAAGCGTCGCTTTCCAGATACTGCTCCGCACCCGACACCTGCCATTGGGCGAACGATATGGAGACGCCGGCGCGGTAGCACGTTCCGGCGTCTTCATCGGTCCATCCCCGCAGGGCGGCTTCGGCGCGCAGGAACCACACTTCGGCCGCAGACATCAGCACGACTTCGGTCGTCGGCTCGACGGTAAGCCGCGAAAAGGCGGCGTAATAGTTATGCGAAAAGGCGGTTCCCTGACGGACGCCGTGATATTGTCCTTTCAACGGAACGGAAACGGATTCCCCGCCGTCATTCGCAATAACGAGATCCTCGGCGCAGGGTTCGAAAAACTTCGCGATACGCGGGTCACCGAAACCCGTCAGCACGGACTCCATCGAAGCGTTCATGACGACCTCGTTCCAGCTCCGGTTGATCGCGCCGAGCGGATTCGAGTAGATTCCCGAAGTCTTGACCGCCGCATTGTTCGTATTGACCTCGATCACCCCGTACGGGTCGGCAGCCGCCTTGCGGAACTCCGCGCGGGCCTTCTCCGGCGCGACTGACGCAAGACGCACGGCCAGACGCATGCGCAGCGAGTTGGCGAAGCGGAGCCATGCGGCATAGCTGCCGTCGAGCAACAGGTCGAATTTCGCAAATTCGCCGGCCGTCGGACGCTCCGCGACATAATCCGACAAAATCTCTACAGCTTCGTCCAGATCGTCGAAGAAGTGCATGTAGACCTCCTGCTGGCCGTCGGGCACGTATTCGGCGCCCTGCGCGCCGAAATGGGTATAAATCACCGGCCCGTAATAGTCGGTCACCCGCTGCATGGCCAGCACCTTGAGTATCTTCGCAATGGCATAGAAGGGCGGCATCAGCTCAGCGGCGGTCTGCTCCAGCCGGTAGATTTCGGGCATCACATAGGAGTAGGTGAACTGCCACATGGCGCTGTTCCAGCCGTCCTGCAGGTTATAGTCGGAGTTGTGGCTCCCGCCCTGCAGGGGTTTCGGGTCGTGCATGTAGCCCGAAAACATGTCCGCATTGAGATTCTGCGTGAGCTGGAAAGGCCAGTTCTTGCCCTTGCCGAAATCGTAATTGAAATAGACCCCCTGCTGGATAATGCCCAGACGGTATCCCAAACCGTTGTTGTCGGCTTCCAGCTCGCCGTCCGTAATGCCGGAGAGGTCGTCGTTTATGTCGCGGAAATTACCCGTGCACGCGCCGAAAAGCAGCGCACAAAGTCCCGCGAAAAGATATGTATGCCGGCATTTCATGCTTAAAATTCCAGTTTGATATTAAATCCTATGTTGCGCACGGTGGGCATGCCGTACACTTCGATTCCCTGATTGTCGTTGCCCGTCGAAAGGATGAGATCGGGATCGAACGGCGCGGCGTTGTAAATGAAGAAGAGGTTGCGCGCGACCAGCGACAGGGTGACGCCGCTCAGCACCCGCGTGCGGCGGACCAGCTTCTGCGGCAGCGCATAGGAGACGGCCAATTCGCGCAGCCGGATATTCGTGGCGTCGTACATGTAATATTCCGTCACGCCGGCGCGTCCTCCGACCAGCTTGTAGAATCCTTTCACGTCGTCGATACGCCGCCCTTCGAGCGTCACGTAACCGCGGTCGCGGGCGTCGGCCGTTGCGGCCGAGACGCCGTAGGAGTCCATGTCGGCCATGGTCTGCGACAGCAGCCGGCCCCCGTAACGGCAGTCCAGCATCAGCGACAGCGACGCGCCCCTGTAAGAGAAGGTGTTGCTCCACGACAGCGCGAACACGGGATTCGCATTGCCTACCTTGACGGTATTGCCGTCGCCCGCGGTGCGGGGCAGGCCGGCGTAATCGCCTTCGGTTTCGTAAACGATATGCCCGTCGGCATCGCGCTCGAACGCCCGGCCGTAGATGTCGCCGATCGCCCCGCCCTCGACCAGTTTCATGGCGTAGGACGACGAGAAACTCGACGGACCGTAGGCATATTCGCGCAGTTCGTCGTGCAGTTTTATCACCCGGTTCCTGTTATGCGCGAAGTTCACGACCGACTGCCATGTAAACCCCTTCCCGTAAACCGGATAGGCGCTCAGCGACACCTCGACGCCCTCGTTCTCGATGTTGCCGGCATTTTCGTACCGGAAAGCATAGGCTTCGCCCGACAGGGCCGGCAGCTTGAAGAACTGGTTGTGGGTGTTGGTCTTGTAGTAAGTGGCGTTGATTCCCAGCCGGTCGCCGAAGAAACGCCATTCGAAACCCGCTTCGAGCGCATTGGTCATTTCGGGCTTGAGGTCGGTGCCCGGAGCAGCATCGGCGGCGTTAATGCCCCCGCCAGCCGTAATGTGGGCCTTCGGGTTGGTGATGAACATCGGAATGTCGTTGCCCACGCGGCTCCACGTCAGGCGCACCTTGGCAAACGACATCCATTCGGGCAGTTTGAACATCTTGCCGACGACCCACGACGCGCCGAACGAACAGTAGAAAAACCCGCTGCCCTCGTGCGAGGTGTAGGCCAGCGTCGAAGCCCAGTCGTTGCGCCCCGTGACTTCGAGGTTGAGACTCTCGGCGTATTTGACCGAAGCCGTGGCAAAGAGCGACTGTATCTGGCGGCGGGCGTCGATCTGCTCGTCGACGTAGGCCGAGCTGTTCATGACGATATTGGCCACGTTGAACACATTGGGGTAATAGAGCGACGCGGTCTTCGAATCGATGCGCAGCGAATTCACCGTGCGGTCGTTCAGGGAAGCGCCGAC
>OLFU01003342.1_pt1 | contig 10784 bp, 8 predicted proteins | sample 1605161 | NCBI WGS metagenome assembly OLFU01 (sample SAMEA3888914, study PRJEB22519) | human gut metagenome | biome: human gut; feature: human-associated habitat; material: faeces | place: Denmark | collected 2011
CTCCTCCAGCCACTCGGTGGCCCGCAGATCCAGGTGGTTGGTCGGCTCGTCCAGCAGCAGGATGTCCGTGTCCTCCAGAATCAGGCGGCCCAGGTTCACCCGGGTCTTCTCTCCGCCGGAGAGCTTGTCAAAGGGCCGCTGGCGCATCTGGGCGGAGATGGACAGGCCGTTGCACACCTTGTTCTTGTTGGTATCCATCTCATAGCCGCCCCCGGCCTGGAATGCGGCGGTAAGCTTGTCATACCGGGCCATGGCGGCCTCGTCCTCCCCCCGGCCCATGGTCTCGGCCAGCTGGGTCATCTCCCGCTCCATCTTGTGCAGCGGGGCGAAGGCGTCATCCAGCACGTCCTCCACCGTGTAGCCTGCGGGATAGACGGGGATCTGGGAGATCAGGCCCACCCGCTTGCCCGGGGCGATGACCACCTCTCCCTCGTCATAGTCCATCACGCCGGTGAGAATGCGCAGCAGGGTCGTCTTGCCGCAGCCATTCGGCCCCAGCAATCCGACCCGTTCTCCTGAGTCTACCTGAAAGGTGAGTCCATCTAAAATTTTACTGCCAACCTCGAATTCCTTCACCAGGTTGGTCACGGAAATGTCGATCATAGCGTCCTCGCATCATAACCATTGCAAGGGCCGATGCGGACATCGGCCCTTATACGGCAGTCGTTAATTCTTGGCCGGGATGGTATGCTCCATCAGAAAGGCGGTGAGCTCCTCCAGCTGCATTCCCCGTGAGGCCTTTACCAAGATGGTGCTGTCCGGGCGGATGACCTGCTCCAGCAGGGTCTTGGCCGCCTCCTTATCCGGGCAGTGGTGGACCTGGGGCACGCCGGAGTCCCGGGCCCCCTGGGCAATGTAGGCGGACATCTCCCCCACGGCGATGAGGCAGTCGATCTTCTCCCGGCCCAGGCACTCGCCCACCTCGGTGTGCAGGGCAGGGGCAAAGGGCCCCAGCTCCAGCATGTCGCCCAGCACGGCCACCTTCCAGGCGCTGTGGCTGTCGGCCAGCACACTGATGGCCGCCCGCATGGACTGGGGGTTTGCATTATAGGTGTCGTCCAGAATGATGATCTGCCCGTCCCGGCGGAGGATGTTCATGCGCATCCGGGTGGGAACAAAGCGGGTCAGTCCCTGCTGGATCTCGTCAGCAGTCAGGCCGAAGAATTCCCCGACGGCCGAAGCGATGAGCGCGGGATAGATCATGTGCTCCCCCAGGGCGGGGATGCGCACCTGGCGGTCCATGTTGGGGGTGGTCAGGCGGCAGAGGATATGGCTCTCCCCGTCGCCGCCCACGGTCTGGGCCCGATAGTCCAGGCCCTCCCCCTGGCCGCAGAACACGGTCTTTACGGGGGTGCTGCCCCGCAGGGTAGCCAGCAGGGGGTCATCCCCGTTGAGCACCAGCAGTCCGTCTTTCTGAATGTGGGGCAGCAGCTCGCACTTGGCCTTGAAAATGTTCTCCCGGCTGCCCAGCCGCTCGATGTGGGCATCGCCGATGTTGGTGATGACCCCAACGTCGGGCCGGACGATGTCGGCCAGATAGTCGATCTCGCCGGGGCGGTCCATGCCCATCTCCAGCACACACACCTGCACGGTGCGGTCCAGGCGCAGAATGGTCAAGGGCAGGCCGATGTTGTTGTTAAAGTTTCCCTCGGTCTTCAGCACCCGGAACCGGGTGCCCAGCACGGCGGCGATCATGTCCTTGGCTGTGGTCTTGCCCACGCTGCCGGTGACGGCCACAAAGGGGATATCGAACCGGGCCTTATACCAGGCGGCCAGGTCCCGCAGGGCCCGCTGGGTGTTGGCCACCTTCACATAGAACTTATCCTCCCGATAGCTCTCCCGCTCCCGGGCGGTGAGACAGCCCACTGCGCCGCTCTCCAGGGCGGCGTTGATATAGGCGTGTCCGTCGAACCGGTCCCCCACCAGGGGGATGAACAGGGAGCCGGGGTGCATGTTCCGGCTGTCCGTGTCCACCTTTTGAATGATGGCGGAGGGATTCTGAAAGGGGCCCAGCAGGGTGCCGTTCACGGCCTGAAGCAGCTGGCCCAAAGTGATCTCTTCCACGGGTGTTACTCCCCCTTCTTTCTGGCTTCCAGGGACTTCTGGATGACGATCTCGCACAGCTGGCCATAGTCGATGCCCACTGCGGCGGCCTCCTGGGGCACCAGGCTTGTGGGGGTCATGCCGGGCAGGGTGTTGATCTCCAGGAAATAGGGGGTGCCGTCCTCGGTGACGATAAAGTCCGCCCGGGAGTATACCGCCAGCCCCACCGTCCGGAACACGGTGAGGGCCGCCTGGCCGATCTTCTCCTCCCACTCCCGGGGGATCTCCGCAGGGCAGACCTCCAGGGCCGCGCCGGGCTGATACTTGTTCTCATAGTCATAAAAGCCCTGCTTGGGGATGATCTCGATGGAGGGCAGGGCCTTACCGTCCAGCACGGCCACCTGGATCTCCCGGCCCTGGATATACTGCTCCAGTACCGTGCGTCCGCCCAGGCGGATGCTCTCCGTCAGGGCGTGGCGCAGCTCCTGGCGGGTCTTGGCGATGAACACGCCGATGGACGAGCCGCTGGCGATGGGCTTTACCACCACGGGCAGCTCCGTTTCAGCCGTCAGGGTGTCCAGGTTCTCCTCCGTCACCGTCACGGTCTGCCACTTGGGGGTGGTCACCTTTTCGGCCACCAGCTGCTTGGTCAGGTCCTTGTCCATGGCGATGGCCGAGCCCAAATAGCCCGAACCGGTGTAGGGCACGCCCAGCAGGTCCAGGGCGGCCTGGATGCGGCCATCCTCGCCGCAGGCCCCGTGGAGGGCCAGATAGACCACGTCCGCCCCGGCGCACAGGTCCAGCACCCCGGGCCCGATGGCAGAGGGGCCCTTGGTCTTGCGGCTCTCCCGCACCTCATCCAGGTCGGGGGCCTGACGGCTTACCTTCAGGAAAGCCTCCGGGATGGGGGCCCCATACAGGGCCTCCGGCTCTTTATCCCAGTCATCCAGTCCAAAAAACAGATCGACCAGCGCCACCTGATGTCCCCGGTCCCGCAGGGCTTGACACACCATGGCTCCAGAGGACAGCGACACGTTGCGTTCCGGGCTGAGTCCCCCGGCCAGTACCACGATCTTCATATTCAACAGCACCTCGTTTTTCCTTTTCGGCACACTTACACTTATTGCATGATACACTATATGCTAGCTGAACATTTTAGCACATCCCCCGTCAATGCGCAAGCCGGGGAAGGATTTTTCCATTCCATGCGAAACCCCCGGTCCTCATCGGCCGGGGGTTTCGTCAAAATCACAGATGTCTGGGCAGCTTCTCCCCGTCTTTCAGCCGTCCCAGTGGGCGGTAGAGGGTAAAGTACATGGTGGAAAAGCAGGCCAGGCCGCCCACCAGCTGAGAGGCCGCCTCGGCATAGAACACGCCCATGGTGCCCATCCAGATGGGCAGGATGACGGTGAGGGGGGCGTTGATGATGGCTTTGCGCAGCAGGGAGAAGAATACCGCCTGCTTGGACCGGCCCAGGGCCACGAATACCGACTGCCCCGCCGACTGCAGGGACATGGGGATAAACAGGGCGAAATAGACCCGCAGGGCGGGCACGCCGGCGGCAATGACCTCCGGCTCGCTGTTGAACACCCGGATCATCAGCTCGGGCAGGACCATGGCCGCAGCCCAGAAGGCGGCGGCATAGGCCACCGTCAGTCCGCAGCTGAACCGGATGGACTTGCGCACCCGACTGTAGAGCCCTGCGCCGTAGTTAAAGCCCATCACCGGCTGGGAGCCGTTGCTCAGGCCGTGGACAGGCATGAAGAACACCTCCCGCAGGGAGTTGATGATGGTCATCACGCCCACATACAGGTCCCCGCCATAGCTCTGCAGGGTGGCGTTGCACACGATCTGCACCAGACTGTTGGTCATGTTCATAAAAAAGCCGGACAGGCCCAAAGCCACGATGCGCTTTACCCGCCGGGCCTGCAGAGGCAGACAGCCGAGCTTCAGGGTGAGCAGGGCCCGCCGCCCGGTGAGGAATTTCAGCACCCAGGCCGCCGAGATGCCCTGGGAGATGACGGTAGCCAAGGCCGCCCCCTTCACCTCCATGTCCAGCAGGAAGATGAAGATGGGGTCCAGCACGATGTTCACCGCCGCCCCCAGCACCACCGTCATCATGCCCACCGAACCAAAACCCTGGGCGTTGACAAAGGGGTTCATCCCCAGGCTGATCATCACGAACAGGGTGCCCATGAGATAGATGGTCATGTAGTCGTCGGCATAGGGAAAGGTGGCATCGCTGGCCCCGAAGAGATAGAGGATGGGCCGCTTAAAAATCAGAAAGAAGGCGGTGCAGATCGCCCCCAGGACGAGCAGCAGGGAGAAGGAGTTGCCCATCACCCCCTCGGCCTCCTCCCGGTCCCCCTGGCCCCGGCAGATGGAGAAGATGGGCCCGCCCCCGGTGCCGCACAGGTTGGCAAAGCCCATGATGATGGACACGATGGGGATGGTCACGCCTAAACCGGTGAGGGCCAGATGGCTGCTGCCCGGCAGGCGGCCCAGATAGATGCGGTCCACCACGCTGTACAGCACGTTTACCAGCTGGGCCGCCGTCATGGGCAGGGCCAGGGACAAAATATTCTTGGAGATGCTCCCCTTGGAAAAATCGCTTCTGTTCTCGCCCACCCGGGCCGCCTCCTCGGTCTTGCGTTTGATGACATATAGTTTAACACGCATTTTATAAAAAGAAAATAGCGATGTTTACAATGTCGTTTTGGGAAAACACCCCCCTGTCGCACAGTCCGCCAAACCGTAATGTAGGGGCCGCTGTCCTCAGCGGCCCCTTGGATAGACGAGGACATCCGCCCCCACGTCACGGGGACAGAATACGGCGCTGTTTCCCACAAAAAAGGGCAGAGGGCGGAAAACTTCTCCGCCCTCTGCTGTGGGTTTTGTGTGTTACTTCTGATATTTATCCGCCAGATACCGGATGGCCTCTACATAGCCCTGAGAGCCCAGGCCCATGATGGTCTTCTCGCAGGCCAGGCGGACGTAGGACACCTGCCGGAAGTCATCCCGGCTCTTCACGTCGGACAGGTGGACCTCCACCGCGGGCAGGGCCACCGCCTTCAGCGCGTCCAGAATGGCCACGCTGGTGTGGGTATAGGCGGCGGGGTTGATGACGATGGCATCCTTGGCCCCATAGGCCGCCTGAATTTTGTCCACCAGGTCCCCCTCGTGGTTGGACTGATAGACCTCCACCTCCACGCCAAGTTCGGCGCAGGTGTCCTCCACCAGCTTCACCAGCTGGGGATAGGTCTCCTTTCCATAGATATCCGGCTCCCGGATGCCCAGCATGTTCAGGTTGGGCCCGTTCAGCACCAGCAGCTTCATAGCTTCAGCCTCCTTATGATCTCGTCCGCCGCCCGGTCCATCCGGTCATTGTCCACCGTCAGGTCGGCGGTCTGTTCGTACAGGGGCAGGCGCTTTGCGTAGAGTTCCTCCAGGGGGGTCGTCTGGGACACGGGCCGCCCGTCCAGGGGCAGCTGGTCCAGGGGCCGCCGCAGGAAGATGACGGTGGAGTTCTCCCGCATGGGGGCCCAGTTCTCCCGCCGGGTGACGATGCCGCCCCCGGTGGCGATGACGGTACCCGAGGCCCGGCCCGCCTGGCACAGGGCCCGGTGTTCCAGGGCCCGGAAGGCCTCCTCCCCCTCCCGGGCAAACAGCTCCGGGATGGAGCAGCCCGCCGCCTGGACCACCAGGGCGTCGGTGTCCACCAGCGTGCGGCCCAGCCGCCGGGCCAGGGCCCGGCCCACGGTGGTCTTGCCGCAGCCGGGCATACCGATGAGAAGCAGATTCCGGGTCTCCCGCTCCATCTGGGCGGTGATCTCCTCCACCCGGCCGTCCGGGATGGCGGTGTCCAAAAAGCGCTCCGCCGCCGCCTTGGCCTGGGCCACCAGCATCCCCAGTCCGTTGGCCCGGCACAGCCCACGCTCCTCCGCCTGGAGGAGCAGCCGGGTGCGGGCAGGGTTATAGATGAGGTCAAAGACCCCCTCTAAATTGGGCAGGCGGTTCAAATCCACCGGTGAGACCTCCGTGTTGGGATACATGCCCACGGGGGTGGCGTTCACCAAAATCTGTGCGTCGGCGTGGCGCTCCAGATTTTCATAGTTGTCCGGGCCGGACCGGGAGATGAATACGATCTCCCCCGCCCCCAGGTCCTCCAGCACGGTCTTCACTGTGGGGGACACGCCGCCCGTACCCAGGATCAGGGCCTTTTTGCCCCGGAGCTCCGCCCCGGCGGAGCGGAGCATATAGGCAAAGCCGTCGTAGTCGGTATTGTGGCCCAGAAGGGTGCCGTCCTTCTGCCGGACGATGGTGTTCACGCTGCCGATGCGCCTGGCCTGGTCGGTCAAAGTCTGGCAGAAGGGGATCACCGCCTTTTTATAGGGGATGGTCACGTTCAGCCCCTGAAACGTACCGTGGGTGAGGAAGTCCGCCAGCTCCTCCGGCTTTTTCTCCACCAGCCGGTAGTCATACCCGGCCAGCTTCCTGTGGATGGCGGGGGAAAAGCTGTGGCCCAGCTTCTCCCCCAGCAGGCCATATTCCAGCTCGCTCATATCAGCAGATGACCTCGTGATAGGTGCCCAGATAGCGCAGCTGCTCGCTCTCGGCCTCCAGGTCCCGGAACAGCTTTTCCATCTCGGGGGCATAGACCGAGGCCTCCACGTCGAAATAGAACATGAACTCAAACTCCCGGTTGGGCAGGGGGCGGCTCTCCAGCTTCTGCAGGTTGATGTTCAGGGCATAGAACTTGGCCAGCACGTTATACAGGGTACCGGGCTTGTGGGGCAGGGTCATCATCAAAGAGGTGCGGTCCGCCCCGGGATAGATCTCCGGCTTTTTGGAGATGCAGATGAACCTGGTGTAGTTGTTGTCCTGGTCCTGCACGTTGTCCCGGACGATCTCCAGGTCATACTGCTCGGCGCAGAGACGGGAGGACAGGGCGGCCACGTCGCTGCGGTCTGACTGGGCCACCATGCGGGCGGCCACGGCGGTGTTCTCCACCACATGGACGGCCACGTTTTTCAGCCCGGCCAGAAAACCGGCGCACTGGCTGATGGCCTGCTCGTGGGAATAGACGTCCCGGATGTCCTCCAGCTTCGTCCCGGGCTTGGCCAGCAGGTTGTGGCTCACCTTCAGCCGGGCGGAGCGGACAATGGAGAAGTTGTGCCGGATCATCAGGTCGTACACCGCGTTCACCGAACCGGCGGTGCTGTTCTCGATGGGCAGGATGCCATACTGGCACATGCCGCTCTCCACCGCCTTGAACACGTGGTCAAAGCTCTGGAAATACAGGATAGAGGGGGCCTTGAACAGCCGGTCACAGGCGATCTGAGAGTAAGCGCCCTCGATGCCCTGGCAGGCCACGGTGGGCCGCTGGGGGAACAGCTGAGGGGTCTCCTCCATGGCCTTTTTGATCCCGTCATAGACCTTAGAGCCCCGGCCCAGCTTGCCATTCTCATAGGAGCGGCTGGCAGCCATGATGGTGCGGTACATGGACTGAATATAGTCGGCCAGCTCCTCCCCGGCCTCCTGGCCCACCTTGCTCAGCAGAGCCCGCTCCCGCCCGGTGTCCAGCACGGGGATATTGTTGGCCTTCTTATATTCGGCCACCTGAGCCACCGTCTCCATGCGCTGCTTCATCAGGTCCACGATCTGCCGGTCGATGGCGTCGATGTCCCCGCGCAGCTGCTCTAATTCGCTCATGACATTTCCTCCTTGTCATATCTTTATTGATCTATACGGTTTGTTGTTGATTTTCCTTCAAAATTGCCGGGGCATCCAGCAGGGTGTCCAGCAGGACCAGGGCGGCGGCGGCCTCCACCACCGGCACAGCCCGGGGCACGATGCAGGGGTCGTGGCGGCCCACGATGGACAGTTTTTCCTCCGTCCCCCGGCTGAGGGACACGCTGTCCTGCTCCCGGGCAATGGACGGAGTGGGCTTAAAGGCCGCCCGGAAGATGAGGGGCATCCCGTTGGTGATGCCGCCCAGAATGCCCCCGGCGTGGTTGCTTTTGGCGGTGACTCGGCCGTCCTTCATGGTGAAGGGGTCGTTGTGCTCAGAGCCACGCATCCGGGCCGCCCGGAAGCCGGCCCCGAACTCCAGGCCCTTCACTGCGGGCACGCCGCACAGGGCATAGGCCAGGCGGCCCTCCATGCCGCCGAACATGGGGTCTCCCAGTCCGGCGGGCAGTCCGGTGGCCATGCACTCCACCACGCCGCCCACCGAGTCCTGTTCCTCCCGGGCCAGCAGAATGACCCGGCGCATCCCCTCCCCCGCCTTGGGGTCCAGGGTGGGAAAGGAAGCGGTTTTCAGCTGCTGAAAGGTCTCCCGACTCTCCCCCATGGGGTCGAAGGGCCGATCCTCCACCTGGGCCACCGCCTGAATGTGGGCGGCGATCTCAATGCCCCGGCGGGCCAATATCTGCAGGGCGATGCCCCCGGCAATACACAGGGGAGCGGTGAGCCGCCCGGAGAAGTGCCCTCCCCCCGCCACATCCTGAAAGCCGCCGTACCGCACCTGGGCGGTGTAGTCGGCGTGGCCGGGGCGGGGCACATCGTGGAGGGAGGAATAGTCACGGGACCGGGTGTTGGTATTTTCAATGACGGCGGCCAGGGGGGCGCCGCAGGTGACGCCGTCCGCCAGGCCGCACAAAAACCGGGGCTTGTCCGCCTCCTTCCGGGGGGTGGCGGTGGCATCCCGGCCCGGGGCCCGGCGCTGGAGAAAGCGGTCCAGTTCCTCCAGGTCCACCCGCTCCCCGGCGGGCAGGCCGTCCACCGTCACGCCGATGGCCGGGGCGTGGGACTGGCCGAAAATGGACACATGCAGATTTTTACCAAGATATGAGGACATCCAGATTCCCTCCTAACTGACGGTAGTCCTCCCAAAAGCCGGGATAGGACTTGTTCACACACTCCGCCCCCAGCAGCGTCACCGGGCGGCGGCAGGCACAGGCCGCCACGGCGGCCATCATGGCGATGCGGTGGTCGTTGCAGCAGTCCACCGCCGTGCCCCCCTCCAGGGCGGGCAGGCCGTGGAAGGTCAGGCTGTCCGCCCCCTCCTCCACCGCCGCCCCAAGGGTGCGCAGGGTCTGGGTGACGGTGGCCAGCCGGTCGCTCTCCTTCAAGCGCAGCCGGGCGGCGTTGACAAGGCGGCACTCCCCCGTCCGCACCGCCGCCATGGCGGCCAGGGGGGGCACCAGATCGGGACACTGGGACACGTCCAGCGCCACATCCCCCGGCCGGGCCAGCTGCCGGGAATAGGGGACCACCCGCATGTCCCCCTGGGCGGAGGACCGGTTCAGATTCAAAATATCCACCTGGCTTCCCAGCAGGTTGACCCCGTACCAAAAGGCGGCCTGGGACCAGTCGGTCTCCACCGCCCCGTCCGTCCCCACATAGGCCTGGGGGCCGGAGAGTCGATAGCCGCTTGCCGTCTCCTGAACAGATACACCGAACCGGTCCAGTGCCCGGAGGGTCATGGACACATAGTCCCGGCTCTCCAAAGGGGTGGTCAGGGTGACGGCGCTCTCCCCCTCCACCAGGGGCAGGGCATACAGCAGTCCGGTGATGAACTGGCTGGACACGTCCCCGGGCAGGGCGTACTCCCCAGGCGTTAAACGGCCCCGCACTGTAAGCCCCCCGTCCCTCTGCTCCCAGAAGATGCCCTTCCGGTGGAACAGGTCGAAATAGGGCTTTTGGGGCCGCTGCATCAGCCGCCCGCGGCCGGTGAACACGCCGCCCCCCGCCGCCGCCAGGGCGATGGGGATGAGAAAGCGCAGGGTGGAGCCGCTCTCCCCGCAGTCAAAGCGGGGCAGTTGTCCCTTCAGCTGCGCCCTTCCCCCAAAGCCCCCAACGGTGAGGGTGCGGTCCTTTAAGCTCCACCGGGCCCCCAGGGCCTCCATGCAGCTCAGGGTCGCCCGGATGTCCTGGGACAGGTCCACATTTTCCAGCCAGCTCTCCCCCCGGGCCAGGGCGGCGGCGATGATCAGCCGGTGGGCCTGGCTCTTGCTGGGGGGCGGGGTCACAGAACCGGCCAGTTTGCCCGGCCGGATGACGACGGTGGTGCTCATAAAGGCATCCCCAGCTCCAGCACCCGCCGCAGCTCGTCATAGTTGGTGGAATAGAGCCCGCACCGGCCCAGCACCTCGGGCTGGATCAGGGTGATAGCATCCCCACGGCGCTTCTTGTCCGCGTGGGCGGCCTCCAGCAGCTCGTCCACGGACTTGTCCGTGGTCTTGGGCAGGTGATATTTGTCCAGCAAAGTCTCCAGCACCGTCCAACAGGCGGGGGGGCACTTCTTCTGCCGCACACAGGCCCGGGTCATGATGGCCATGCCCATGGCCACCCCCTCCCCGTGGTAGAGAGAATAGCCGCTGCAGCGCTCGATGGCGTGGCCAATGGTGTGGCCAAAGTTCAGCACCTGGCGCACGGCGTTGTCCTGCTCGTCCTGGGCCACCACATCCCGCTTGATGGACACGCAGTGGGCGATGACCCACTCGATGTCCGTGCCGGGGGTGTTCTCCAGCAGAAAGTTGATCAGCTCCTGGCTGCGGATCATACCGTACTTAATGATCTCCGCCCAGCCCTCGGCCTCCACCTGGGGGGACAGGGTGGCCAGTACGTTGGTGTCGCACAGGACCAGGTGGGGCTGGGTGAAAGTGCCCACCAGGTTCTTGCCCTCGGGCAGGTCCACAGCGGTCTTGCCCCCCACGGAGGAATCCACCACCGACAGC
>OLFU01003349.1_pt1 | contig 10754 bp, 7 predicted proteins | sample 1605161 | NCBI WGS metagenome assembly OLFU01 (sample SAMEA3888914, study PRJEB22519) | human gut metagenome | biome: human gut; feature: human-associated habitat; material: faeces | place: Denmark | collected 2011
AACAGGAGTAAACAAAACAACAGCGCCGCAGAAATGTTCTGCGGCGCTGTTTCCCTCTATACACAAAGTCTGTCTCAGCACACGGCACGGTGCTCCAGCACGGGCACGGGCTCCACAAGCGGCGGGTGCATGCCCTCGCGGTAGTCCAGATCGCCCTGAATCCGCTCCTGCGTGAAATATCCAGATTGAACATTTGTGATTTCGTCTGTCATAACATATCCACCTCCAGTTTCCACTGGAGATGAACTGCTGTTTTGAGCGGAGGAAAATAAAAAAGCCTGCGGGCATTCCAAAGAACACTCGCAGGAATAGCAGATTGGATATTCAGTTATTTCACTCTGATCTTCCAGCCGGTCAGAATGAGGTTGACGTTTTTGATGAGCGTCGGGTTGAGCTTCTGGATCGCAGAAACCGTGGTGCTGTATTTCTTAGCAATTCCGGAGAGGGTATCGCCGCTTCTCACGGTGTAGTAGACAGGAGTAGCTTCCTGCTTTTTCACCAGAGCATTGACCTTTGCCTGCACGGCAGAGTAATCATACCCGGCAGCAGTGAGGCGCTCTTTGCGGTCGGTTCCGTTTCCCCATTTGCCGTCCAGCACCTCCTGCGCCAGCTCATCCACGGTCTTTGCCGGAGTGACCGGAGCAGGAGTGGCAGGCTTGCTGTCATCGGACGCAGCCTTTGTAAAGCCGTTGAAGCCGCCACTCTGGATGATGGAAGGATAATCCACATAGGCGTAATCCATATCCACATTACCACTGATGCCGTCAACAGAGCCCTTGGAAGAATACTGCCAGATGCCGTAGTCGCCCTTATATGAACATTTGCTGGCATATTGCGCTACCCAGTGGGCGAAGGACGTGAGCTTCGTGTCATCCATGCGTTCTTTGAAACCGGAAACAGCGGAGCCGTAGATCCCGACGAAGTATCCGGCATCTTCCATAGTTTCACAGAAAGCAATGGTGGCCTCAGTGATACCTGCTTTGGCAGAAGCGGGCTGCGCCTCGTTATCCATATAGACCGGGTATTCCAGCTGATTGCCCTTCAGGATTTGCAGGAAGCGTTCAGCGTCCGCTTTTCCGGCGGCAGCAGTCACGCAGTCCTTTCCGACAAAGTAATAAGCGCCGATTGGGATACCGGCAGCCTTCGCACCTTTGTAATTTGCTTCCCATTTGCTGTCCGTATAAAAACCGGCATCGGAGCCGCCAACTTTGATGATGGCAAACTCGATACCGGCCTTTTTGACCTTATTCCAGTCAATAGTTCCCTGCCAATGACTGACGTCGATTCCTTTTCTCGTCATGTTATTTTTCCTCCTCATCGTGACGGTCGTGGAGCTGCTCCAAGACCTCCTTTAATTTCTCCGGTACCGGCAGGCCGAGATGTGCTGCGTTCTCCGTCAGTGACAGGCCTTCATTGGACAGGTAGAAGAAGATGATCGCCGTGCGGAGCACTCCCGGATGGCCGAGCACCTGAACATCAATGACGTTTCCGATGCCTACCAGCAGGAAGATCAGCACCTTGCGGCAGATTCCCTTAAAGCCGACCTCGCTTGAGAGCTTTTTGTCTGAGATGGCACACATGATGCCGGTAAGGTAGTCGCAGATCACAAAGATCACAAGTGCAATCAAGAGCCCGTCACAGCCGCCAAGGAAATAGCCAAGCCAGCCTCCGACAGCGGTAAATACCAGTTGGATCGTGTTCCAGAATTCTTTCATGAGAAAATCCCTCCTTTGTGAAAAATAAAAGCCGCCTGCATTTTGCAGACAGCCTCGTGAACTGTATCCGTGTATAAAGTTATATCTGTTTCGGCAGCGCTTCCCAGAGCCGCATATCCTCCTGTCCCAGCGACCACATGGCAAAGCCTCTCACTCCCCAGCGGTAGGCCGCTTCGTTTGCCCAGTAAACGAGCGAGTCCACGTCCTGATAGTAGAGGATGGAAAAGCCGTCTGCGTCACCGAGAAAGAGCCTTGCTATCCAGATGTCGATGTCCTTTGGCGTGATGGTCACCGTATAATCGTTGCCACAGGCCAGAGCAAGCTCATGGGAGTGGTAGAATTCATAATCCAGCGAAATGCTCTCGCTGCGAGTCGCATCTTCCTCGATATCCGAAGTCAACGTAAACACCTGAAATTCCGTATCCCATGTGGCATTCGACCGGCTGATCCTGCCATATTGTGTAACTGTGCCGTCCGGGAAGGTAACATCAAAACGCTCATAGGGCTCGTAAGTCCATGCGTCGCCAAGGCGGAGCAGCTCGCAGACCGTCCGGTTATCTGACCGGTATCCGGCATAGCCTCCAGAAAAGCCGCCGACCGTAGCAGTGAAGCGCAGCGTATAGGAAGAACCGGAATATACACGCACCTTGTTTCCACGGATACGCATTTCGACCGTGTACATGGATGGATCGGTACGCAGGTCTGCATTTGCTGTTCGCTCTATGGTCTGGCTGTAGCTGCCAAGGAGCGTGCTGCCGTTATAAAGCTCCACAGCCTGAGAATCATAATTCAGGCAGCAGAACAGATCACCGCAGAACACTCCGGCCTTGCCACTTCCTGTCGCAGGAAAAGCCAGCCTTGCTCGCAGGTGAATATCGGAAAAGCTATCGTATTGCCATGCCAGCTTTCCGGAGCCGTCAAGCTGGGAGTAGACTCGGCTTTCGGAATATTCTTCTTCACGCCATACCGTCCATGAGCCTGAAAGGGTCGTCCAGTAGTTTGTTTGCAGCACACCGTAGTCTCGGAAATCCTCATACCAGATAAGGGCAGAATCCGGCTTTCGTCTCAGCATTTCGCAGGTGAGCTTGAAAGCTCTGTCCGGCTGACACTCGTTGCCGTCCACGTCGATAAAGTGGCGTGGAGAGAGCGTAAAGGTCGCAGTGCCTGCAGAGGGAGCCTCCGAAAAGCTGCTGCAAACACGGTAGCCGTAAAACTGTACGCCTTTTACATCTACGGATATCACGATGGTGTGCGTCCCGGCAGATAGTGACATGTTGCTGGCGAGCGTCGTCCAGAAGGTGCTTCTCCAATATGGCCACCAGAGCCTGCTTTCCGTAAAATGCGTCGTGTTGCCGTCAATCGAAACATAGATACCGTTTTTATCCCAGAAGGGATAGCAAAGGCGGATGGCGATGTCGTAAGTTCCGGCGCTTGATACGGAAAATGTATATGTGGCAGAGCCAGCGTCACCGAGAGTGGCCACACCATTTTCAAAGGATACAATGCCGGAGTAGGAGCTTGTCGTTCCATCCGCATCCACATAAATGGTGCCGAACTCTGTGTGTTGTTCTTTGCTGTAAGCCGTCAGGTAATGCCGCCTGTTATAGGTTCCATTCATTAGAGGATACTCATAGCTTGTGGCGTCTCTGCCTTCCATAAAGTCGTAGACCTGCGGAAGCGCCCAAGGCACCATATCGTAGTCATCCCAATATGCGAGGATCGGGATGAATGGCTGTGGAGGAGCATCGTCTGTAAAGTTATACTGACCGGTCATCCAGTTCTTTGCCGCATAGTAGGTGTTTGACGTGCCGCGATAGGTTTTACCAAGGTTTGCAGGAAGGTCATAAATCTGCCAGTTCCAGCCGTATGCAGGAAGGCCGAAGAATATCTTCTCCGGTTTCATGACTGTGACCGCATAGTCGTAAATGCCCTCCAGCCAGTCCCTTGGAGAGACGGCTCCGGGAGCAGAGCCTGCCCATGCCATGCCATAGCTCATGATGGCCGCCGTATCGCAGTAAGCGTTGAGATCGCCGTAAATGCACCAGTTTTCACCTCCGACCGAGCCGTTGATGGAATTCATGCCCGGCAGACAGATGTTCATGAGCTTGCTGCTGTCATATCCTTTTACTGTGTTATAGATATTCCGAAACATCGCCGTAGAGGCAGCGTGCGTGGAATACCCGTCGCCCTTCTCAAGGTCGATGTCGATGCCGTCGCACCACGGGTATTTTTCCATAATGCGGATGATCTCCGAAAGGAAGGTATCCTGCGCACCGTCGGTATTATCCCGTATAGCGGCAAAAATACTGTTCGTGCCATCGTTGGATATCGTCAGGAGCCATTTGATGTGCGGCCATCGGTTGATGTAGGTCAGCATGTTGGAGATGGCCACGCCGCTTTCCGTGATGACACCGGTGCGCGATACCTTAAAAGAAAAGAGACCTACCTGCGAGAGGCGGTCTCCATATGCGGCAAGTGCCTGATACATTCTGGAATTGCCCATGAATGTCCAGACCATGCATTTGCGGCCTTTCAAATAATCGTAACTCACAGGGCATCACCTCCGTCCTGCATTTCCTGAAACTCAACATAGATGCGTGCAGACTTTTTATCTGCCACAGTAACCGGGTGCTTGCTGTCACCGGCAGCAGAGTATTGGAAAAAGCCGTCCTTGGATATTGCAGAGCCGTTCTTCAGGCACTCCCTCGTAGAAGCAAAAAGGTCAAATTCATCACCGGCAGCAGCCGTTGCTTTAAAAGTAGCCTTATGAGCACCTTCACCCAGCGCAAGCGATATATTTCCGGCAGCCATCGCTTGAATCGGAAAGACCTTGTAGTCAAGACCAGCAGCAGTGGAGCCGAGATTGAAGATGACACAGGTTGCAGCGGAGCGGACGATGCCGTTATAAAATCTCTTGCCTGCTTTCGCATCGTCGCCATCGTATTTTTCCAGAAACGTTTCGGTGCTGATGACAAAGCCTGTGACTTTATCACCTTCCTGCAGCATCAGGTCGGTAAACCAGACCGAACCGGTGCAATCTGTGATGGTGGGCTTTACCATAATGTTTACGACGCGCTTATCCTGCTTTTTTGTAATTGTCTCTGTAAAGCGTGTAAACTCCGGCATTTATCCGTCCTCCGTCCATTGAATTTCTGATACATGGCCTACCCAGCCGGTGGCGATGGAGCCGCCCTGCAGGAGCATATCTGTTATATATACAGTTCCGGTGCAGTCGGTCACGCATACCCGGATGGTGATCTTTGTGACGCGGCCATACTGAGGAGAGACATCCTGTGCCCCGTGTGTAAATGAAGCCATAGAAATCCCTCCTTCAGATCAGGTCTATAAATCGTGTTTCCGTTGTTCCGTCCTCGTATTCAAAGGTCACCTCAATGCCCACCTGTCCATTCGTACCTTTTGAGAGATTCTCAGAGGCAATCTGCGCCGAAAAGGTATAGCACTGCCGGTTGGCGGGCGTTATGGTCTGTGAAAGACTCTTTGTGGTATTCAGCGCACCTTCGCATTTGAAGGAAGCCGTGCCGGATACGCCATTATCTGCATCCACGGTAAATCCGGAGTTTTGCCAGTAGCTAAGACCGGAATCTGCTCTGGAATTACGCAGGTGATTAAACGGCACCAGATCCTTCATTTCCTGACTGTCTATCAGATCGGTAGACTCCAGCGTATCGGCTGCGCTATCCCAGCGTGAGGAGGAATCGCCCAGCTCCCGGAGGGTAGTGGAAAGCTCCAGCACCGTATTCCAAGGCTCCTGCAGGTTGTATTCCCTACGGACGATTCTGGTCTTTACAGACAAGTTCAGGTCATCATCCTTCACCATGACCGTATCGCCCAGCGCCCATGTTTCATGTTCATAGCCGGTCAGTACCGACAGATCCATCGCCTTTAGCACATAGGAGATACGCGGAGAGGCATAGTCCGCCAGACGCATGTTGGCATATTCCAGCATCTGATATGGATTGGTGAAGTTCGAGCAATCCAGCGTAGCAATTCGTATTTCGGAAGTATAGGTCGTGTCCTGCACATACTCGTTGCCGCCATTGATCGAAGCAAAGGTCATGCCGTCCTTGCCATAGGCGTAAAGCCTTGTAATCAGGCTGGTCGTATCAATGACGCGTTGGATGGATTTCATGTTTTTCTTGTAGCAGAACAGTACGCCGGAATCCTCACCGGAGAAGGTTAGGAGCTTCACGATCCTGTTTGCGTTATCAAAAATCAGGTCGCCGCCGTGAATGTTCTGTACTGCACGCAAGATTGCCAGCGCGTTTTTCTCAGAGCAAGTCCAAGTACGCTTTGTGGAGACATTAACCGTGCCCACATCCCAGTCGGTACCTTGCAGGGCATAAGCCATCGGCACATCAGCCGTGTCTGCGTTAAAGGTAATCTCGTCCTTTTTTACGGAGTAGGCAAGGTCATAGAATGCCGCTTCCGCATAGACCGTGGTGATGGCCTTGCCGCTTTCTTCCTTGTCGTCCGTAATCGTGCGGATGCGATAGGTGTCGCTGACAATACGCACGGTCTTTTCGTTATCGATATAGGCGCGTTTGCTGTCCTGAAACGGCAGCTTAAATTCCAGCTCATCCACGCCGTTGATCTCACTGGTCACTATGATGTCATAGGCGTTATCCAGCACAGCTTCCACATTCCCGTCTGAGTCCAGAATGACTGGTCTTGCATAGCCAAGTTTGGTATAGAGCGGCTTTGGATTATCGTACAGACTGATAGATGTAGGCGTCCTTGCTGTATTTGTGGTAGAAAGCGTGACGCGGTATTTGATGTATTTCCTTGTAGGAGATTCCAGCTCGCCGTTTGCGCCGACAGCCTGCCACTCTGTCCAAGTGGAGAGGTCATCTGAGGTGGCTGTTTCCACAAGCGCGATAGAGGTTTCTCCCGGAGAGTAATCTGCCTTCACAGAAACTCTGCCGTTGCCGGTAACGCCACAGTCCCTTGCTGCGGTAATGAGCTGACCGCTTGACGGATAGACAAAGTCTGTGGCTCGAAGTGTAACGACATCTGCTGTTGTCAGGCCGTCCACATCACCGGTCAGATCTGCGCCGTTTGCAGAGAGTAACTCCAGAAAATATTCTGCAAGGTCATCAGCTGTCAAATCAGAGTCGCAGTCGAGGAACCAGTCATCGAAGCCGCCTGCATACCAATAGGAGTCCGCGTGCATTCCCCAGATGAGGTCTGCCACACAGCTACGATTCAGCTCGCCGGTAAAGGTCAGCACGCTTGACTGCCAAACCGTACCGGAGCTCTTATCGCCAAGGATATACTGCGCCGTCTTTGCATTTGGCTTAATCACGCAGGCAATAAAGTACCAGTAGCCGTTTAGCAGAGAGAACGATGGCGTTACCGACGTATCGAGGATCAGAGAACCGGAGGAGTTATACAGCATAATCCTCGGTTTTCCTCTGAGCAGCGACAGATAGAAAATCGGCTGCCCGGAACCATAGCGGGTATTCAGGATCGGAGTATAGGTGTTGCCGACTGAATATGTCGTAGGCTTCATCCAGCCGCCGACCACGATGGTTTCACCGAGATTTGAGAAGATACTGCCGTCGTTTTCCACCTTCAGGTAGGTTTTCTCTGAAGAAGGATTATTGATGTTCATCTGGAAGTAGCGACCGAAATTGCCTGTTTTTAGATCAGCGGTGGTGCCGCTCCAGTTATGAATATATGCCTTGCGATCTTTCCCGGAGGAATCCGCCAGATAATCATCTGCATCCGGCTCTGATTCGTTAAAACGCCAGAGGCCGTCAGGAGCCCATGCAGCCGGGAACTCGCCGGTGAAGGCATCTTGGGTATTCAATATATTTTTAAGAGCCATGCAAAATCACCTCCAGCGGCTTCTGGCTTGAATGTTCAGTTCCGTAAATGTTGTATTTGTGCCGACCGCAGCAATCACAATGGTGTTATCTCCCGTATTTAAGACCGGGAAGTTCAGCTCCGACAGAAGCGGGAGACCGTTTCGAAGCGTTTCTCCATTAGAATCAACTACTTTTGCCGTCATAAGGTCGGAGTCAATAATCAATGTTTCTCCGGAGGCAAGCCGTCCAATGATCTGAAGCTCGCTGCCGTTTGTGGTTATGGAGATATACAGTCCGTCCCGGAAGGAATTACACCCTTTAAGGAGTAGACTGGGTAGGACTCGATATTTCCAAGAGCGCGTGAAGCGGTAAAGGTTCCGGCTTCCGCAAAATCAAAGGTCTCGTCTGATATGGCATAGCCATAAGGGTCTGGGCAGAAAAATTCCAGATCGAAGGTGCAGGAATTGCGTACTGCCCGGTCAAAGGAAAATCCGGACGTCAGCCTTGCTTCATACACTCGTCCCGGTTCCTTGTCCAGAATGAGCTGGCAGAGGCCGTTGTCCGGATTCAGCCATTCGATAATATCGTCCTTCTTTGAAAGAAACTGCTCATCTGTCTCTCCCGGAGGAATGAAGCAGGAAATCAGTATCTTTCGCTCGGATACCGTTTCTCCGAAATCAAATACACCGTGCCGTCCGGGCATGGTGATCGTGTTGTTTCTAAGCTCCGGCATACGGTATTCGTTTGTAATCCTTGTCGCAAGCCCCATAGACTGGGAGGTTGTTCCGTTAAATGAAAATCCCATATTACACCAGTCCTTTCGCCCTGCGTCCGGCAGTCAGCAGTGTGTTGAGCTGTTGAGAAATCTTCCGGATATCGTCGTCGCTTCTGACACTCATTTCCTCGATATTGATGAGAGGCTGGTCGCCTGAAACGCTGAGAGTAGCGCTGCTTACTGCATCCTGAATCATGGAGCGCAGCGAGCTTACACCGACCACAGCCTCATCGCCAGCCTCGCCGCCGCCAAGAAGGGTGCCGCCGCTCTGTCCGAAGATGGTCGCATCCTTTAAGATCATGCCGCCGGACATCGCCTTCTTATACCAGTCCACAGAAAAGTGCGGTATGGATGGCGGGTTCAGCGAGAAGCTGCCTGTGATGGAGAAATGCGGCAGCTTGATCTTCGGCAGGCTCCAGCTGAAGTTGAATACGCTCTTCAGCTTGTTCACGATGCCGGAGACCGTACTCCAGATGGTATTGAATACATTGGAGATCGTATTTTTGATCCCGTTTAAGATATTGGACACCGTGCTCTTGATCGCATTGAAGCCATTGCTGATGCCGGACTTCATGGTATTCACCACATTCATGACCGCGCTCTTAATGCCGTTCCACACGGAAGTGACCACGCTCTTTACGGCATTGAAAATCGTAGAGGTCGTAGCCTTTATGGCGTTCCATGCGGTGGTAATGACCGTCTTTATGGCATTCACGACAGTTTCAACAGCTGTTTTTATCGCGTTCCAAACAGTGGTCACCACAGTCTTTATCACGTTCAGGACGGTTTCGATGATCGTCTTGTAGATATTGAAATAGGTGGTCACTAAAGTTTTGATTGCATTGAATATGGTTTCAAAAAAGCTCTTGATGCCATTCCAGATCGTAGAGATAACCGTCTTTATGGCATTCATCACGGTTTCGACCGTGCTCTTTATCGTGTTCCATGCTGTGGATAGAAAGCTGCTGATTGCATTTACCACGGTAGTGAAGGTGTTCTTTATTGCCTCCCAGATACTGACGAAGAAGTCCTTGATCGCCGTCCATACTGTAATGGCGATTTCCTTGACCTTTTCCCAAAGGTTGATCCAGAATTCTCTGAAGCCCTCGCAGTTGTTCCACAGGTAGATGAAGGCTGCCACCAGAAGGCCGATAGCCGTAATGATCAGGCCTATCGGATTTGCCGCCATAACAGCGTTTAGTCCTGCCATCGCCGTTTTTACTCCCGCCATAGCGGAGGTGACGGTCGGAATAATGGTCATAATCGTACCGACCGCGGAGATCACCTTGCCGACTATTACAAGTACCGGCCCGATTGCAGCAGCCACGAGCGCAATCTTTACGATCATCTGCTGCATAGGCTCTCCGAGGTTGTTCCACCATTCGGCGAGGGATTTCAGCTTGTCAGAGAGCTCTTTAAGGACAGGAGCAAGAACTGACATCAGGGAGTTGCCGACCTCTGCACCGGTTTCCTTCAGAGAATTCATCGTCATCTGGAACTGGTCAATCGGGTCGAGTGTCTCATTGAAGGTATTCTCGACACTGCCTTCAAAATCACCGAGGAAGCCGGAGAAATCCGACAGGTTGAGCTTTCCGGTCTGCACGGCATTGTAGATGGAGGCACCGGCCTTACTGCCGAAAAGGTCATAGGCCGCCTGCAGCTTTTCTGCATCGCTTCCGCTTCCCTGCATGGTAGCAGAGAATTCCGCAAGTGCCTGATCCAGCGTTTTGCCGTCTGCCGTTGCATTCTTCATGGCTGTCTTTAAGCCCATCATGGCGGCAGATGTATCAAGGCCGGACATTTCCACCATGCCCATAAAGCCAGCGGCCTGCTGGGCAGTGAGTCCCATTTCCTTCAGCTGCGCGGCATTGGAGGAGAGGGCATTTGCCAGCGTGTCCATATCAATGCCGGTGGCCTGACCGGTAGCGTTTAAGGCGTCCAGAAGATTATCTGCCTCGGAAGCGTCCATGCCGAAGGCATTCATGACGGAGGATACATTGTCGATAGATGTCGAAACATCGGTATCATTGAGCTGGGCAAACTTGATGAATTTTGCCGAGAGGTCATCCAGCGCCTGCCCGGTCAGGCCGAAACGGGTGTTGACCTCGCCAACAGCAGCACCGGCAGTTTCGAAGTCCGTCGGTATCTCTGTGGCGAGGTCTTTTACGATCTGGCACATATCTTCCAGCTCATCGCCGGTAGCGCCGGTTTTCTGTGCAACGATGTCGAGGCCAGCGTCCACCTCGTTAAAGGCTGCAATGGAGGCAGCACCGATGGCGACAATAGGAGCCGTGACATGTGTCGAGAGGCTTGTGCCGACATCAGATATCTTCCCGCCGACCTCCTGCAGCTTGGAACCGGTTGCCTTGAGTGTAGCGGAGATAGAAGTATCAGTATTTTTGCACTGCTGTTCGAGGTTTTTGAGCTCGTTTTCGG
>OLFU01003351.1_pt1 | contig 10750 bp, 10 predicted proteins | sample 1605161 | NCBI WGS metagenome assembly OLFU01 (sample SAMEA3888914, study PRJEB22519) | human gut metagenome | biome: human gut; feature: human-associated habitat; material: faeces | place: Denmark | collected 2011
GTCAGCCACGCGGCAAAAGCCGCCGATTGTCTTCACTTCGGGCAGCTTCTCGTGAATGCGCTCGAGCAGCGGTATAAGGATGTCGCGCGGCATGCCGAAGGGGTTGCCGCCGTAGAGCGAGAAGCCCGGGCGGCAGAGCTCGAAGCGGCTCTCGGGCCAGCCCATGGTCCCGGCCGAGTTGGCCAGGGAGCGCTTGAGGGACGGGTAGGCCGCCCGCAGGCTGTCGGTCATGGCCGTGAATTTTTCCAGCTGGCGGCGGGTGAAGGCCTCCTGTTCCGGCATGTCGGCACAGGGGAAGTGCGAGACGGCCAGGGAAGGCTTGAGGCCGGGACAGGCGCGCAGGCGCTCCAGCAGGGCCGGGATGTCTTCCGCGCTGAAGCCCAGGCGGCTCATGCCCGTATCCAGCTTGATGGCCACGCCCCAGGGATCGGCGGAGCTGCTCAGGGCGGCGGCCTTTTCCAGGGCCTCGAAACCGGTGATGAGGGGCGTCAGGCCGCAGGCATTGGCCTGCTGCCAGTCTTCGTCGTTCTGGCAACCCAGCAGGGGCAGGATGGTCTGGGCCAGGCCGTCCTGGCGCAGGCACATGCCCTCCGCCACGGTGCCCACGGCAAAATGACGGGCGCCGGCGGCGTCCAGAGCGTGGGCCACTTCGGTCATGCCGTGACCGTAGGCATCGGATTTGATGACAGGCATGAGTCTGTCGGGCCGGCCCATGCGGCTGAAGTTGCGGACAAGGGCTCCCAGGCGGATATGACAGCGGGAAGGGGTGAAAGTGCAGCTCATGACGGCTCCTCGGATGAAAAACAGGGAGGCAGCATAGCAACATTGCCCGGCAGGCACAAGGAAAATCTGCCATGATTCCGGCAATGGCCGGGTTTCACAGGCAAAAAATCCCGGCCCCGGACGGCTTGTCTTTCCGCGCCCATCCGGCTAGTCTGCCCGCCATGACACAATCCGTCTATACACTCGAACACAGCGACAATGCGGCCCGCGCCGGTCAGGTGCGCACGGCACACGGCGTCATCCCCACCCCCATCTTCATGCCCGTGGGCACCGTGGGCTCGGTCAAGGCCATCGCGCCGGACGATCTGGCCGCCATCGGCGCGCCCATCATCCTGGGCAATACCTACCACCTTTACCTGCGTCCCGGTGACGAGCTGGTGGCCCGGCACGGCGGCCTGCACGGCTTTGCCTCCTGGCCCGGCGCCATCCTCACCGACAGCGGCGGCTTTCAGGTCTTCAGCCTGAGCTCCCTGCGCAAGATCCGGGAGGAAGGCGTGGAGTTCCGTTCCCATCTGGACGGCTCCAAGCACCTGTTCACGCCCGAGAGCGTGGTGGGCATCCAGCGCAACCTCAATTCCGACATCATGATGGTGCTGGACGAATGCGTGCCCTACGGCGCGGACTATGCCTATACGGAGAAGTCCCTGGCCATGACCACGCGCTGGGCCCTGCGCGCCCGTGCGGCCTACCCGCAGGGCAGCGGCCAGAACCTGCTGTTCGCCATCACCCAGGGCGGTTTCTTCAAGGATCTGCGCAAGCGCTCCATCGAGGAATTGTGCTGCCATGATTTCGACGGCTTCGCCATCGGCGGCCTTTCGGTGGGCGAGAGCAAGCACATGCTCTACGACTTCATGTACGAAGTGGCGCCCCAGCTGCCCAAGGACAAGCCCCGTTACCTCATGGGCGTGGGCACGCCCCTGGACATCGCCCACGGCATCAATGCCGGTATCGACATGTTCGACTGCGTGCTGCCCACCCGCAACGCGCGCAACGGCACGCTCTATACCTCGCTGGGCAAGGTCAACATCAAGCGCAAGGAATACGCCGAGGACGACAGCCCCCTGGATCCGGCCTGCAACTGTTACACCTGCCGGACCTTCTCCCGTGCCTATCTGCGCCATCTGTACGTCAGCAAGGAGCTGCTGGCCTTCCGCCTCAACTCCCTGCACAACCTGACCTACTTCCTCAATGTGGTCAGGCAGGCGCGCCAGGCCATCCTGGAAGACCGTTACGCATCCTTCCTGGCCCATATGGAGAGCCTCTATCCCGATGAGGCGGCCCAAGGACGGGGGCTGTGATAACGGTTGCTGATAACAGCCCGGCAGGACAGGAAAATATCGTAAAGTTGATTTTTTATATCAATTTTGGGTAGGATGGCGGCACTCCCTGCATCCGAACTCAAGTGAGGGACCATGTCCTTTCCTACTCACTCCGCGCCCTGCTTTACCTGGCATCTTCCGACGGACAGTCTCGTCTTTTGCGCACCGGCCCTGCTGTTGCTGGGGCTGACGCCGGAGACGGCGCCGCGGACCATGGCGGATTTCCTGGACCGGCTGCCGGAACCCCAGCGCCATTTCCTGCAACGCCAGCGCCAAATGGCCCTGACGGGGAAGACGCCGGGCTGCCTGAGCTGTTCCTATACCTACAATGGCCGGCATATCCGCGAGGACCTGAACATCATCCAGTGCGATGCCGAGGGCAGGCCACAGACGATCCTCGGCACGTTCGACCTGCGGGATGAGGTCTCCTTGCCGGTAGGGGAAGACGGCGGATACTGGACCTATATCAGGAAGGAAGGGGAGCTGCTGCTGGACGCCCGCTGTGCCGGTCTGCTGGGCCTGGCATCCGGGGCAGGGCCCCTGGACAGGGCCTCCCTGCGCCGGATGCGCCGACTCTACCGGGCGGCGGGATCGCTGGCGCGTTTGCGCCGCTGGCTGGACATCCCCCTGTGTTCGGGGCGGCAGAGCCTGTTGCTGATGCCTTCCCGCTCCGAGGAGCTGCCGCTGCTGCTGACGGCTTCGGTCCTGCATCGGGACAGGGAAGGGCGTGCCCTTGTGGTATCGGGCAGCCTGGCGCCTTTCCTGGCGGGCAAGGCCGCTCCCGTGGGCGGTGCCGACCGCCTGCTGCTGGCCATGGATGCCTGCAGCGACGGTCTCTGGGACTGGGACGCCACCACCGGCAAGGTCTATTACAGCCAGAACTATCTGTCCATGCTGGGGCATACGCCCGAGACCTACCCCGCCGAACTGGATTCCTGGGTGCGTTCCGTGCACCCTGACGATTACGAGAAGACCGTGAACATGCAGATGCGGGTCGCGGCTTCTCCCGCGGAGGGGGACGCTTTTTCCTGTACCTACCGCATCCGGCGGGCCGACGGCTCCTGGCTGTGGGTGCTGGGGCGCGGCTGTGTGACCAGCCGGGACAGCCAGGGACGGGCCCTGCGCATCGTGGGCATGCATACGGACATCAGTTCTCTCCAGCATGACCGCAACGTGCTGGAAAAGAAGATCCGTCTCGATCCCCTGACCGGCGTGTACAACCGCTACCATCTGGACGGGCTGCTCCAGCAGGTGCGCAAGGACAGGGGCCCCCTGAGCGTCCTCATGGCCGATGTCAACGGCCTGAAGATGATCAACGACCATCTTGGGCATCATACCGGTGACGAATTGCTGCGTACCGCGGCGCAACAGCTTTTGAAGCATATCCGGCAGGAGGACTGCCTTGCCCGCCTGGGCGGGGACGAGTTCGTGATGGTGCTGTCCTGTCCCTGCGATGTGGTGCGCGAACGGCTGTCCACCATCCGCAAGGCCCTGGAGGCCTGGAATGCCGCCGGAGGCCTGCCGCTGGAGCTTTCCTTTGGCCTGGCGGGCTCTGATGACGGCTCCGTGGCGCCCGAGATACTGCTGCGTCAGGCCGATCCCGCATGATGGAGGAGAAGAAGCAGGTGCGGGCGGCCTCCCATGCCCGCATCCGGGCCTGGCTGGAAGCCCGTACGGGCCGGAAGGTCCCTGTGGACGATCCCCGGCTCTAGTCCGTTGTCTCCGTGGGGCCGGTGCTCCGGCCATATCCGTACGGCGTGCACGCCTCTGTCTTGCGGCCAGGCCCCTCTGCCGGGGCTGGGCTGCGCTTTTCCTGCACCGATTCCTCCGCCTGTCCTTTCCTTTGTGGCATGAGGGATCGCCGGGCCGTCTCCCTGTCCGGTCCGGTGGCATCGTTCCCTCGTGCCGCTCTCCGTTGCCGCTCCGTCATCCGCCGCCGGCCTGTGACGGGCTCTCCTCATGCGGCCGGACGGCCTCCCCGCGCTTGACCAGGCGCGCCGGATATGGGAGACAGGGCTCAGACACTCATTTTTTCATTACATATATACGAGGAAAACCAATGAACGGTCAGAATTACCGTTGCGGCTGGGTCGCGCTCATGGGGCCGCCCAATGCCGGCAAATCGACGCTGCTGAACGGGCTCATGGGCCAGAAGGTGACCATCGTCACGCCCAAGCCCCAGACCACCCGCAACCAGATCGTGGGCATCCTGACGGACGATGATGCCCAGGCCATCTTCATGGACACGCCCGGCCTGTCGCAGGTGCGCGGCCGCCTGAGCAAGACCATGATCCAGGCCGTGTGGCAGAGCCTTGGCCAGGCCGACGTCATCATGCCCGTGCTGGACGCCCACCTGTACATCCGCCATCCCGAATACCTGGACCGCGACCTGGCTCCCGTGGCCGAGGCCCTGGCCAGTGACGAGCGTCCCATGGTGGTGGTGGCCAACAAGGTGGACCTGTTCGCCGACAAGAGCCGCATGCTGCCCCTGCTGACCCGTCTCAACGAGATGTGGCCCCGCGCCGAGATCTTCCCGGTGTCGGCCCTGAACAAGGACGGCCTGCCCGAGCTGGCCAGGCTCATCAAAAAACAGCTGCCCAAGGGCATCGCCCAGTTCCCCGAAGACCAGATCTCCACCGCGCCGGTGCGCTTCATGGCCGCCGAGATCGTGCGCGAGAAGCTCTTCCTGCACCTGCGTCAGGAAGTGCCCTACGGCATCGCCGTGGAAGTGGAGAACTGGGACGAAGATCCCGAACGTGAGCAGACCATCATCCACGCCGTCATCTATGTGGCCCGTCCCATGCACAAGGGCATGGTCATCGGCCGCGGCGGCTCGGTGCTGAAGCAGGTGGGCATGGAGGCCCGTCAGGACATCCGCGAGCTCATCGGCGGCAAGGTGCATCTGGAACTGTGGGTCAAGGTCCGCGAGAACTGGACGGAAGACACGGCCTTCCTGCGCGAGCTGGGCATGGGGGCCGAATCCCTGTAGAGGAAAGCATGATGGATGATTCCGCCTTGCGTGAGCGCTATCATTCCGTGCTGGAGCGGCTGGGCGAGGCCATCGCCCGTGCCGGCCGCAAGCCGGAAGAGGTGCGCCTGATCGCCGTTTCCAAACTGCATCCGGCCGAGGACGTGGCCTGTGTGGCCGCCGCCGGACAGGTGGATTTTGGCGAGAACTATGTGCAGGAGGCCCTGCAGAAACGGCAGGATCTGGTGGCCCAGCCCCAGTGCCGTGACATCCGCTGGCACATGATCGGTCATGTGCAGAGCCGCAAGGCCGCCCAGGTGGCCGGGGCCTTTGCCCTGGTGCATACCCTGGATTCCGTCAAGCTGGCCGACGCCCTGGAAAAGCGCGCCGCCGCGCTGGGCGTGGTCCAGCCCGTGCTGTGCGAGATCAATGTGGGCGAGGAGCCCCAGAAAGCCGGCATCATGGCCGATGCCCTGCCCGAACTGGCGGAGCATGTGCTGGCGCATTGCCCCCATCTGGAGATGCAGGGGCTCATGTGCCTGCCGCCCGTCTTTGACGCGGGCGAGGCCGCACGGCCCTACTTTGCCCGTCTGTACCGTCTGCGCGAGGACATGCGGGCGCGCACCGGCCTGCCGCTGCCCCATCTTTCCATGGGCATGTCCGGCGACTTTGCCGCGGCCGTGGCCGAAGGGGCCACCCTGGTGCGCATCGGCACGGACATTTTCGGTCCCCGTCCGCCCAAGGTCCCCGCGTAACGGACCATCACGATGATATGAGAGGAGCCTGTCACCGACAGGCTCCTTTTTTGTGCGTGTGGCCTGAGTGGCCAAGGTGATGCCCTGCGGCCTCGTTTCGTGAGGGCAGGGGACAGGTCCCATGGTGTCCCCGGGCCTTTGCTCTTGCGTCCTGCCGCGCGATCGGGCCCGCAGGGCAGGCCCGCCCTGCCGGGGAGCGCAGCGATAGCCGGCGGGGAAGATCAGGAGTGCCGGGCCTCCCATTCCAGCAGGCAGGCCCCCAGAGGCAGCGCCTGATGGAGGAACCCTTCGCGGCTCGTCTGTGCGGGGTCATAGGTCAGCAGGGCGGAGCCGGTGACGGCGTTGAACGTGGCATCCCGGATGCCGGTCCCCTCGCACAGCAGGCGGTGCAGGGCTTCGAACGTGCCGCTTTCCCGGAACAGGGGATGGCGCAGGCGGACACGACCGTCGCTGAAATGGTGGATGCTGCCCAGCAGGGCACGCATGGCGGCTTCCATGTCCGCACTGTCCACAGCCGTCGAAGCCGGGGAGCCTGCGGGCAAGGCCCGCACGTCGATAGTCTCCGATCCGGCATCGTGTGCTGATGCGGCGGGCAGGAAGGCGCGTACGGTCTCGCCCACGGTGGTCTGGCGCTGCAGGAGCCCGGTCAGCAGTCCATCGAGGGACGGCGGGTCCGTCTGGCGGCAGCCCTTGCCGCCTTTGCCGCTGCCGCTCCCCTTCATGCCGCCGTGCGAGGCGCCGCCTTTGCCGCCTCCCATGCCTCTGCCTGCGCCACCGCCCTTGCCACTGCCCAGCCCCTGGCTGATGGTCTGTAAAAGGCCGCTGCCGGCCAGTCCCTTGCCTGCCATGCCCAGCAGGCCCATGCCGAGTTTCGTCCAGAGCATGTCTGTCGCTCCTTTGCGCCGCCCCTGTACGGCATCATGCCGCCTGCGCCGGTGTGCGTCGTTGGCCGGACATCACGCCGATGTCCGTGCCCGCCACAAGGCCGGGCAGGGGGACACGGTGCCTCTGCCTGCTCCGCCGTCCCGGGCGTCCGCGTCGCCCCGTCGCGCTGCTGCCCGTGTCCACCGTGATAGCCCTGATCTCCAGCATGGTCCGGGCGGCGCAGGCGCACTGGGCCGCCCTCCACGACCAGGGGCAGTCCCCGGGTCAGGGCCTGGGCCACACGCCGACGGGCTTCGGCCAGCAGTCGGCAGAAGGTGGGCGGGGAGATCTCCATCTGCCGGGCGGCCTCTTCCTGCGACAGTCCTTCGGCATCTGCCAGGCGCAGGGCTTCCAGCATGTCCAGGCCCAGTCTCATGGCGGGAGCGTCGCTTCCTGTTTCAGGAAGGAAACGTCGGCAACAGGGCTCGGCAGTGATGCGGCGTAATTTTTGCGGTCGCATGGGACATCCTTGATTTGAAATATATTTCAAAATACCGCCGTGAGCAGGGAAGTCAAGACGCATGCGGCGGAGGGCCTTCCCGCCGACAGGGCAAAAAACAAGGGAGCTCCCGGCGGGACCTCCCTTGCCGGCCGCGCGGTCGGCGGCCTTTCCTGTTGACGCTTGTTGGCGCCCAAGCTATTTTTCCCCCAGCATGCGGCGCAGGGGCTTGTGTTCGTTATCCCTGGCGGCGCATGGCGGCCAGGCCCAGCAGGATGGCGCCTGCCTGGGCCACGTTGAGCGAATCGAACTTGCGCGCCAGCGGGATGCGCAGCATCCGGCCGCAGCGTTTGGCCACACCGGGGCGCAGGCCCTTGTCTTCATTGCCCAGCACCAGCACGGCGGGCAGCTGCATGGCGTGTTCGAACGCGTCGGCGGCGTCAGGGCCGCAGCCCGCGCCGTAGATGCTGAACCCCGCCTCTTCGGCTTCGTCCAGCGCATGGGCCAGGTTGGTCACCCGGGCCACGGGCAGGCGCTCCAGGGCACCGGCAGCGGCACGATGGGCCGCGGGGCCCAGATAGGCGCTGTTGTGGCGGGGCAGGATCACGCCCGCGCCGCCCAGGGCATACAGGGTGCGGCACAGGGTGCCCACGTTGCCCGGATCCTGGACCTGGTCCAGGGCCACCACCAGCGGCAGGGGCGCTTCGGCCGCGGCCTGCAGCACGTCCGCCAGATCACGGAAATCCGTGGCCGTCAGGCGCGCCACAACGCCCTGATGGTTGAGCGGGGCGGCCTCGTTGCCGTTCTGCTGGGCGGCCTCGCGGCAGAGCCTGTCCAGGGCCGCCTGATCCACAAGACTGAAGCGGACGCCGCTTTGGCGGCACAGCTGCTGCACGTCCTGGGCATCCCGGGTACGCAGGCCTTTTTTGCAAAAGACGAGGTCGATGCGTTGCGGGTCGGTCCGCAAAAGTTCCAGCACAGGCTTCATGCCCGGCAGGAGCGGGGTCTCGGAAGTTTGATTCATGGCGTCTCCATGATTGGGGGCGTTGTTACTGGGAGGGACCGGGAAGAGGTCCCGATCCGTTTTTGTGTACGCAGCTTCCCGGCACATGGCAAGCCGGGGGCACGGGAGTAAGCATGTTCTTTCCTGATTGGTCCGGCAGGGGCCGCGCACGTCTGGGGGTGCTTTGTATTCTGGCCTTCTGTCTGTTGCTGGCGGGCGGCTGCGGCAGCAAACAGAAAAAAGGACAGCCCCTTTCCATGCCGTCCCTCATCATCCCCGGCGACGAGGGCGGCGAGCCTTTGACCCCCACGGAACTGGCCGCCTTCCAGAACACGGCCCGCATCGACCGTGACATCCACAAGGCCTCCATGCCGGACGTGGTCCTGCAATACAAGCATTTCCTGCGCAAGGGGCGCGGGACCATGAGCGTCTTTTCCCGCAATGCCGAGCCCTATCTGGGTTATGCCCGCAAGGTCTTCCGCTCGCGCGGCATGCCCGAAGAGCTGGCCTATCTGGCCCTGGTGGAGAGCGGCTACCGTCCCGATGCGGAATCCCGTGTGGGGGCCCTGGGCGCCTGGCAGTTCATGCCCTATACCGGCATGAAGTACGGCCTGACCCAGGACTGGTGGCTGGACGAACGTCTGGACCCCTACCGCGCCACCGAAGCCGCCGCCGACTATCTCCAGAAACTGTACGGGGACTTCCGCGACTGGCCCACGGCCATCGCCGCCTACAATGCCGGTGAGGGCAAGATGAGCCGTGCCAAGGAAGGCACGGGCGCCCGAAATTTCTATGAAGTGGTGGAGCGCAACCACAAGCTGGACGAAAAAGCCCGCCTGCGGCCCGAGACCGTGCAGTATGTGCCGCGCTTCCTGGCCATGAGCAAGATCATGCGCAACCTGCCCCAGCTGGGCTTCACGCCCGTGGATCAGGACAAGCCCGCTCCGGTGCGTCGTCTGACGGCCCGCCCCGGTACCGACCTCATGGCCCTGAGCCGTGCCTGCGGCCTGAGCTGGGAAAGCTTCCAGGGCTACAACCTGCACCACAAGCGGACCATCTCGTCCACCGAGCGTTCCACCTTCGTCTATGTGCCGGTCCAGAACGAGGCCCAGGCCCAGGCGTTCCTGCGTTCGCCGTCGGCCTCGGCCTTTGCCAACTGGCGCCCCACCAAGGTGCAGACCTCGTCCGACTCCCTGGCCCGGATCAGCAAGCGCAGCGGCGTGCCCCTGGAACGCATCCAGGCAGCCAACCCCGAAAAGAAGAAGATCTACGCCGGGGATACCCTGCTGTTGCCGCGCGGTGTGCCCATGTCGCCTTCGGCCGTGGCCGCGGCGGACGGGACGCCCTCGCGGAAGGAGCGCTCGTCCGGCCGGGACAGGCAGGAACGCAACAGGCCCGAACCTTCGGGCGGCGTCTACGTGCTGCGGCCCAACGATACCCTTTACGGCGTGGCCCGGCAGTTCGGCGTTTCGGTCAGCGATCTGCAGGCCTGTAACAATATCGACGACCCCAGCCAGTTGCAGGTGGGCCAGCGTCTGACCATCCCCGGCAAGGGCGGCGCCGCGGCGTCACGCCCGTCTTCTTCCGAATCGCAGGGCTCGAAGAAGGGCAAGGCCTCCCGTGCTTCCCGCACCAGGACCTATACCATCCAGGCCGGTGACAGCCTGTGGGGCATCGCCCGCAAGAACGATGTCTCGGTGGAGGACATCAAGCGCTGGAATGATGGGATCGATGCCCAGAACCTACGCGTGGGCAGTACCCTGATCGTGGGGGATTAGGACCATCAGCCAAGACAGGCCGGGAAGGGGAGACCTTTCCCGGCTTTTTTCATGACCGGGAAGAGCGACCGGATACGGGGCCGTGTTGATCTCGCTATCTGGGGAAAGGCGGCGGTCCCGGAGGGCGCACTGCCATGTGCAAGGAGAGAGGGGGATGCGGGCCAGTCAGGGCTGCAGTGCCAACACTTTGCCGTCGTCTGGATCGCCTGGAGTCTGTGGCTGGAGACATTGCCGGGCTATCCACGCGGCGGGCATGCAGCCTTTGGGGAGTAGGGCAGCATGTTGTCTAAAAAAATGCGAACATTTTTCTGTGTCTTTTCAGGGTGTTGATTGAACAATCAGTCAGCAGGGGCAAAACCATAATTTTTTTTGCGGAAAAATGCTTGACGGTGGGGTCGAAAAGGCGCATAAAGCCGTTCGCGCCAACGAGCTGGCCACGTCCGAAAGGACGACGGGAAAAGAAATTTTCCCGGATGGCAAAAAAGTTCTTGACGCGGGTTTGAAAATGAGACATAAGTCTCCCTCGCGCCAACGAGTTGCCCCGACGGGGCCGCGAAAAAAACTTTCGCGAAATGAAAAAAAACTTGTTGACAGCGAAAACGAAGCGGCGTAAACAACTGCTTCGCGCCGAGTGAATCGGTGTGGTTCATTGACAAGTGAATAGCGAACGGGAAGGAACTTTGAGATTCTGATTTCCGTCCAACGGAGATCTTTGCTACAGATTTGAACTGGAGAGTTTGATTCTGGCTCAGATTGAACGCTGGCGGCGTGCTTAACACAT
>OLFU01003356.1_pt1 | contig 10736 bp, 6 predicted proteins | sample 1605161 | NCBI WGS metagenome assembly OLFU01 (sample SAMEA3888914, study PRJEB22519) | human gut metagenome | biome: human gut; feature: human-associated habitat; material: faeces | place: Denmark | collected 2011
AGAGCACTTGACTTTTAATCAAGTTGTCCGGGGTTCGAATCCCCGATGCCTCATTCAAGGAAATCCTGAGAAATTAGGATTTTCTTATATTATGAAAGATTTTGAGCAGAATAAGAAAAACGCAGGGAAGAAGAGAGTACATTTAGGAAACTGTTACAGAGAATTTTCCAGACAGATATCAGAGGTCTTGCTGAGAGGAAAAGTAGTGAAGTAGATGGAAGATGGCTTCGGAGCGGCATAGCTGAACAGATGATGTTAGGTTATGAAGGGTTCGCCCGTTACAGCGAGGAGTACTGCAGGGTACTTGCTAAGATTCATACCCGTGAGGGCTGGATGAATTGAAGTGGTAACACGGGATATAACTCGTCTTCAGGTTAGAAGGCGGGTTTTTTTGATTTATAGGGACAATGAAAGTCAGATAAGGAGGAAGTGTTATTTATGCGGAAAAGAAAAAAAATCCACAGTATACTTGTAGTGGCAGGCATCGTTTGCCTTGCGGGTGCAGTTTTTCGTATAGTGGACACAGGAAGGATATTCCAAAAGCAGAGGATCATATGGAGCGAAGAACAAAAGGGAAGTTATGTGCAGGCAGCGAAAAAGGCACCCGTATATTTTGCGGATCAGACATTCAAAAAGAGGATTCAACAGGAGATAGACGGGGTTGCCGATAAGCAGAAGTCTGGAAAAGCGTACTATGTTTCACCGAAGGGAAATGACAATGCAAAGGGAAGTAAAAAGAAGCCGTTTCGCACGTTCAAGCGGGCATGTAAGAGTCTGAAGCCGGGCGATACGCTGTATGTGCGTGGTGGGATTTATACGGAAAACATACGACTTGGGAAAAAGCAGAGCGGAACCAAGAAAAAATATGTTACAATCTGCAATTATCCCGGGGAAGAGCCTGTGATCAGCGGAAAGAAGAAAAAAGCAGAACTGATGAAAATTACAGGTGCATCATATTTACGGATATCAGGTTTGGAGTTTCAGGATGCAAAGGGGCAGGATTCCTGTGGGATTAAAATTGCTCCGGGCAGTCATCATATAGTGATCAGTGGAAACAAAATACATCAGATATCGGTGCCGGATCCGAAGAAAGAAGACCACTGTGCCAATGGAATACTTCTCTTTGGAGAAAAAGCAAAAAAAGAGATCCATAATATACTGATTTATAATAATAATCTGTACGATTGCCAGACCGGCTGGGCAGAATGTATTTCTGTGGCGGCAAACTGCCGAAATATTAATGTGATATCGAACCGGATTAAAAATACGGGAAATATCGGGATTGATGTAACCGGCAATTATGGATATTGCAGCGACCCCGCAAAGGATTTTCCAAGAAAATGCCTGATCTATCAGAACAGGGTAGAGCAATGTGTTTCGCCGTATGCAACCTCTTATGGTATCTATGTGGATGGAGCCAAGGAAGTTCAGATTTTAAAAAATCAGGTCAGAAAATGCAGCGGAGGCATTGAAATCGGAGCAGAGGAAAAGCCACCAAAGGAAGAATACAGTACATCGGATATTTTAGTACAGGACAACCGGATTGTGGATAACATAGAAAATGGTATTACGGTTGGTGGATATCAGAAGAATCTCGGATGGGTAAAAAATGTTCGGATTTTGAACAACCGATGCAAAAATAATGGAAAAGACAATGCCATCCTGACACTGGCAAAGTGTAAAAATATCACCTTGAAACAGAATACGTTTCAGAATACGTCCGGGGATGCTGCAGTGGTATATGCGGAATTTCCAGAAAAGTATACAAAGAATATTCAATTTCAAAATAATAAATATTACAATGGACACAGCAAAAACAAGACACTGTTTGTTTATCGGGGAAAGACCTATACCTCTTTTTCTAAGTGGAAAAAAGTAGTTGGAAAACAGGCGGGTGTCTATCAAAAATAAAAAAGTATGGAGGAAAGAAAATGAGCAATAAAGGAAAGTTTTACATGACAACGGCGATTGCCTACACATCGGGAAAGCCTCATATTGGAAATACCTATGAAATTATCTTAGCAGACAGTATTGCAAGATATAAAAGATTTGAAGGGTATGATGTATTTTTCCAGACAGGTACCGATGAGCATGGTCAGAAGATTGAGTTAAAAGCACAGGAAGCAGGGATTTCTCCAAAGGAATATGTGGATGGTGTTGCAGGACAGGTAAAAGAGATCTGGGATCTGATGAACACTTCCTATGACAAATTTATCCGTACCACAGATGCACCGCATGAAAAACAGGTGCAGAAAATTTTCAAGAAGTTATATGACCAGGGAGATATTTACAAAGGACATTATGAGGGACTGTATTGTACCCCTTGTGAATCATTTTTTACAGAGTCACAGTTAGTAGATGGAAAATGCCCGGACTGTGGAAGAGAGGTTGTTCCGGCAAAAGAGGAGGCATACTTCTTTAAAATGAGCAAATATGCAGACCGGTTGATCGAGCATATCAATACACACCCGGAATTTATCCAGCCGGTTTCCCGTAAAAATGAGATGATGAATAACTTCTTATTACCGGGACTTCAGGATCTTTGTGTTTCAAGAACTTCTTTCTCCTGGGGAATTCCGGTAGATTTTGATCCGAAGCATGTGGTTTATGTATGGTTAGATGCACTGACAAACTATATTACCGGAATCGGTTATGACTGCGATGGAGAGTCAAGCGAGCAGTTTAAAAAGGACTGGCCGGCTGATTTACATCTGATCGGAAAAGATATTATCCGTTTCCATACGATTTACTGGCCGATTTTCTTAATGGCACTTGATCTTCCGCTGCCAAAACAGGTATTTGGTCATCCGTGGCTGATCCAGAGTGATGGAAAAATGAGTAAATCCAAAGGAAATGTGTTATATGCCGATGAACTGGTAGATTTCTTTGGCGTGGACGCAGTGCGTTACTTCGTGTTACATGAGATGCCGTTTGAAAACGATGGTGTGATCTCATGGGAGCTTTTAGTAGAGAGAATTAACTCCGACCTTGCAAATACACTTGGAAATCTGGTAAACCGTACCATTTCCATGAGTAATAAATATTTTGACGGTGTAGTTTCTAATAAAAATGTCTGCGAGGATGTGGATGAAGATTTAAAGAATGTTGTAACTTCCACCGTAGACCGTGTCGATGCGAAAATGGGTGAGCTTCGTGTTGCAGATGCGATCACAGAGATTTTTGCACTGTTTAAACGCTGCAACAAATATATTGATGAGACAATGCCTTGGGCACTTGCAAAAGATGAGAGCAAGCAGGATCGTCTTGCAACCGTGCTTTACAATCTGGTAGAGAGTATCAGCATCGGTGCAGAATTATTAGAGAGTTTTCTGCCAGAGACAGCAGAGAAGGTCTTAAACCAGTTAAATGCAACCAGAAGAGGTTATGATAAGCTGCATACTTTTGGACTGTACCCGGATGGCGACAAGGTAACGGAAAAACCGGAAATCCTCTTTGCACGTCTGGATTTAGATGAAGTATTGAAAAAAGTAGAAGAGCTTCATCCACAGAAGGAAGAAGAAAAAGCGAATGAGGAAGTAGCAGCAGGAATTGATATTGAAGCAAAACCGGAAATTTCCTATGATGATTTTATGAAAATGCAGTTCCAGGTAGGCGAGATCATTGCCTGTGAAGAAGTGCCGAAATCTAAGAAACTGCTCTGCTCACAGGTTCGTATCGGAAGTCAGGTAAAACAGATCGTATCCGGTATTAAGAAACATTATAGTGCAGAGGAAATGGTTGGCAAGAAAGTTATGGTTCTTGTGAACTTAAAGCCGGCAAAATTAGCAGGTGTTCTATCGGAAGGAATGTTATTATGTGCCGAGGATGAGAACGGCGAGCTTTCCTTGATGGTACCAGAGAAAGAGATGCCAAACGGAGCAGAAATCTGCTAGTGAAAAGCTGCGAATGAAAAGTTAGGGAATTAAAATATCAGAATATAAAACAGAGGGTTTATCTTAGAATATTCCAGGATGAACCCTCTATTTATATAGGTAGGCAACTAATTAGATTCTGCCGAGAAAATCTTATTTAGAGGTACGAAGATTTGCACCACTCTTGTGCTGCTTGTTAGCAACCAGATAAATCGCAAAGATTGCTACAAAGAACAAGAGCTGGATTCCGATCGCTTTCCAGTAAAAGTTCATGGAAAACGGTTCAGCGGAGTAGCTGCCAAACATATTCGTAATCCGCACATACCAGTAAGCCGGCAGGAAGCGGGACACCTGCAGCAGGTTGTCACTTAAGATGGCCTGTGGAACAAAGATTCCGCATAAGAAGCTCATGCCAAGTCCGACTACATTTGCGATCATGTTTAAAACATTGGTATTCGGTGAAAAAGTGCTTACCAATAAAGTGAGGGCAAGTGTGAATAATAAAAATACAAAGCTGTTCAAGATACAGAGCAAACCGTTTTTAGAAAACATATCCGCACCGTATACTATTCGTCCAATGATGATAAAAAATCCCCAGACTGCCAGGCAGTAGAGAGCACATCCCATACTTAAAGCCAATCCTTTCGAGGTTGGTGAAACCGGAGCACAGTCCATGCGGTTCTCAATGTCCTTTTTACGGAAGATAATGAGGATTGGTGCAAGGCTGATCGTCAGCAGCAGAATCAGGATGTATGGCATGTACTGGAAGTAATAGTACAGGTTATCCGAAGAGGAGTGGTCCTTTTCAAAAGAGAGGGAGGTTACCTTTTCGATATCCTTTGCAGAATCCGCCGTGTGCTTTGCCGCATCGGTAATACTATCACCGCTGCACAGATAGAGGCGCATGGTTTTTAAATACTGGTCTACCTGTTCATCTAAAAAATAGCCGCTGGCACTGTCTTTCCTTTTGCTGGTCTGAATGAGATTTTTGCTCTTACCGTCTAAAAGCTCTTTTTCAAAACCCTTCGGGATAGTTAAAACATAGCTCACCTTACGATAGAAAAGACTGTCCTGAATGACTTCGCCATCGTTTTCTAAAGGAACAATGGTGTGGATTTCATCCAGATAATCTGACAGGGCATGACTGGCTTTGGATTCATCACAATCTATGATACCGATATCTAAAGAGGATGCCTGAAACTGGCTGTCATTGCTATCCTGTGCTAAGAAGCTGAGAAGGATCATAATGACAACATAAATGCCCAGATATAAGATACAGGAAGGCAGATGCTTTTTAGAAATCTTAAAAAAAGTCTTAAATGTTTGCATATTTTTTCCTCCTTGTCAGTAAAAATCCACCGATACAAAACAGAACCGATAAAATAACCAGAGATATCAGATTTTCAAAGTATCGGTCGAGCGAATCATAAATTGCGAGTGAGTAGAACATATCGCTGATCAGTGCAGTCGGATTGATCCGATTGATGATCGGGCAGTAGGTATCCACAACGATCCGCATATTTCCTGCCATTAATCCACTTAAGAAACTGCCGCCCATGGTGATGACCATGACCAGCCCGGTTTTGACGTTTTCCGACATGTTTCCAATGGCACCGATGAAAAATCCCATGGTCATACCGGTCGTACATCCGATAAAAATTGCTAAGAGTGCAAACGGAAGTCTGGTATTCAGCGGAATCCTTAAAACAAGGATAATAAAGGCAAAAGAGATTAAAATACAGAGAAAACGAAACAGGATATTTACTGCAAGTTCTCCGGTAATGTCTTTTAATTTGTGGGTCGGTGATACATTCTTGCGGGCGCCGATCGCAGACATATTCCCCTGATTCTGAATCGCGATCAGACATCCGGCTGTACCACAGTACATGGATACCATAGCGAGAAGATTGTAAAAATACTGGTCGTAGGTATCTACGTTTTTTCCGTAAGAGATTTCCTGGTTGTAGGAAGCACTTTCCTGTAAGATGTCCATGGCTTCGGAAAGTTTTTCCGGGTGAGTTTTTACAATTTTTACGATCGCCTGATAGTTCATCTGATATTCTTCAATGAAAGCAGACAGGATACTCTGATTTAATTTTGCAGAGGACATATCGGAGGAAACCGTCAGGGAGATGTTGTCATCTACCTGAATGATACCGTCCACTTTTTCTTTTTTTAACAGGGACAGTGCCTGTTTCTTATCACAGTAGACCGCTTTTAAGAAACGATCCTTATCGTCTTTATCTAATTCTTTTACCGTTTCCATAAATCCGTCAGACATACTTCCCTGCTCATTGACGATGGCTACGGGAATTGCCTGAAATTTTTCACCGGCAGTAATATTAGAAAAAGCGGCTTTGAATAAGGAACCTAAAATGATCGGAAACAGGATGACCCAGAACAGCTCACTGCGGTTATGGAGAAGCTGCTTTAAGTTATATTTAAATATCTGTAACATGGCATTTCCTCCTTAATCTCGTAATTCTTTTCCGGTCATTTCGAGGAAGACATCATTCAGTGTCGGAAGTTCGGAATAGACTCTGCCAAAGGAAAGATTCTTTGTCTGCAGATAGTCTAAAATGTGGATCAGGTTGTGCTTGCCGTTGCTGCAAAGGATGGTCAGTTTGTGATTTTCGTAAGTAACATCATAAACATTTTTTAATTCCTTCAGAGCAAGGATGTCTTCATCTGAAATATCAAGGATTTCGATGGAGATGATTTCTTTTTTCTTGATCATCTGCTTGAGTTCATCCGTAGTTCCGGTAGCAAGGTTTTTGCCTTTGTCCATGATGGCAATACGGGTACAGATCTGTTCAACCTCTTCCATATAGTGGGAGGTATAGACAATGGTTGCGCCCTGTCGGTTCAGTTCTAAGATGCCCTCTAAAATGCGATTGCGGCTCTGCGGGTCGACAGCTACGGTTGGTTCATCTAAAAAGATCAGTTTTGGTTTGTGGGCGATGCCACAGGCAATATTCAGACGGCGCAGCAGACCACCGGATAATTTTTTCGGATAAAATTTCTTATAGTCACTCAGTCCGACGAACTCGATGGCTTCTTCTACATACTGTCTGCGTAATTGTTTGTCTTTGATATAGAGACCACAGAAGTAGTCGATGTTGTCATAGACATTTAACGCATCAAAAACGGCAACGTTTTGCATGACAACACCAATTTTTCGTTTGCTGTCATAGCTGTCCGGCTGCATTTCCTTTCCAAATACTTCAATCGTTCCCTTATCATAGGATAACAGAGAAAGGATGCAGTTGATCGTGGTGGTCTTGCCGGAACCGTTAGGGCCTAAAAGTCCTAAAATTTCACCTTCCCGGATCTCTAAATTAAAGTGGTCTACGGCGATCAGTTCTTTATAGCGCTTGACCAGATTCTCTACTTTTATTACCGGTGTACTCATATGTAATTCCTCCTTCAATTTCAAGGTGTCTATTTCTTTCTAATTGTAGTATAATGGAACGGAAAAACCTATGGTAGTGAGTGTTGTCAGAATGTGAGATGACAAATGTCATAAAGCAACGAGGGAGGGGCGAAAGGATGATAAGGATTTTAGACAAGGGAATCCTGTTTGGGTTAGGAGCAGTCCTGCTGTTTCAAAGACAGGAATTTGTGATACCGGTAGTCGTGCTTTTGACGGCATTGATCTTTTCGTCTTTTAGCCTTTATCTTACGGATGCAAAAATTCTTGGAATTTTGTGGATGGGATATCTGGTGTTGTGTGTGATCCGTCCCGAATTTTCGTATTTTTTACCATTATTATTGTATGACAGCATGTGGTACTCATTTTACTGGGGACTTGCGGGAGTGCTGTTTTATTATCCGGCAAGAGAAATCTATACGGGATGGATGAGTATGCTCTGGTTGTTGACAGCATTTCTTGCCGTTTATATGGCATATAAGAGTGAAAAAAACGACAGACTGGATGCGGATATCATTCATTTGCGGGATACCGATACGGAACTGAAACTGGTGATGGAGCAGCGAAACCGTGAATTATTGGAAAAACAGGACAATGAGATCTATCTGGCGACTTTGAGAGAACGTAACCGTATTGCAAGGGAGATCCACGACAATGTAGGACATATGTTGTCGCGTTCTATTTTACAGGTGGGAGCACTTGCTACCATTTGTAAGGAAGAGACGATCCGACAGCAGTTAGCAGGGATTAATGATACGCTGAATCAGGCGATGAACAGTATCCGGGAAAGCGTGCATGATCTGCACGATGATGCGATCGATCTGCGGCAGGCGGCATATGAAGCGGTAAAGGATATGAGAAAAAATTATGATGTCCATATCGAGTATGATATGTCTGCCCACATCCCGCGCAATGTCAAGTACTGTTTTATTGCGATTGTCAAAGAAGGAATGTCGAATATCATAAAACACAGCAATGCAGATAAGGTGGACATTATTTTCAGGGAACATCCGGGATTTTACCAGCTCTGCATTGAGGATAACGGAAGTGTCAGTCACAGCGTGGAAGAGTCAGACCACGGGATCGGAATCTCTAATATGAGAGAACGGGTTGAGGCACTGGGGGGAACACTCAATATCCGACAGAAGAACGGATTTCGGATTTTTGCAACGGTGCGCAAAGAGATGGAGGAGACAGAATGAGGACAGTAATTGTAGACGATGACGGTCTGGTAGCAATTTCATTAAAAACAATATTAGAAGCACAGGGGATTGAAGTGGCAGCAACCGGCAACGACGGAAAAGAAGCGATCGAGCTGTATCATCAGTATCATCCGGACGTATTGCTGATGGATATCCAGATGAAAGAGATGAGCGGTTTAGAGGCAGCGGAACAGATCCTTATAGAAGATGCAGAGGCGAAGATTTTATTTTTGACAACGTTTTCGGATGATGAATATATTGTAAAGGCTTTGAACATCGGGGCAAAGGGTTATATTTTAAAGCAGGATTTTGAAGGGATCGCGCCGGCAATGCAGGCAGTTGAACGCGGGCAGAGTGTGTTTGGAGGAGAAATCGTGCATAAGATCCCGGTTCTGATGCAGAGTAAAGAAGAGTTTGATTATGAAAAATATGACATCAGTGAAAAAGAGCAGGAGATTATAGAGCAGGTGGCACTTGGAAAAAGCAACCGGGAAATTGCGGGGGAACTTTTTTTGAGCGAAGGAACCGTAAGGAATTATATCAGTTTGGTGTTAGATAAGCTGTCGCTTCGTGACCGGACACAGCTGGCAATTTTTTATTATCAGAATGTAAGATAATATAAGATAGATAAAGGAGACAAGTTTTATGATTTTTGAGTCACATGCACATTACGATGACAGTAAATTTGACGATGACAGGGAAGAATTGTTATCCACTATGCAGGAAAACGGGATTGAAAAAATCATCAATATCGGATGCAGTATCGAAAGCTGTAAATCGACCTTGGAACTGACGAAGCAATATCCGTTTGTCTATGGGGCAATGGGAATCCATCCGAGTGATATTGGGGATTTGAATGAAGATACTTTTTTATGGCTGAGGGAGCAGGTAAAAAAGGAAAAGGTGGTTGCAGTCGGAGAAATCGGACTGGACTATTACTGGGACAAGGAAGAGGAAGTACAAAAAAATCAGCGTATCTGGTTCCGGCGGCAGTTAGAGTTAGCAAAAGAGAGCAATCTTCCGGTCATTATCCATTCGAGGGATGCGGCAGCAGATACGATGGAGATCATGAAGGAAGCATATGTGCAGGGAATCAAAGGAGTTATCCATTGTTTTTCCTATTCTAAGGAACAGGCGCAGGAATATGTGAAAATGGGATATTATATCGGCGTAGGTGGTGTTGTTACTTTTAAAAATTCTCGTGTATTAAAGGAAGTGGTAAAGGTTATTCCTTTAGAGCATATCGTAGTAGAAACGGATTGTCCTTATCTTGCACCAACACCACACAGGGGAAAGAGAAACAGTTCTGCATATCTGCCGTTAGTTATAGAAGAAATCGCGAAATTGAAAGGAATTACGGCAGAAGAAGTAGAAAATGCAACTTATGAAAATGCTCAGAGATTATATGGTTTAATTCGTTAGACAAGCAGAGTTCTGTTTTTTGGCTGCTTTGAGATGAATGAAACCAATGGGAGTATTCTCGACTGAGATAAACTATGCATTAGAACTTCAACATTATATAGTGATTTTTTCTTTAGCCAAAGACAGAAATTGAGAAAGGGGCAATATGTAAAAAATGCGCCTTAGAGCAAGTTCAAGCTGCGGTTGAGCAGTTTGGACGTAGTGATACGAAGCATTTTTTACATATTGCCCCTTTCTCAATTTCGTCTCTTGAATGAAATAGCTATTTCATGTATTATTACATTATTGTAGAGAAACTAAGTAAAAATTTAAGGGGAAGACTTCAGTATTGATTTCCCAAATATAAGATTGATGTCATAAATTTTATAAATGATTTTTTGTGTTTTGTGGGAATGTTCTATTGCAAGAACACCGTAATCTTCTGTAACAAAATTTATAATAATATTCTTCAGTGCGAGTATTTGCACGCATTGCCACAGTATAGTGGAGTAGAAATCCTGGGCGGCAACGAGGAGCAATGAAGGATATTATTATAAATTCTGTTTTCAAAGACTTCGTCTTGTCATAGAACATATTCAAAGACGAAAGTTGAATCTTATGACAGCAAAAGGAGGTTTTATGGCGAATTTAGGAAATCCGCAGGAGACGATTGCTGTTTTACAGCGGTATGGTTTTAATTTTCAGAAAAAATATGGACAGAACTTTTTGATTGATACACATGTACTTGATAAGATTATCGGAGCAGCACAGATTGGTCCGGATGATTTTGTGTTGGAAATCGGTCCGGGAATAGGAACGATGACCCAGTAT
>OLFU01003363.1_pt1 | contig 10719 bp, 5 predicted proteins | sample 1605161 | NCBI WGS metagenome assembly OLFU01 (sample SAMEA3888914, study PRJEB22519) | human gut metagenome | biome: human gut; feature: human-associated habitat; material: faeces | place: Denmark | collected 2011
GATATAACGGAAGCCAGTATGGCTGATACCCCGATCGTTACTGATGATACACAGCAGGAAGATGTCTTACAGGCAGATGATTTTATAGATTATAAGCAGGGAATGATATATTGTGGTTCACAGGAAAATCTTATGGAAGTGTTACAGCTTCATTACGAAGAAGGAAATGAGAACTGGCATAAAATCAAAAAAGCATATGACGATGAGGACTGGAAAAATTATGTAATATTTGTACATGGACTGAAAAGTTCTATGAAGAGTGTCGGGATAAATAAACTTTCCTGGATGGCAGAGCTGCTGGAAATGGCCGGAAAAGAAGAAAATATTGATTATATCAATAAAAATAATGAAGCACTTTTGTCAGAATATTCAAGGGTTATAGATGGGCTGGAGGAAATATTTGGATGCAGTAATGAGGAGACAACAGCTGATCTAAAAGAAACAGATGCTGCTGAATTAAGGAGAATCTGTGATGAATTCGAGGATATTGTATATTCTTTTGATCCAGACCAAATGATGCAGGTGATAAACGAGTTAAAGCAGTACAGCTGCAATGGAATAGCTCTGGCTGATAAGCTTGTACAGATAGAAAAGAAGATAGTAAATTCTGATTATATGTCAGCGGCAGATGCTTTAAAGCGGATTATCGACGAGATTACTACGGAGGGTGATGATCATGCATTATGATGATGTAACCTATAATATAAGGGAAAAATTATTAAAAAGGCTTATAAATGTAGGAATCATAATATGTTTATTTGGTATATGTGAGCAGATGTTGATCAAGCCACATATAATAGCACTTTTTCCTATGCTTTTTTTGCTGGCAGCCTTAGTGACGGGACATATTATGTCTTCAAAATATAACAGAACAGACATTGCAGAAATAATTATAGGAGTAGTTGCGATATATATTACATTTCCAATCATATATTTTACAAGCGGGGGAATAAGAGGCGGTGCACCTATATGGTTTGTGCTTGGACTGTTTTATATAATAGGTATTTTTAATGGTAAAAAAATGTATGTATTTCGCTCACGCGCATATAAAGCGCAATGTGTTAATGGATAATTGAAAATTAAATATAGATTTAGTTTTGCACGATTCATACTTGTTGATTTGATAATTTGCTTGGGAAGCAAAAAAGTAGGTTTGAGATGTGTTTTTATCTCTGCGATGTATTTTGTAAAAAGCGAAAGCGCAATGCTGCAAAGGTGTTAAAATGCCGTTAAGAACATGCGACAGGTACCGTTTTGTGTCATGAAAATCAGAGGCAAAAACGAAGATGCGGGGGAGTGTGTGCAGAGAAAGCCGTGTCTCCCTTTATAGGCGTGTTTGCGTGTTTGGCGGCGGCAATGTTTTTGTGCAAAAAAATCTCTTTTTCGAAGAGCGTTACATTCCTGTTTTATGCACACGATTTTTGTGCTCCGAAAGACCGGTTTTTGCCCGGTTTTTATCCCGCGAATGTTAAAATTCGAGCCTCAAAACCCTAAAAAATCGCATCCTTCAAACTAAAATCATAAAAAATGCTCCCAAAATCCTTTTGTATGTAAAAATCTTCGTATTTTTCGCATTGAAATCCCGACTTCTCAATAAAAACAGAGGGGTGCGAAGGTGAAAAAGCAGAAAAAACTGCTATAAGAGTTTGCTAAAAATAAAAAAAACAGTACTTTTGGAGGTGCAACTTGCGCCTGCAAGATTAAAGTGCTTAGCTAAGATATTAACAATAAAGAGATTAAAGAAATAATACCATAATAACCGGCTTTATACAAAGCCCTTAATTGTCGTTTATGAAACATGAAAAGTGTCTTGAAATTTCATCGGAGGCTCTGCTATCCCGGCAGTGCTCCTTTACTCGTGTATAAAACCAATAAGGTATGAAGAAAACGAATAAATATAATAAAATAAATTTGATGTGTATGAAAAACCGTTTGATCAAAGAAGGCGGAAAATGGCTGATGGCTGTTTGTCTGCTGTCGATGTGCGGATTGACGTACTCCTGTTCCGATGATTATGATTTGCCCGACAAAAAGCCGAGTTGGCTTGGTGCGAGCATTTACGATTATCTCGTAGGACAGAAGAACTACACCAACACCGTGCGTCTAATTCAGGATTTGGATTACCAAGAAGTCTTGGAACGTACCGGCAGTAAGACGTTGTTCGTTGCCGACGACGACGCTTTTGCCAAGTTTTATCAAAACAATGAGTGGGGCGTAAAGAAGTATGAAGATCTCACCACCTCAATGAAGAATTTGCTCATGGGTTCCTCCATGCTCAACAATGCTTATCTTCTTGAGATGATGACTAACATCAGCTCCGGTTCTACAATTTCGAAGAACCAGTGCCTGCGTCAGCCTACTTCCGCAGCCGTTACCGACTCTATTCCTTATTTCGCTTGGGATAGCGGGGATATTCCCGAAATCTTCAACGAAAACAATGATGATTCCGAACCTGTGGAAATTGACTATTGGAAACGTTTCCGTACTCAGGAGAAAGCCGGTGTTTGGCTCGCGCTTGACGGAACTACTCCGCTTATGACCCACTTCCTCGCAGGACAGATGGGTGAAACAAATATTACCGATGCCGACTTCGAGACTTTGGTAGGCTCAACACGTGAACCGACCGATGCTCATATATATGGTAGCAAGGTAATAGGACAGGACAAAACATGTTTGAATGGTTATGTTGACAAATTGGACCGAGTTCTGATTTCTCCGTCAAACATGGCTGAAATGATTCGTACAAATGGTAAGACTAAACTCTTCAGCCATTTGCTCGACCGTTTCTCGGCTCCGTTCTATAATTCAACACTTACTTCTTCGCACTTGCAGCTTACAGGTATTCGCGACTCTGTGTTTGAGAAACGTTATTATTCGGCTCGTTCGCAGAGTGGACGTCTTGACACCGATCCTTATGGTGCAAGGGTAAGCGAGAACCTTATCTTGGATTACGATCCGGGATGGAACCGTTACTATCCCGAAGGACAGCAACTTTATACCGATATGGGTGCGATGTTCGTACCTTCCGATGAGGTGCTTGAGAAATACTTCCTTCCGGGCGGTGCTGGCGAATTCCTTATGGAGGCTTACGCAAAGAAAGAAAATACAAAGGAGAATCTTGTATATAACACTGACCAGATTCCTATTCGTATCATTCAGCCGTTTGTGCAGAACTTGATGAAAACTTCGTTCATCAACTCCGTGCCGAGCAAGTACATTACTATTATGAACGACGCAAAAGACCCGATGTTCGGTAACATCGAGGGCGGCGTTGACGGTTTCCGTGCTACAATCGACACCACGCTTCTTGCAAACAATGGTGCTGTATATATAATGAATCAGGTATTCGCTCCTGCTAAGTATGCAGCGGTTTCCGCCCCTGCACTTGTAGGCAAGGACATGAAGATTTTCAACTGGGCTATCTCGGCCGATGACTCTTACATCACCAACCCGAGCTCTGCTCCTTTGAATGCGTTCTTCTCTTACTACCTTTTGGCAATGAGCTCACGCTTCAGCTTCTTTATTCCTACTGACAATGCTCTCTCAACATATTATGATGAGGTAACAAGTCAATGGACACAGCCGCGTGTTCTCTCTTTCTATTACAGTACTCGTCGTGCTGATGCTACAGCTCCTGTAAAAGCTCGTGCATACAAATGGGATCCTGTAACAAACGAAATTGGTGGTTCTATTCCTGGTTCAGTTTCTGCAGACCAGATTAACAACCGTCTGAAAGACCTACTCGATTCTCATATTATTGTACACTCTGACGCAGAGTCAAAGACCGGTTTCGGTTCACTCAATCAATATTATGTAACTAAGGGTGGTAGTGCTGTGAAAATTTCCAACCGTGAGGACGGAACTCTTTCAAGCGATTTCGATCAGACCCAGGCTGGTTTCAATGTTCAGGGCGGTTTCCAAATTGACAACGACTCAATAATTACTGTAGAACGTACATACGACCGCCGCGAAGAAACCACAGGTTACGGTAATGGTATGACATATATTATTAACCGTCCTATTCAGACTACAATGAAGTCTGTTTACAGTGTGCTTCAGGGCGAAGGCGAAACTTCTCCGTTCTATCAGTTCTTTAACCTTTGCCAGATTGATGCTGACTTGCTCACCCGTGCAGGTGTTGCCGACAGTGTTAAGAAGCAGGAGGATAAGGATACGGAAATTGAGAAATACACAGTGTTCACATCTTCACAGAATGGTCTTACTGATAACGTGCGTTTCTTCAATTCATTTAGATATACTGTTTATGTTCCCACAAACGAAGCTGTGCTCGACGCAATTGATCACGGACTTCCCACATGGGATCAGATTTCAGAAGTAATCACCGCCGGTGAAGCTGAAGTTCAGTCTGCAACTGATGCCGGTGCAAGCGAGGAAGAAATTCTTGCACTTACACGTAAGTACAAGTTCAAAGCTCAGGCTATGATCACCTGCCTTGTAAACTTCCTCAAATATCACTTCCAGGATAATTCGGTATTTGCTGACCACAATGCAGTTGAAGCAACAAAGTATGAAACTGCCTGCATTAATGACGAGACCAACCGCTATCGTTCGGTTAAGGTTTCTTCTACGGGTAATGGTACTTTGGATGTTCGTTCTGTATACAGCACCGATGCAAACGGACATGATGTTGAAGGTCCCGTTCGCCACGTAACAAGCGACGAAACTTTGAAGAACATCATGACTCGCGATTATACTTTCAATACAAGGGCAAGAAACGCCACCAAGATTGAAACTTCTTCTTATGCAGTTGTTCATCAGATTGATGGTGTGCTCAACTTCAAAGAGCTTACAAATGACCGCTACGACAGCGATTGGGCTACTACAAGTGCTGCCAGAAAGTTCATCGCTAAATATCGTATTCGGAAATAAAATAAACAACCATGAATAAAATAAAATATCTATTGCTCTTCGCTCTGTGCCTCTGCTTTACTTCGGTGGCAGCACAGGATCGAATTTCCGGACACGTTTGGAATAAAACGGACGGACCGGTGATTATGGCGAATGTGGTCGAGGTGGACCAGAACAATCGTATTGTTGAGAACACCCAGACGGATGTTAACGGTAACTTCTCCATGCCGGTGAAGAACCGTAAAAACCGCCTTGAGATTTCATATATTGGTTATGCTAAGTACAGTCAGGTTATCGGTGCAACTAAGGTGTTCCGTATAGAGTTGCGTAGCAAAACACAGCTCAAGACTGTAACCGTAACCGCCAAGCAGCGTGTTAAGTCAAATGGTTTGTCCATTCCTAAGAAGGAGATTTCCGGTGCAACACAGGAACTTAACATGGACGAAATGAAAGGTCTTTCTTTCGAAACTGCCGACCAGGCTTTGCAGGGACAGATTGCGGGTCTTGACATTGTGATGAATTCCGGTAACCTTGGTTCGGGTACTACGATGCGTTTGCGTGGTGTTACCAGTATCAATGGTAATCAGGAACCTCTTATTGTAGTTGATGGTAACATTCTTGAAAACTACAACTCTTCAGACATTGACCTTCAGGATATGGATAACAGCGAGCAGTTTGCTCAGTTGCTTTCTGTGAACCCTGAAGATATTCAAAGCATCAATGTATTGAAGGATGCTGCGGCTACCGCTATTTGGGGTGCACGTGGTGCTAATGGTGTAATTGAAATCAAAACCCGTCGCGGACACCGTGGTCCTGCACGTGTTAATTTCTCTTATCGTTTCTCGGGTTCATGGCAGCCCAAAGGCATGAAGATGCTTAATGGTGATGAATACACCATGATGCTTAAAGAGGCTTACTTCAATCCTTCACAGAGCAATATCGCATCCGACATTGTTGAGATTTCATACGACCGTAACCGTCCTATGTATTTCGGCAACTTTAACAAGAACACCGATTGGCGTGATGAAGTTACCCAGTTTGGTCAGACTCACAACTACAATGTAGTACTTTCCGGTGGTGGTGATAAAGCACAGTTCCGTATTTCCGGTAGCTACGACCACGAGACCGGTACTGTTATCAAGCAGGCTCTCGATCGTTTCTCAACACGTATGGCTCTTGACTACTACGTTAGTGATCGTATCAAATTCTCGTCAAACTTCTCTCTTACCTATACAAACAATAAGAAGAACTATGTAGGTATTTTGGATCGTGCATACAAGGCAATGCCTAACATGACAGTTTATCGTTATGAGTATGACCCCGAAACCAGAGGCTACTACAATACTCACGAATATTTTAAGATGTTCCCCGCTGCAAGTGCAGCAGGTCAGGTGCGTGATGGTCTTAGCTCTTATTATTTGAGCGATATGGTTAGCAATGGTAACCCTGTTGCTATCGCAAATGGCTCTTGGATTAAGGAGAGCACATATACTATTGACCCGCAGTTCCAGATTGAGTACAAGTTCTTGGGTAAGGATGAAAATGCAACGCAACTCAACTATACCGGTGAGGTTTACATGAAGGCTTATACAAACACCAACAAGGCATACTATCCTGCTTCTCTTACCAGTAGCCACTGGTACGATTCGGGCGGTGTTAACCTTGCAAGCGATGGTGAATCAAAGAGTCTTACTTTCACCACTCGCCACACTCTTGTGTTTACTCCTAAGTTTAAGACTGACGATCACTTCCTTACTACTATGGCTCGTATGGAAATGTCTACAAACTCAAGCGATAACCAGAATATTTCTTCCAATGGTTTGGCAGGTGGTATTACCGACCCGAGCGTGTTGGCTTACCTCACAGGGGCATCAACAGGTGTAGGCAAAGGACACAGCATTGGTATTCTTGGTAGTGTACACTATTCATACAAATCAAAGTATGTAGCAGACTTCACTCTTCGTGCAGACGGAAGTACTCGTTTCGGTGCTGATAACCGTTGGGGTTTCTTCCCCGGTGTTTCCGGTCGTTGGAATATCAGTGATGAAGTTTTCATGAAGCCTCTTAAGAAGATTGTCAATATGCTTGCTTTCCGTCCGGGTTGGGGTATAAACGGTAACCAACCGAACGAAGAAGGTCTTATGTATAACACATACTCAAGCATTGGCTCTTACATTGGTCAGACTGCAATTGCTCCGCAGAACTTGCGTCTTACCGACCTTAAATGGGAAAAGACTTCTGCATGGAACTTAGGTTTTAACCTCAACATGTTGGAAGACCTTCTCCAGTTTGACTTGAACGTTTATCACAAATATACCAAGGATCTCTTGATGCAGAATGTAAGAATTCCTTCTTCTGTAGGTTTCAGCACTCTCGCATGGGCTAACGTTGGTAAAATGGAGAATAAGGGTTGGGAACTTAACTTCGTAACAAAGAAGATTGACATTCTCCCCAAGAAGTTCCAGATTGTTGGTAAGTTCAACATTGCTCAGAATGTTAATGAAATCACTCAGATGGATGCAAGTGTGCTTTCAAGTTTGAATGGCGACTTCAACTATAATAATGAAACTTGGATGAGCCGCGTTCAGATAGGTAATGCTCTTGGTGGTATCTATGGTTTCCGCTACAAAGGTGTATATCGTTTCGACTATGATCACAGCGGATATTTCGCAGATCAGTCAAAGAATACTATTTATGGTGAGCGTACCGCTGCTTATGCAGAGAAGTATGGTCTTAACGGCAGCTTCAATGCAACTTGCCCTGTTGCACGTGATGCTAATGGCAATATAATATATGACGCGAAGGGTAATCCTCTTCAGATGTATTATAACTATGGTGGTAGAAACTACACATTCGGTGGTGGTGATGCTATTTACGAAGATATCAACCATGATGGTCAGATCAACGAACTTGATATGGTTTACCTTGGCAGCTCCAATCCTAAGTTGAATGGTGGTTTCGGTATTGACCTTTACTACAAGCGTTGGAGTTTGAAGACCAGCTTCAACTTCCGTTATGGTAACAAGATCGTGAACCTTGCTCGCATGCAAGCAGAGGATATGCGTACCAACCGTAACCAAAGTACAGCTACTCGTTGGCGTTGGCGCAAGAATGGCGACATAACCACAATTCCTCGTGCTATGAATGAAAACGCAGGAACTTCATACAATGCTCTCTGTAGCGACCGTTATGTGGAACCCGGTGATTATATCCGCTTCCAGTACATGCAGCTTGCATATGATTTCGATTCCAAGAAGCTCAAACGCTACGGTCTCCGTTCCTTGCGTTTCGCTCTTTCAGGTAACAACCTAATCTTCTGGTCAAGATATTCTGGTGTTGACCCTGAACACTCACAGAGTGGTTGGTCTCCTTGCTTCGACAGTTCGCAGACACCGCGTTCTCGTTCGTTTACATTCAGCGTTAATGTAGGATTTTAAAGATTTCAACAAAGATGAAAAAGAGAAATATATATAAAGGTCTGCTCACATCTGCTTTTGCCTTGGTAATGCTTGGCACTACATCTTGTGATGACTTCCTTACGATTCACCCCTCTAATAAGATTACGGAGGAGGAGTTTTGGGAGGATCAAAACGACTTGCAGAGTGCTGTGCGTGGATGCTACAAGCAATTCATCGGAAGCGGCATAATGTCCAAGCTCGTTATATGGGGGGAATGCCGTTCTGATAACTTTGACCTCTTGTCTGAGAATTGGGATGACATGAAAGACCTCATGAATGCCAACTTGCTTCAGACCAACTCGCTCTTCAGTTGGGCGGATTTCTATAAAGACATCAACTTCTGCAATAAGGTTTTGGAATATGGTCCCAAAGTTATAGGCAGGGACGCAAGTTTCACTACGGAAGATTGGAAACCTATTGAGGCAGAAATGAAGGCACTGCGCGCACTCAATATGTTCTACCTTGTGCGTACTTTCCGTGATGTACCTCTCGACTTCAAGTCAATTGGTACAGACCGTGAGGCAAGAGCACATTCCGGTCGTCAGATAGCAGCAGAAGTTGTACTTGACTCGATTATCAACGATGTTGATAGAATAAAAGACAATGGTATGCGTCGCTATTCTTCTACGGCAGAAGATAAAGGTCGTTTTACTCGTGAGTCTATATATACTCTGTTGGCAGATATGTATTTGTGGCGTGCTGCGAAGAATGCTTCTACAGACTCTGTAGCTAAATATGGCAATCAATCTCAGGAAGATTATCAGAAGGTAATAACTCTTTGCGATGCAGTTTTGGATATGTATCTTACACGTTACAAAGAAGAAAATCCTCAATATAATCAAAGCTCTGCTGCAAATCAGGATAATCCATATTTCTTAATCAGAATGCGATCTTCAAACGGAAGTACCAAGAATGTTTCTGATGAGATATATAGTAAGATATTCATTGATGGAAATAGCAGTGAAAGTATTTTTGAACTTCAGTTCGATGGAAGTTCCAACAAGAACACTCCGATATATTCATACAGGGATAAGGTAGGATTGTATTGTGCAGAAAGTAGTAATGCAGGTCTTCTTCAGGCAGCTTCTCCGCTGCAGGCAGTTTCAAAGGCTATCGACAACACGAACGGTGTTTACAGCCAAACTGACATGCGTCGTTGGGAAAACATGCGATACACCGAAGCCGGTCAGCGTGTGTTCCAGATAGCAAAATATTGCCAGACTACTCCTGAATTCACAAACTTGAACGATAATTCAGAGGGTGCAAAGTCAAGCAGATCGAGCACATCTTCTTTCAGATCTAATTGGATTGTTTACCGTTTGAGTGATGTTCTTCTTATGAAAGCTGAAGCAATTTCACGTTTGGAGGCTCCTACAGACGAGCAGATAGAGAGTGCATTTAACAATGTAACAATGATTCTTTATCGTTCCAATCCAACTGTAACTTCAGAAAGTGATAAGCTGAAACTTAACGACTATTCAACTCCTTCACAGCTCTTCTCGCTCGTAATGCGTGAACGTCGTAGAGAGTTCTTTGGCGAGGGCAAACGTTGGTTCGATCTTGTTCGTCTTGCAGAGTATGACGGCAAAACTTCCAATATGCTTAACCTCCTGCTTTCTAAATATGCGACAAATACTAATGCAGTGAAAGCGAAGTTATCTTCAATGAATTCTCTTTACTCTCCAGTTTATGAGGATGAAATGAAGGTCAATCCTCTGCTTCACCAGAATCCGGCTTGGGAAAAGGAGCAAACTATATCGAGAAACTAAAAAATGTGGTGGCGCGTTTGCGCTAACAAATGTGCCACCGCGCTTTTCTCATATAAATAATTCAACTACGAAATAAAATAATATAGATATGAACATCAAAAATTGCAAATGGCTCAAATATGGTCTGTTTGGCACGTTGGCTTTGATAGGCTTTAACGCTTGCTCTGACGATCATTTTGATATTCATTCTTCTACTCCCCAGCAGTCGTTGTGGCAGCAAATTGTAGCAGATCCTCAACTGGATTCTTTGCGACAAATTTTGGAACGCACCACTTTTACTGTGGATGAGTATTCGAAGACTGGCAAATTAACTTACGCGCAGTTGCTCGCAAGTTCACAGACTTTCACAGTATGGGCTCCGGAGGATGGCACTTATAATGCTGCTCAATGGCTTGCCATGCTTGATGAGGGTAAGAACCGTGAGGTAGAAAAACAGTTTGTACGTAACCATATTGCTCGTTATAATTTCTCGGGTGTAAATGGCGGTGACACTATAAAGGTTACGATGCTTAACTCGAAGATAAACGATTATAATCTTCTTGACAATACTTTCAAGAAGGTTGCTATAGATGGAATGGTTAATGAGGCTTCAAACGGTTCGCTTCATAAACTAAAAGGTGTAG
>OLFU01003386.1_pt1 | contig 10635 bp, 7 predicted proteins | sample 1605161 | NCBI WGS metagenome assembly OLFU01 (sample SAMEA3888914, study PRJEB22519) | human gut metagenome | biome: human gut; feature: human-associated habitat; material: faeces | place: Denmark | collected 2011
AACTCCCACCAAAGGTTTTGGAGACCCCTATCATACCATTTGACCAATCCCCTATGTATGTTTGACTTCTTATCGCAAGTCACTTGTATATAATACCTATTCATATCGGATTTGTCAAGAAAAATATAGTTATTTTTTGAAAAAATTTGAAAAGTTTCGATAAAAACGGAACATAACTTAAATGGATTTCAGGAGAGGTCATGAAACAGGCGTTTTGAGATAGAATGGTTAATTGTTGTAAATAAAGTCGGAATTTACTGAAAATATATTGAAGAAGCAGAAAAAGCATCGTATTATTAAAGAAAAAACACTTAATGCATGACGATTATGTATGGTGGGAAAGGAGAGTAAGATGAAAAACAAATTTATTAGGAAATGGCTGGTTATTTTAACTGTGGCGGCTATGATGATCCCGGCTGGAATTCCGGCAAATGCAGAAACAGTGGAAGAAGGCGAAAATATCGCGCCGACAGCGGGAATATCAGCAGAAACGCCGAATGTGACAGCAGAAACACAAAAGGAAGAAATATCAGCAGAAATGCCGGATATGACGGCAGAAACACAGAATGAAGAAAAATCGGATGTGCAGGCAGAAGGACAAAATCAGGCAAAACAGGGTGTTTTGGAAGCGGTACGGCAGAATACAGAAAAAGCCGAAGAAGCTTCAGATGCAGTCGATGTACAGGCGGAGGAAAGGACGGCAGGGGAAGTTCAGATCGGAGAGCAGATATATCCGACTCTTACCGAAGCATTTGCAGCGGCAAAAGACGGGGACGTACTGCGGCTTTTAGAAAATGCAGAAGTTTCACAACCGATCTTGCTGACAAAGAATGTGACGTTAGATACAAATGGATTTACTGTATCGGCGGCAGCAGGATTCAAAGGCAATTTTATGTTTACGAATCGGGGAACATTCAATATTGTCGGAAGCGGAAAGATTGATGGCAGTGTGGGAACGTACCCGCTGATCATGATCAATAATACCGGCGGCGCGGTTTTAAATATCCAAAGCAGTGAGATCACCGGTCAGGGAGTTGTGCAGAATGTAGGCGGAATCGTGAACATCACAGGCGGTACGTTGACGGCATCAGCAAGAAATACGGTTCTTTCACAGTTCGGCGAAGTGCATATAGGCGCATCGGCCCATCTTATGGCAGCAGGAGAAGGGAAATCTGCGGTTCAGTTGATCGGAGCAAAGATGACTCTTTCGGGGGATGCGGTGCTGTCAGGAAACGGCGGGATCGATGTGTTTAACAGCAACAGAAACGAAGAAGGTACTGTATCGGCGCAAGTAGAGATTACAGGCGGGAGGATCGAGACAAAAGATTTTCCGGTTTCGGGAAACAATCAGGAGTCGGCAGGAGCGGAAGTTGCGATCACAGGCGGAAGCCTGAAAAATATATCGGGCGGAACAGCTATTTACTGGCCGATGGAAGGACAACTTACGATCGGCGGCAATGCGGTGATCGAAGGAGGAACCGGGATCGAAGCAAAAATGGGAACAATTACGATCAAGGATAATGCGGTCATCACAGGAAGCGGCGAATGGAAAGAAGAAAAGCCGCAAAACGGTGGGGCAAATCCTGAAGGTTCAGCGTTTCTTGGATCGGCGCAGATGTACGACGGCTGCATCAATGATTCTTCTCTTGTCGTTAATATTCTCGGTGGAACGCTTAAAAGCGTAAACGGTAATGCGGTCACGATCTATAATACAGAAGAAAAATCAGATGTGAGAGCAGATATTTCTGTGACAGGCGGATCTTTGCAGCCGGCAGCAGGAAAAGGTGCGGTCAAAGTAATTACAAGCGGAGATAATACGACCCGTTTTGATCCGGATAAAAAGACTCTTGACACAATGAAATCCAATACTACCGTAAAAGTTGCAAAGGATGTAGCTGCTGCGGCAACGGACAGAGACGGAAAGACAACATATTATAATACAGTAGAAGAAGCGCTTGGATCGAATACGGAAGACGGAAATATTCACATATATATTAACGAAAACTCTTCTGTAAAACAGGAAGCTTTGGAAGGAGAAAACGTAATATTGACAGTTGCTCCCGGAGTCGTTTTGGAAGTGACATCCGGAATTGACGGAATGATCGTAAAAGAAACTGTTCATGAAGACGGATCTAAAACATATGAACTTGTTAATGCAGAAGAACTTTCAGCACCGAAAAATGTAACCGTTACGGCAGACTGCAAGACTGTACACATCGGCAAAAAGATCCGGCTGAAAGCTTCGGCAGAACACGATACAAAGCAGGTGAATTATCTTTATCGGTGGTACAAAGACGGAGCGTTGTTAAATGGAGCTGTTTCTGCGGAATTGGAAGTTACAGAAAGCGGAAACTACGCTGTTGAAGTATTTGCGGTTCTGGAAAAAGACGGAACAACGTTAACTTCTTTAGGCGCGAAGAGCGATCCTGTTAAATGTACGGTGACGCCGCATGAATATGAAGAAAAATGGAGTTCGGACGGAAAGGTTCACTGGCACGAATGTACGATCTGTAAAAATAAAACTGATGTGGCAGAGCATACATTCGGAGAATGGAAAGTGACAGAGAAAGCGACAGAGAAAAAGGACGGAAGAAAAGAGCGGAGCTGTACTGTATGTGGTCATAAAGAAACGGCGGTGATAAAAGCAGCAGGCAAAACAGAAGAGCCGCGGAAAGAATCAGACAAAACGGCTTCTGTGAAAACCGGTGACAAAACAGATCCGGCAGTTTATATTTTCTTTGTCATTTTGACAGGCGGGATGATCGCAATCTTATCGGCAGGGAACAGAAAGAACAGAAGAAAATAGAATAGATGAAAATAGAATAAAAGAAAATCGAACAGAAGAAAATCGAAACAATGAAAAAGCAAGAGGTCCGTTCCACTAAGTGGAGCAGACCTCTTTAATGATTAATTATAGCAGAATATATGCAGTAAAAAGATTCAAAACAGAAAATTTTACAGCAGACCGAATTCAGTCATTGCTTTTTTCAGCAGTTCTTTGTGAGGCTCTTCTAATTCTGTAAGAGGAGCTCTAAGAGAACCGACTTCTTTGCCCATCATGTTCATAGCGGCTTTTACAGGGATCGGATTGACTTCGCAGAAAAGAGCGTCGCAGATCGGAAGCGCGTCTAACTGCATTTTGCAGCTTCCTACCGTATCGCCTGAAAGATATTTTGTTACCATGTCGTGAACGTAAGTCGGAGCTACGTTGGAAAGTACGGAGATAACACCGATTCCGCCAAGGGAAAGAAGAGGTACTACCTGATCATCGTTCCCTGAGTAAAGGTCGATGTTTCCGTCGCACAGATGCATGATCTTTGCACCGACCGAAATATCGCCGGAAGCTTCTTTGATGCCGACGATGTTATCTACATTTTTTACAAGATGAGCTACAGTTGTAGGCTGGATCGCACATCCTGTACGGCTCGGCACATTATAAAGGATCGCCGGGATATCGACGGAGTTACAAATCTGTGTATAGTGTGCGATCAAACCGTTTTGCGTCGCTTTGTTGTAGTACGGTGTGACAAGAAGAAGTCCGTCTGCACCGTCTTTGGCTGCTTCCTGAGAAAGCTGGATCGCTGTGCGTGTAGAGTTGGATCCTGTGCCTGCGATCACCGGGATACGGTGGTTTACACGTTCAATGGCAAAACGGATCACTTTGCTGTGTTCCTCTTCGGACATTGTTGCAGATTCTCCGGTCGTTCCGCAGATGATGATCGCATCTGTTTTTCCTGCAATCTGTTCTTCGAGTAGTTCCGCAAGTTTATCGTAATTGACTTCAAGATCTGATTTCATAGGAGTAACGATCGCTACGCCTGCGCCTTTGAAAATTGACATAATTAAATCCTCCTTAAATGTTTGCGTTCGTTTGATAGTGCTTTGCGTAAATAAAAGAAACGGCAGGATGCGCCGTCTCAAAATATACTTTACGGTATACTTCGATAGCTCTCCATCTTGCGATGACAGTCATGGCGCTGTTGACGACATGCCCAAGGAAAAGGGTTCAAGTCTCCATATCCTTTCGGCATCTTCCCCTTTCTGATGAGTTCTTCTGCTCTTGAATACATCCGTCATCGTACTTATGAAAAATGCGACCTCTATCTCGTTCCTTTATTAGTTATTATATGAAAAAAATTGTTTTGCGAACCTGAAATGAGTTATACAAAACGCTTCATCTAATATAAAAAAATCATAACACCCACGTGGAATGATGTCAACTGTTTTGCTCTTTGACAAGCAAATTATTTCATGGTAAAATATATACATCTGCAGTGTGAATGACAAGATTTTCATTTGCACTTTTTTTATGCTGTAGCAAATTTTAATTTCTTACAGCATAAAACCCTCCGGGAGGATGTGTATGCCGCATCGAGGAAGTCTGCCGCTCTGCGGCGCGCAAAGGCCAAGCCCTTTATGAGTAAGGGAAGGAGGGCGTTGAGGTATGTTAGCTCACTTTGTTATGTATGTATAGGTAATTGCGAAACAAGTCCGCAATCCTGACTGAAAACAGGCGAAGGCTCCTGTCATGCAGGATTCTTGGGATAGGAAGTGAAAATCGTTCATTTCTTGGCACAACAAATAAACCTCATGGGCTTATGAAGTTGGTAAGTCCTATGCTATGAGTGGTTTTAAACTTCGTATGTATTGATGCTGGTGAATTTTATCAGCAACCATGACAGTTATTAACTGAGAAATTCCTGCAAGCAACAAATCTGCATGTAGTGTTTTCTCATTTTGGGTTTTACGACCGGCAATACAGAAACTGTCTTTAAAATGGTTGATTGATTTTTCAACGTTTACACGGATTTTATAGGTCTCATCCCATTCTACGGAACCACGTTCCACACCGGGATAGGCACGCAGATTCTTTTCGGGGTAAATGTAAATCATTCTTCCACAGGAAGATGTGGTACAGGGGTTCTCACAGCGGCAGACACGGCGTTTCGTTTTGGTTTCACGGTTGTATTCCCATTTCATTTTAGGGCATACAAACTTCATGCTGGGAAGTTTGCTTCTCAGATGAGATTTACTCCCTTCCCGTTTCATAGGAAGTGTGGAATCATGCGGACAGCAAGGAACACCATTTTCGTTGAAGGTGTAGCCATTTTCTTCCATTGATAGTTTTGTCCGGAGTGGAATAAATGCTTTTTCAAAGCCAAGATCATCCAAAAGGGCTTTGTAGATTTCAATGGTATCAAAAGCGGCATCGCCTAGAAAAGTTTTAGGGTTGATCAAAGGATGCTTCTGAAAGAAATCAATCAAAACAGGGAGCAGTGCCTTAGAGTCCGCAAGTGATTTATCTTCATCTGGTGAATCGGATTTCTTTTCAACAATGATATTAGGATGAGCATTTAGGAAATCTTTATTGTAGAAGGTAATATCGCGAACAATACCAAGACCATTAGTGACAATACCAAACTTATAGGCATAGCAGAAATGTCCGTTGATGTACATCTGTTGGATAGCTGGGTTAGCAGTAGCGTGTGCAGGCATTGAGCCGTAAGCAGCTTTGTAAGGATCAAAGTTTTTATCAAAGTTGTGAGCCTTTGCAAAGGCCTTTAACTGTTTTATGATACGGTTTGCGTATTTCGGATTATTTTCTGTTACCCATGCCTCAATTCCAGAAGTATCAAAGATACTCATGGAAGCAAGGTTAGAATCAATACGTTGGCAGATCGGTTCAGTGATATCAACTAAGTGATCGAACATCGATTGTAAGTCCATAAGAAAGTCCTGTTTAAAGCGGGTAAATTTTGAGGCATCAGGAACAACACGGAAGCCACAGAAATCCCGTAGTTCCTGAGAATATTTTAAAAATATAATCAGAAGAGTATCTGTCGGGATTGAGAAAATGCGCTGAATAAGGAGAGCCTTAATCATAGGATAAAGTGGATGCTTACGAGGTCTTCCTGTAGAAGCGTGAAAATGAGTAACAAAAGAAACAGGAACAATTTCATCAAGATTAATGGTTTGGTCAAGTAGAGAAAGAAACTGATATTTGTCATTATCGAATTTATTTTGGCAATCTTCAAAAACTTCTGCCAAAGTGAGCTGCTTATATGGTATCATATAGGTACATCTCCTTTCGGGTGGTTGGTTTATAGTTTCTAGGCAACTCTATTTTACCACAATCCGTTGAGGAGATGTTTTGTTTTATAAAAGTTAAAATGCCGTATTTATGCGGCTTGTGGCGTTTCGCAAACACCTAAGTTATGTATGTATCAGGAAAGGAGAACGATTGTGCTTACGATTGGAAATTATGTAAAGGCGAAAACGCCGGAAGAAGCATATGAATTAAATCAGGCGCGCAGCAGCAGGATCATGGGCGGAATGATGTGGATGCGCCTTTCAAATGCAAGAGTGAAAACATTGATCGATATTTCAGGTTTAGGATTGGATCAAATAGAAGAAACGGAAGATGAGATACGAATCGGAGCAATGTGTACGCTGCGTCAGATCGAGCAAAGCGAAGCAGTTAAAAAATTATGCGGAGACGGAATAGAGGAGGCTGTGCGTCACATTGTCGGAGTTCAATTTCGGAATCAGGCGACGGTTGGAGGAAGCATTTACGGAAGATTCGGTTTTTCAGACGTATTAACTGCATTTTTGGCACTGGATACATATGTAGAACTTTATGACGGAGGAAGAATCTGCTTAGCTGAATTTGCAAAGAAAAAACCGGATAATGATCTGCTTCTTTTCATAGTTGTTAAGAAGAAGAAAAGACAGTTCCGTTATGATTCCATCCGTCAGACGAAGACGGATTTCCCTGTGATCGCCTGTTCAGTGTCAAGAGAGAAAGCGAACGGGCAGGAGACATGGTATTTTGCGGTAGGCGCAAGACCGATGAAGGCAGATATGATCGAAAAGAAATGGTCTGTCGCAAAAGATGCGTCTTTAGAGAAAATCGAGGAATATGCGGCTTTGGCAGCGGCAGAATTTAAGTACGGTACAAATATGCGCGGAAGCGCCGGGTACAGACAGCATTTGGCAAAGGTCCTTATCAAGAGAGAAATAATGTCGATTTTATCGGAGGAAATATAATGGAGATACAGTTCGTTTTAAATGACAAACAGGTAAAAGCAGAAGTTGGCGCAGATACGATTTTGTTAAATGTGTTGAGAGATCTCGGATGTAAGAGCGTAAAGTGCGGCTGCGAGACGACAAACTGTGGATTGTGTACAGTCTGGATCAACGGAAAATCCCGCCTTTCCTGCTCGGTTCTTGCCGCAAGTATCGAGGGAGAGAGCGTTACGACTTTGGAAGGCGTTGAAAAAGAGGCTGCGCAGTTCGGAGAATTTTTGGCAGATGAAGGAGCGGAGCAGTGCGGTTTCTGTTCTCCGGGATTTATTATGAACGTGCTCGCAATGGCAAGAGAACTTCAGAACCCGACATTGGACGAGATCAAAGAATACCTTGCGGGAAATCTTTGCCGCTGCACGGGATATATGGGACAGCTTCGCGCGATTAAAAAATATACAGAAGTAAAAAATGCAGAGAAAAAAGGCGGAAAGGAGGAGTAGACATGGCAGAAGGACAGAATGTGTGCAGTGAGAACAAGGAAATAAGAGAAACGATGCGGCAGATGCGTGTTGTAAATAAAGGAATCCGGAAAGTTGACGCAAAAGCGCTCGTGACAGGACGCGCCGTATATACAAATGATATCGCATCTTCAGACAGCTTAATCGTAAAGCTTGTAAGAAGCCCTCATGCTCATGCGCTGATCAAAGAGATTAATACTACACGTGCGGAGGCGCTCCCGGGAATTGAATGTGTGCTTACATATAAAGACTGTCCGAATAAACGTTTCACGCTGGCAGGTCAGACATATCCTGAGCCAAGTCCGTACGACCGGCTTATTCTTGATCAGAGAATCCGGTTCGTAGGAGATGCGGTCGCAATCGTCGCTGGAACTTCGGAAGCGGTTGTAAAGCAGGCTATGAGGCTGATCAAAGTAAAATACGAAGTATTGGAGCCGGTTTTAGATTTCAGAACGGCAAAAGATCATCCGATCCTCGTTCATCCGGAAGAAAACTGGAGAAGTCTTTGTCCTGTCGGAGCGGATAACAAACGTAATTTGTGTGCTCATGACGTAAGTGAGAGCGGAGATGTAGATGCAGTCCTTGCATCTTGCGACCATGTGATCGATCGGGTATACCATACAAAAGCAAATCAGCAGGCGATGATGGAAACATTTCGTACATATACATATATGGATGCATACGGAAGGCTGAATATTGTATCTTCTACCCAAGTGCCTTTCCATGTCCGCCGCATTCTCGGAAATGCGCTTGATATTCCGAAGCATAAAATCCGTGTTATAAAGCCGCGTATTGGCGGCGGATTCGGGGCAAAACAGACGTCGGTTTCGGAGATTTATCCGGCGCTTGTTACATGGAAAACAGGAAAACCGGCAAAGATTATTTACACAAGAGAAGAGTCTTTGATCGCTTCTTCACCGCGTCATGAGATGGAACTTCATGTACGTCTGGGAGCAGATAAAGAAGGAAATATCAAAGCAATTGATCTCTATACACTTTCCAACACTGGAGCATTTGGTGAGCACGGACCGACAACAGTAGGTCTTTCCGGTCACAAATCTATTCCGCTTTATGGAAAGGCAGAAGCATTTCGCTTTACATATGATGTTGTTTATACAAATGTTATGTCAGCAGGAGCTTACCGTGGATACGGAGCAACACAGGGACAGTTCGCTGTAGAATCAGCTGTAAATGAACTTGCAGAAGTTCTCGGAATGGACCCGACAGTGCTTCGTGAGAAGAACATGGTACGCCAGGGCGATAAGATGCCGGCTTATTATGGCGAAGTTACAAACAGCTGTACACTCGACAGATGTCTTGCCAGAGCAAAAGAAATGATCAACTGGGATGAAAAGTATCCATACCGTGATATGGGAAATGGAAAAGTCCGCAGTGTCGGAGTTGCAATGTCCATGCAGGGATCTGGAATCTCAGCAGTAGATACAGGTGCGGTTGAAATCAAAGTAAATGATGACGGATTCTACAGTCTGATCATTGGAGCTACTGATATGGGAACAGGATGCGATACGATCCTTGCCCAGATGGCAGCAGAGTGTCTTGAATGTAAACCGGAAGAAGTTGTTGTATTCGGAGTAGATACAGACATCTCTCCATACGACTGTGGTTCATACGCATCCAGTACAACTTATGTAACAGGACAGGCAGTTGTTAAGACTTGTGAATCCCTTCGCAAGAAAATCTGCGAGCGTGGAGCAGAGTATCTCGGATGCAAGCCGGAAGATGTAGATTTCGATGGAGAATATGTAACAGAGCTGGCAACAGGAAAGCAGATTTCAAGAAGTCAGATTGGAAATAATGTAATGTGTTTCAGTAACGCACCACTTTCCGCAAGTGAAGCATTTTCCTCACCGGTATCTCCACCGCCATTCATGGTTGGTATGGCAGAAGTTGAGATCGACAAAGAGACAGGTGTACTTGAACTGATCGATTACGTAGCAGTCGTAGACTGCGGAACAGTTATAAATCCGAACCTTGCGCGTGTACAGGTGGAAGGCGGAATCGCACAGGGAATCGGTATGGCACTGTATGAAGATGTTGTATATAACGAAAAGGGAAAGAACTTCAGCAATTCCCTGATGCAGTATAAGATCCCGACTCGTCTTGATGTCGGAACAATCCGTGTTGAGTTTGAGAGCAGCTACGAACCGACAGGACCGTTCGGGGCCAAATCCATCGGTGAGATCGTGATCAACACCCCGGCACCGGCACTCGCCCATGCGATTTACCGTGCGACCGGCGTATGGCATCGAACTGTACCGTTCACTCCGGAAAAGATTCTGATGAGCATGCTCGATCCACAGTGGAAAGAAATCGACCGTCGCGTCAAAGAATCATGATACATATCATTTATATGGCGGCTGGAAACAGCCGCCGTTTTGGAAATGAAAACAAACTGCTCCAGAACTGGAAGGGAAAACCACTGTATCTTCATACATTTGAAAAACTGCTTCGGATCAGAGAAAAAGAGCCGGAAAAGATTTCCTTAACGGTAGTCACGCAGTATCCGGAAATTTGTCGGGAAGTACAAAATCAGCCCGGCGTGAATGCAGTATTCTGCAAAGAGAGCAGACTTGGTGTTTCCTATACGATAAAGGCAGGGATCCGTGCAGTTGGGGAAATATATGACTCTGTAAAGAAGAAAATTTGCCTGGTGCAGGAAGCACATGATTTTGTGAGAAAAGAGCATTGCTTTGTAAAGAATGAGAGTTCTTTTGAAAGAAAGACAGAGCATGTAAGAACGTGGGATTATCTGATGTTCGCAGTTGCCGATCAGCCGAATTTAAGCGAGCAAAGCATCGAAGCACTGATTGGGGCAGCAGGTCAGCGATTCAGACAGGGATATACTTCGCAGCCGCCGACGTTCTCTTTGTGTTGTGGGGAAAGAGTCGGCAATCCCTGTATGTTCCGCGCAGATCTTATCCCGGAGCTTATGTCCCTCACCGGCGACCAGGGAGGCCGGAAAGTGTTGAAGCGGTATGCCTGTAAATATGTAGATATTCTTGATGAGAGAGAACTGGAAGATGTGGATGAGATGTTGCAGGTTACGGAAAATCTGGGAGAGAAGTGACAT
>OLFU01003391.1_pt1 | contig 10621 bp, 11 predicted proteins | sample 1605161 | NCBI WGS metagenome assembly OLFU01 (sample SAMEA3888914, study PRJEB22519) | human gut metagenome | biome: human gut; feature: human-associated habitat; material: faeces | place: Denmark | collected 2011
GAATACATAGTCGGTACGTACATGACTTTCCTTCAGGCTATCTGTAATGATTCTACCGTAATCATCATCGCCAATACAACCAACCATATATACTTCCGCGCCAAGACGGGCAGCTGCTACTGCCTGATTGGCTCCCTTTCCACCTGGAGAAACAATCAGACGGTCTCACATAACGGGTTCTCCTGCATGAGGTCTCCGCTGTGCTTCTACAGTAATATCCACATTACAACTGCCTATAACTGCAATATGCATAAATCCCTCCATATACGTATACACTTTTCAACGTCTTATCATAAATCATTTTCGCCCCATTTGTCTATACTTTTCTCCGATAATTATATGTGAGAATCCTATTATAGCTGTTTATAAAGCGGATAAATATCTGTACAAAAATCCTCTTTCCCGAACATTCCGACCATCTGGTCTCCTTCCTGTTTCTGCCGCCTTTCATCCCATAGAAAAAGCATCCCTGAATTTCATATGAAAACCGGGATGCTTTTTCTATCTGTCAATTTACCTGATACGGGAATGGTCCGGATTAATCATCATCTTCCACCATGGTCATAGCCTTTGGATCGACATACTGATCATATTCTTCCGCAGTCATGAAGCCAAGTTCAACAGCCGCTTCCTTAAGAGTGATATTATCTTCAAATGCCTTATTAGCAATCTTAGCCGCATTGTCATGACCGATTACCGGAGATAATGCGGTAACCAACATAAGGGAAAGCGTTACCAGTTCATTCATCTTTTCTTCAATACCGCGTGCACAGTGCTTATTGAAGGAATCAATAACCTGTCCCAGCAGTTTTACGGATTCAATGAATGTAGCCGCAATAACCGGTGCGAACACATTCAGTTCAAAATTGCCCTGAGAAGCCGCCATGGAAATGACTGACTGGTTACCATGAACACGACATGCCACCATGGTTACCGCTTCACACTGTGTCGGATTAACCTTGCCTGGCATAATGGAGGAACCGGGTTCATTGGCCGGAATGGAGATTTCTCCCAATCCTGCCTTAGGTCCGCTGGCGAGCATCCGGACATCGTTTGCAATCTTCATCATGTCCATAGCCAAGGCTTCCAGTGCACCGTGAGCAAATACCAGGCTGTCACGTCCGGTAAGCGCATAAAATTTATTTTCTTCGGAGTAGAATGGCAGACCTACCTGATCACATACCACACTGGCTGCTGCGTCACCAAATCCCTTAGGTGCGTTCAATCCGGTACCAACGGCGGTTCCTCCAATAGCCAGTCCCAGCAGATGCTGTTCTGCATCCTTAATCATGCTCTTGCTGCGACGCAGAAGGGTCATCCATCCGGACATTTCCTGACCAAAAGTCAGCGGTACGGCATCCTGCAGATGGGTGCGGCCAATCTTAACGATATGCATATATTTTTCACTGCGGAACTGGAATGTTGTGATCAGTTCATCCAGTGGATTATAAAGGTAATCATGAAGTGCCTTAACAGCGGCAATATGCATAGCTGTCGGGAAGGTGTCATTGGAAGACTGCGAGCAGTTTACATCATCATTCGGATGAACAATTTTATCGCTGCCTGCATCATGCAGCTTCTGTGTAGCAATGTGGGCAATTACTTCATTGCCATTCATATTGGTCTGTGTGCCGGACCCGGTCTGATATACAACCAGCGGGAATTCGTCATCCCATTTGCCCTTTATGATTTCATCGCAGGTTTCCTGAATAGCATCTTTCTTGAAACGATCAATCTTCCCCATGTCAAAATTAACTTTTGCACAGGCCTTCTTAAGAACAGCTAATGCATAGATAATTTCCATCGGCATTCTTTCTCCGATTTTAAAGTTCTTGTGGGATCTTTCAGTCTGGGCTCCCCATTTGTGATCTGCCGGGACCAGTACTTCACCTAACGCATCATGTTCTTTTCTAAATTCCATAAAAATCGCTCCTTTATGATAATGATTACAGAATAAATCTAACATCGTGCAATTATGCACTTTTATTGTAACACGTTACGCCTTTCCCGTGAATACCCGCTTTATGCATACACTTAAAGCGTGATACAATATTAATAAGTGTTGAAATTCATCTTTTATCTTAATCCCTGACCAATGAGCGGCTCTCCCCTACCTATTTTTCCAAACATATGCTATAATACTCTTACGTTATATTGCAATTCTGATTTATGGCAGTCTTTGGGACCTATGCAATGGAGCCCCATGAATCCTGTCAGGCCTGAGAAGGAGCAGCAGTAAGTGGTATGTTTCATGTGCCATAGTGAATCCTGAAGGCTGTCATAAATGAGAGTTGCAATTTTTTATTGGAGGAATGTATGGCTTACCTGGCATTATATAGAAAATGGCGCCCAACCGTATTTACTGAAGTCATTGGGCAGAAACATATTGCCATTCCACTGGAACGGGCACTTTCCGAGGGACGGCTGGCTCATGCCTATCTGTTTTCCGGTCCCCGTGGCACCGGGAAGACCAGTATGGCCCGTATTCTGGCTAAAGCAGTCAACTGCCTGTCACCGGATGGGGTAAATCCATGCAATCATTGTCAGAACTGCCAGGATATCAACAACGGGGCAAGCCTCGATGTATATGAAATCGATGCGGCATCCAATCGCGGTATCGATGATATCCGCGCTCTCCGCGATTCGGTACGCACATTGCCGGCCAGCTCAAAAAAGAAAGTGTATATCATCGATGAAGTACATATGCTTTCCAAGGAAGCGTTCAATGCTCTGCTGAAAACTCTGGAAGAACCACCGGCCCATGTTCTCTTTATACTGGCCACCACCGACCCGCAGAAAATTCCGGTAACCATCCTGTCCCGATGCCAGAGTTATGAATTCCATCGTATTTCCACGGCGGATATCAGTGAACATCTGATGCATGTAGCCAGCGAGACCGGCTTTTCCCTGGATAAGGAAGCAGCGGATCTGATTGCCATAAAGGCGGAAGGCGGACTGCGTGATGCCTTATCCATGCTGGATAAATGTTTCAGCTCCATCAGCAGCCGGGAAGTCACAGCTTCCCTGGTCTATGATATTCTCGGACTTACAGAAAAAAAGGATTTAATTCAGCTGGCCGACTACATATTTTCTCATGAGAAAGGGAAAACCCTAACTGTTTTTTATGACCTGCTGAGTCAGGGAAAGGATTCCCTCTCCATTCTCGCCGAACTGCAATCCTATTTCCGGGATATTATGATTTACCAAATCAACCCACAGGCCGATGAACTGATTTCCTACGGTAATGAACTTCCCCTGCTGAAAAAGGCAGCGGAATCTGTAGACAGCGATTATCTGGATATGCTTTTCAGTGAACTGGCACATATCTATCAGGAAGCAAAAACTTCCTCCTCTGTCCGTATGTCTGCAGAAATGGGGCTCCTGCGATTAAGCCGGTATGATTCATCCATGACAATTCCCATGCTGGCCCGGCGCATAAAAGAACTGGAATCCAGACTGGAAGGGACTCCGGTAGTCAGGACCGCACCGGCCGCTCCTGCGGCTCCGGTCGCCCCGGTTTCACCCCGGGAACCCGAACCGGTAACCGCACCAGCTTCTCCTGTTCCTCCGCCTGTACACAGCCCAAAGACACTCGAGGTGTCCCCGGTAAGCAGTTCTCCTCAGCAGGTCCCCGCTTCCGCCCATACCGTGGCAGCGGCTGAATCCCCATCGGCTTCCGATGAGGCGGCAGATTCTGATTTACTGGCACCATCCTCTTACCCCGGCATCTGGCAGGGCATTCTGGACTATGTGATGAAAAAGCCCCGTATCGATGTATACAGCTGTTTCCAGAAGGGCAAACTGATTTATGCCGGCAAAAACCGGGCCATAATTTCTGTACCTCAGCAGTTCCTTGTACTTGCCGGGAATAATAAATCATATCAGAAAGTCATTTCTGACGCATTTAAAGCCCTCACAGGAACAGCATATATTCCTAAAACCGTACTGGCGGGAACCGGAGAAGAAGCAGAAGCCCTGGCTATGGCGGCATCGAATCCTTCTGAACCCGCTAAAGCAGCTTCCCAGGAAGTTTCCACTAAAAAAGAAGAATACCGGAAAATTTCAAAATCTGAAATTCCAGAAAAAGACAAAGAAGAACATGCACTGTCAGAAGCCTTGAAATTCATACCTGACTGTGATATATATGAAAAGATTGATGATTAATTACAACCAGTATATGGTTTTTCCCTATAAGGAGGATATTATGTTTGGTAACAGAGCACAAATGCAGAACATGATGAAGAAAGCACGCAAGATGCAGGAAGAAATGAAAAAACTGCAGGATGAAATCAAAAAGAAAACTGTAGATGTTACTGTAGGCGGCGGCGCTGTTTCTGTGGTAATGAACGGAGATAAGCAGATTACTTCCCTGAAGATTGCAAAAGATGCTATTGATCCCAACGATTCTGATATGCTGGAAGATCTCCTCATTACCGCCATTAATGAAGCATCCCGCAAGGTCGATGATATGGTATCCAACGACATGGGTAAAATTACCGGAGGCCTCGGTCTCCCAGGCGGCCTGTTCTGATGAAAGACGCTGTTGAAATTATTGCAGAACAATTCCGTCGGCTCCCCGGAATCGGCATTAAAAGCGCACGCCGTCTCGCTTATTTTATGCTGGAAAGACCACAGGAAGATGTGGATACCTTTCTCAATACGATAAAAGAGGCGCGGGCTCACAGCTGCTATTGTTCCATCTGCGGTAATCTTTCTACCAGTGATCCCTGCCCCATCTGCAGTGATGACAGCAGAGATCAGCATACTCTCTGTGTAGTGGAGCAGCCTCCGGATGTACAGGCTATGGAAAAGAGCCAGGAATATCATGGTCTTTATCATGTACTCCACGGTGCCCTTTCTCCCCTGGATGGTATCGGTCCGGAACAGCTTCGAATCAAGGAACTGCTTCATCGCCTGGAATCATCTCAGGTAAAGGAAGTAATCATCGCCACTGATCCGGATACAGAAGGCGAAGCCACTGCATATTACTTATCCCGGTTAATCAAACCTTCCGGCATCAAGGTTACCCGCATAGCCCGCGGGCTTCCTGCAGGAGGCGACATTGGTTACGCTGACAGCATCACACTGGCTGGTGCCGTACAGAACCGTAAAGAAATTTAAGGAGGCATTATGCTTCATACCATTACATCCAGCCTGCTCAGTTTTGGAGCCACCGGAATTCTGGTGGCTCTCTTCGCTGCCCTGATGGTTAAACGTTTTGTAAAAGGAATCATTACCAATATCATCATGGGTGGTGCATTGTATATTTTCCTGGATATGTTCCACATTGCCCACATGAGCTGGAGCGTCACGGATGGCATTGTAGTAGCACTCCTTGGTATACCAGGCACCATTCTGCTGGCATTGTTCTGAAAAAGACAGTTCATACAGATATCAGTAAAATCCCTGAAACGAAAGCTATGGATAATCTTTCGTTTCAGGGATTTTATATTTTCGCAGCATAAAAGCCAGGGCTGATTCCCTGGCTTTTATGCTGTCACAGATTCATTGCTGTTTACGCTGAAGACCTGCATCTTCCACGCGTAATCAACGAGCTGCATCCCGCCTTATCATTATCGGATAACCGATACAGTACCATCTTCGTAAATCCCCCGGCAGCAGTCCTGATAAACTTCTACACAGGTATATCCGCCAAAGAGGGCGAGATTCCTTGCCTTTTCTAGACCATCCGGCATGGCTTCACCGGTGCGATAATGATAAATGATATTCTGATTCAGATCCAGAGTATGTACCTCATAATCGCCGCCCAGATGACGGTCTCCCATTTCTTCCTGCAAGATGTCTTTGATTTCTTCATAAAGATAGGAGTTCATGGTCGTTCCGCCGGCATCAAGCCGGAAAATAGCCTGCATATAGGCCTCACTTCTTGGTTTTCTCAGCCTTAGGCTGATTTTCCTCTGATGAAAGCTGTCTCTGGTTTTCCGCCTGCATGGTCTGGCTTTCCAGTCCTGACTCCTGCTTCAGGGCAGCCCCTTTCTTTATAATCATTCTTGGCTTAAACATAAACTATACCTCCTTATGCCTGATAAGGACACGGCGTACAGACGGTGCCGCCCTGGATGGAAGAGCCTCTTCCCCGATAGGTCTTCCTGACGCCGGAACTGCCCTTTCCTTCCCCCAGTTCCTTATATTATTGATTTTCTCCGGACTGGTTTTCGACAGAGGCACCACATTGGAGAATGTAGATGATATTTCCTCTTCATCTAGTACCAGATCCGGCTGCGCCACCGTATGATATGCCAGTTCGCGCACTGCGGATTCCAGATTGGCGCCTGTAAAGCCTTCTGTGATTTTAACTATATGTTCAGCAAACGCTTCATTGGATGCAAAGTCCAGATGGAGATATTTCTTAAAATACAGTGACAGGATGTCCTTTCGCTCATCCGCTGTCGGAAGATCTACAAAGAACAGTTCATCAAAACGTCCTCGGCGGAGAAGTTCTGATGGAAACATGGATACATCATTCGCTGTAGCTACCACAAATACGGATTTTTTGCATTCCTGGAGCCAGAAGAGGAACTGTCCCACCATACGGGTAGATACCCCTCCATCGTTGGATGAACCGGCACCGGAAAGCCCCTTTTCAATTTCATCAATCCAGAGAATGCACGGAGCTACATTTTCTGCCGTGGTCAGCGCGTCTTTCAGCTGCTGCTCTGACTGGCCTACATAACTTCCCTGCACAGTGGCAAAATCCAGCCGGTACAGCGGAAGTTTCCAGCTGGCCGAAATCGCCTTGGCCGACATGGATTTACCGCATCCCGGCACCCCAACGAGGAGAATCCCTCTCGGCGGTTGCAGATGCAGTTTTTTCATTACTTCCTTTTTCTCCGGTTTTAACAGTTCCTTCTTCTCGTCCAGCCAGTCGCGCAGGCCCTTAAGCCCCCTACATCCTTCATCGCCGGATCCACATCAATACGTTCCAGACCGGAAATATTGGAAAACAGACGGTTTTTGGCGGAACGCACTTCAGCCATATCCTCTTTTTTCACAATGCCTTTGACCAGAAGCGCCGACATAACATTTGTCGCCTCTATCTGGGTAACCCCGGCCAGTGTGGCTGCCGCTTCCTTCACATTAGAATCATCCCACTCAATAGTAACCTGACTCCGGTTTCCATCCAGCTGTCCTTTGATAAGGGCATACATCTCTTCTTCATCCGGCATATCCAGCGTAACGATAAGACCATGCCACTGCAGGGTATTCCATACAGAATTGTTATAAAAGACAATGACGGTACCATACATTTCCGACGCCAGGGATATAAGGTCCAGTATACGCTGTGAATCCCCGTTTTCTCCGCTGATATCCGGCACTTCCGTAAGGACCATGGTCTGATTCAGCTTTTGATCCTGGCGAAGCAGTTTAACCGTAAAATCCATAGCCGAAAGGACAGATGAACCGGTATTCCCTACCGCCTGATTGGTAAAGAGATTATATACGCCCTTGGACATAGTATGAGCATAAAAGCTCTTTCCATCCAACCAGCCTTCCTGTACCAGTTCGAGAGATACATCGCGTATCATATCCAGTGCTCTTGCCGTTTCAATAGTTTTCAGGACAATAAGTGGAATTCTTGCTATCAGATATCGTTTCAGCAGACTTGCCGCGTCTTTCTTATTACTCATTTAGCCTCCTGTAAATCATTAATCCGATGATTCTGCAGCAGATGGGACATTATGCCCGAATGATCTCTTCTCGCACTTTCCTCCAGCGCATGCTGCGCCACATCGGCCGCCTAATCCACTGCCTCCGGAAATTTTAACCGGATACTTTCCGGCAATGCCGGAATATATACTGCATCCTTAAGTTTTTCTAAATCGTCTTTCAATCTGGTCAGCGTTGTTTCTATCCCCGCTTCATTATGTGCCTCAGCCTGATTCCTTTCAAAATCTTCCATAATAGCCTTATACCGCATTTTTATTGCTTCTTCCAGGCGATAGCTCAATCGGGTGAGAGACGTCTGTGAACAGGGGATACAGCCGTTTTTCATCGCTGTGATAACTTCGTCATCATCTTTCCTCACTGCGAAATCCCGAAGAATGGGAATCCATTCTGCATAAAATTCAGGCGCTTTCATTTTGATGTCCTCCTGACTACCTGTCGGGGAGGTATCAGATCCCACGATGGAAGCGCTGTTATCCCATTGGCCTTTTTTGTTTGGATACTCTCTTCTTTATTTATTTTTCCTGGATTTTCTGTTTCCACCGGTTTCAATGTGCTAAATGCACTGTGTTTCATTTCCATAGCATTCACCTAATTTCTGCGAATTCTTTTCCCCAGATTAAGATAGTTATCAGGATTCATTTCAGCGATAAACTGACGGGTTTTCCGACCCACTGCTGTATATCTGGCATAATAATCACGAAAATCTGCAGTTTCCGCCATAGCTTCCCGGATAATGTCTTCTACACTGTCACTCGTATGCTGTGCTTCCCTGTCGATAATCCTTCGGTTTCCCATAGCTTTTATATAGTAAACAACCGGAAGTATAATAAGCCCTGCCCCCAGGGAGGCTGCAAATATCTCCATATTTTCATGCAGGAACCGAGTCAGATAATATACCGCTGCCAGCAGAATCGCACCTCCAAGTATTCCGCCAATCAATCCCAATATGGCAATGGCAATAATCAGAATGAGCACGCTGACCCCTAGAAAGTGATTTGCAAAAATCCAGGCATCTCCGAAATACACAAGGCCGGCCACTCCGGCCAGAAGACCGTCAGCCACTACCGATTGCCGTATCCAGGTATAGGCCTCTCTTGCCTCCTTATGAACCGGAGCAAAAATTTCCCGGAACTGCGCAATAACTGCCGGTTCATCCAGCCCATTTCGAATCGTGTATTCAAACCTATAGTTCTGTCGCAGAAACTGGTATCGGACATGGAAGGGAATAAAGGCTGGAACCTTCCTGATTCCTTCTCCTGCCACATCTTCATAAGCATTACGAATCCATCGTGCTGATGAAGCCACGATAAAACGTCCCGCATTAGCATTTAATGCAAAGGTATCCGTATCTCCCCAGTCCTGTGCAGCACAGGTCAGCAGAGAACTGTAATCTGAATGTATATCGCCCCATTCAGCACCAAACACTTGGGAAGTCACAAAAAATTCCAGCCACTGTTCCAGCTTATCTTCCTACTTTACCCCCGCATCCGGAGCTTCCATAAGATGTTGCAACCGTTCAAGCAGTAACTCATGAATTCTTGCCCCTTTCAACAGTTCTTCTGCGTTCGTCTGATTTGGAAGCACATTAAGCTGCTTAAAATGCAGAATCTCGGGTAACGCTGCCTGCTTGCTAAGGCCTTTCATGAAATTTTTCCATGCATCTTCCTGGGCTTCTTCCACTGCCGGATTTTCGGCCAGTTCGCTCCCCCAGCGTGTCAAAGTATCTGAAATCTCATTAGCCATCTCAGTAGATAAGAAACCTGCTGCCATCATATTGAGAATCAATATAAATCCTGCATAGATCTGCTGTGCATTCTGTTCCTGCATAAACTGTGCAATCCAGAGTTCTGCCGCTTCCATGCGCTCGTTGTTTACGCAGAACAATGAGAAAAACAAAGCGGTCTTCTCCCGATTAAGTGTCAGTACCTTCTGAAGAATGGTCTCTGCATTATTTCGTTCATCTGCATACCAGTACATCATGCCCGCCATAGCATAGGCCAGCCAGAAATCAGAATAATGAATCAGCAGATTCCTAGCCTGATTTTCTGTATGTATAATACCAGGGATATACAGATGCTAAAAAGTGGTTACCGATAATTATATCGATAACCACTTTTCCAATGGGATTAGTTCCCCTTCATCTTATCAATCAGTTTATCCAGGAAAGATTCCTTCCCTTTGTACTGCTTAATATTTTCTCCGGATATGTCGGCAAACCGGACCAAAGCCTCTTTTTCTTCCTTATTGAGTTTCTTTGGTACTGCCACCCGGACCACAACATACAGGTCGCCTTTACGGCTGGACTGCAGATGTGGCATACCCGCGCCTCGGATTCTGAACCGGGTTTCGCTCTGAGTGCCTGCCGGAATCTTCAATTCCACCTGGCCGTCCAGAGTATTGACTTTGATAATGCTTCCCAATGCTGCCGTAACGAAAGAAATATCCTTTCGGCAATACAGGTCATCACCATCGCGTTCGAAATCAGGATCGTTCTTTACAAAAATGTATACATAGAGGTCCCCTTTGGGACCACCATTCGTTCCTGGTTCCCCTTCCCCGGCAACACGCATTCGCACTCCGGAATCTGCACCGGCCGGTATATTGATTTCGATGGTCTTGTTTCTTCTGACCACCCCGCTGCCATGACAATCATGGCACGGTTCCTTAATAATCTTTCCTTTACCTCCGCAACGGCGGCAGGAAACGATATTTACCATCTGACCAAACGGCCCGTTACGTACTATACGCTGCTGCCCTGTGCCATGACAATCCGGGCAGGTATCCACGGAGGATCCTGGTTCCGCGCCATTCCCGTGGCAACGGGTGCAAGTGTCATTCTTGGTTATGCTGAATTTCTTTTTAACGCCTTTAGCTGCTTCCCGAAGGGTGATATCCATATTATAACGGAGATCAGCCCCCTGCTGCGGACCGT
>OLFU01003393.1_pt1 | contig 10615 bp, 6 predicted proteins | sample 1605161 | NCBI WGS metagenome assembly OLFU01 (sample SAMEA3888914, study PRJEB22519) | human gut metagenome | biome: human gut; feature: human-associated habitat; material: faeces | place: Denmark | collected 2011
ACCTTCAACATGCGATATCCAATCCCTACGTGTGTCTGAATATAAGAATTTGAATCATTTCCCAGTTTTTTTCTCAAAGTTGCCATGAATACTCTAAGAGACGCAACATTGCTATCCCACGCACTTCCCCAAATTTTCTGCGTTATATATTTGTGTGTAAGTACTTTCCCTGTGTTTTTTGCAAGAATACATAACAATTTATATTCTATCGGCGTCAGCTTTAATTCTTCATCATTTTTGTATGCACATCCTGCTACATAATCAATTTTAAGTTTTCCATTCGTGTATATTGAACTTTTGTTTATATTATTGTCTAGTTGAAGTAACGCAATTCTGCGTTGCATAACCCTGAGTCTTGCCAACAACTCCTCGACAGAAAATGGTTTTGTAAGATAATCATCTGCCCCCGCATCTAAAGCCTCTATCTTATCTTCATCTTCACTCCTTGCACTAATAACAATAATAGGCATATTTGACCATTCCCGAATCTTTTTTATAATTTCAACTCCATCCATATCAGGAAGCCCCAAATCCAAAAAAACAACGTCCGGATCATGCGTTGATGCCTGTATAATGGCTTCTTCTCCATTTTGTGCCAGCAAATATTTATAATCATGTGTTTTCAAGGTAGTTGCAATTAAATTTCTAATAGGAGTATCATCTTCAACTACAAGTATCTGAAACTTATTCATTTATTATCACCTCTCCTTTTTTTAGGTAAAAAGTAAATATACAGCCACATGGAATATTATCTTTTACTTCTATACTTCCACCATGTGCCTCTACTACAGATTTACACAATGCAAGTCCCAGACCCATGCTTCTCTTGCTATCAGCAATTTCATTTTGTCCCGTATAGAACATATCAAATACATGTTCCTTTATTGCATCATCCATTCCTGGTCCATTATCTGATATATTAACATAAACCATGTCATTTTTATTGCCATACTCGATCTTAATAACTGAACCTGCCTGTGTATATTTTATTGCATTATTCACAATATTTATAACAACCTGTATAATCAACTTCGCATCGATATTGGCAATAATCAACTCCTCTGGACGACAAACTTCTATATCATGCTCCACTTTGTTTCTATCAATGTGTTTTAGCGCCTCATCTATGACATCATCCATAATCTCTATTGACTGATTCAATTTCATTTCACCATTTTCGATGCGAGTGACAGACAAAAGATTTTCTACAAGTTGTATCAACCATTCCGAATCGTCATATATATCCGAAAATATTTGTTTCCTGGTTTCATTATCTAACATTTCATAATGGTTACACAAGTTACATGCATTACCTGATATAGAGGTAAGAGGCGTTCTTAAATCATGTGATATCGTACGCAAAAGATTTGCTCTGAGCTTTTCCTTTCGTGCAATCATGGATGCCTCTTCTTTCGCTTTCTCATTATCAAGATTTACGAGAGCCAATGCACATTCACCCAAAATTGATAACAAAACACTATATTCAAAAGAACTCAGCGGCTCACGTTCCACTAAAATTCCCAGGATTCCACATACAACATCATTATTCCGAACTGCCAGATATAAGTGTTTGGCTTTTGAAAATTTTTTTGTTGTAGCACCTGCTCTCTTTTTATTTTTTAATACCCACTGCACCACTTCATCTTCTGAATCATCCATATATATAGCACTGTTTCCATATACTTCTTTTTCATAAATATAACCTTTATCAATCCTTCCATTTTTAACGGGATAAATAACGATATCTTTGTCCAATAATAGAACCACTTGGTTTGCCATTACCTGTAATACATCATCATATGTTCTACTTTTCTGTAGAAGTTGATTTGTGTCAAATAATACTTTTGTCCGGTAAGCATCACGTGCAGATTCTCTTGCGCTGTCTTTCAGGCGATATGCCAATGAGCCTGTGAGTAATGCTGCAAGCAGCATGATAATAAACGTTACATAATATCCTGGTTCATATGCATGAAAGGTATATCTCGGCTCCGTAAAAATATAATTAAAAAGAAGTACACTACACAGCGAACTAATTAAGCTGCAAAAATGACTTTTTGTTAAAACAGCATTAAGCAAAACCCCAAATATATATACCGTAATAATGTTAGCCTCTGTAAACCCGCTACGACTAAAACACAATCCCAACACTGTCGTAACCAACAACAGTGTTATGGTAATTAAAATATCCTTTTTGGTTGGTCTCATATACTCCGTCAGTCTTATCTTTCGGTTTTCCTTTATGTCCATTTTTGAATCCGGAATAATATAGATGTCTACATGGGGAGCAATCATAATGAGTTGTTCTGTTAAAGTCTGCTTGTCCCAAAAATGAAATTTTTTTGTGTTACTTCTTCCAATCACAATTTTTGTGACACCAGAGATTCTGGCAAATTCCGCTATCTGAAATGAGATATTTTCTCCAATGACAGTCGTAATTTCCGCTCCTTTATCCTCTGCATATCTTATGTTATTTTGTAATCTCACCCGATCCACCTCATTGAGTGAATTCTCTCTTACATTTGATACATATAAAGCTGTAAACTCTGCATGAAATGCATTTGCAAGATTTGCCGCTTCATCAATAATCCTTTTGTTAGAAGGCGACGATGACAGACATACCAGGATATGTTGCTGTTTCTCTCTTACTACACTATCATTTTGACTCATTCGATTTATGCTCCATTTTTTTCTTACATCATACCACTTTTATCTATTAAGACAATCTCAAAATTTATATGATCCTTTCTAAACTTGTCAATTTCCTTATCAATCTCTTCAAGTGACATGTTTCCAGATAATCGAACGGCCAATGGTTTCTTTTTTTCCATTTCTTTTGTCATTCTTCTCTCATTTTCTAATAGAAAACGATCTACAGCCCTCATCACATAGTATCCAAAAACAAAGACTGCCGTAATTACCAATACTATTATGATATTTCCCAATCAAATCGCCTCATTTCATATATGAAAACATTTTTGAATTGCTTTATGTTCGCCAACCACAAGAAGTGTTTGTCCTTCGTTCAAAATATCATCTGGAGATATGGCCAATTTCATACTCCCCTTCTCCTTAATTGCCATAATATTAATCCCATATCTCTGTCTGATATCGACATCACGTATATTCTTTCCAATCCAGGCATCTGGCAGTTTTACTTCGAAAATCGCATAATTATCATCTAGCTTAACATAGTCCAGAATGTAATTTGATGTATACCTTATTGCTGTCCACTTTGCAATTTGTTTCTCCGGATTCACTACTTCATCCGCGCCATTTCGTAGGAGAAATTTTTCCTGAACTTCACGATTTGCCCTTGAAACAACCATCTTTCCACCAAGTTCTTTTAAAAGCGATGTTGTTTCAAGAGAACTTTGAAAATCATTTCCAATAGTTTCAATACATACATCGTAGTTATTAATTCCTAAAGATGCCAAAAAGTTAGCATTCGTACTATCTCCTATCAACGCATTTGTTACATATGGCAATGCCTCGTTTACTCTGCTCTCGTTCTTATCTATAGCCATGACTTGATGTCCCAATTCATGAATTTGTTTCACAATCAACATTCCAAAATTACCAAGCCCTATTACCAATACTGATTTCATTTTTTCTCTCCTTATCCTACTGTAATGTTTTCTATTGGATACTTTAATGTACTTGTATCCTTATGCGAAAAAGCTGCATATATAATTGTCAAACCTCCCACACGTCCAAAAAACATAAGCAAAATCAATATGATATGTGAGGTTTGTGAAAGGCTTGTCGTGATTCCAAGAGTAAGCCCTACTGTACCAATAGCTGAAAAGCTTTCAAACATACAATCCAATATCGGCAAGCTTTCAACCATACTGATGATAACAGCAGCTGACACTGCAAAAAACTGATACATAAACATAATGGTTGTTGCACTTTTTACAATGGCATCATCTATTCTTCTTCCACAAAAATTTGCATTCTGCCTTCTTCGAAAGACTGCAATGGTATTTGCAAGTAAAACAGCAACCGTTGTTGTTTTCATTCCTCCTGCTGTAGAACCCGGAGAACCACCTATTAACATTAGAATCATTGTAATCGTTTTCCCTGCATCAGACATTTTTGATAAATCTGCTGTATTAAATCCCGCCGTTCTTGGCGTTACAGCCTGAAAGATAGACATGCAAATACGTTTTTCCAAAGGATTGTCATAAAATTCTACAAAATAGAATAAAACCGCGGGTACCAAAATCAATATTATTGTCGTTACCAGAATTACTTTCGTCTGCATTGCATATTCCTTAAGGCATGTTTTCTTCGTTACAATATCTCGCCATGTAAGAAATCCCATTCCTCCCAGAATAATCAAAATACATATCACCATATTTAGATATGCATTTCCTGAAAATGTGGTTAAAGAACTAAACTTTCCTGTCTTATCTCCCATAAGATCAAATCCTGCATTGCAAAACGCAGATATAGAATGAAAGACGGATAGCCATATTCCTTTTCCCCCATATCGCGGTACAAATACTGGAAGTAACAATAATGCGCCTATCCCCTCAATTGCAAATGAAGTCAAAAAAAGAAATCGTGTCAGCTTGACAACACCACCAACCTGTGGTGCTGAGAGTGCATTTTGCATGGTCTGACGTTGCATTAAACTGATTTTTCTTCCTGCAATCATAGAAAGAAATGAAGCTACAGAGATAACTCCTAATCCACCAACTTGTATCAGTATTAAAATCACTGTTTGTCCAAAATATGACCAATATGTAGCCGTATCATATACCACTAGTCCTGTAACACACACCGCAGATGTGGCTGTAAATAAAGCGCTTCCAAAGGAAGTAACCTCACCTGTTTGCGACGAAATAGGCAACATCAATAACATTGCTCCTAATAAAATTACCCCTACAAATCCTAATGTTATAATTTGAAAAGATGTTAACTTTTCTTTTATTCTTACAAGGTATGACACCTATGCTTCCTCCGTTCTTTCTTTTTCTATAAATATTTTACGTCATAAAAAATAAGGTGCTATAAATTGTTTTTTTCTGATATAAAGATTGTATAAAGATGAAAAAAGCCATCTGGTTTAACCCAGATGACTCTTTTTACATCTTAATATATCCACTGTGTGCGCCCCGGCGCCAAGCAGTTCCGGACGTTCACATGTCGACAAATGATACTCGATAAATTTCGCAAACATCTCTTCCGACATAGCATTTAATTCCCTGCGCATATAGTCTGCAGGTCCATCCGCAGAGATTGTCTGCACATGTTCCAGTCCTGCTGCATCACGCAGTTCTTTCATATCTTCCAACCGTACATAGTCGTACAGGTCTTTTTCCGTGGAATGACAATGGAAGTTATCGTCCAATCGTCCGTCTTCGATACACGCAATTGCATTCCCTTCTTTAAAACCATAGGTGAGCACACCATATTCGTTCATCAGATATGCCACCAAAATATAACCATCTGGCTTTGTCACACGTTTTGCCTCTGTCAGCGCCTGCAACTTATCCTCGAAGGAATACAAATGGTACATGGGTCCAAACAAAAGCGTCAGATCAAAGGTATCCTCGGCAAAGCGTTTTAGCTTTCTTGCATCGCCCTGATAAGCCTGCAGCAAAAATTCCTTGCCAGCCTCCTGACATTCTTTTTTCGCCACGTTCGCATTCTGCTTTAAACGTCCCAGATTATATTTCACATACTCCACAGCCGTCACATCATAGCCCTCTTTTGCCAGTTCCACCGCATAGCGTCCGGTTCCGGCACCGATATCCAGAATCTGTAATGTTGTATCCTTTGCATTTTCCCCTTGCAGAATCTCCAGATACTTATGGATATATTTCATGGAAGTAATATACTCCACCTGCCCGTGCCTGCGCATCAGGCGCTTATCCTCATTAAATTTATTATAGTGAGCCGTCAACTCATCCATACTCAGTTCATCTCCAATAGTTTATCTGTCAGTTTGCGCAGTGGCACAAGAGGATCCCATTTCTTCTTAAAGAGCAGGATCCATAGGAAGATCGTTGCAAAAATGCCAATAAGTGTGACGATCATGCCCTCTTTAAAATATGCGTAAACGTAATGGATCCGTGTTGTTCCAGCCTTAACCGTGATCAGTTCATTCTTTACACCGAATTTCCGGTCAGACACAAAATTGTCCTGGTATGCTACATTGGTGCATACATCCTGGTCCGTCTTGATCGTCATGCCATTTGCATCATAAGTGATCGTCAGCGGAACGATCTCATAAGAAACATTGGTATCTGCCTCTTTCATGGCAAACATCTTTTCCACCAGGGTCCGCAGGTCTGCCTGTGGGTCCTCTGCCAGCATATAAGGCAGGCTCATGCCCACGACATGAATATTCTTGTCGTAGGTCGCAAAATATCCCAGTTCCAAGCCATCTGTCACAAAATTTTCCATCGTCACGTCATCATTGCTGCTCGTCAGATATTGGGAAACCCACTTATATGGCAGATCAAATGTATAAGTATCATCCCCATACCGCCACTCGGAAACCTTTGTCAAAGTGATATCCTGAACCTCAATACCAAAGAGATTTCCTATACCATAACGATTCTTCGGAATACTTCTGGCATCGATATACACCTCTGTCCCGGCATCTGCCAAAGATGTCAACAATTCCTCGAACTTTTGTTGATCACTATAGGTAAATCCGGACAGATAGATCTTTTTGTACTGTTTGAGATCATCCAGAGAATAGTCATCCAGATCCTCACTTGCACCAGCCACAAAGGACGGATACATGTAGGAAACATACAAGGCAGACGATCCGATCGCCAGATTGTCAGCCGATATATTCACACCGAACTGTCCGTCTACCCCCTCCAGATCAAAGAGGATCACATCTGCATTTTCGTCCACAAAGGTATAGCCATATCTCTTTGCCGCCGCTACAATGTCCTCTGTCGAAAATCCCTTTGGCAGGATAGATTTTTTCAAAAGCGCACTGTCACAGCCCAATTCCAGCAATTCCTGGAAAGTATAATCATAATATCCATAGCGCGCTGCCTCCGTCATATGCACGATCCGCACATTGGTCGTCGCGCCCTGAATATCCCAGCCCTGCACATAATCCACATTCTTTTCCAGTACAAAATAGGAAACATAGGATTTCAGCGTACTTTCATCCACAAGGCCCATACGGTTTGAAGTCAGGTCTGCTGCCTCGTCCAAGAGGTTTTCCCCGGATACCGGCTCCTCGATCTGGGTAAAATAGAAATAGGACGGCGCCGTATCTAAAAGCACCGCAACCAGTGTCAGCCAGATCAGCCCCTTCTTCTTAAATTCCAGAAAGCCCCACTCATAGCAGATCAAAACATAGCACATCTGCACATAACGTAGCATCCACCATGCCTGCGGCAAAGGCATATGACTCACCAATGGCAAAAATGCATCTGCCGATAAGACAAAGAAGATCAGACCGATGATCGCGCCCGCCTTTTGCTTACCAAAGATGATAATGACAATGGCGATCGCAAACATCGCCAGCCCAAAGGTACAGGATGTCTCGCCCTGCTGTCTGGTTGTCACACTTAAAGACAAGAGCAGGTTCTGGCTCCAATCCGACATACGGTTTGCCGTCGAAGAAGAGGATCCCGTCACAACGTCACCCAAAAGCGCTGGCAGGAGAACGATCCCGGAAGTCAGGATTCCCAGTACAAAAGCTAAAGGTCCTAAATACCATGTTCCTTTTTTTGCTCCGACAAAAATACTATACAGTGAAAAAATAATGGCACACATAGCAGTCAACATGATATGAGTCGCAACAAACAAAAATACCATGATCACTGTCGGAATCAAAGATTTTTTCTTTTCGATCAGATTCGTATAAAAATAAAAGAAAAGCGGCAGCATACCCGACATAAAGGCACGGGCAAGATTTCCCTCACCAAACATCAGACGCACGTTATCCGGCAAAAAGAAATAACAAATGCCGATCACGATAAAGAAAAACCGTTGCTCACGATTGGCGATCAGACAAAATCCGATATAACCAACCGCAAAAATGGTCACAAAGAGCAGATAGTAAGATAAGAGCAGACTACCTGTCAGCAGATAGCCGATCGCCATCACATAATAAGCAAAGATCGGCCAATAGCGGAACATCTGAAATCCATTGTACCAGTCCTCTGTATAGAGGGGAAAAAGCACACCTTTTTTGATGTTTTCTCCTAAGAATTCCACCTTATACAAGTGTCCATAGACATCTTCTCCTGCCGGCTGATAACCTCTCAGATACAAGAACAAAAAGATCCCGAGAGAAACCAGTATGCCGACCAAAATTTCAATGGCAATATATTTTTTATTGTGGTTCTGTTCTTTGTTTTTTTGTTTCATAAGCCTCTAAACTCGTTCTAATTGCTTTTTTCCGTGCTTTCTTACACCGATCAATAACAGTATCGCTGCCACAAGTGCTCCCGCAGACAAGAGCATACCCTGCGTAAAATATGGATAATACAGGATGATCGTCGTCGTACCTTTGTTGACATAAACCTGATGCCCATTGATGTCATAATCATCAGATGCAAGCATATTATCCGTGTCGGCAAGTGTCGTGTTGACATTGTCATATTGGGATGTGATCGTCACTTCCTTATTCTGCACATCTACGGTCAGCGGCACGATCTTATGATCCGGCTCCTTGGTCACATAAGAACCGATCAGATCGTCTATGATCTTTTTGCTGCCATCCTCATCCAGTGTCCGGTAATAATGATATGCCAGACTGATACCGATAAAAGTAATATTTTCATTCTTGGCTGTTCCGGCAAACGCCATCTGTACGCCGTTTTCATACAAATAACCCTTGACGTTGGTCAGACCGTTCATACAGACGGTCTTCCACTCTGTCTCGTCTTTCGGGAAGAGTTCGCACAGAACTTCCTGATCGTTGTAATAAAGGATAGGATAACCATTTTCAAACTTGACACTCTGACAATCCACACCTAAAAATTCCTGGATACCCGTGTAGGTATCGGTTGGAATACTGTTGGCATCGACCACGACTTTAACCCCTGCCTTTGCCAGTTTCATGACCAGATTTTCCGCGCTGGTCTGATCGTCATAGGTAAAACCGGACAGATAGACCAGTTTATAGTCCTTTAAATCAGCAAAAGAATAATCGTTTAAATTATTTGATTTCCCTTGGATCATATCCGCATAGGAATAGGTCAAAAGTTTCCCCGACGTGCCGATACTGATAGCATCATACCGGCTGACAACACCAAAGGTTTCCGGTGTGTCCTGATGGAAAAGATAATATTTGCCCTTGCTGGCAACCAGATCATAGCCACAACTTTTCGCCGCCGCGATCACATCCTCCATATCTTTTGCGAGATACTTGGTCGCATCCGTATAGATCAACACCGTATCATTTCCAAGTAAAAGGAGCCGGTCAAATAAATAGGTGTAGTGTCTGGCTCCAACCGCTTCGTTCACATCCATGATATTCTCGGATGTTGCCGCATACTGCCAGCCATTGCCTCCGCTCTGTGCCACTATGCCCTGTCCGTCATCCGCTACCGTTGCCACATAGGCTGCACTTGCGCCATAAATATCACCATCCAGGAAATACATGCGCTGCTTTGTGATCTGTCGTGCCTGATCCAGCAAAGTCGTCTTTTCAAAAACATCCAACTGGTCTGTCGCATCATAGTATGCCTGCCCCTGATTTACCTTGATCGATGGATAGGCATCTATGACAAGCACCGCCACACAGGCAAGATAAAAGATCTTTTTCAAAGATTTCCAATAAACAAAACTAAGCAGGATCATACACAGGGCTATGGAGATATACTCTGTCATCCAGAAATATCGTTTGCCCGGCATATTGGATAAAACAATATAGGCACTGCTGGTCGTTCCCAGAAAGAGGATAATGCCTGCCACATAGCCAACACGTGACTTTTTGGAACCTGCAAGCACGCCAAAGACTGTCAGTAAAAAGGCAGCCAGCCCAAAATAATAATGCTGGTCATTTCCCTGCAAACGATAGACCGGATTTAAAGACTGCAAGGCGCTCTGGAAGTAATTTTTCATGACTGTGACATTGTAGGTATCCGATCCGTCCCCCTGCAAGGATGGATAAAGCCATACGCCCAGAAGCAGGATGCCAAGCACCATGGCTGCAACTGCAGGTAGGATACCCGGCTTCTTTTTATACATAAAATGTACCAAAATGCCAAACAGCAGGACCGTGATCGCCACAAAAATACTGTAGCGCACACTGCATGCCACGATCAAAAACTGGCTGACGATCATACCAGCTAAAGTTCTGCTCTTTTTGACCTCCGTAAAAAACCACTCATAGGTAAAGCCGATCAATACCGGCAAAAAGATCATGGCACATGCTTCTGCCAAATTTCCCAATAAAAAGAGGGTATGCATATTATTGGGCATAAAGAACCAAAGCGTGCCGACCAGAAATCCGGTCTTCAGGCGTCCGATCTTCTTTCCGATAAAGATCCAGCCGACCGCGCCTGCAAAATAGAGCAATCCCACAAAAAAGAGATAGCCTGTATTGGCATCGCCGCCCACAAGAGCCTGACACGCTGCTATAAGATAGATCGGCAGAGGCTCCACATAACGGAGTAACTGCTCC
>OLFU01003395.1_pt1 | contig 10609 bp, 8 predicted proteins | sample 1605161 | NCBI WGS metagenome assembly OLFU01 (sample SAMEA3888914, study PRJEB22519) | human gut metagenome | biome: human gut; feature: human-associated habitat; material: faeces | place: Denmark | collected 2011
AGATCTCAGAAAATGGGGAGAGAGACCTTGCGTTACAGTGGGACGCCGCTTAAGTATTCTTTTTCGGAAGCAGATCATAAAAAGTCGGTAACGATTGTGGAGCTTCTGGAGAAGGGAAATGTGAGGGTCAGTACAGTACCTTTGATTCCCAGACGGGATATGCGTAAGCTGAGGGGAACCTATATGGATGTGACAGCGAAGGATCATTATACTGCTGAAAATAAGATGGATTATCTTCAGATTACCCTGACAGATGAGGAAGATGTGCCGGGGGCACTCCAGAAGTTGCGTACTGTTTATCCCAACCTGATGCGTCTGGAATATGATAATAAACGAACACGTGAGAACCGGGAAGTTCAGGCAGTGGAGGCTCAGGAACAGAAGTCAGAGCTGGAACTGTTTGAGGAGTTTTATGAACTGTTAAATAATGAACCTATGAAAGAAGAACAGACAGAGTTTGTGGAGAAACTGATCCAGAATCTGAAGGAGGTGCGCGTATGAAACCATTGAAGTTGACATTATCTGCATTTGGTCCATATGCGGATGAGACTGTGATCGATTTTACACAGCTTGGAGGACAGGGACTTTTTCTGGTGACCGGAGATACGGGAGCAGGAAAAACGACGATCTTTGATGGGATTACATTTGCGTTGTACGGGGAGACAAGCGGAGGAGTCCGGGAGGCATCCATGCTCAGAAGCAAGTATGCAAAACCGGAAACACCTACCTATGCGGAATATATTTTTGAATATAAAGATGCAGTGTATACAGTGAAGCGAAGCCCGGATTATGAGCGCCCAAAGACCAGAGGTACCGGAATGACCACCCAGAAAGGGGAAGCATTGCTTACTTTTTCTGATGGAAGAGCTCCTGTGACAAAGCTGAAGGAAGTGAATCAGACAGTTACTGATCTGATCGGGTTAGATATGAAGCAGTTTACGCAGATTGCTATGATCGCACAGGGAGATTTCAGGAAATTGCTGCTGGCTGACACAGAGGAACGCAGCAACATTTTCAGAAAGCTTTTCCATACGGATATTTATAAGGTGATTCAGGAAAAATTAAAATTCGAGGCCGGTGGTCTGGACAAGGCGTATAAAGAGCTGTTGAGAAGTATCCGCCAGTATACGGAACAGGTCAGATATTCTACAGAAGACCAGTTGGGACAACAGTGGATATTGATGGAGAAGAATGGCTTTGAGGGAAATCTGGAAGAAGGTCTGGAAATCCTGGAGCAGTTTCTGAAGGTAGATAAAGAGACGCTGAAAAATTTGAATAAGCAGATCAAAGAGAACGATAAAGAACTGGAAAAAGTAAATCAGTTTTTGGGAAAGGCTCATAAAGAAGCAGATGCAAAGGCAAGGAAGGAACAGCTTCTGCAAGAGAAAGAGGTATTGCTTCCGCAGTTGGAACAGGCACAAAAAGATGCGGAAAATGGGGCAAAGGAACCGGAGGAGATCCAACGCCTGATGCTTTCCATACAGAAAGAAAAAGAGAATCTGGAGCGTTATACAAATCTGGAAAATCTGCTCAGAGAAACAAAGAAGGCTTCCCTGCAGATAGAGAAACTGGGAATGGACGGTACAGAGCTGCAGAATCGTCAGAAAGAAATGAAAGCTGTTCTTGAAGAAAAACAAAAAGAATATCAGACAACAGACGGTGCAGAAAAAGAAAAAGCAGAAACAGATTTCCGGAAAGAGAAGATAGATACTCTTTATGCAGGAATTTATAAGAACTGCGGAAATCTGGAGTTTCTTCAGACAAAAATCAGTGAACTGAAAATACAGTCCGGGCAGGAAGAACAATTTGTGAAACAGATAAAAAAGGATCTGACTGATCTGGAAGAGAAAATTGTTTCCTGTGGGAATCTGGAAATCAAAGAAAACAGTCTGGTCATACGTTTGCAGCAGATAGAGAAAATAGAAGATCAGCAGAAACGGTATCAGGATCTGGAAAAGGAAGCAGAGAGAAAAAAGAAGGGTTATCTGACCGCTTCTCAGAAACGGACAGAAATAAAAGAAATTTTAAACAAAATGGAGCAGGCCTATCTGGATGCGCAGGCGGGTGTTCTGGCAGCAGATCTTCAGGATGGGATGCCATGTCCGGTATGTGGTTCTGTTCATCATCCAAAGCTTACGCAGATTCCGAAGGAAGTTCCCACAGAAGAACAGCTGAAAAAACAGAAAAAGTTAACAGAAGCTGCGGAAAAAGCGGCATCTGACGCAAGTGTGCAGGCAGGAGAGGCAGCAGGACTGATGCAGCGCTGCAGGGAAGAACTGACAGAAGGGGTTAAAGGTTATATAGCGCAGTTTCTGCCAGAAGAGGAGACACAAGAGATACTTCGAAAGGAATTTCCTGATCATGAATTATGTTTATTTGTAAAAAATCAGGAAAGCAGTGTACAGACAGGATTAGAAGAAATTCAAAAACAGAAAAAAGCTTATCAGGATCTGTTGAAGAAAAAGGAAGAGTTCATCACACAGTCAGAACAGCATGCAAAAGAATTTCAGAAATTACAGATCAGTCTTGAAAAGAGGAAGAGCCAGCTGGAAAGTATTCAGGAACAGCTGCAGAATCAATTGGACGAACCTGTACTGACATGGATCCATGAAGAAGATATAAGACAGAGAATGAAAACTGATCCGGAACTGTCACAGGATCACAGCAGTGAAACAGTGTATCAAAAGGAAACCTGTAATGTATCACAGGCTTTGCTGCAGGGAAAGAAAGCAGCAGAATGGCTGAATCAGCAGCAGAATATTCTGGAACAGAAACAAAAGGATCTGACAACACTTCTGGAACAGAGAAAACTTCTGGAAATGCAGATTGGTAAGACTCAGACAGAACTCACAACGATTACAGACCAGATCAATCAGAATCAGCAGCAGACAGCAGCAGAGAAATCCAGATATGAGCAGATGCAGAAGCAGAGAGAGAACATGGAAAAAGAGCTGGGTGAAAGGACAAAGGAAGAAATCCTGTCTCAGATCCAGCTTAAGACTGAGGAACAAAAGAAGCTTGAAATACATTACAAAACAGTAACAGAAGCGAGAGAGGTATTAGAAAAGAGAATGACAGAGCTGGATTCTGTAATTGCATCTCTGACAGAACAGCTAAAAGAATCCATAAGTATTTCAGCTGAGGAACTGAATGCTCAGAAAAAAAATTTTGCACAGCAAAAGAAAGCACTTTCAGCAAACCGTGATGAAATCCATGCCCGTCTGGAAATCAACAGTGACATGTATGAAAAAATCCGCAGACAGCAGACAGAACTTCTGAAAACGGAAACCCGCTGGAAGTGGATGAAATCTCTCTCAGATACTGCCAATGGTACGATTACAGGTAAAGCAAGGATCATGTTGGAAACTTATATCCAGATGCAGTACTTCGACCGCATTCTTGGGCGTGCCAATATCCGTCTGATGACCATGAGCAGCGGTCAGTACGAGTTAGTTCGCAGAAAAGAAAACAAGAGCAGGGTAGGGAAAACCGGTCTGGAACTGGATGTAGTAGACCATTACAATGGAACTGTCCGAAGTGTCAAGACCTTATCAGGTGGAGAAACATTTCAGGCATCCCTGTCTCTGGCACTGGGACTTTCTGATGAAATTCAGTCAAGCTCCGGTGGAATCCAGCTTGATACCATGTTTGTGGATGAAGGTTTCGGATCTTTGGATGAAGATGCCCTTGATCAGGCAATCCGCGCATTGAAGGATCTCAGTCAGGGAAGCAGACTGGTGGGGATTGTTTCCCATGTAGCAGAGCTGAAAGAACGTATTGATAAGAAGATCATAGTAACAAAGAAACGGACAGAAGATGGAGTTGGAAGTACGATCTGTATAGAAGGATGAGATTTTATGGTCAAGCGGATAAAATCATCCGCTTTGCTATGCGGCGCTACATCGAATAACTGTTTCACAGTGTATCAGAAGGAGTTGTCACTCCTCCTGATACAAGCAAGTCCCTACCCATTGCTTATTGTTTTTTGCAACCGACCTCGGGGACTTACTTGATTTCGGTTAAAAAAGGCAGTTACTAAAAAAGTTATACAAAATTAACTTGACAGAATACCAGAGATAGTATATATTAAGTTATGAAGTTAGACATAAATAACTCAAACTGCTGAACGATCTGTTGAAGGTCTTTTTATAGCAGTAATTCAAGCTTTGCAGCAAACAAAAGCAATAAAATGTTTCGTAAAGCTTTATTTTTTGATAGATAGTTAGCGTTGTCTAACTAATATTCTGCCATTGAGAAAGGAATCATAACATGCTGGAGAAATCTGTGATCGAACATTGTTCACCTACATTAGCATCTATTAAAACCGGAAATCTTTTTACATATAAATATGAATCTGAGGAAGAATTATGGAAAAGCGTAGAAGGCTTTAATGAATGTGTAAGAGAAAAAGGCGTTTCCCTCACAGTACTTCGCAGGAGTGAGAAAAAGGCGCTGATTTATGTCTGCCGGTTCTCAAGCCTTGAAAGAGATCTGAAGAAACCTGGTGTTGCGAATTTCATAAAGAAGTATGGGTATGAGAGTACAGATCCTGCATATGCACTTGAGAGACTGAGAAGCCGCCTGGCCCAGAGAGAAGATTTTCCTCATGAAATCGGATTATTTCTGGGATATCCGCTGGGAGATGTGATCGGATTTATCAAGAATGCAGGGCAGAACTGCAAATGTGTAGGTTGTTGGAAGGTTTACTGCAATGAATGTGAGGCAATAAAGGCTTTTGCCAGATTTAAGAAATGTACCAGCGTGTATGTACGTCTCTGGAATCAGGGAAGAAGTGTACGTCAGCTGACGGTGGCAGCGTAAGGAAGAAGCTATATACAGTAATATAGCAGGGATGGAGAGTTCGTTTAAGAATCAGTATAATAGAAAAGCCGTATGACTTTTTATTATAATATAAATCATGGCTTTGCGGCAAAGAAAAAGGCAGAGCAAATTTAAGGAGGATTTTAATCATGAGTAAAGTAGCAGTTGTATATTGGAGCAGCACAGGAAACACAGAAGCAATGGCAAACGCAGTTGCAGACGGAATCAGGGAAAAAGGCGGCGAAGCTGTTCTTCATACCTGTGAGGATTTTGACGGTTCTAAAGTTGCTGAATATGATGCAATCGCCTTCGGATGCCCTGCAATGGGAGATGAAGTTCTCGAAGATACAGAATTCGAGCCAATGTTTGACGGATGCAAAGGTGCCCTGAAAGGCAAGAATATCGCTCTGTTTGGTTCTTATGGATGGGGAGACGGCGAATGGATGCGTAACTGGGAAGAGTCCTGTAAAGAAGCAGGTGCAAATCTTGTATGCGACAGCGTGATCTGCCAGGAAGAGCCAGATGATGAAGCTACAGATGCTTGCAAAGCTTTAGGTGCTGCATTAGTATAATAGAATAAGTAAGAATTGTTTTAGGGACTGCCAGTGTACAAATGGGCAGTCCTTTTTATTTGGAAATATTTTAGGAAAATAAGCGGGAATCCTCGGTAATTCAGTTACCGAGATGAAAGCGTAGAATTGTGCATATCTGCACAGTAACGTAAAAAATACAGATAAATAATAGACAGGAGATGATGCATTCATCTCCTGTTTATGTTACAATGAATATGATAAATATGGGAGTTGTTCAGTAATGGAGCAATTTGCAGATATCAGGGTGGATAGAGTGAATATACAGATGGAGGCAGAAGATGCTGACAGAACAGAAATTTGACATTATCTGAAAAAGGAGAGAGAAAATGAGTCTGAAAATTGAAAAGAAAAATGAAGGAACAAAAGATACAGTATTTTTGACCGGGAGATTAGATACAGCAACTGCACCTGAATTGGATACTTTTGCCGAGAAAGAGTTGATCAATACTCAGGAACTTGTATTGGATTTTGCAGGGCTTGAATATATTTCATCAGCCGGCCTGCGTGTTATTCTGAAAATGCAGAAATTTATGAATGTAAAAGGAACTATGAAATTGATTCATGTGAGTGATATCATACAGGATGTATTCGATATTACGGGATTTGCAGACATACTGTCAATCGAATGACTGTGGTTGTAAAGATACAGAACTGCACAGCGAAAAGGAGGATTCTATTTATCTGAACTGAATGAAGGAAGGAGAAGTGGATTTGAAAAGTATTACAGAAGAAGCAAAAATAGAGAATATAGCGGTAATTACAGATTTTGTAAATTCCATACTGGAAGCAAATGGATGTTCTGCAAAAGTACAGATGGAGATAGATATTGCGATAGATGAGATATTTGGCAATATTGCCTATTATGCTTATACGCCAAAAACTGGAGAGGCAACTGTACAGGTTGAAATAAAGAATTTTCCTGAAAGACTGGAACTGACGTTTATAGACAAAGGCATTCCTTATAATCCATTAGAAAATAAAGATCCGGATGTTACCCTGGATATAGAAAAAAGAAAAATCGGGGGGCTTGGAATTTTTCTGGTTAAGGAAATGATGGATGAAGTTTCATATGAATATGCAGACGGACAAAATATATTGAAATTAAAAAAGAATTTATAGATTTCATACATTGTAAGTGTATATTGCTATTCATGAACTTTTGAATAACTGCGCGTCGCATTATAGTTACTGTGGAGTGGACTGCAGCGATTTATGTGCTCATATGTTGCAAAATGACAGAAAAGAGGAGTTTTTGCGCATGACAATTCGGAAAATGTATGATATGATGAACTTATAAATATCAATTTGTAACTGTAAAAATATTATATTGTAAAAAAACACACACAATTACCCGCAAAATAAGAAATTTAGACGCAAGATTGTTCGAGAAATCAACTTGTCGGCACACTAACAGGAAATATGGGTAGAAAATATCTGTAAGAAATATGTATAAAATAATATGTAATCAGGAAGGAGATATAAATTATGGGATTGATCAAAGCAGCAGCCGGTGCATTTGGCGGAACAATGGCAGATCAGTGGAAGGAGTTTTTTTACTGCGATGCAATAGATAAAGATGTTCTGGTTGTAAAGGGTGAGAAGAGAGTAGGCGGACGTTCTTCCAACAAAAAAGGCAGTGATAATATTATTTCAAGCGGTTCCGGAATTGCTGTTGCAGATGGTCAGTGTATGATCATCGTAGAACAGGGAAAGGTTGTGGAGGTTTGTGCAGAACCCGGACAGTTTACCTATGATGCATCCACAGAACCAAGTATTTTTGCCGGAAGTCTGGGAGAGGGGATTCACAGGACTTTTGATACAGTAAAGAAGCGTTTTACATTTGGCGGCGATACAGGCAAAGACCAGAGGGTTTATTATTTTAATACAAAAGAACTGGTAGATAATAAATTCGGAACAGCAAATCCAATCCCATTCCGGGTAGTTGACAGAAATATCGGTCTTGACATAGATGTATCTGTGCGCTGTAATGGAGTATATTCTTATAAGATTGTCGATCCGCTCCTGTTTTATACAAATGTGTGCGGAAATGTTGAACAGCAGTATGACAGAGAAGAAATTGAAGTTCAGTTAAAGACAGAATTTGTAAGTGCTCTTCAGCCTGCATTTGCAAAAATCTCAGAACTTCAGATCCGTCCAAGTGCCATTCCGGGACATGTTCTGGAATTATGCGATGCCATGAATGAAGCCCTTACGAAAAAATGGCAGCAGACCAGAGGTCTTGCGGTTGTTTCCATTGCCATGAATCCTGTGACTCTTCCGGAAGAGGATGCACAGCTTATCAAAGATGCACAGAAGAATGCCATTCTCAGAGATCCGACTATGGCAGCAGCGACACTTGCCGGTGCTCAGGCAGATGCAATGAAATCAGCAGCCTCCAACACTGCAGGTGCTATGACCGGATTTATGGGAATGGGCATGGCAGGCCAGGCAGGTGGAGCGAATATGCAGAATCTCTATCAGATGGGAGCACAGCAACAGGCAGCACAGAATATGCAGCCTGCATCCGGGGCAGGAACATGGAAATGTGAATGTGGTGCAGAGAATACAGGAAAATTCTGCTCTGAATGTGGTAAACCGAAACCGCAGCGGGAAGAGTGGATATGCAGCTGCGGCGCAGTAAATACCGGTAAATTCTGTTCTGAATGCGGAAGCCCAAGACCGGCCGGAAAGTGGACATGCAGCTGTGGTGCGGTAAATACAGGAAAGTTCTGTGCAGAATGTGGAAAGCCAAGACAGTAAAATACAGCAGGGGGAGAAATGTCTATGTCTGATCTGAGAGAATATAAATGCCCTGCCTGTGGCGGTGCAATAGAATTTGACAGTAAGTCCCAGAAAATGAAGTGTCCATACTGTGATACAGAATTTGAACTGGAAACATTAAAAGAACTGGATGCGCAGATGGAGCGTGAAGCCGGACAGCAGGATGATCTGTCAGGATGGCAGACAGATGCCGGTGGAGAATGGCAGGAAGGTGAGACAGATGGAATGAATGTCTATACCTGTCAGTCCTGTGGTGGTGAGATTATCGCAGATGAGAATACAGGAGCATCAAATTGTCCGTATTGTGGAAATCCCGTAATTATGACAGAGAAGTTTAAAGGTGCATTAAGGCCGGATCTGGTGATTCCGTTCAAATTGGATAAGAAAGCGGCAAAAGAAGCATATTACAGGCATATTAAGGGAAGAACATTTTTGCCAAAAGCATTTCGCAGGGAAAATCATATTGATGAGATTAAGGGGCTATATGTTCCGTTCTGGCTTTTTGACGGGGATGTTGATGCTGATGTGCGTTATAAGGCGACAAAGGTAAGAATGTGGAGTGACCATGATTATGATTATACGGAGACCAGCTATTATGCAGTACATAGAAGTGGTTCTCTTGGTTTTGATCATGTACCGGTGGATGGCTCTGCCAGCATGGAAAATGATCTGATGGAGTCTATAGAGCCTTTTGATTTCAAAGAAGCGGTGGATTTTCAGACTGCGTATCTGGCTTTCAATAGATGAGCCTCCGTATACGGGAAGAATCTTTAAATCGGTAATGTATTTAGAGTAATCGGTCAAATCGCCTGCTATCTGTAAGCAGAGCTCTCGTGTAGGACAAAGTACCAGTGCTTGTGGTATACGATGCTTTACATCAATTTTTTGTATCAGCGGCAGACCAAATGCGGCTGTTTTTCCGGTTCCGGTTTGTGCCAGAGCCACTACGTCGTTGCGGTTTCCTAACAGATACGGTATAACTTCTTCTTGTACAGGCATGGGATTTTCGTAACCCATTTCCTCGATTGCCTGGCGTATTTCTGCGGAAACGCCGAGTTCTTCAAATGTCTTCATTTATTTCAAATATCTAATTCGGCTGCAAAGATACGGACAATTAATGGATTATCGGCTATAAGAGTTGTTTATTCTTTGCTATTTGACAGCCTTTTACCGGAAGAGCTTTACTCTTCCGGCCTGTATTCCAATATATCTCCCGGCTGGCAATCGAGTGCTTTACAGATTGCCTCCAGGGTAGAAAATCGGACTGCTTTGGCTTTTCCTGTTTTCAGGATGGAAAGATTGGCGGGGGTAAGGTCGATTCTTTCGGCAAGCTCTCCCAGCGAAATCTTCCGTTTTGCCATCATCACATCAAGGTTTACTATAATCGGCATACGTTTTATTTGTTGTTTAGTCTCTTCCACCATTTGGTATAACGGTGGGTTATTTTATAATAAGCAAAAGCTCCGGCATAAAGCCATATTAGGCTTGCAAATATACGCAGAAACCTGTTCTCCAAAAGTGGATAAAAGGTGAGGAAGCAAATCAATTCTAATACGATGAGTGTGGCAAGAAAACTTATAATAATGTAAATGGCTGCCATCGGGCGTGAATAGTTGCTTTTCGGTTTCATAGGCGATATGTAGTTAAATGGTTAGGTCGTTCTCTTCCTTAATCTTTACGGCCTTGGCAAAGATTTCCGTAAGTAATACGATCAGGATGACTAAATCCCATTGCAGGGGTATCGGGGTGACACCTATCACCTGATAACCCGGCAGGGATACTTGTGCAAGGACTGCCTGCTCGATGCTCCAGTTTAACAAGTACGAGAGTGAAATGGCTGCTAACTGGCCGTAAGCTATCCAGCGGAGCCACCAGATATTACGTCGGGAGAATACATCTTGTCGGGTGATACGTATAAGTACACGTATCAGGCAGTAGATACCATAAGTCGCTAATACGATGGTTGCCAAAGCTGCGAATATAATGGTGGCTAACATTGTTGGTGTTTCTTCAATCAAACAAGTGATTTCTGAAACCTGATACGGCATTCTTATAGTTTCACCGGGTAATTGCAAATTCAGACTATCGCTTGGACTGGAGATAGGAGTAACTCTTACTTCTGCCCTGAATACGTGTGAATCTGCCTGTGTGCCGTAAGTAGAGCCAGCCTTTTGTCCATCTTCAAAGCCTTGCTTGAAATCTTTGAGATTACTGCCTATGGCAAAAAAGATATTCAGTGCTATGGCAAAAATGGCCAATATACCTAATATGCTGATGTGTTTCATAAATTCGGGGTATTATTCGATTGTACTTGTGGGTTGTTCTTCTCTCCATGTTGCAGGCTGTGGAAGCAGTCTTTGGATGTACTTGATGCATACGAAAGTGAGTATCGCTCCCGCAACCGCCATGAGTGC
>OLFU01003400.1_pt1 | contig 10603 bp, 8 predicted proteins | sample 1605161 | NCBI WGS metagenome assembly OLFU01 (sample SAMEA3888914, study PRJEB22519) | human gut metagenome | biome: human gut; feature: human-associated habitat; material: faeces | place: Denmark | collected 2011
GCTATTTTGGCAGATTTGGTATCATTCCAAGGGGAGGCTGGTAAATTGACAAATATAGATATGCTTATCCGTCCTTGCGTGGAGAAAATGGAGATTTTGGGAGTGGTCCCGACGGTGCTATCCATTGTCCCGGAGGGCAAGACAAAACCGGAGGCAATCAGCTTGCCGGAGAAGGGGTACACGGCGATAGCCTTGATCGAGGCGAATAAGGAACCGACAAATCATTTGTTGCGGGATATGAGCGGGATGAAAGATGATTTCGAGAACTTGGGTGTTCCCTTGTATTTCGTGTTTAAGGATGCGGATCATCAGGCTAAGTTTAATCGTGCGGACTTCCGGGCTTTTCCTTCCGTGATGCGGTGGGGAACGGACTTGGACGGTCGTTTGCTAAAAGGTTTGGCAGAAGGATTACGCTTGACGAACACGGAGAGCCTGCCTTTGATCGTCCTGTTGAATGCGAAGGGAAAGGTCGTTTTTGTGTCCCAAGGGTATCGTGTCGGGCTGGGTACGCAGATCATGAATATAATAAGCAGAAAGTGATAGACATTATAATAAGAGAATTTGATGAACGGGATGCGGAAACCGTGTCACGTTTGATTAGGAATAACTTGACATTCGTGAATAGCCGGGATTATGAACCTGCGGTGATAGACTATATGTGCCGTTTGTTCACACCCGATTATCTGTGTGAAATATCGGTCACCCGGACGATGTTCGTGGCGGAGGAAAACGGGAAGGTGGTCGGGACGGTTGGTCTGGAAGGGGATGAGGTCTGTGCCCTGTACGTGGACCCGGATGTACATGAAAGGCGGGTTGGGGAACGTTTATTACGATGTATCGAGGATTTTGCCTTGAGTCGTCATGTTCATTTGTTACATTCGGCCAGTCTCACGGCAGTCGGTTTTTACGAGAAAATGGGGTATCGCTCTCAAGAGAAAGAGGAATCCGAACTTTTCGGTCCTGCTTATATTATGACTAAATTATTGTAATCTTATAAAATATTCCCACATGAAAAAGGTGTTGGTTTTCTTCGTTTGTTTGTTGCTGATACAGGTGAGAGTTATGGCTCAGGATATTCAAGTGCAACCTTCTCCCCGTCAGGTCAATGTTACAGGAAAGAGTATGGCGATTCCAGTTGCTTTCCGGCTCGTGGGAGAACAGGAGGCAAATCCTCATGCAATAACTTTGTTGAAACAAAGTTTGGGTGATCGTCTCGGGACGGAAGGATTTCCCTTGTACGTGGGTGAGAAAGGTGGCCGTGGTGTGCGGGGGGTGAAACGGTTGATACCCGATCATCCGGAAGGATACTATCTGTCAATTACTGACAAGGCTATCATGTTGGCCGGGAATGACGAGCGGGGAACGTATTATGCCGTGCGTACCTTCATGCAGTTGTTCCACGAGGGGCATTTACCGTTTGTCGAGATTCAGGATTACCCGGACGTACGTTTTCGAGGTGTGGTTGAGGGATTTTATGGTACACCTTGGAGCCACGAGGCCCGTTTGAGACAACTGCGTTTTTACGGGGAGAACAAATTGAACACGTATATTTACGGACCGAAAGACGATCCTTACCACAGTTCCCCAAACTGGCGCAAGCCTTATCCGGAAAAGGAAGCAGCACAGATCAAGGATCTCGTGAAGGAAGCCGCCGCCAACAAGGTAGACTTCGTCTGGGCGATCCATCCGGGCCTGGACATCAAATGGACAGATGAAGACCGGATGAATGTGCTGAACAAGTTCGGTATGATGTATGATTTGGGAGTCCGTTCCTTCGCAGTCTTCTTCGACGATATTTCCGGTGAAGGGGCCAAGGCAGACAAACAAGCCGACCTGCTCAACTTCCTGCAAAAGGAGTTTATCGAGAAGAAAGAAGGCGTCAGCCCGCTGATCATGTGTCCGACCGAATATAACCGGGCCTGGGCGGGAAGCGACTATCTGGATGTGCTGGGCAGAACGCTCGACCCGGCAATCCATGTGATGTGGACCGGCAACAGCGTGATCCATGATATCACACTCGAAGGGCAGGAATGGGTGAACAAACGTATTCAGCGCCCTTCGTATGTCTGGTGGAATTTCCCTGTAAGCGACTACTGCCGCGACCACCTGCTGATGGGACCGTCTTACGGGCTCGATCCGAATGCGGCACATGCCATGTCCGGTTTCGTCGCCAACCCGATGGAACGGGCGGAAGCTTCCAAAGTAGCCCTTTACGGAGTTGCCGATTATGCCTGGAACATGAAAGCCTATAATCCCGAAAGCGATTTCGCAGAAGCCTGCCGTTATGTTTTGCCAGAGGCACCGGAAGCATTCCGGACGTTCTGCGAGAACAACTGTGATCCCGGGCCAAACGGACACCGTTACCGTCGCGACGAATCCATCCGCTATGCCGAATCTGCCGAAGCATTCCTCCATGACTTCCGCCAGCACAACTATAATGCAGATGCCGCTGACCGGATGAACCGACTGTTCGCCGAGATCACAGCCGCCCCTGCCGCCATCGAGACAAGCCGCAACAAGGCGCTGATAGACGAAATCAAACCGTGGCTGATGCAGTTCCACCTGTTAGGGAAAGCCGGACAAAAGGCTATCCGCACTGCCGAAACCGGACAAGGCGAGGATCGGGCCGCCACCTGGCAATCGTATCTGTCGCTCACCTCGTTGCTCGACAGCATGCGCACAATTGACCGGACCTACAATCAGAATCCGTATCAGAAAGGCGTGAAAGTCGGCTCACGAGTCCTGACCCCGTTCGTACAGGAGATACATTCAGGTGTCGGAAGCAACCTGCTGTTTGCAGACCAAACAGATGCTGCCACCCAGATGAGTAAGGCATCTATCCTAACGGATATCGAACAATTGAAATATCAGCCGTTGAAGGAAGGCAAAGACCAGATCGGATACAACCGCCTGAACGAAGTACTGCGTATCGAGCCGGGACAGTCCTTCGGCCTTACCTGGGAATTGCAGAAAGAGGCTACCTCCTTCAACTTCAGCCTGCCGAAAAGCGAAAACAGCGGACGGGTATTCGAATGGTCCGCCGACGGCAGACAATGGACGACTATCGCCGACATCCCCGCCGACCAAGCCCGCTTCAAATTGGAAAAGCTCGCTCCCGGAGCACGCTATATCCGTATGCGTAATGCAACTGACAAGCAGATGCAAATCTACCTGTACGAATTTGCCGTGACAACGAAAGAAGATACCTCCATCGACCCCGTCCGCCTGATGTATGACAAGAACCTGGAATCTGTCAACACATTGACCGCAAGTTCACGCATCACGATTGATAAGGAAAAGGAGGGTTCGCTCGAACTGTACTTGTCCGGCTCCCCTTGCAGCCAAGTTGTGGTAGAAGGCTCACCGTTGAAAGGGAAAGTGAAACAAGTGCTTTACTCCGGCCCGGCAAATTATATCAAGCTGAAAAAAGAAGCCTTGGAGAGTGTAAAGGCATTAGAACTATATAACGCAGGATCATCCCCTGTCAACATCCACGAGATCAATTGACAAAGAACAACGGACAATTGACAATCAAACTGCAAAAACATTTAATTGTCAATTGTCCATTCTCAATTGTCAATCGTTCAATCCATCGGATACCGCACCCCCCATTCGGAGCGAAGATCATCCAGCATCTGCATGATGTGCAAAGTTTCCGCATGCGGCATACAAGGCGTTTCGATCTTTCCCTCACGGATCGCGTCGATGGAAGCCTGCACCTGATACTCGAAACCCGTTATCTGTGGCGGACAGGTATAGCGAGCCACTTCCTCATGATTGACCGAATAGACGACTGCCAACTGCGGGTTGTTGATATTATCGACGATTATATATCCTTTATCCCCCGAAATAACTCCCTGGCGATCGTTCGCACAGAAAGCGGTCATTTGTAAAACAGCCATCCGATGATTCCGATACACAAAAGTAATGCTGCTCTGCAAATCCACTCCCGTCTCCCCTTTCACGCAGGCAGAAGTAATCCCCGTAATTTCCGAGCCGAAAAGCATCCTTGCAAAGTTGATCGGATAAACGCCGATATCCAGCAAAGCACCGCCACAAAGTTCCGGTTTGGCGATGCGCTCCTTCTCGGCAATCGGATATCCGATATTGGCCGTCAGCATCATCACGCGTCCGATCGTCCCGCCGTCAACCAGTTCGCGGAGCGTCTCGGAGAAAGGCATATAACGTGTCCAAATCGCCTCAGTCAGGAAAACCTGTTTTTCTTTCGACAGGCGTATCAACGTCTCCGCCTGCTCTGCATTGGCGGTAAATGCTTTTTCACATAAGACCGGCTTACCCTTTTCGAGGCACATCCGCGCCTGCTCAAAATGATGGGAATGCGGGGTGGCGATATAAATCAACTGTACTTCGGGATCATCTGCCAAATCCTCGTATGATCCGTAAGCCCGCGTAAAGCCCCATTCACAGGCAAACCCTTCGGCATTTTCCTGGTTACGGGAAGCGACTGCATACGGTTCAACCCCTTCCATATCGCGCAACGTATGCGCCATTTTGCGGGCGATATGCCCGGCTCCTATAATTCCGACTTTAAAACGTTCCATTAGCTGTCATTTTTTATCGGGTAAATATACAATAAAAATTCCATGCCCATGAAACTTTTACTTCACAAGCATGGAATTCAAAAGTGATCCGCAATACTATATCCTACTCCATAATCACCACCACCGGATTATCCTCCTCACCCACCTTTTTCAAGGCGGCCACTTCGGCAGGGATATCCGTTTCACCGGCGTTATCCTCGAACCAGGAGACGACTTCTTCCGAAGGGAGAATGGCAGCAAATTCGCCCGAAGCGGAGACAGATACAGGCTGTAAGGGAAGGAAGCCATTCGTATCGTCGGTTATCTTGTCATCGAGAGGAGAAACCTTGACGGCTCCGTCCGCCTTCCGGTAAAGGGCATTATAAGTCTTCTGCTTGTCGTTATAGACATTCGTCATAAAACGGAAAAGGATCACATCTTCGTTTTCCATGAACTTTGTCGGGTAGATAGCATCTTTCTTATCCTCGAAACGCTCGTTGTAAGACCAACTGTAGACACCTAAATCCAGCACGCGCACAGGTTGCAGCTCTTTCGCTGCCGACACCCGATAGATCGTATCATTATAAGACTGGCGGAAATAAAGATCCTTGCCCGCATGCCAGAAACAACTGTTGCCAAGCGGATAAATGGCAGACCTGCCATCCTTATATTTTATGAACGCCAAACCATCTCCCCCATCTTTCAAGACCGAGATGGAAACAATATCGTCCGGAGTGATCGCCTTGTCTCCTTCCTGCCCGACCGGTAACGATTCCACACGGACAATCTCATCTCCACGGAACAGAGCGATACGGGCCGGCAAACTGTCGGTAGCCGAATAATAACCAGCGATAAGATCCGCATCCAGATAGTCGAACACTCCCATTGCCGGAAACTCATCGACGGAAACCGAAGGAGTCCAGATATGGTCGAATCGACCGTCCGCCCCGTAAACAACGATTTCATTTTTCCAGCCATGGAAACTTAATTGGCCGGTATACGGGTTCTGCCATCCTCCGTGGACATCCGAATAGCCTTCAGGATCTTCCCCCACATGCCCGACCGAACGGATAAAGCGACCCGTTTTTTTGTCGAATAGCTGGCAGCGGTCCCGACCGGATGTCACAACAATCCAATCATTCAGGATAGTTGCATACGCTCCCTGCCCCACCAGGCAACTATCGGTCGTTTCCAAGGCGACATAGCGTATTTTCTTGAAACAGTCGGAAGTCTTCAACTCCGTCTGATTCTCAAAAGCAACTCCCAAAGGAATCGCTTCGAGTTTTGCCACCTTTGTTTCCCCTCCGTCACTGCAAGCAGCAAGAAAAAGACATGCCACTGCCACAAACACATGATTTTTCATACGATTTTCATTTTACTTTAGAAGAGGCTTTTTTCGTTGTGATCAGGATCACGCCTCCGACTGCTTTTTTTCCATACATTTCGATGGCGCTCTTATCTTTCATTATCGATATCGATTCGATTTCGTTTGGATCGACCTTGTCCAGTCCACCCGTATATTCGACACCGTCAATCATGACAAGCGGGTCCGGCTTGGCATACCGGACACCTCCGGCAGGACGCATATTCGATTTAAATTCCAGAGGACGCAAGAGAGGCTTGTCTTTCTCTGTTTGCGACATCTTTTTGTCTTGTCGGGATGTGAGGACTTCGGCAAACTCCACTTCGGAGATATTTTCCAACCGACGGGAGATTTCAGGGCGGGCGAACGCAGCAACGGCAACGGCTGCAAGAGGAAGCACATAAAGGAACTTCAAGCGAGCCCAGGGGTTCGATTTTTGTTTTAACATCATAGTAATCCGCTTTTTAAGTTTACTGTGGTCGAAACTGTTGGCCATAGAGGTAAAACGCTGTGCTCCGACCGCTTTCTTTATTAATAACAATTGATAATGCTTTGCATCCACGCCATGTGCGATCACACTCTCGTCCGCCTCATATTCATGCACGTTCTGCAGTTCCTGCTTGAGCAGCCAAACAGCGGGATTGAACCAATGCAGGACGACACAACATCCGGCAAACCACATATCCAATGAATGGCAAGCTCTGATATGCGCCTGTTCATGCGCCAAGATTTCAGCTCCGCTCTCTTCCATATCAATGCGGGAGATAACAATATATTTCATCCAACTGAAAGGCGGGACCGTCAGGTCGGTCACGACAAGCCGCGTACCATCTTCCAATACGGCCCGCTCGCCCGAACGTATCAGACGCACGATCTGGCAGACGGAATAGAGGAACCGTCCTGCAAAAAAGAGGCATCCGCCGGCGTAGATCATAAACAAGGCCGCCAACCAAGACGGAAAGCGACTCTCTTCTTCCACAGGAGTTCCGCCCATTTGCAAGAACCGTTCGAGTTCCAACGCCGTACGTTGTACGGCGACCGGCTCATCGGCGGCAAGCTGTACAAAAGGAATCGCGATTGAAAAAACTATCACACCAAGAAGAGCCATCCGATTGAAACGGTGGAACGTATCCCGGCTCAAAAGCAGGCGATAGAACAGATAGAACACTGCCAGACAGCAGGTGGATTTTATTATGAATACTAAAAATGCTCCCACGTTGAAAGAATTAAAATTAATAATAATGAATCCCCCCCTCTCTTAATCATCAATTGTCGATTGCCTGTTGTCAATTGATTCTATCAGCTCCTTCAGTTCCTCCACCGAAATCTCCTCCTCCTTCACCAGCGAAGAGATAACACCGAGGTAGGAATTGTTGAAATACTTGGCAATGACGTTTTTCAACGTGCTCCGGCTATAATCGGCTTCTGTCACCGCAGCATAATATTGGTAGGTATTGCCAAACGTATGATGTGCCAGAAAACCTTTCTCCTCCAATCCGCGTACGATCGTGGAAAGAGTGTTGAAATGCGGCCTCGGCTCATCGTAAAACTCAAGCAGTTGTTTGACGAACAAAGGGCCTTTCGTCCAGAAATAGCCCATGATTTCTTCTTCTCTTGCAGTCAGTCGTTTCATGATATCTTGTTTGTTCGGGACAAATATAACTAAAAAAAATAGTTTGCAAACTATTTCAATTAGTTTATAAACTATTTTTTTTAGTGGAACAGGAGTTGTAAAAAGTAAAAAATCCTGTCCGAAGTTCGGACAGAACTTCAAGAGTCCTAAAAACGCTGTCCGATCTCCGGATCGTATTTCAAAAACACCAAAAGTCCGGTCCGGGCTTCGGACAAAACCTCGAAAATCCTCAAGATACCATCCGAGCTTCGGATCATATCACAAGAAGATTTGAAGTCCTTGCCGAAATCCAGAACGTATTTTTCGAGTATTTCAAATCATTTCCGAAATAAATGAGATTATTTGATAGACTGTGAAAATTAATGACTATCTTTCGAATCAATTAATTACAATCAATAATAGAACAACATGAAAAAAATTATCCGGATTCTAAATCTAGACATTCATTCCCTGAATAATGCCGAATACAAAAACTTCATGGAGCGCTTCTTCAAACTGATCCCGCTCAAGGCTGTATCAGGAGAGGGAGACCGCCCCAGTGAACTCCGCCTCTTGGGCGAAGAAGAAAACATGACATCGGATTTCGTAGGGATCAGCGATGAGGACAAGGCGACATTCAATGCCGACATGCTTCTCCTGACAGATGTCGTCAACCAGTCGCGCACGAACGACAACACGGCTCTGCTGCTCAATCTCGACAAGCGTCGCGATCCGTTGGTTTCATTCATCATCAACACGACCTCCATCGGACGTAAAAGTTCGAATCCTGCATATGCACAAGCATGCATCAGCTTGTATAATATCTTGAAACCGTATCGCGGCATACAAAACATTCCGATGCAACAGGAAACCGCACAGATCAAAGGCATGCTCTACGATCTCGACAAACCGGAAAACAAACAGAAGATAACGCTTCTGCATCTCGACGACACCGTCTCCGAGTTGCGTAACGTAAATGACGAATTCGACGCATTGTCCAGCGACAGAACCAACGAACGGGCGATCAATGCAGTCGGGACGGCGAAGGAAATACGCCACCGCCTCAACTCGCAATACGACTATATCACTACCACCATCTTTGCCCACAGCATTGCGGTCCCGTCGGACGAGGCAACGCTTTTCATCACGCAACTCAACCAGCTGATCGATGAAACCCGCACCGCCTACAACCTGCGCAAAGGTATCACCGCATCCAATAAGAACAAAGGGCAGGGCGGCAATGACGAACGTCCGGGCGAACTTTAAGCCCTCTCATCCCTTCTGCAACAGATAACCCATACAAGCACGAACCGACATGGTTTACAACAATAACCCATGTCGATCCGTGCTTATTTTCACCCTTTTCATACGCCTCCGAAGGACTATTTCATGATAAGAATTATTAAAATACTTATTGATAACATTTTTTAATAGGCACTGAACATTTCCCTTTTTCCAAGCTGTTTACCTCCACACCACCTCCCCATCCATCCCTGGAATAACATCGGAGGACAGAGCAATCTCATCCAATTGCAAATCCAAGGGGGACGAAAAATAAAATCGTAATTCTCTATAATAATCAAGCAGAACTTTTGCATCGGAAAAACACCAGCTTCCGCTACACTCCCGCTCCCCTTTGCCGCAATCGCCACTACACCCCTCTCCCCCTGCCGCAGAGCTTTTTAAGTTAAGAAACGGATTAATCCGCATTTCCTTCCGGCTCCCAGAGTCGTAAACAAATCAAAACGGCTCTTGGTTATTGAATGCAAAATCGTATCTTTCAGTCACAAATCCCGAACATCTCATTGAAAAGGCGATCAGGTATGGAGGTAAAACCAATTCATCGGAGTAGGAATCTAGACATTATTATTGCTATAGGGAATTGGAAATTATAAATTCACGCCCTTATTAAATTCTCAAAACCTGCGAATAAATAAGAGCTTTTTTAATGAAATGAATCGGGTTTTTCATATATGTTTTCTATCTTTGTCGTGGTAATTGGACCTTGAAGCGTCAAGGAAACATTATTTTATGATTTATATAAAAAGCGTTTTGGTTTATCCTTAAGTAGAAATCTAGACAATTTCAAGCCATAGAAGGGTCATAAACAAAAATGCTCATGTTTCGATTATATACCCAATGTATATAGCATAAGGGCGTGAGCAAACTGTTGTATAGTACTGCATGGCGGGTTGTCTAGAACCTCTACTTAAGTCCGAACAACAGTCCTCACGCTTTTTCATTTTATAATACGCCCGATTTTGGAGGACTACCGGACAATTTAACAAAAATGCCTATGAATTAATAAGATAATATTTTTTTCCCACAATAAGCGATTTTAGTATTATCCCTAAGTAGAAATCTAGACAATTTCAAGCCATCCGGGAGAAGTAGCTAAACAATGAGTTCCTTACGTTTTATCGTATCTGTAAAGCGTGGGCTATGTTTATACTTATCAGGATTAGCGATAGTATTAAAGACAACAGTCCCGCGCTTTTTCATCTTAGACAAATCCGCCCGGGGACAGGGTACGGAAAGAAAAACAATAACGATAAAACAACTATTATATGACTACAAAAAGAGCTCTAATCAAGGAATTGGCACAACGGATGGAATGTACGGACGTTGCCGCGAAGAAGTTTCTGAATTCATACATCGAACTAATAACCGAAAAACTTTCAGAAGGTGAAGGGGTGAGCATTCATTATTTTGGCAAACTGGTTCCCCATTACCAAACAGAGCGTCCGGGACGTAACCTTCGTACAGGTGAAGAATGTAAAATACGCGCCCGCACATCAGTAAAATTCAAAGCCAGTGAAATACTGATTCAAAAACTGAATCCTGGAAAATAAAACAAAAAGAGTGCACCGAAATCCGGCGCACTCTTTTTGTTTTATCGTTTCGGGATATCTACCGATGTTTCCTGTTCACCCAATAAGTGGCGGGAGAAATAGTCGACCATACGCCAGTAGAAATATTCGTCCATATCGCCAAAACCGTGGCGTTGCTGCGGAAGGAGCAACATGTCAAAACGCTTTCCGGCACGGATCAGGGCATCTGCCACACGTAGCGTATTGCCCGGATGGA
>OLFU01003413.1_pt1 | contig 10563 bp, 12 predicted proteins | sample 1605161 | NCBI WGS metagenome assembly OLFU01 (sample SAMEA3888914, study PRJEB22519) | human gut metagenome | biome: human gut; feature: human-associated habitat; material: faeces | place: Denmark | collected 2011
CGGGCATCGTCGTCCAGAATGCCGTCATCAGGTCGTCGGGCGAGATTTTGCGCCGGCAGGTCATGCCGTATGTGAAGCAGTCGTGGTAATCACCCGGCAGACAGGGTGTCAGCAGCGACCGGGGCGGAATGTCTGTCTTGTGAATTTTCATGTCGTTGTGTCGAAGTTGCGTTTGGTTTCAACAAGATATGCAAAAAAACGGAACGAACCGCCGTCGGGTCGCAAACTCCGGCGCGTAATTTGCCGGGTAGCGTATAACGTCAAATTCCAAAAGTTATGAAAGAGGATACGAAAACGACCTGCACGCCTTGCGAGCAGAATTTCGAACGCAAGGTCGATGAGCTGGTGAAGGAGGGCAAGGCCCCGACCGCCAGAGAGCGTGAAGAGAAGGAAGCCGAAGTGGAAGCGGCTTTCTCCGACCGCGGGAAAGAGAAAAAGTAACGCCGTCGGGTGTGTATGCAAAGAGCCTGCTACTTGTGAGGAGCAGGCTCTTTTATGCGTATGTCCGTGTTATTGCTGCTTCTTGTAGGCTTCGACGCCGCTACGCAGGAACTGCACGAAGTTTTCGACGTTGAGGTCGTATCCGCGCGGCGGCACGAGCGTTTTCCCGTCGCGGCCCTGCAGTACGTAGTAGGGCTGGGCGTTGACGCCGTAGGTTTTCAGCGCATAGTAGGAGTTGATCTTGCCGAGACTTTTGAGCACTTTGCCCGAATCGGCGGTCACCCATTCGTTTTCGGGCAGGACTTTCTTGTCGTCGGAGTAGAGCGCCGCGATCACGTAATCCCGGCGCAGGATATCCAGCACCTGCGGATCGGACCAAACGCGGGCTTCCATTTCGCGGCAGTTTACGCAGCCGTGGCCCGTGAAGTCGATGAACAGCGGCTTGTCGACTTTCGCGGCGTATGCTTCGGCCTCCTGCAGGTCGAAGAATCCTTCGAGTCCGTGCGGCAGGTGCAGGAAGTCGCTGTGCTTGGGTTTTTTGCCGTCTGCGGTCAGCAGCATGCCCGGTTCGCCCGACGCTGCGGCTGAGCCGACCTGTCCGATGACGAAGTCCTGCGTATGCAGGGGCGGCAGGTAGCCCGAAAGTCCCTTGAGGGGCGCACCCCACATGCCGGGAATCAGGTATACGACGAACGAGAAGGTGATGATCGCCAGCGCCAGCCGTCCTACGCCGAGGTAGGGCATGTCGCTGTCGTGCGCGAATTTGATTTTTCCGAGCAGATAGAGTCCCAGCAGCGAGAAGGTCACGATCCATACGGCCAGATAGATCTCGCGGTCGAGCAGTCCCCAGTGGTAGGTCTGGTCGGCGACCGAAAGGAACTTCATGCCGAGGGCGACTTCGATGAAGCCCAGCACGACCTTCACCGAGTTGAGCCAGCCGCCGCTCTTGGGCAGTTTCTTGAGCATCGAGGGGAAGAAGGCGAAGATCGTAAACGGCAGGGCGAATGCCACCGAGAATGCGAGCATCGTGACGATCGGACTCCAGAATTCGCCCGAAGTCGATTTGATGAGCACCGAACCGACGATCGGTCCCGTGCAGGAGAACGACACCAGCACGAGCGTCAGGGCCATGAAGAAGATGCCGGCCAAGCCTTTAGAATCGGCTTTGGCGTCGGTCTTGTTCACCATCCACGAGGGCATCGTGATCTCGAAAGCCCCGAAGAACGAAGCGGCGAAGACCATGAATACGAGGAAGAAGAGGATGTTCGGGAGCCAGTGCGTCGCCAGCCAGTTGAAGATGTCGGCCGTCACGGTGTCGCCGCCCAGAATGCGTGTGATGACGATGATGGCCGCGATGGGGAGCGTGTAGAGCGCGACGATGAAGAATCCGTACATGGCGGCACGGAAGCGGCCGCGTGCGGGACCTCCTTCGCCCTTCATGAAGAACGAAACGGTCATCGGAACCATCGGGAACACGCAGGGGGTCAGCAGGGCTGCAAAGCCCCAGAGGATGGCTTCGATAATCAGCGCCCACAGCGTGCCGCCTCCTGCGGCGTTCTTCTGCGCCGGGACGATCTCCGCGGCAGCTGTCGGGGCCGTGCCGGAGGCCGTATCCGCGGCGGCTTCCGCCGGGGTGTCTTTGGCGGAGGAGTCGTTATTCGGGGAGACGGCTGCAGTACTGTTAGCTGCTGCCGAGCCGGGACGTGCGGTCAGCTCGACCGTCAGTTCCGTGTCGTCGGGGGGCATGCAGCTCGTGTCGTCGCAGATCATCCATTCGATTGCGGCCTTGACGGTGGCTTTGGCCGCGGCGAGTTTTACCTGCTGGGCGAAGCGGGCCTTGCCGGCGAAGGTCCCGATCTCCATCTCGAATGTCTTGTCGTAATGGCGTTCCGGCGTCGAAAGCTGTTCCACGCCGCCTTCGAGCGTTACGCCGTCGCCCGGCGTAAAGACGATGGCCGTAGCGTTGGGGCCGCCTTCGTAGGGGCCCATGTCGTACATATGGTAGGGGGCGGGAATCGACGCTTCGAGAACGATCCGGTAGACATCGCCTTCGAGGTGCTCCACGGAGCTTTTCCAGCTGACGTTCTGAGCCGTGGCCGCCGTGAAAGCGAACAGCGCGGCAACCGGCAGTAAAAGTGTGCGAAACAGTTTGTACATAGTCGTGGCGCGTTATAATTTGTGCAAAGATAGGTGTTTTTTGCGGATAAATTGCTACATTCGCATGATGATTCGCCTGTCGCTCATAATCCCCACGCACAATAGGTCCGAACGGCTTATCGCCGCGCTCGAATCGGTCATACGGCAGGATCTGCCCGCCGCCGACTGGGAATGCGTGGTTGTGAGCAACAACTCGACGGACGACACCGTCGCGCGGTTCGGGGATTTTGCGGCCCGTTATCCCGGCCTGAACCTGCGCCTCGTGACGGAGGACGGTCCGGGCGTCTCCTATGCCCGCAACCGGGGCATTGCCGAGACTTCGGCCCCGCTGCTGGTTTTCATCGACGACGACGAGCGTATCAATCCGGGATTCCTGCGCGCCTATGCCGACTTTTTCGATGCGCATCCCGACGCCGTCGTGGCCGGCGGGCGCATTATCGCCGAGTATGTGACGGCACGTCCCGCGTGGCTCTCGAAATATACCGAGATGCCGATCGCCAATCCGATGGATTTCGGCGACGCCGTGCGGCCGTTTCCTGCCGGCCGGGTTCCGGGCGGCGGCAACATGGCGTTCCGGCGTTCGGCGGCCTTGCGCTACGGGGGCTTCGACCCTTCGCTGGGGCGTGTCGGACGGATGTTGATCGGGGGTGAGGAGAACGATTTCTTCGAACGCCTGATGCGCGGCGGCGAGACCTGCTGGTATGTGCCCGGTGCGGTTATGTGGCATATCATTCCGCCCGAAAAACTGACCGAATCCTATTTCCGCCGCCTTTGTTACAACGTCGGCGTGAGCCAGCGTCTGCGGGCGGGCATGTATCGCCGCTATCCGAAGACGCTTCTGTTCGAGTGCCTGAAATGGGGCGCGACGCTGCTGCTGTCGCTTACGATGCCGCCCCGCAAGTCGCTTTGGCTGATCCGGATGCGCTATGAGATCAGCCGGGGGCTGCTCTCCGATCCGCAATGAAAAACCGCAGTCCGGAGACTGCGGTTCTGTCTGTCTTGCGATCTTCTTTTTAGAAAAGATACTTTTCGTTTTTGACCTTGTTCACGAGCCGGGAGATGTCCTCCCACGCTTCTTCGCCGAACGTCGTGCCGACGACCTCGATGACCTTACCCGCCGTGATGGCCCCGATCGTGCCGCACTGGCGCAGCGAAAGTCCGTCGCAGAGTCCCGAAAGGAATCCCGCGGCGTAGAAGTCGCCCGCGCCCGTCGTGTCCACGCGCTTGGCTGCGGCCATGATGCCTACATGCACCACTTCGTCGCCCTGCTTGATCATGGCGCCCATGATGCCGATTTTCACCACGGCCAGCTCGCACATTTCAGAAATTACCTGCAGGGCGTTCAGCGGTTCGGCTTCGCAGGTGAAGGTCTTGGCTTCGTCCTCGTTGGCGAAAACGATGTCCACGTAGTCGCGGACCAGACCGCGCAGGAATTCGAGATTCTCGGCCACGATGTTGAAGCTGGCCAGATCGACGGCGACTTTCAGCCCGCACTCCTTGGCCGTCTTGGCGGCTTTGAGAATCAGGTCGTGGTTCTGCACCAGATAGCCCTCGACGTAGAGACAGTCGTAATGGTCGAAAATCGACGCTTCGATCTCTTCGGCCGTCAGTTCGAGCGCGGCGCCCAGATGGGTGACCATCGTGCGTTCGCCGTCGGGCGAGATGAGCGACACGCATTTGCCCGAACGCTCCGTGCCCCGGAAGATGACCGGTTCCACACCCAAGTTTTCGAGCGCCTGCACGAAGAAGTCGCCCGTCGTATCCTGTCCGACCTTGCCGATGAACCCGACATCGCAGCCCAGTTTGGCCATGGCGCGGATGGTGTTGCCCGCCGAGCCGCCCAGCGACAGCGAGTAGGGCAGTCCTGCCACGGATTTCGAAATTTCGGTCTGCAGGGTGGTGTCCACGAGGCTCATCGAGCCTTTGGCGAGTTTGAAGCGACTCAGCACCGAGTCGGATTTCAGATTGACCAGCATGTCCGTCAGGGCATTGCCGATGCCTATAACACGTTTCATTCGGTAAGTTCGGGATTGCGTTTTGGATTATATGGAGAGTATCTTGACCAGTTCGAGGTCTTTGCGGTCGATGCCCTTGTCGTGCTTCACGGCTTTGGCGAAGGGGACGTAGACAATCTTGCCGTTCATCGTGCCGATCATCACGTTGCGCTGTCCGTCGAGAAGCGCTTCGATGGCGGCTTCGCCCATGCGCGAGGCGAGGATGCGGTCCACGGCCGTCGGCGATCCGCCGCGCTGGATATGGCCCAGAATCGTGACGCGCGCGTCGTACTGCGGGAACTCCTTCTTGACACGTTCGGCCAGCGCCGTGGCGCCGCCCGTCTTCGGGTTCTCGGCCACGATGACGATCGCCGAGTTCTTGCTCTTGCGGAAGCCGTGGTTGATGAGTTCGGCCAGCTGGTCCACTTCGGTTTCCATTTCGGGTATGATCGCCGCTTCGGAACCCGTGGCGATGGCGCTGTTCATCGCCAGATAACCCGCCGTGTGGCCCATTACCTCGACGAAGAAGAGCCGCTCGTGGCTCGACGCCGTGTCGCGGAGTTTATCGACCGCTTCGACGATCGTATTGAGCGCCGTGTCGTAGCCGATCGTCGAGTCGGTGCCGCCCAGATCGTTGTCGATGGTGCCGGGAAGTCCCACGATCGGCACGTTGTATTCCTCGGCGAAGATGCCGGCGCCCGTGAGCGAACCGTCGCCGCCGATGACCACCAGCGCGTCGATGCCGGCCGCCACCATGTTGTCGTATGCCGCCTTGCGGCCTTCGGTCGTGGTGAATTCCTGACTGCGGGCCGTCTTGAGGATCGTACCGCCCAATTGGATGATGTTGCTTACGCTTTGGGATTTGAACGACACGATCTCGTTGAATACGAGACCTTTGTATCCGCGCATGATGCCCTTGACGGCGAAGCCGTTATAGATTGCGCTGCGGGTTACCGCGCGTATGGCGGCGTTCATTCCCGGAGCGTCGCCGCCCGAAGTCAGAATACCGATACATTTGATTCCAGCCATAGTTTTTCGTTTAGAAAACAAAATCGCTCAAAGGTAGTAATTATTTCAATTTTTTCAAAAAACGAGGGCGGTTCCCGGAGGATCCGCCCCGCGTTTCGAAAAAACTTTTTATTTTACCTAACGCCTGTGGCCTTTATTCGGTCTGCTCTGCGGGGACTCGGCCGGCGTCCGGCTGTCGGACCGAATCCGGTTCTGCGGATTCGGTTTTGTCGTCTCCCGTCTGCACTTTCACCCGTTTGCCGTTGGCTTTCACCTCCAGTCCGGCCTTCTCCCTGTCGATCGTAATGTCGATCGACTGGTTCGGGACGCTGATATGCAGCGTTTTGCGGCCGTCCTCGATGACGTTCTGGCTGTCGTACTCCTCCAGCAGCCGCTCGACCGTCGTGGTGTCGTTGTCGATGATTATCTCGCTGTTGAGCATCCGTTCGATAACGCTGTGTCTGGTCCGGATACGGTCGCCGACGTTCTCGCGGATGGCGATACAGGTGCAGGCGATGATGCCGGCGAGCCACAACAGGAAGATTACCAGTATGGTCTTGCCTCCGGGCTTGCGCGAAGCGATGAGGCACATCAGTACGTAAATGAGCAGTATTACCAGTATCAGTACAATAAGTATGCCGAGCGCGGGAACCCACAGCGTCATGCCCAGCGGGAAGAACGGAATGGAGATGCTGGCGCCGCCGATGATGAGCGCGAAGAGTCCGATAATCAGCGCGCAGGCCGCCATGATGAGTCCGAATACGAGCACTCCGGCGAAGAGCTTGAGGAGGATGAGCACCACCTTGCCGAATACCGACACGGCTTCGGCGACGATGGGTTTGGCCTTGGCGTCGGGATCGCAGCTCGCGCTGGCTTCGGTGGTTTCGCGGATCGACTGCGCCGTGATCTTCTCGCCGTTCATTTCGAGTTTCTGGCGCGCCGTGCGGGGAGCCGGAACGGCAAACCACATGATGATGTAGCAGATGACGAAGATGCCGAACAGGTTGCCCATCATCGGACCGGTCCAGCGCATGAAGGGAATCCACTGGAAGACGGTGAGCAGTATCGGCAGGAACATGGCCAGCCGTATCCAGACCGGATCGACGTCGAAATACTTGCCGATGCCGGCGCAGACGCCGCCCAGCTTGGCGTTTTCGGTGTCGCGGTAGAGACGGCGCGGGATGCGCGGCTCTTCGGGGCTTCGTCCCGGCTCCTCTTCGGAGATGTCCTCGGCGGTCCCCATCTGTCGGATGATATTCAGAATCAGGGGCTTTTCGACCACGCGGGTGCTGTCCTGCGCCGAGAGGATCAGCTCGGCGATGCGGGCTTCGATGTCGGCGACGATCTCGGCTCCGTCGGGAGTCTCCTTGTAGGTCTTTTTCAGGCTTTCGAGATAGGCTTCCAGCTCCTGATAAGCGTCGGTATCCATCGTGAACGCCACGCCCGAAATGCTGCATTTCTTAACCTCTTTCATGGTTGCTCGGTTTGGGGGTTAGTTGCGGCCGACACTGCCGCCGCTCGACTTGTTGATGCTGGTCTGACAGTCGCCGCTGTAGCGGATCGAACTGCCGCTCGATGCGTCGGCGTGCAGACGCTCCGTGCAGTTTACGACGGCTTTCGCCGCGCTCGAAGTGTTTACCGAGCACTCGGCGGCGACGAAGTCTCCGGCTGAAAGCTTCGAGGCCGAGCTGAGGTCGGCGGTGCACTTCGCGGCCGAGCCTTTCAGCGTGATTTTCGATGCGCTCGAAGCCTCCACGCTGCAGGAGACCGCTTCTACCGAAGCGTTGATTTTCGATGCGCTCGATGCGGCTACGGCGCAGGATTGGGCCTTGACCGAAACGTCGATCTTGGCGGCGCTCGATGCGTCCATGGCGAATTTGTCGGCGTTCAGCACCACGTCGCCCGAAATTTTCGCGGCGCTCGATGCGTCGAGGGCGCGGATGCTGCCGTTGGCCGGAACCGTCACGGTGACGTCGGCGTTCGAGAGGTTGTTTATCGACTTGTCGATCGTCGCGGTGAGCCGGCCGCCGTTGGCTTCGACTACGACGTAATCCATAACGTTGTCGTCGGCGGCGATGATGATTTTGCCGGAGGTCTTGTCGGTGATGACGACCTTGACGGCGCGTGCGGCGTCGATGCGGTCGAAGGCCGGGGCCTCGATGGTGCGTGTGACGATGTTGCCGCTGCCTTTGAGCCCTTTGCCGAAGAAGACGGACGGTGCTGCGATGCAGACGAAATAGACCGTTACGGAGAGCATGGCGCCCAGCAGGACTGCGATCAGGAGTATCTTTTTCATGGTTGTGATTTTTTGAGGTTTTTTATTGTTTGCCGTGACGAATGATGCGGATCTGTCCTACGAGTTCGTCCCATGCCTCGTCGAGCGTCGTGAGGTATTCGCGCCCCTTTTCGGTGAGCGTGTAGTACTTGCGGGGAGGTCCCTGCGGAGACTCTTCCCAGCGGTAGGTCAGAAGCCCTGCGTTCTTCTGCCGCGTGAGGATCGGGTAGAGCGTACCCTCGACTACGATCATCTCGGCCTGCTTGAGTTCGGCGATGATCTTCGGAGCGTATGAATCTTCGCGGGAGAGAATGGCGAGGATGCAGTACTCCAGAATTCCTTTGCGCATCTGCGCTTTTACGTTGTCTTCGGCCATTGTGCTATTCGGTTAATCGCTTCGGAGCCTTCGGCACGATCAGCCAGAGGATGATGTAGACCCAGATCGAAAGGCCGCCGAAGAGTATGAGGATCAGTGTTGCTATGCGTATGAGCGATACGTCGAGACCGAAGAATTCGGCCAGTCCGCCGCAGACACCTGCGATGATGCCGTCGGGAGTGCGCAGCAGTCTCTTGGTGTTGTTCGTTGTCATGGTTTTATCGGTTTTTGTTGTGAATGCTGAATTTGCGTGCGGGTTCTTCCGGAATGACGATCCAGAGAATGATGTAGGCCCAGATCGAGAGTCCGCCGAAAAGTATCAGGAACAGGGTGATCAGGCGCAGGACGGTCGTATCGGCATGGAAGAATTCGGCCAGTCCGCCGCAGATGCCGGCGATCGAACGGTCCGTGCGCGAGCGGAACAGTTTACGGGGTTCCGGTTCGGGCTGTTCCTCCTGCGGGGCGCTGCCGCGGCGTTCGCCGAAGTCGGCGGGCGATCCCATGCGGTTCATGGTCTGGCGGACCGTGTCGAGGGTGATGACCCGCATCGGCGACGAAACGATCTCGCGGAAAATCTCAGCGATGCGCGCTTCGATGTCGCCCATGGTCTCGGTATCGTATTCGGGCAGGCGGCTGCGGATATCTTCGAGATAGTTTCTCAGTACGCGGTAGGCGTCTTCGTCGAGCGTGAAGGCTTGCGAACCGATGTTTACGTTTACTGTCTCTTTCATAGTCGTAGAAGCTGATTTAGGGTTAATGTGTCCGGGTTACTACTACTTTGGTACTGCAAATATAATACAGTTTTTAGTATTATGCAATACAAAGTACTATATTTTCTTAAAAGATGCGATTTTTTTTCGGATACCTATAATATAGAATCACCGGTTGCTGCGGAAGAAAGGAGGTGTTGCAGGAAAAAATTGCGATATTTGATGATCCGATGTTGCGTTTCGCCCGTCGGTTTCGTCTTACAGATACAATGGAGGAATTCGAATTCACCCGATATGTCGTGCCGCTGCGCGATCGTATGTTCCGCTACGCGCAGAGTCTGCTGCTTTGCGCCGACGAGGCGGAAGACGTGACGCACGACCTCTTGGAGCGGTTGTGGCGGGAGTGTGATCGGCTCGACGGCTGCCGCGACGTCGCTTCCTTCGTGATGGTAGCAGTGCGTAACTGCTGTTACGACCGGTTCCGCAGTCGGCAGGCCGGCGAGCGGCGCGACAATGCGGTCGCGGGGTGGGCCGAACGTTCGACGACGGGCGATGCGGAGGGCTGGGAGGCGCGCGATCTGGTGCGACGCGCGATGGCCTGCCTGCCCGAACGGCAGCGCGAGGTGCTCCACCTGAAGGATATCGAGGGGTATCCGACCCGCGAAATCGCCGAGATAGCGGCGTGCGACGAAGCGCAGGTGCGCGTGATTCTCTCCCGCGCCCGCAACGGACTGAGAGAGGTACTGAAAAAAATGATGGACGATGAAAGAGCAGGACGAAAGAATTGAGCGGCTGCTGGAGCGCTATTTCGATGCGCGGACGACCGAAGCCGAAGAGCGCGAACTGCGCGACTATTTCCGGTACGTGGATGAGATTCCCGCATCCCTGCGTTATGCGTGGACGATGTTCGGCGGATTGGACGCTCTGGCCGAAGAGCGGTATCCCGTAGAGGGCGGCGCGCAAACCGGTCCGGCTGTCCGTCCGGCGGAAAGGATGCGGCGTTATGAAACGCGTTCCGCAGCCGGGCGCGGGGCGCGGGGCGGCCGGAAACTCCGTCCCCTCTGGGGCGTGGCTGCCGCTGCGGCGGTGGTGCTGGGCGTGTTTTTCTATGCCGAATATCTGCGCAAGCCCTATTGCTATATCGACGGTGTGGCGATTTACGACAAGGAGGCTGCCATGCAGGCGACGGTTTACCTGCAGGGACTCTCGGATTTCGGCGATCAGGTCCGCATGGTGGATGAACTGATAATAAACGAATAAAACGATACGGGTATGAAAAAACTGTTTGTTTGTACGGGAGCGCTGCTCCTGCTGGCGGTTTCGCCTGCTGGGGCGCAGTTCTTTATTTCGTCCGCTCCGGCGCATGAAGTCGCTGCGGCGCAGAAAGCCGATTCGGCCTGTTTCCGCCGAGCCGACGGAAAACCGGTTGCCATCGAGACCGTGGAGCGCGATTCGACGGGAATCGATACGCTCCGGCGGATTGATACGGTGGACAGCGATCTGATCCGGCTGCGTGACGGCGGCCGTGACGGCAACATGATCCTCGAAGTGGCGGGTTTCGGGCTTACGCTGGGACATACGCCGATGCAACGAATGGAGCTG
>OLFU01003417.1_pt1 | contig 10551 bp, 7 predicted proteins | sample 1605161 | NCBI WGS metagenome assembly OLFU01 (sample SAMEA3888914, study PRJEB22519) | human gut metagenome | biome: human gut; feature: human-associated habitat; material: faeces | place: Denmark | collected 2011
TTTATGGCGAAGGTTTCGACCGTTTCAAGGTAGGCAAGAAGATAGGTTTGCCGAAAAAGAAATAGATAAACAGAAAAAGCCCGATAGGAGAGCGTTGCTGCTTCCTGTCGGGCTTTGATTATTGTGTATCGTTTAAGCGATTTGTAAAGGCTTAACCGATTACTTGTTCTTGTACTTGACAACTACCTTGTTGGCATAAATGCCTTGTGCCTGTGAAATGGCAGCACCTGTGCTCTGTATGGTCAAAGCGTTGTTCTCAAATGAACTCTCAATACCTGTTGTGGCTTTGATCATTTCTCCTGTCTCCATATCCTGATCATCAGCAACTGCCTGATTTGGAACATAGGTAGATACCTTTACGTTGCGGTTGAGAAGGAAACCAAGGAATAAGTCATCACGGCTCATTAACCAGCTAAAGGTGTTCAGCAAATAATAAGGCTCTACGGTGTTTGGACATGTACGGATACTCTTATTTGTTGTGAACTCGTTAGTTAAACTTAGAGTATAAGCAGACAAGTTGCCATCAGTATAAGTGCTCAGGAAATTTACATCAGCATCATCTGCTGCACCTACCTGCTTAACGCTTGTGAGGTAACCGTTTGCATCGTAGCTCCAAGTATAAGTTACCTCGTCGCCTGTCATCATATCCATACCTGTACTGCTGATAACGCGACCCTGGTCATCAAGAGTATAAGTATAAGGATTATTCTCTACAGAAACAGTTTTTCCGTTGTAATTGAAAACCCAACCAAGACTACCATTAGAAGTAATTTCCTTGAGAGTTCCATCTTCATTGTAAGACATGTTGAGAGTTAAAATGCCTTCTTGAAGACCCAACATAGAAGCATACAGATTGAGCATCGAATTATCTGTAATGGTGATGCTCTCTACCTGGCGCTGCAGGAAGGCATATACCTTACCCAACTCCCAAGAAGCATTGCCGCGAACTAGAGATACGGCATATTCGCCCTCTGCCAAATCAGCAGGAATAGTAACCTTTACGCCATCAGTTGTAACTGTTGCCTCTAATGTCTTGTCACCAACTACAATCTTGTCGCCCTGGGCAAAACCGATACCGGTAAGGGTTACTTCCTCGCCAATACCCATCTCGCCTGGCAATGACAAGGTAGAGATTGGGTTGTCAGCTGCAAGAAGAGTCATGCTGCCCAATGTCCAGCTATCATTACCTGTCTTCAATACTACGTTTACCTTACCTTCAATCATGGTGTAAGGAATGGTGAAGGTTGCACCGTTAGAAGACATCTTGGCATTGGTGTTAACCTCAGTTCCCTGCTCAGGCTGGAGATAAAGAGTCTGACCAGCAGCGAAACCGCTACCCTGTACTGTGACCTCGGCACCAATCTTTGCAGAAGTTGGAACCACTGCATTGCTTACTGGGTTAGTAGGCCCATCGTCGTCTGACGAACACGCTGAGAAAGTGATGAATGCACAAAGCATCAACATCATTGAAATCAATTTTTTCATAGTGCTGTGTTTTAATTAATTAATAAATATATTGTTTTTAAACTCTATTCCTACAACCCAGGCTGACTGTTCAGAATCTTCTCTGTGTCCTCGCTTGAAGGACGGGTCATGTTTGGATTCACGATTCTGCCGTTAGGATCGAGGAGGATGAAGCGAGGAATGCCGCTGATGCGGTAATCGCTCTGAAACTTGCTGCCCTTACCGATATAAAGTTGGGTACCGCTCAGTGCACCGCTCTTCACCCTGGCAGCCCACTTCGCCTTGTCCTGGTCGATAGAAAGACCTACGAAAACGATGTTTCTGCCCTTGAACTTCTCTTCCAGTTTCTTAAGGAATGGCAACTCCTTCTGGCATGGTCCGCACCAAGTAGCCCACATATCTATATATATGTACTTGCCACGGAAATCACGGAGCGTCATCTCCTTGCCGTTTACATCCACACCCTTGAACATAGGTGATGGACGGCCTACAGCCGCTTTGTCCCATTTGGCACATGCCTTCTTGAAGATGTTATTCAGGCGAGGCGATGTAACATAGGTATAGTACAGATTCTGCAAATCGGTGATATTCTCCACGCCATTACCTTCAACATAGGTGAAAGCCAGGAAATGAATCAGCGATTCGCGCACCTTGTCGCTCTTCGTATTCTCGCCGATATAGCTCATCTCTGCAAGCACCTTAGGATAGAGTTGGCGGATGTTCTTTCCCGCTTCATCAAATACGTGGGCTGTCTCAATCATATAGTTGCGATACTCATCGTTGTCAGCGAGATCATCATCCTCCTTCACATACTGGCGTAGGGTATCGTAATAGTCTTTACCCAATACCAAAGTGGTATCCTGAGTGAGATAAGTATGACTTACCGGATACATCAGGAAGGCATTGGCATAGAAGTAGGTGATTCTGCCTTCTTCCATCTTCAGAAATTTGTCGTCGGCAGCAAACTTGCGTGCCTTCAGCAGGCGTTTCATCGAAGCTATCTTCTTGTCAACGGTAGCCTTAAACTCGCTCCAAGGCTGGATGTAAGCCTCATTAGACAAGCCGGTTAACTGAATCTTGTTCAAGTAATCGATAGCCTTCTCTTTGCCGCCCATTACGGCGAAAGTGTTGTCGAAATCGTTGGCATCGAACGAGATGGTTACATCATCGCCTTTCTGCAGATATACGTTCTTGGTCTTCTCGCCATAATAAACGTTGGCGTAGAGAGCATCCATGCCGTCGAGCTGCACGGTAGCCTTCCCGTCGGTCAGTGGAAATTCGTTGACGCTCATGTGGTAAACGAGTACCACATTGGAGAGCACTGGATTCTTGACGTCAAATCTAATGGTGATGCCCTCAGCTGCGTGCATGTTCACTGCAGCAAGCAGGAACAGAAGCAATGATAATATTCTATTCTTCATTTTTACTTTCTTTTTTAAAGTTGATAATTAGTTGGTACGCTCACGGTAAGTAGCATCTACAATCTTGCCGAAGCCTGAATAGCTGGTAGGTGTAACCTTAGAGAAATCGCCCTCTGCGCTCATGCCGTCGTAGATGCGGAGTGTACCCGAACCATTGCTGTTCTCTGAACCTACGATGAGATCGTAATCATGGGCTGAAGCAGAATTCTGATAGAAATTAAACTTCATCATCGTGATGGTTTCGCCGTTGAAACTGAACTGTCGCTCTGCCTTCAATGGTTTCTCCGAGAGGTTCACGCGATAAACGATACCGCCTACAGCATAATACATGTAGTTCTTCTGCGAACTGAAGGCGAAGCAAGAGGCATTGGCGATGTCTTTGCAGTCGCTCAAGTCGCCGTAGTAAGCCTTACCCAGTGCAAAGGTGCAGTCGGCATAGCAGAGCATATCACCCAATTGGATGCCATACAGTTCATATTTCTTTCCGCTGCGCAGGATGGTATAGGTGATGCCCATCTTGGCATTTCCCGGGTCATATTTCGTATTCTCCATATAGACGAAATCCTTGCCGGTAGGATATTCACTGAAGGCTTTGCCGGTTACCATATCCGATCCCTTGTATCCGGTAGCAATCTCTTCCATATCCTTCATGCTGTGATAGGAAACATCAGAGAGCGAAAGGCCCGGCAGGAATGGACAGCAGGACATGAAGCACTTGTTCACATTATCATAAAGCAGATAGATGGATGCGTAAGAGGATGCTCCGATGTTGGCTCCTACAGCTGGTGCAAGAACAGGCTGTTTGTTGACGGCAGCGAAGAGTCCCTGGATACCCATGTTGGATGCCGAATATGCATAGCCGTCGCTCACAATCATTCTCATCATGCCGCTCTGGTCGCATACCATGCTCTGTGGCTTCAGATTGGTCTGCTTGGCTACCTCGTACTTGAAGTCGTAATCCTTCTGCCATACAAAACTGTTATTTGACAGACGGGTGGCTCCGTCGGCAGTAAAGAGATAGAAAGGAGAGTCGGAATGTCCGCTGTTTGGCGCATACTGGATGCTGTATGGATGATTCAACTCAGGCATTCCGCTGCTCTTGAGGATGTCGAGATAGGTCTTTCCTGTAATCTTCGATATCATGTCGAGACGGGTCTTGCCGTTCACATCACAGAGCACCATCCAGCCTTCTGAAGAGATATCGCTCACGGTGAGTGTATAGCTCTGCTGCCAGAAGAGTCCGGTCTTCTTCTCTGTTGCGGTGAAGTAGAGGATATATTCTCCTGCAGGAAGCGTCATTTCCTGCACGAGATGTTTTTCGTTGCCAAGTACGGTCACCTCGTTGTCGCCAGACTTATTGATGACCTTCCACTCGTAGTTGTAGGCATCGAGGTCGGTAATGTTGTCGCCCAAATTCGGGTCGAGGTCGATGTTGGCATGGGTAAGTACCGAGATGGTCTCAGGTACGCCGGTGATAGTAGGCTCGTTCAGACTGTGATAATCGTAGTTGCCCTCATCTTGCGAGCATCCTGCCATCATTGTAGCCATCATCAGAGCCGCTGCCATTATTTTATAATTTCTCATAATCTTCCAGTTTTTTTTATTCTCCATAGAAAGCCAGCGCATTGCCCTTTGCATCGAATGCATCGTTATCGTATGCCTCGCCGTTGTTGCGAAGTTTCTGCTGCTCTCTCACATAGCTCTGCATCTCAGAACTTACATAGCTCTGCATGGCAAGCGTCATCTTAGAATCGTCGTTGAAATCGGCTGGGTCCAGGTCGAGTACCTTGCAAGCCAGTTCGAACTTCTGCTGGGTGAAATCGCCGAGCAGATCGGTCTTCCATGCCTTTGGTGCCGTGGTAAACTTGTCAGAGAAGATAATCTGATAAGAAAGGGTAGAAACCACATCGCCGTTGGCTGTCGTCTCTTCGGTAACAGGAAGAGTGAAGTTCTCGTTAGGCTGCAGACTTACCTGTATATGCTTCTCCTGAGTTTTCAGGATGGCAGTACGTTTCAGCGTAATCATATATTCCAGTACGGTTTCGCCCGCTGGCATCTCAGCCTTTTCCGGCAGGATGTAGTCTGTGCCTTCCTGTGCATCCTCCGAGCTAACCATTAGGGCTATCTCGCGAGGCTGGTCTGTAGGACGCCCTACTAGCTGTATCTTGACAGGCACCTGCATCTCATCGCCTTTCTGATAGACAAAGGTCACATTGGTGTTTGCCTGTAGAATATTGGTGTTGGAGCGATTGTTCAGGTAAACGCCGTTAATGTTCTGAAAAACATCCGGTTCCTGTTCGCTACATGAGCCTAGAGATAGGGCCGCCATCGCTCCAATCAATAGAGTCTTTATCTGATATTTCATATAAAAATCGTATATAATTAGTCTTAACTATAAACTCTTAACTAGTTCTCAGTCTCAGAGTCAGGTAGTGGAACCACGAAGATGAGGTCGCTTGCCTTTGGATTCTTGTTCGCATTAGAAGAGGTGATGATGTCGCTGTTCAATCGCTTGTAGAGATAGAACAGCTGGCCTTCGCCATACAACTCGCGGATGTACTCATACTTCAGCAAATCAGGAGTCAGAGTCTGAAGGTTTGCTACACCGCGGTTTCTGCGTAGGGCATTGACATACTGTACTCCGTTAGCCAGGTTGTCGCTCTGGCTCTCGGCTGCAATGAGGAACATCTCACCCAGACGTATCATCGGAATCATCGTGTTCTGGATGCTTCCGTTAGCCACCATATCGCTATACTTGTAGAAATAACGGTTGCTGCCTGTTGCTATCCAGTTGGCACGGTAACGGTAGTCGTCCTGATAGCCGCCGGTTGTTGCTGCACCGCCATACACGATGTTGCTCATCAGGTTATCGTCCATGCGGAACACATAGTTTGGCAATCGTGACGGATCGTAGAAATTCTTGTGAATCTTGCTGCGGCTGGTGTTGGTCAGTGCAAACAGTACCTCTGAAGAGAAGATGCGGTCAGGGTCGGCTGGCGAACCTATAACCAGACTCTTGTCTACGAATGGGAAGATGCCCTGGTCGGCTGTCTTGATGACATCGGTGGCATACTTGAACGCCTCGGTCTTATTGTCCATATAGAGATTCACACGAGCCAGAAGGGCCTCTACGGCATAGTAGTTGAGTCGGAGAGCACGGTAGCGCATGAAGTTGCTGGTACCGTCCTGTGAACCGCTCATCAGGGTTCCTTCTGTCTTCACCGGGTCGTTGGCAAGCAGGATGCGGGCTTCCTCCAGGTCGGCAACCACCTTCTCTGCCACCTCCTTGGCTGTGAGGATAGGCTCCGGACTGTTGGTCTGCTTATTATAATAAGGTATCGCCTTCTTATCGCTGTCCTTGGCATAAACCGGACCGAAGAGGCGTAGCATGTCGAAGTGCAGCATCGCTCTCAGCGCCAGTGCTTCTCCCTTTACTGCATAATAGTTGCCGCCTGTAAAGAGACCTTGGTTCTGGTCGATATTCTCCAGAATCTTGTTGCAGTTCAGAATCAGCGCATAAGCCTTGTTCCAGGTCTGGTCCAGGCGGTTGCGCCAGTATTCTGTGCCATATTGGTAGTTGGAGAGGTCTTTGTAGTTGCCCCATACGCTGTTGTCGGTACCGATGGCGTATGCACCACCCATCACCTCAATCATCTCTACCGACAGCGACTGGCCGTAGAGTGCATCGCTGTTGAGGTCGATGTAGATACCGTTGAGCATTTTCTGGTAGCCTTCTTCTGATTTCTGAAGCTCGCCCTCCGATATCTTGTCGTATGGTTTCACTTCCAACCAGCTGTCGCACGATACCATCATCGTGCTGCAGGCTAAAATCATTGTATATAATATCTTTTTCATTGCGTTCTGTTTAGAAAGTTGCACCTATTGAGAATGATATGGTACGGGCAAAAGGATAGTCGATGCCTCGCTCTGCCTTCACGGTAGACCAGCGGAAGATGTCGTTCATGTTGGCCTGAACTGAGAGTGCCTGCATGCCAAACTTCTTGGCGATGTTGAGCGGGAATTCGTAACCCAGATTGATTGACTCGCACGTAAGTGTATTCTCATCCATTACGAAGCGGGATGACTTGTCGGTCTTCTGTACCATCGAGATGCCCTTGAACTGGGCATTGCGGTTGTTGATGCTCCAGCGGTCGTAGAGGGCACGGCGGTCCTGGTTGTTGTAGATGTCGGCTGTTCCGATGTTCTCTACCTTGTCGAAGAGCGAACTGTTGAAGAGCTGGCCGCCATACTGGTAGCGGAAGAAACAGCTGAATGAGAATCCCTTATAATAGAAGGTGGTTCCCAGCAGTCCCTCTACATCCGGTTCGGTATCGCCGCATACTACCTCGTCGCTGGCATCATAGGTAAACGAATAGGTGCCGTCGCGCTTGATGAACAACTCCTTGCCGGTAGCTGGATCGATGCCTGCAGAACGTACTGCCCAGATGGCTGTTGGACTTCCGCCGTCGTAATAGCGGGTGGTGTTGTGGAGTCCTGTCTTTCCGCTCTCGTTCAGTGCGCTGAAGGCATTGCCGATGTTGGCATATTTCGACTTGGAGTGGGTGGCACTCAGCGAGATATTCCAGTTGATGCGCTCATGAGGCATATAAATAGGAGAGAACTTGATGGTGGCTTCCCATCCGTTGGTCTTCTGCTTACCGGCATTCAGAGCCTCGCTCGTTACACCCATAGAACCTGGGGTGGTGATGATTGCGAGCAATGGGTCGGTGTTCTTGATGTAGTAATCAAGTGTCAGATTCAGACGGTTGCCCAGCGTGGTGATATCGGCTCCCACGTTGTAGTTGATGGTCTCCTGCCATGCCAGATCGTTGTTGCCCAAGCTGTTGATGATGACACCGGTACCGAATACGTTGGTCATCAGACTGTTGAACATATAGGTGGTATAAGCCTGATAGGCAGAGAAGTTCTGGTTGCCCGGATTACCCACAGAGGCACGCAGCTTGAGCATCTGGAAGATGCCGTTCTCCTGCATCCACTTTTCGTTGTGGATATTCCAACCCAGACCTACTGACCAGGTGGTACGGAACCGGTTGTCGGTGCCAAACATTGAGGCACCATCGTTGCGCAGGTTGAAGTCCAGCAGATAACGGTTGTCGTAGGCATAGCCACCGTTCAGATAGAAACTGGAGGCATGCTTGATGCTTTCGCTGTAGCTTGGTTTGCCGCCTGTAGGGTAGTTGTTGGCAAAGGATGGGGCATCAAACTGGTCGTCGGTAAAACCGGTGGCTGAGTAGCCATTGGTCTTGCTGGTGGTATTGCTGAAGTTGAAACCCAATACGGCGTTTATCTGATGTTTCTCTGCTATCAGCTTTCCGTAGGTGGCAGAAAGGTCGCCTTCGTAGTAGAGATATTTCTGCAGGCTGTGTTGGAATAGTCCCTTTTGGGTTGCTTCCTGGTCATCGAAGTCGGTATGCTCTGGCGAGAGGCGCTTGTCCTGGGTATCATCATACTTGGTGATACCGAATTTGCCACGCACACGGAGGTCATCTGTAGCAAACCATTCGGCGATGAAGTTGTTGGTAAAGCCGAAACGCTGTCCCTTGTCGTAGTTGTTGAGATGCGCATTCCAGAGTGGGTTTGATACAGGGTTGTCATTCAGCCCCTCTTCCGGATAGTAAAGATATTTGCTGATCTTGCCGTCGGCACCATACTTTCTGTAATATGGGTTGGCATAGGCATATTCCGAGAAACTAACGGTCGGGTTGTTGGTCTCCAGATAGTCGATGGAGAGTTTGTTACTGAACTGGAATTTGCCGGTGCGGTAAATCAGGTCGAGGTTTCCACCCAGAGTCTGGCGGTCTGAGCCCTTCATCACGCCGTTCACCTGTCCGAAATTCAGTCCCAGTCCGTATCTCACGTTGCCTTCTCCACCTTCGGCATATACGTTGTGCTTATGGGTGAATCCGGTGCGCAGAGGCACACTGAGCCAGTAGGTATCTACGCCCTGCTCGATATCGCGCAGACGGGAATTGTAGAGATTATCCAACTTGATCTGGTTGAACGGATCGTTGGTATTGTCCTTGTATACGCCTGCCAGTTTTTCGAACTCCAACTTTTCGCGGGAGTTCATCAGATTGTAGTCTGAAAGGTCAGCGAAATCCAGACTGTAGTCGCCCTTATATGAAATCTGCAGCTTACCCTTTACCGGAGCCTTGGTCTCGATGACAACCACACCATTGGCAGCTTTTGAACCATAGATGGCTGTAGATGCCGCATCCTTGAGCAGCGTAACCGATGCTACGCGGTTCATGTTGAGGTTCATCACGGTTTCCAGGGTTGTTTCGAAACCATCCAGGATAAAGAGTGGCTGGTTAGGGTCGGAACCATATTCCTCCTTCAGTCCGGCAACGCTCGACTTACCTCGGATTTCCACGTCAGGCATCTTGTTAGGGTTAGATCCTGAGAGTGCGTTGTCCATAATCTTGAAAGATGGGTCCAGGGTTTTCAGACTCTGGAGCACGTTCTGTGCACCCACGCTCTTGAGTTCATCGCCCTTGAAGGTAGCCGAAGAACCGGTAAAGCTTTCCTTCTTACGTCGGTATACACCTGTAACCACCACATCCTTGATACTCTGGGCTTCAGATTTCATCATGATGCGGGCATAGTCTGCATGGTTGCTGCCTGTAAATCGGATTATTGTCTTTTTGTAGCCGATGAAGGAGAGTACGATGTTGCACTCTTTCCTAACAGGCAGTTCGAAGTGTCCATCGATGTCTGTCGTTACGGCGTTGGTTGTACCTTCGATAGCTACGGTTACACCAATCATGGGTTCATGGTCACTGCTATCGAAAACTTTTCCCTCTATCACTTCTTGCTTAACAGCAATTTCTGTTTGGGCTGCTGCGTTCCCATTCACATTCTGTGCCTGTATCGAGGCAAGGGATGGGGGGGTGAGGCAACAACCTAGCAAAATCCAGCGGCAAGCGCTAGGGGTAAACTGATTCTTTTGCATAAAGTTTATTTTTTGTTTCTCGTATTCTTTTTCTAGTTTTTCTGCAAGCTCTTGCTTTTTACTGTGTATGTTTTTTGCAAATTCTTGCTATATCTTCTGCAAAGATAATGCAAATGAGCGCAATGAAAGCTTGCTTTCAAATTGCCGAGTGCAGCTTTTCTTCTGCAAAGATAACATATTTTTTGAAAAATAATCTCTTTTAAATGTTAATTCTGCACTTTTTTTTCACATTCTTACAAATTGATGCTATTTTTTCCATTTTCGTATATGATTTTTCTGATAAATAGTTCATATAACGCCGATGAAAAAGAAAAAGCCCCGCAGGAATACTACCTGTGGGGCTTGAATCAACTTAAAAAATAAATACAATGCAATCCAATTTTCTTCTGTCGTTGCGCATATTTGAGAGATTTGTACGATTAGCAGGGATTCGGGAAAAATTCCGTTATATGAGGAAGAAGAGTAAAATAATGCATTTTTTTTCAAATTCAGTTGGCACTTTCAATAAAAAAATGTAGTTTTGCAATTGCTAAATAGAAAAAGATTATTATGGCAACAATTACATTAAGACCAGATGTATATGACAAAGCGGCAATCTTAGCAAGAAAAGATAAACTTAATATTGAGGATTGGGTAAATCAATACTGCGTTAAATTAACATTTAATCGTCTGTAAATCAATAACTTATATTAA
>OLFU01003424.1_pt1 | contig 10528 bp, 8 predicted proteins | sample 1605161 | NCBI WGS metagenome assembly OLFU01 (sample SAMEA3888914, study PRJEB22519) | human gut metagenome | biome: human gut; feature: human-associated habitat; material: faeces | place: Denmark | collected 2011
CAAAAATGTATGATTTTTAAATCATTTATTTTCTTGACATCACACCGCTGGACTTTATAAGTGATACTCTTTTATAAGTAATACGCTTTTATTCTGGAAGAAATTCGTTGGTATAGCAGTCTGCAGCAGGAATGGCATGGTCAATGACGCCGTATTCTGTCATAAAGTCCGTATAGTTATCCCATACGCTGTCCTTCATCTCACCCCAGCGGTCGGTATCTTCCATATACTTTCCAGCCAGATATTCCTGGGATGTTTTTAACAGGTCCATGGAATAATCCGGTGCATATTTGTGAAGGATCTGGGCACTTTCGTCCGGGTTTTCAATGGCGTATTTATAGCCTTTTTCTGTTGCTGCCAGGAAGCTTTTTACCAGTTCCGGACGGTTTTCTAACGTATCATTGTTTGCAATGATCACCGGAGTATAGTAATCCAGACGCTCATCTAACTGGCGCAGCTCCATGTAGTTGATCGGGAAATCATTCAGCTTGCACTTTACATTATCCCAGCCTTCAAAAAACCACTCAATATCTACTTTGTCTTTCAGTGCTTCAAAACCGGAACCGTCAGAGATAATACGGTTCAGTTTGGAAGGATCCGCACCTGCCTGTGTCATAACAGCTTTTAAAACAGCCTCTTCACCAGGTCCGCCCCAGCCTGCATAGGTCTTTCCCTCAAAATCCTTTGGAGAGTGGATATCCTTGTCTGCATAAGTTACAAAACCGGAGGTATTGTGCTGGATGATGGCTGCGATGGCCTTGATCGGAAGGGCGTCTTTGGACGCTAAGGCAACGGTTACATCTTCCTGATAACTGATGCCAAAATCACCTTTTCCTACTGCAACCAGTGTGGCAGTAGCGCCTTCTGTCGGCTCTATAATGTTTACATTAAGTCCAGCTTCCTCATAATAGCCTTTGTCCAGAGCCACATACATACCGGTGTGGTTGGTGTTTGCAACATAATCTAAGATAACAGTCACATCTGTTTTTTTGTTATCTGCCTCTGGGCTGTTTTCACCATTTACTTTGCTTTCTGCTGCGCTTTTGCCTGCAGCTGTTGTAGCTGTATTGTTATTGTTAGACGCACCGCAGCCTGCAAGTCCGGCTGCAAGAGCTGCTGCCATAAAAATAGCACTGGCTTTTTTCCAAGATTTTTTCATAATATTTCCTCTCATTTTCTGTCTGTTTCTCTGTTGATTGCAGGAAATGGTACACCTGCTCCCCGCCTGCTGCGGGAAACTCACGATCTCTTATTTCTCTCATAAGGCATAGACACCATAGCGATCACCCGGATCAGCCCGTTCATAGCCAGACTTAACAGGATAATGACCACCACGCAGGCAAACACCTTATCCAGCATATAGCTGTTCTTTACCCTTAACAGGTAATAGCCAAGTCCCTTCTGGGAACCAAGCCACTCTCCTACTACAGCACCGCTGATGCTGTAGGTCGCTGCCACTTTCAGTCCGGAAAACAGTTCCGGCAGCGCTGCCGGTATCTTTACCAGGCAATAAGCTTTCCACCGGTCTGCCCCATAGGAGCGCACCAGATGTACATATTCTTCGTCTACCCGCTGCAGTCCGTCTGCAAAACTGACTGCCACTGGAAAGAAACACATAAGAACTACCGTAAGGATCTTCGGTGCCATTCCAAATCCCATATAAATGATCAGGATCGGAGCCATAACGATCATGGGAACCGTCTGGGTCACTACCAGAATAGGATAGAGTCCCTTTCGCACAGCCGGGAACCAGTCCATGGAAATTCCAAGCACCAGTGACAAAGCTGACGCGATCAAAATTCCCAAAAGTCCCTCTCCTACTGTAGTCAGGCCATGGCTAAAAAGCTCTGTTCCTTCTGTGAACAGGGCTTTTACCACTTCCAGAGGTGATGGAAGTACATATAAAGGGATGTGCAGCAGGTCCACTGCTGCCTCCCAGATCACCAGCAGCACCAGAATAAGCACTGCCGGTATCATTTTATCTTTTACATGTTTCATGTGAGTTGTCCCTTAACCTAACAGTTCCCGAACCATTTTTGCGTCAAATACAACCTGATCCACATGATTTACTTCGATCTGATACAGGGCATTGGCTGCAATGTGCTCTGCTGCCTGCTCCAGATCACGGATACCGGTAGTATCAGAATAGCGGCGGACTACCTCATCTAAAGCTTCCGGAAGGATCACACATTCCTCTTCCTTCATGCTCATTCTCTTTAATATCTTTGGAAGGGCAAATTTTGTGAAAATGATCTTCTTTTCATCTTCTGTATAATCCGGAATATCGATCACTGCAAAACGTGACATTAACGGAGCGCTGATAAGAGAACGGTCATTGGCTGTTGCGATCGGATATACACCTGCAGTAGGAACCATACACTCCATGTAGTTATCTGTAAATCCAAGATTGTCAAGCAATGTTAAAAGCACATCTGCCGGATTTCCATTTCCTTTGCCGGAAGCAGCCTTATCTAACTCATTGATAATAAATACAAGATTGGACTGACCGGACAGAGAAAATGCCTCCATGATGATACCTGGTTTTGCGTTTGCATATACACGGGAGCTTCCTGTCAGCTGTTCCGGATCATTAATAGAACTCATATCCAGAGTAGTCCACGGCAGCTTCAGGATCCTTGCTACTGCATAGGCGATCTGGGACTTTCCGGTTCCTGCAGGTCCGATCAAAAGGATACCGTAAGCAGGCAGTGTATGAGTACGGTTGATCTGGATAATGGTCTCGATGATACGCTGTTTTACACGTTCCATTCCGTATAATTCTTCATCCAGGATCCGTCTTGCCTCGTCTGGGTCAATGGCCTCAAAATAATTGCTCTTCCACTGGATGTTCATCATAATGGATAAAGCTCTCTGTGCGTGACGGCGTTCTTCCGGTGAAACCTCATGGGAATTGGCAACTGCCAGGTTTCTTCTTGCCCAAAGACGGATATTGTCAGGAAGGGTCCTTCCCGCGCAGGTCATAAAGTCGGTAATACTCTGTAAACTGGTCAGCTTCATATCATCGCCGTCTTCATCTGCATCCTCTTCCCGGATCTCCTCTGCAGGCGCACTGCTGGCCTGAAGGCGCTCGATCATGTACTGTAAAAATCCGTCCTCTGCGGAAAGCTTGGTGCCGCCGCCAAAAGCGATCTCACGGATCTTGTATACAGCATACCCGTCCGCCTCATTGGAGCCGGAAAGGCGTACATTGATATGGCTCTCGCCCAGCCATTTAAGCAGGCTTACAAAGCGGGCATCTACTTTTAAGATATCAGCGCTGACAGTGCCGCCGCCTTCTACCTGAAATTCAAAAGCAGTTTTACGGATGGGATTTGTAAATACACCCCAGGAATGGTGCTCCCATTTTCTATTACTGTTGTCCAGAACCAGGATCGGATGTTCTGGAGAAGCGGTTGTTTCATTGGAACGGATCACAGTGTAGGTGCATTCCGGTGCTTTCTTTTCTTCTTTCGGTTCATCATTAAAATCAAAAACTGGCATTTTTTTCTCCTCGCAGTTAAATATTTACACCATTTTCAAAAAACTCATTCCAAGTTTACCACGGATTTATTGTATCAACAACACTTCTTTTTTCCAAAAACTGCTTTAAATAAAATTTCCCCAGACAAAGCAAAAGCGCCCCGAAGGACGCTTACAACGCATTTACAACTCTACTCTAAACCATATTTTTCTTTCAGTCTGTCCCGGATCTGCGGGAAGCTTTCCGGTGCTGTCATATGGGCCTGATGCTCGCCAATGATGTACTCCATCCATACCATGTTGTACCAGCGGTCAAATTTGTATCCACATTTTTTGAACTCGCCTATCATGCGGTATCCCATGTGTGCGTGGAAATTGACACTGTTTTTATCCAGGTATTCGTCTTCCACTTCCGGATAACCGATGCAGGCTTCCATATTCAGGATGCCCTGCTCTTTTAAGACAGCTTCCAGGACCTCATGAAGCTTTCTTCCAACCCCTTTGTGCTTCACATTTTCATCTACATAAATAGATGTTTCCACTGACCAGCCGTAAGCAGCCCGCTCTTTAAAAGGACTTACATAAGCATATCCAAGGATCTTACCATCTTCCACTGCTTTCAGATATGGGAAACGCTGTAATACATGGGCAATCCGTCCTTTAAATTCTTCTACGGACGGAACCTCATACTCAAAAGTGATCGCTGTCTTTTCTACATAAGGAGCATAAATTGCAAGCAGCTCCTCTGCATCTTCCACTGATGCCACCTGGATCTTTACATTTTCATTTTTCTCACTCATTATTCTGGCCTCCTGTATTCAAGTCCCTGGCATATGGGGCTGCAAATTTTGTTAATAACAATACCACTTCTTTTCTTACTTGAAAACCTTTTATTTTAATTTTCTCCCCTGCTTTTCACGGTTCTTTTTATAATAACGTTTCTCGCTTTACTTTCTAATGTCCATGCCCCCTTTCCGCCGGTTTCATAAAGGGAAATGTTTTGTTTCTTCATCTCCTCCGTGACCTGCCCGGATGGATGTCCATAGGAATTGTCTTTACCGTAGGAAATAAAAGCAGCTTTTAAAGGCATTGCTTCCAAAAAGGCAGGACTGGAAGATCCTTTGGAACCGTGGTGGGCCGTTTTCAGGATCTGTACATGTTCCAAATGTTCCTGCTGGATGCTGCCATTTTCTTCTGCCAGATCTAAAAGTTCTGTCTCTTCTGATATTCCCATATCACCGGTAAATAAAATATGCAGATCTTTATAGTGGGAGCATAAAACCAGGGAATGGGCGTTACGTTCTTCTTCTGTCTCCTTCTCAAAAATACAGGTAAATTCCATTTCTCCGGCCTTTATCTTATCTCCCTGGTGCATGTAATATGTTTTTCCCCCTGCTTCTGTCTGCAGCTGTTCCAATTGACCGTAGATCTCTCCCCCTTTTCCCCCAGCAGGCAATATTAATAAATCTATGGGCATTTTCTGCTCTAATAAATATAAAAGACCGCTTATATGGTCACTGTCCCCATGACTTACGACTGCTATATCTAAACGGGAGATCCCTTTAGACTTAAGGCAGGGTTCAAGAGTCCTGCTTCCCAGTTTTTTCTGGTCAGAACTTCCGCTGTCTATAAGGATGTTGGTTGTTCCTGACCTAAGCAAAAAACCATCCCCCTGACCTACATCAAGGCAGAGAAGTTCAAAACCACGGACCGGGTGTAGAGAAAGAATAGCGAAACTAAACAATACTGCTGTGAGCAGGGTTGCAACTGCAAATATCAAATTTATATATTTTTTCAGGATCTTTCTGGTCTGCCCCCGCCTCTGCCATATCAATAAAGCCACCGCTATCCCCCACAACACAATATACCCCAGGATCTGTCCCGGACCGGGCCGCCCCATTATCCTTACTGCCCCCGGCAGTTTCAGGGAACCTTCACAGATCCATTTATAATAACCCAATATCACATGCCCCACTTTAGCAGCTGTCCCTGCTGCCAAAGGCAAAAATCCTCCTGTAAGCAATATCATGATTCCCGCTATCATCAAAACCGGCACCAGCGGCAATACCAGAAAATTCAAAAACATCCCATACAGAGGATACTGGTAATAATGCCATGCCATAACAGGCAGAAGAAAGATCTGCACCCATAAACTGATCACTACTGTCTTTTCCCAGTTTTTTCCAATATTATACTCCCGGATCATCCACTGCCCCGGTCCGGAAATAGCCAGGACTGCTGCAAAAGAAAGCTGAAAACCGCTGTGAAAGATCAGATAGGGATTGTTTCCCAGAAGACCTAACGCTGCAAAACTTAAGGCGGAAAGACTGTCATAGGTCCGTCCCCGCTCTGCTGCCAGCCACAGACAGCAGATCATAAGGACTGCACGGATAGCAGACCCGGATGAGCCGGTAAATATGCCATAGCTGATCACAAAACCGCCTCCTATTATCCCGGAAGCCCTGAAACCTCCCACTGTCTTTCTAAGAAGCAGATACATTCCACCACCGATCAGTGACAAATGCTGCCCGCTGACTGCCAGCAAATGGGCGATCCCGCTGCTGCGGTACAGATCCAGGGTATCCGTCTCCATAAACGAGGTATCACCCAGTAACATTGCTTTATAAATACTGCTGTCTTCTTTCCCACCGTATTCTTCCAGAACATGACTGCAATATCGTCTGAACCACAGAATAAGTCTCATAAACGGCCGGTCCGCCCCGCTGCTTTCTTTTAAAGCTTTTATGTAACCGGTACACATCACTCCCTTTGACCGGTAATACAGCTTTGCATCAAATTCCCCCGGATTTTTTGCAGGTTCTGTGAGACGGAAAGAACAGGCCATTTTCACCTGTTTCCCTGGAAGAAGCTTTTCTTCCCAGCCTTCCAGATCACCTGGGGTTCCAGAAAGCTGCACCGGATATTGAAGTGACAGCCACCGGATGTCATCCGGGTCAGCAATATTTCGCACTCTCTTTCCCACTTTTACCTGGTTTACAATTATTTCCAGTTTTTCACTTTTTTCCCGTACATCCACTACCTGGCCGGTCAGCTGCACCACATCCCCAAATCCTGCCTGGATAATCCTCTTTTCTTCCTGCTCCATCTGTTCCCGGCACCTGGCGCCTGAAAAACTTCCTGCCGTCATCCCGCCAAAAACAAACACAAAAATAAGCAGAAGCGTCCTGTACATGACACTCCTGCTTAAAAACCGCCTGACAGCAAGCACTGTCAAAAACAGCACTCCTGCAAACCAGAAAAATATTCTGTATACAGCCTCCTGCAAACACAGGGCAAGCACCTCTCCAAGTACAAAACCTGCAGTTATCACCACAAGGGGCCGTTTCATATTCTGTTTTCTCCTGTTTTGTTCTTAATTTCTGCTTTATCTTTCCGCTTTTGATCCGCCTTTATTCCTGCTCAATATAATCCGTATTCCGCTCAAAGGCCGTATTCAAAGATACCACTTCCCGAAACATTACATCCTGGGAACCGTTTACCATGATCTGTACCTTAGAAACAGAGGTTTTATCTACCAGTGAATTTACAATGGCGTAAATAGGGATATATTCATTTACCGCCTGGTTGCTGTTTAAAAAAGCAGAGTCAAAATTGATATAGCATATATTATCCGTTACAGACACACTAAGTATCTTGCAGTCAGATGGCAGTACTGCCTGATGGCTGCTGTCGGATGGTCCTGCGATCAGCTGTTCCACGATCAGCTGCTCCATGGACGTATTGATATTGTGGGCCACTTCCCGCTTTTCTGCCACCAGCTTGTCACCGGTGCTGTTTGCAAAATACAGGGTCAGTTCCGTCTTTTCATAGGCATTTACATTACTTGTATTGATAATAAAATCACCTGCTGAGATAAATCCCACCGGATTTCCCTGACGGTCCATCAGCGGCTGGTCCCCACAGTAGATACTGATATAATCAATTCCCGGTATCTGGGTCATAGTCCTTGCAAGGGCCGCTCTGCAAAGGATCTCCTGTTCCGGTTTCATAGCCGTATAACTGCCGTCAAAATACAGATACAGTACCTGTTCATCGATCCTGCAGGCTTTAAAAGACACTTTATCATTTAAAACAGTCTGGCAGTCCAGATCCCTTGGCACATAAGTCAGCTGATCGACCAGTTCCTCTGCCAGCGCCACCTGATCTTTTGTTTCTGTTTCATATTCCTGGGCAACCAGTTTCGTAACCGAGGAATTCAGATAATAGATCAGGTATTTTCCGGCTCCCGGATCCGATTTTGGTTCTGTCCTGGCTTTACATCCGGAAAGGACTGCCATTGCAGCCACCAGTACACCTAAAAGTATACTCAGAAGAAACTTTCTTTTTCCATGTTTCATAACCGTTCCTCCTGTCTTGGCACATAATTTAACGGGATACGCATACTGAAGGTAGTTCCCTCTCCCGGTGTACTTTCCACATCGATCACACCATGATGCATCTGGATCACATTTTTTGTGATCGAAAGTCCCAGTCCTGTACCGCCAACTTCCCTGGAACGTGCCTTGTCCACACGGAAAAAGCGCTCAAAAATATGGTCCACACTGTCCTCCGGGATACCAATGCCGGAGTCTGCCACTTTAACATAAAAATACTTATGGTCTGCATCCAGTGTTACACGGACCCAGCCGGAGTCTATATTATACTTGATGGCATTTTCCACCAGATTGGTCACAGCCAGGTTTAATTTCACTTTATCCACATCTGCGGTTACTTCACGGATGCTCTCCAGGATCAGTTCTACATTGCTTCTCTTGGCAATAGGCCGCAGTCTCTTTAAGATCATTTCCAGTTCATGATTGATATGCACCTGGGAAATATTCATCTGGCTTTCTGCGGACTTATCCATACGCACCAGTGTAAGCAGATCCTCAATGATCTGATTTTCCCGGTCGATCTCATCTGAAATATCTGCCATAAACTCCCTGTACAGTTCCACCGGCGCATCTTCCATTCCCATAAGGGAGTCCGCCAGTACACGGATGGATGTAATAGGGGTTTTTAACTCATGGGACACATTGGAAACAAATTCCTGACGTGACTGGTCCACTGCTTTTAACTTGCGAAGAGACTTCTGCACTGCCTGGGACATCTGCCTGGTCTCACTGTAAGCATCTTCGCTGATATCTGCATCCAGATCCCCCTGGGCCACCCGGTCAAAGGAACGCAGGAGCCGCTTAAAAGGCCGCACCAGGAAATGAGCTGACATAATGGAAAACAGGATTGCCACCAGTGCCATACACAGAAAGAACAGCTGGGCACTGCTTTTTACCCGTTCTGTTACCGACACAACATTTTCCATGGAAGCAGTCACTGCGATCACTCCCTGGATCTTTTTCTCATCTGCCGGATCATAAACAGGGATAGTCTGGTAAAAATATCCACCCTCTTTATTAAAGCTGCTGCCGCTTTCCCCTTTAAAACAGCGGATAACTTCTTCGGATATATAATATTTTCCTGTAGACAGATTAAAAGTATCTGTCATGATCTTATAACTGCTGTTGACAATAACGATACGGCCATTATACAGATCCGCTATGGTCTGCATCTGGGCATCCAGGCTTACATTATTGGCCTTATCCGCCGTCATATACCCGGAGCGGGTCATTCGGTTGCTTAAGATCACACACTGGTTCTGTATCTCAATGCTCCTGGCTTCTATCTGGTTCTGCTTAAAAGAGCCGATGAGGATCCATGTCTGTAAAAAAAGAGGGATAACAGCCACTGCGATCATCAAAAGAGTCATGGGGACAGTAATACTCTGTCCCTGTGCCTTTAACTTTTCATACCATTTTTCTTTTTCCAAATTATTCCAGCTCCTTCAGCTTACTGGAGCAGGCTACTGCAAAACTTCCTGGTCCAATGTGGCAGGCAATGCTTAAAGAAAGAGGTGCTATGGTGATCGGGACACCTGGATATTGCTCTTTTAAAGCCTCTTCCAGCTCTTTTGCCCCTTCTTCATTGCAGGTATGGGCGATCTCCAGATAGGTATGTTCCGCATTCTTGTCATGAAAACGCTCTTCTAAGTCTTTTGCCAGTGCAGTGAGCATAATGGTCTTGGCCTGCTTGGCTGTACGTGCCTTTGAAAATGCATCCAGTTTTTCTCCCTGAATGGTTAAAACCGGCTTAATGCGAAGGAGAGTTCCCAGGGCTGCAGCAGCCGGAGTGATACGTCCGCCTTTTTTCAGATAATATAAGGTATCCAGCATGATATAGATACTGGATTCCATTTTATTCTCCATGAGTTTGTCATAGATCTCCTGACCGGATTTTCCTGCTGCCGCAAGTTCCATAGCATCCATTACAGACTGGCGCTGTGTCACAGAAATCCGCTGATTGTCTACGACAAATACCTTTCCTTCATAATCCTGCGCCAGCATTGCCGCAGTAGAACAGGTACTGGAAAGTCCGCTGGACATCGGAATATGCACAATCTCATCGTACTCCTCCAGCAGTTCATCCCAAAGTTCTGTAAAATTAGTTAAAATAGGGGTGGATGTATGAATATCCGCACCTTCTGTCAATCTCTCATAAAACTGTTCCTGGGTCAGGTCAATATCCTCCAGAAGCATTTCTTCATTAATATAAAACGGCATCGGCATGACGCGAATTCCAAGTTCTTTTGCCTGTGCCTGAGTAATTCCACTGTTACTGTCTGTCACAATCGCTACTTTACTCAAATTTTCATTCCTCCGTTTTTTCTCGCTTAACTCTCACACATAATTTTTATCAGCATTACAAATAGTAACATACCCCTGATCAAAAAACAACCGTTCGCCCAAAAGTATATATACAAAAAAGAGCTTTAAACGAACCAGGCATGCCAAGATACGCTCAAAACTCTTTTTTACTTCGATTATTATTTTAATTTTCAAAAATTTCTTTCAGATTTTTTCAAAACGTACGCAAGTTTTTTGTTTCATTCCGTTTCTACTGAAATAACTCGTCTCCACTTTTGAAACCGAAAGCCGGATGATAATCAAATTTTACAGCTCCTACCGGAATCTCCGGTCCTACTGCTTTTTTAATC
>OLFU01003432.1_pt1 | contig 10499 bp, 8 predicted proteins | sample 1605161 | NCBI WGS metagenome assembly OLFU01 (sample SAMEA3888914, study PRJEB22519) | human gut metagenome | biome: human gut; feature: human-associated habitat; material: faeces | place: Denmark | collected 2011
CTGAAAAGATCATCTGCTATCACACCCCCTTCCCCGAGATGCAGGGGGATATCATCTATGTGGACTACGAGCGCAGTTCGTGGGAGCACATGGACGATGAGAAATCTTTCTCTGCAAATGATATAAATTCTTTTAAAATTGGTGGAAATTCCCACGTCGTTTGTGATACAATGGAGCCTTACCTCCTGGGAGGTGCAGCCAAAGGCGGCGGAAGCGCTTATGGGGGGAAATGGAGACCAAACCCAAACAAACCTCAGGATAGAATTTTTATTGGACCGCCCAACACTGTTCAGCGGTATTTCCTTCACCTCCGAAAAGGCGGATATTGGGTTACAGTAAAATATGATACAGGCGGAAAAGCAATCGTGCTTCGTCACGAAACGGAACATTCTCCCGGAAGCGGCCATACCAATCCTCATGACCATATAATCACTTGGAACAATCCTAACGAACACCCGCAAAAAGGGCCAGTTATCAATTATCCCGACGGGGCACCTGAGTTAAAGCAATATACGAAAGAGGTGTGCTTATTGAACTCCCACATTATCCCATATGATTCAGAAGCCTATCGCTTTAAGACCATCAGCGAGTTTAAAACCAGTATGCGTTACGGCGCAGAAGTCGTTATCGAGTGGCAGGGCCAGGAATATGGTATCTGGTCAGAAAACGGCATGATTCGCATCACCCGCCCTGAAGTTCCAGACGAAAGTCAGATGTTTAAAACGTCTGATGCTGCCCTGGACTACATGGTCGGCAACGACCGCCTGCGGGACGTCATCACCAAAGTGACCGTGCTGGACCGGACGATCTGAAAAACACCGCCGCTCCGTTGTTCTGAAAAGAATGCGGAGCGGCGGTGTTTTATGTTTTCTTGTATGTAGAAATTTCTTCAAGAGATTTCAGCGCATCGAACCTGAAAAGATCATCTGCTATCACACCCCCTTCCCCGAGATGCAGGGGGATATCATTTATGTGGACTACGAGCGCAGTTCGTGGAAGTACATGGACGACGAAAAAACTTTCTCCGAAAATGATGTAAATTCTTATAAAATTGGTGGAAATTCCCACGTCGTTTGTGATACAATGGAGCCGTACCTCCTGGGAGGTGCAACCAAAGGCGGCGGAAGCGCCTATGGTGGGAAGTGGAGACCAAATCCCAAAAAACCAACCGATCAGCGATACCTCGGTACCCCAGGTGAAATAAATGTAACCGTGATGCAAAATGGCGACATTTATAAAACTAAAATTGGAAGTGACGGCAGGGCTGAAATCGAGCGTCATGAGACAGACCATAATAAGGGGCATAAGCATTCAAACCCTCACGACCATCTAATCAGTTGGGACACGCCAGACGAGCATCCGCTTCCGGGGCCGCCAATCAACTATCCAGATGGCGCACCAGAATTTAAAAACCATGGGAGGAACAAGTCCATGAGCGATATTATCATTGCAGGCAATATGAACTTTGAATCTATCAGCGAATTCAAGCAAAGCCTGAACTGGGGCGCTGAAATAGAATTTCGCTGGAAGGGAAAGACCTATAATGTGATTCGATATGGCACCGACAACAAAATCACGATTTATGAGGCGAATAATCCGGAAACTGACAAAGTGTGCGAATCAGCAGATGACGCACTGGATTATATCGTCGGCGGTGACCGCCTGCGGGACGTGATTACAAAAGTAGATGTTGTCGCAAGGACAATCTAATGGATCTTTGCCCCGAAACCAGAAGAGCGAAGATGGCCGTGCAATAATGGAACGCCATTATACAGATCATAACAAACCGTGGGCAAACACTGATCCACACGATCACCCCATCCTCTGGAATAATCCAACGGGGTATCCTCAACCTCAATCGCCTATAAATTACCCAGATGCGGCCCCGGAATTTAAATCTTATGGAGGTCTTTTTACTATGTCTTCCACAATCGTTCCAGCAAACATGCCAGAGCAAAATCGCTTCAAAACTATTCGTGACTTCAAAGATTGCATTCGCTGGGGTGGAGAGGTCGAGTTTTCTTGGAACGGAATCATATATGATGTCACACATTGCAGCAGCGGAGAGATCAGCATAGCTGCAGCCTATCAGCAGAACACCGAGAAGCTCTGCGCTACCGCTGACGAGGCCCTGGACTACATGGTCGGCAATGACCGCCTGCGGGACGTCATCACCAAAGTGACCGTGCTGGACCGAACGATCTGAAGCGTTTCCCGGTTGACTTTTCCACATTACCATGCTATTCTGAACATACGGGTGAGCACCTACCGTCCGAGCAGTCAGGCTGAAAAGTCTGACTGCTTTTTTAGTATCAGGAGAGATTGTCATGATGCAGACTCAGGCACGGGACAACGTGGCGGCTGTGCTGGTGAAGTTCAGCCTGCCGCTGATCATCAGCGGTATATTACAGCAGCTTTATAACTGGGCGGACGCCTTTATCGTGGGCCATGCTGTTGGGGAGAGCGCCCTGGCGGCGGTGGGGGCCACCACGGCAGTGAGCGTATTTTTCACCATGGCCATCACCGGCTTCACCCAGGGGCTGTCTATTCTGGCCGCTCAGCGCTTTGGCAGCGGGGACCGGGCGGGACTGCGGCCCATCCTGTCCACCTTTCTGGTGGTGCTGCTGCCCCTGGCTGTTCTGTGCGCCGCCCTTGGGGTGTGGGCCAGCGGCTCCCTGCTGCACCTGCTCCACACGCCGGAGAACATTCTGGCCTTTGCCGGGGACTATCTGCGCATCATCTTCATCGGCGTGCCCTTCCTGGCGGCGTATAACCTCTATTCCGCCCTGCTCCGGGCCATGGGGGACAGCCGTGCTCCCTTCTACGCGGTGGTGGTATCCTCCCTGGCCAACGTGGCCCTGGACCTGTGGTTCGTGGCGGGCCTTGGCTGGCAGGTGGCGGGTGCGGCGGCGGCCACCGTTTTGTCCCAGGGGGCCATGGCCCTCTTCATCCTGGTCTATGCCCACCGGCGCTATCCCCTGCTGCGCCTGTCCTTGAAAGAGCCCCTGTTCCGCCGGGAGGACTTTGCCCAGGGGCTGCGGTTCGGTCTGCCCCCCGCCCTGCAATTCAGCGTCACCGCCGGGGGCAACATCGCCCTGCAAAACTTTATGAACGGCTTCGGCTCTCACACCGTGGCCGCCATCACCACCGCCTATCGAGTGGACACCATTATGCTGCTGCCCATCATCAATCTGGGGTCGGCCATCTCCACCATGGTGGCCCAGAGCAAGGGGGCGGGGGAGCCGCAGCGGGCCCGGCACTTCTGGCGCACGGGCGCTGTGATGAATCTGGTGGTCTCTCTGCTGCTCATGGCCGTCATGCTGCTGTTTGGCGGCAAGCTGGTGGCACTGTTCGGTGTGGGACCCGAGGCCATTATCATCGGCCGCCGCTTCTTCCGCCGCATCGCCCTGTTCTATGTATTCTTCGGCCTGGCAAATTCCATGCGGGGAACCATCGAGGGCACAGGCCGGGTGGTCTATTCCAGCTCTGTAAGCATCGCCGCCCTGCTGCTGCGCATCGCCCTGTCCTATCTGCTGGCTGCGCCCTTCCACAACATGGCCATCCCCTATGCCGAGGGCCTGCACTGGATTTTCATGGTCCTGTGCTTTTTGCCCTTTTTTCTGCGCCGGGACCGCTGGACGCAAAACTCCTAACTTCTCTCTCATCACTCCTCACTCCGGGAAGGGCCTTTGCCCTTCCCGTTTTTTCTCCCCCTTGTGCTCTTTGGTGTTTCGTGATATCCTGTTCTATCATTCCCTGTCCGTTCAGAGAGGAGGTCCTTTCTTTGTCCGAAAAACTCCACGCCCTGGGGGACGCCCTGTTCCGTGCCTTTCCCCAGGCCGACATCCTGCGCACCCAGGTGCCCCAGTGGGTCCAGGCCCACGGCGACCTGGTCTGGCTGTACACCGGGGTCACCCGGTTTCTCTTCCCCCTGCTGGCCCTGCTCATCCTCGTCCGGGCCATCCGGGGGCTGCTGCGCATCCCCACCGCCGGGGAGGTCTGGGGCCAGCTGGCCCTGCCCGGGGGCGGCTCTTTGCCCATCCGGCACTGGGAAAACATCTTGGGCCGGGCCCCCCTGGCCGACCTGCGGCTGGACCTGCCTACCGTGTCCCGGCAGCACGCCGCCCTGGTCCGGGAGGAGGGCGGCCAGTGGCGCATCCACGACCTGGGCTCCAAGGCCGGGACGCTGGTGAACGGCGAGCCCGTGGAGGGCTCCGCCCCCCTGAAGGTGGGGGATGCCCTCAGCGTGGGCGGGGTAAAGCTGCTGTTTCTGCCCCTGTCCCGTGCGGAGGAGGAGCAGCTGCTCCAGCGTCGGAGGGCGGAGGCCCCCCTGTCCATGGTCCCCTCTCTGCTGTGGCTGACCCTGTTCCAAGTGTTGGCCGCCGTGCAGCTGTTTTTAGCCAGCGGCGGAGAGCACCGCACCGCCCCTCTGACCCTGCTGGTACTCACAGCGGTCATGTGGTGGTACTACTCCTCCGCCCGCCGCCGTCTGCGGGGGTTCGAGCTGGAGACCATCGCCTTTTTCCTGTCCACCCTCTCCCTGGCCGTCACCGCCTCCTCCGCCCCGGAGGCCACGGTGAAGCAGCTCGTCGCCATCATTCTGGGGCTGCTCTTCCTGTCCGCCCTCACCGCCTGGATGGCTGACCCCGCCCGGCTGCAAAAGCTGCGCTGGCTCATGGCCGCCCTGGCCATCGGCCTGCTGTCCGTCACACTGGTGCTGGGCCGAAGCAAGTTCGGCGCAGCCAACTGGATCATCTTGGGGCCGTTCTCCTTCCAGCCCTCGGAGATCGCAAAAATTTTCTATATCTTCGCCGGCTCCGCCACCCTGGAGCGGCTGTTCCACCGGCGGAACCTGGGGCTGTTCATGGTGCTCACCGGGGTGTGTCTGCTGTGTCTGGCCCTGATGAGCGACTTTGGCACCGCCTGCATCTTCTTCGCCACATTTTTGGTCATCGCCTATCTCCGTTCCGGGGACTTTGCCACCTTGTCCCTGCTGTGCGGCGGGGCGGCCTTTGCCGGGCTGCTGGTGCTGCGGTTCAAGCCCTATATCTTCCGGCGCTTTGCCTCCTGGGGCCACGCCTGGCAGGCGGCCTCCACCACCGGCTATCAGCAGACCCGGGCCATGTCCGCCGCCGCCTCCGGCGGTCTGGTGGGCATGGGGGCGGGCAACGGCTGGCTGCAGAACATCCCCGCGGCAGACACCGACCTGGTGTTCGGGATGCTGTGCGAGGAGTGGGGCCTGCTCATCGCCGTGCTGGCGGTGCTGTCCATTCTGACCCTCACGGTATTCGCCGCCCGGGCCTGCCGGGTGGGCCGCTCCGCCTTCCCCACCATCGCCGCCTGCGCCGCCGGGGCCCTTCTGGCGGCCCAGACCGCCCTGAACGTGTTCGGCGCCATGGACCTGCTGCCCCTCACCGGGGTGACGCTGCCCTTTGTGTCCAACGGCGGCTCGGCCATGATCGCCTCCTGGGGCCTGCTGGCCTTTCTCCGGGGGGCGGACACCCGGGAGCGGAGCCGTCGGGCTCCCGTGAAAAAGGAGGTCTCTTCCCAATGAAAAAACTGGAACGCCGGGCCCGGCTGTGTCTCATTCTGGCCGGACTGCTGCTGGCGGGACTGGGGCTGTTTCTGGTCCGCTTCGGCTTCAGCGGCAGCCGCTGGGCCTCCTCCCCCTTCAACCGCCACCTCTATAACCGGGACGGAGCTCTCATCAGCGGCACCGTCCTGGACCGGAACGGCACGGTGTTGTCCTATGTGGACGACAACGGCGACCGCCGCTGCGCCGACGGGAAAACACTGCGGAAGGCCACCCTCCACGCCGTGGGCGACCCCCAGGGGAACATCGGCACCGGGGCCCTCACCGCCTTTGCCCGCAAGCTCACCGGCTATTCCCTGCTGCTGGGGGCCTATAACGCCCGGGCGGGCAACAACCTGTATCTCACCATCGATGCCGACCTGAACAAGACGGCCTATCAGGCCCTGGACGGCCGGAAGGGCACCGTGGCCGTATACAACTACAAGACGGGGGAGGTGCTGTGCATGGTCTCCTCCCCCTCCTACGACCCGAAAAATATCCCCGACGACTTAGAGACCAACGACAAGTATCAGGGGGTGTATCTCAACCGGTTTCTGTCCTCCTCATTCACACCCGGCTCGGTGTTCAAGACCGTGACCCTGGCCGCCGCCCTGGAGAAGATCCCCGACCTGTACAGCCGCACCTTCCATTGCGAGGGCTCGGCCCAGATCGGCGGGGAGACGGTGACCTGCACCGCCGCCCACGGGGAGCAGACCATTCAGGATGCCCTGGCCAACTCCTGCAACATCGCCTTCGGCCAGCTGGCGGTGGAGCTGGGGGCCAGCACTTTGGAAAAATACGCCGGAAAGGCCGGGCTCACCCGCTCCTATGACGTGAACGGCATCCCCACCGCCGCCGGGTCGGTGGAGTTGTCCGGTGCATCGGACAACGACCTGGCCTGGGCGGGGGTGGGCCAGTATCACGACAGCGTGAACCCCTGCGCCCTGATGATCTATATGGGGGCCATCGCCAACGGGGGCAAGGCCGTGCAGCCCACCCTGATCCAAAAGGTGGTCTCCCCCGGCCTGCCCGCCCTGCCCCAGTTCACTCACACCACCCGGCGGATGATCAAAGCGGACACCGCTCAGGCCATGGCCGACATGATGGCCAACAACGTCTCTGCCACCTACGGCGCCAAGCGCTTTTCCGGCATGGACCTGTGCGCCAAGTCGGGCACGGCAGAGGTGGGGGCCGATCAAAAGCCCCACGCCTGGTTTGCCGGCTTCCTCCGCAATGAGGAGGCCCCCTATGCCTTTGTGGTCCTGGTGGAAAACGGCGGCAGCGGGTCAGAGGTGGCCGGGACGGTGGCGGCAAAAGTGCTGAAAGCCGCCCTGGCTTCCTAAGGTGGTTTGCACGTTTTTTCTTCCTGTTCGGGGTTGTCACAGGGGCATTTTTAGGATAAAATAAGGTATCTAATTATGTCTCAAAGGGGGGACCGCCGTGGAGATCGTTTTTCAGGAACGACATGGGGTCCCCTTTTATGCCTGTACCGACCCCCGCTGGTGCGGCGCGCCCCACGGCTTTTCCACCCGCTTGGGCGGCGTATCCCCCGCCCCCTGGGACAGTCTGAACCTGGGGGCCGGACGGGGGGACGACCCCGCCCGGGTGGGGGAGAACTTCCGCCGCTTCTGCCGGGCCGTGGGTACCGACGCAGATGCTCTGGTGAAAAACCGCCAGGTACACGGCACCACCATCCGCTCTGTCACCCGGGCAGATGTGCTGTCCGACCCCTCCCTGCCCGGGGAGTTCCCCGCCGACGGCCTGGTGACCGACCAGCCGGGGGTGTGCCTGACCATCTTCTCCGGGGACTGCATCCCCATTTTGCTCTATGACCCTATCCGCCGGGTGATCGCCGCCGTCCACGCCGGGTGGCGGGGCACCGCCGCCGGGGCGGCCGCTCAGGGTGTCCTGGCCATGACGGAGCGCTATGGCTGCCGCCCGGAGGACATCCTGGCCGCCATCGGCCCGGGCATCGCCCCCTGCTGCTTTCAGACCCATGCCGACGTGCCCGACAGCCTGCGGGCCGGACTGGGGACCGCTGCCCAGGACTTCATCTTCCCCATCTCCGGCACGGACAAGTTCCATGTGGATTTAAAGGGCGCCAACGCCCGCTGGCTGGAGCGCGCCGGCTTGGACCCGGCCCGCATCGCCCTGTGCCCCGACTGCACCGCCTGCCGTCTGGACCGTTTCTGGTCCCACCGCATCCAGGGCACCCGCCGGGGCAGCATGGCCGCCATGATCCAGCTGTCTGAACCCTGATTTTCGCCTCTCCCCGCCTGAACCGGCCGGGACCGTTTTGATATTTTAAGGAATGACTATGAAACATCTCCGTTTTCTCCTCTGCCTGGCCCTGGCTGTGACCCTGCTCACCGCCTGCGGCCCAAAGGGGGACGGCTCCGCCTCCTCCAGCGGCGGCGGCTCCTCCGTCTCCTCCTCGGGCAGCGGCTCCGATTCAGAGCCCGCTCCCGCTCCCGCCAGTCTCACCCTGGCGGCCTGTCTCTCTGATTCTTTCCACCCCGTCCTGGGGACCAATCGTTCCAACCTGACCCTGGCCCCCCTGCTGTATGAACCCCTGTTTCAGCTGGACGAGACCTTTCAGCCCGTGCCTGTGCTGTGCAGTCAGGCCGCCAGCACAGACGGCCTCATTTGGGAACTGACCCTGCGGGAGGGCATCACCTTCTCCGATGGCTCCCCCCTCACCGGCTCTGTCGTAGCCGATGCCCTGAATACCGCCCGCCAGTCCGCCCGCTATGCCCAGCGGCTGCGGGACGTATCCTTAATCTCCGGCCAGGGGAATGTGGTCACCGTCACCATGGTCCGGGCCAACGGGAACCTGCCCGCCCTGCTGGATATCCCCATCACCTCCGGCACCGGGGACCGCCCCATTGGCACGGGGCCCTATGTGCTGTCTGAAACAGACGGGGCCCTGGCCCTGGCCGCCCGCTCCGGCTGGTGGCAGGGAAAGGCTCTGCCGGTACAGACCATCCGGCTCACCGCCGCATCCCGGTCAGAGGACCTGGTGTCCTCCTTCTCCGCCGGAGATATCGGCCTGGTGGACGTGGACCTGATGGGCACCAACGCCCCGGGCTACTCCGGAAGCTATCAGACCTGGGACTATGCCACCACCGAGCTTCTCTATCTGGGGCTGAACACCCAAAGCGGCCTGTGCCGCACCCCGGAGGTCCGCCAGGCCATCGCCCGGGCCATCGACCGCACGTCCATCGTGCAGGTGGATTTCGCCCGCCATGCCGTGGCCGCCGGACTGCCAGTCCACCCCAGCAGTCCCCTGTATAACGCCGCCCAGGCCGGGACCCTGGGCTATTCCCCCCAGCAGTCCCAGGCCGCCTTAGAACAGCTGCGGCTCACCGGCCGCTCCGTCACCCTGGTGGTGAACACCGAGAACACCGCCAAAGTCTCCGCCGCCCAGCGCATCGCCGCGCAGCTGGAGGCCGTCGGCCTTACCGTCCATTTGTCCCGCCTGTCCTATGACAGCTATGTCAGCGCCCTGGCCGCCGGAAACTTTGACCTGTATCTGGGCCAGGTGACCCTCACCGGCGACTTTGACCTGGCCCCCCTGCTATCCTCCCCCGGCAGCCTGAACTATGGCCGCTGGCAGGATGCCCTGGGGGATGCCCTGCTCTCCGCCTTTCAGTCCGCCCAGGGTGAGGCCCGGGCCAAGGCCGCCGCTGACCTGTTTGCCTATCTGAACCAGCAGGCCCCCATCGTGCCTGTCTGCTTTAAAAATGGTTCCGTGCTCACCCAGTGGAGCAGGCTGTCCGGCCTGTCCCCCGTCCGTGGAAACGTGTTCTATCAACTGGAAAACTGGAAGCTTTCTTAAATCACTTTGTTAATTTATGCAGGCGAGCCACCAATGAACTGTGGCCGCCGGGAGGAGAGATAGAAATGAGTGTTTACCGCTGTTATTCTCAGAAGAAGCCCGGCTTCGACGTGGAGGCCCAGGGACTGTGCAAGGCCCTGCGGGAGCAGCTCGGCGTGGCCGGACTGACCTCTGTGGCCATTCTGAACCGCTATGATGCCGACCAGATCGACCCCGCTGTCTATCAGCAGGCCAAGGGCATCGTGTTCTCCGAGCCCCAGGTGGACGTGGTCTATGACGAGACCTTCCCCCAGCCCCCCCAGCCCTGTTCTCTGCTGGCGGTGGAGGCCCTGCCCGGCCAGTTTGACCAGCGTGCCGACTCCTGCGCCCAGTGCATCCAGCTGATGGCCGGGGTGGAGCGTCCCCTCATCGCCTACGCCAAGGTGTATGTGCTCCAAGGCCAGCTGTCTCAGGAGGAGCTGGACAAGATCCGCCACTACCTCATCAACCCCGTGGAGAGCCGGGAGGCTTCCATGGACAAGCCCGAGACTCTGGTCCGCACCCACGAGACCCCCGACCATGTCCCCACGATTGACGGCTTCATCACCATGGACGAGAAGGCCCTGGCCGCCCTGCTGGACGAGCTGGGTCTGGCTATGGACCTGGACGATCTGAAGTTCCTCCAGACCTATTTCCGGAACGAGGAGCACCGGGACCCCACCATGACCGAGGTCCGGGTGGTGGATACTTACTGGTCTGACCACTGCCGCCACACCACCTTCTCCACCCATCTGGACCGGGTGGACGTGGACGACCCCCAGGTGAAGGCCGCCTATCAGCGCTATCTGGACGCCCGTGTGGAGGTCTATGGCCAGGAGAAGGCCGCCCAGCGGCCCCAGACCCTGATGGACATTGCCACCATCGGCGCGAAGGTCCTGAAAAAGCGGGGCCTGCTGCCGGAGCTGGACGAGAGCGAGGAGATCAATGCCTGCTCCATCCACGTCACCGCCACGGTGGACGGCGAGGCCCAGGACTGGCTGCTGATGTTCAAAAATGAGACCCACAACCACCCCACCGAGATCGAGCCCTTCGGCGGCGCGGCCACCTGCA
>OLFU01003436.1_pt1 | contig 10485 bp, 6 predicted proteins | sample 1605161 | NCBI WGS metagenome assembly OLFU01 (sample SAMEA3888914, study PRJEB22519) | human gut metagenome | biome: human gut; feature: human-associated habitat; material: faeces | place: Denmark | collected 2011
TCGAATACTGCATGTTGAAACTGCCGCTGTACTTGTAGCGCTTGATGTAGCGCGACGCGGCCGAAGCCTCCCACGATCCCAGCGTGTAGATGCCGCCGCGCACCGCCAGGTCGGCGTATTCGCCCAGGGTGAAGTAATAGCCCAGGTCGCGCAGGAAGAAACCTTTGGAGTACTCCTCGCCGTAGGTGGGCATCAGCAGGCCCGACTTGGGGCCCATGTTGATCGGGAAGAAGCCCTCGGGGATGCCGAGGAAGTAGATCGGCACGTCCTCCATCACCAGGTAGGCCGGGCCGGTGATCACCTTCTTGCCGGGTATGACCTTCGCCTTGGTCATCGCCAGGTAGAAGTGGGGGTGGTCCGTATGGTCGCAGGTGGTGTACTTGCCGTGCTCGATGTTGATCGTGTTGTCGGGCATCTTCTTCACGCTGCCGCCCACCAGCCAGCCGTCGCCCTGCTGCGTGGCCACGCCCTTGATCTTCGCCTTCTTCGAGTCGAGGTTGTAGGTGATCGTGTCCATCTGGTAGGTGGCCGACCCTTCGGTGAATTCGGGTTTGGTGACAATATCCTTGCCGTCGAGCGTGTCGGGCTTGCCGTAGGCGTAGACCATCTTCGAATCCATGTCGATGCGCATGTAGTCGGCCTTGAGGTTGCTGTTCTGGTAGGTGACGTCGCCCTTGTTATAGATGTAGACCAGCTTGTTGCGCACGTCGTAGACCAGCGAGTCGGTGTTCTTGCCCGTGATCGGGTCGTCGAGGAACGCCCCTGCGGGCCGCGGCGTCTTCACCGAATCGCGGCGGAGCGTGTCGGCGGCGAGCGAGTCGGGCCGTGCCGCGCCCGGAGAATCGGCCTTCTGCGCCACGAGCGAGTCGACCTGCGCCGAAAAGAGCGAATCCTTCTCCTCCTGCGGCAGTGCGTTGAACGCTTCGCGCCGCCGGGCCTCTTCGCGCGCCTGCCTGCGGGCCTCGCGCCGCGAGGGGGTGACAAAAGGCGGACGTGCGCTCGTGTCGGGACGTATCGCGTCGGCGCGGAACGGAACCGGGACGGTGTCCCCGGGGGCGGGATTGCGGGTCGTGCGGGGCGCTCCGCCGCCCAGTACGATCTGGGCAAACAGCAGAATCACCGTCGCCGACAAGAGATATTTTACCCTAATTTTATCCAAAATCCCAAAAATTTTCCATACCTTTGCCGACAAGTCGGCAAAAACGCCCGGATCGAGGTCCTGTGCCCCTCCCGCCGCGTTTTCGGCCCGACAAAGATAGGTAAAAATTTATAGAAAGCTCTCACTTGGTACCATTAAATATGCGCACACGACTTTTGCTGCTATTCGCCTTCGCGGCCGCAACTGTTCTTATGAACGTTGCGTCTGCGGGGAATATTGCGCACGGCGTCGAAGTCGTGGTCATCGACGCCGGGCACGGGGGAAAATTCCCCGGCGCGCACTACGGCGGGGTCTATGAAAAGGACCTCACGCTGAAGGTGGCGCTCAAACTCGGAAAGCTCGTTGAGGAGGGGATGCCGGGCGTGAAGGTGGTCTACACCCGCACGGCGGACAGGACTCTGGGGGCGGACCTGGCGGCCGACCTGCAGGCGCGGGCCGACATTGCCAACAAGGCCGGGGGCGACCTCTTCATCTCGATCCACGCCAACGCCGCACCCCGGGCGACGGGCGTGCGGGGCGTCGAGACGCTGATCATGGGCGAGAGTTCGAAGGAGCAGCGCTACAACGAGAACGCCCTGTTCGAAAACAACCGCGAGGATCTGATCGACATGTCCGACGAACGGACGGCGGCCATCGTGCGGGCTTACATTCAGAATCTCCAGTTCACCTACGGCGAATACAGCATGGCTTTCGCCCGCTGCATCCAGAACAGCTACCTCAAGGCGGGCCGCCATTCGCGCGGCATAAAGCCGCAGCTGCTGCGGGTGCTCTATGCGACGGACATGCCGGGCGTGCTGACCGAGATCGGGTTCATGTCCAACCAGCAGGAACTGGCCTACATGAAGTCCGACAGGGGGCAGAACGAGATCGCCCGGTCGCTCTACCAGGCGATCCGCAACTATTCGGCCTATGTGCTCGGGACCCGGATGGCCGAGGAGGAGCAGGCCGCTGCCGCGAAACCGGTCGCGGAACAGCCTGCGGAAAAGTCTGCCGGAAAGGCCGCGGAAAAGAGCGTTGAAAAGCCTGCGGCAAAGTCCGCTGAAAAGACCGCAGCGGCGCAGCCCGCGGAGGGAAAGACCGCGACGGCCGCTCCGGTCAGAACCCCGGAGAAACCGGCCGTACAGCCCCTGCGCTATACGATTCAGGTGATGGCTTCGGCGTCGCCCGTACCCCTCGCCTCGGCGCAGTTCCGCGCCTACCGCGGCAAGGTGAAGGAGTATGCGGCCGAGGGACGGTTCCCCTATAAATACGGTGTGGGCGAGTACGGCACCCGTGAAGCCGCACAGCGGAAGCTGGCCGAGGTGCGCAAGGTATTCCCCGGGGCCTTCGTGGTCGCGTGCCGGGGTACGCAAATTGTAAAATAAAAGTACAGATATGAAAAGGGAAGTTAAAATCGGAATTTTCGGCGTGACGATGATCATTGCCGCGTGGGCCGGAATCCGGTTTTTGAAAGGATTCGACATTTTCAGCCGCAATTCGGTCTATTACGCCGCCTACGACCAGATCAACGGCGTGCAGGCGGCGTCGCCGATTATGATGAAAGGCGTCAAGATCGGTACGGTGACGGGCATTTCGTTCGATCCGCAGCGCAGCGACAACGTCGTGTTGCAGTTCACCATCAAACGTCAGTATCACATTCCGACCGACTCCGAGGCCAAGATTTACAGCAACGGGCTGATGGGCGGAAAGGCCATCGAAATCAACTACGGCACGGCGCGCACCTATCTCCAGAAGGGCGACACGCTGCGTTCGGTGCGCGAACGCGACCTGATGGACGTGGCCGGGTCGGAGCTGGATTTCTTCAAGCAGAAGGTGTCGCAGGTGACGGGCGACCTCTCGCGCACGCTGACCAACCTCAATCACCTGATGGAGGCCAACGCGCAGAATATTTCCGGGACGTTGAGCCACCTAAACGCCATTACGGGCGACATGGCCGGCCTGCTCGACGCCGAGAAGCGCAACCTGAAAGCCGCCGTCGACGACCTTACGGAGTTCTCCGCGATGCTGGGCAGGAACACCCCGCGTGTGGACAGCATCGTCGGCAACCTGAACCGGATAACCGGGGAACTGGCCGACGCCGGGTTCGCCCGCAGGCTTACGGACGCTGTGGACGAGGTGAACGGTCTGCTGGCAAAGGTCGAGGCGGGCGAGGGGACCGTCGGCAAACTGATGAACGATCCTGCGCTCTACGATTCGCTGACCGAGGCCAGCGCTAATCTCGCCTCGCTGCTGGCCAACCTCGAGCAGTATCCCGGCCGCTACGTGCATTTCTCGCTTTTCGGGCGCAGTCCCGAGAAGATGCAGGAGAAGGCCGAGCGCAAAGCCGCCAAAGCTGCGGCCAGGGCCGAGCGGGACTCGGTGAAAAGAATTAAAAATGAAAAATGAAAAATTGACTGGCAGACAGGAGGTTCATTCAGCCCTCTCGGTGTGATAATGTGGTCGTATAGGGCGTGGCGCGAAATTTTCCGACCGGCGCCCTTTCGATTTTTCATTCTTAATTTACCGTCATGATTTACCCTGCTACATTCGAGCAAAAGATAGGTTTCGACCGGCTCCGCGAGCAGGTCGCGGCACGTTGCACCATGCGCGCCGCCCGCGAGCGGCTCGCCGCGGAGGGCTTTTCGACCTCTGCGCGCGAGATCGAACGGCGGCTGGCGCTCGCCGACGAAATGCGCCTGCTGCTGGATATGGAGCATGATTTCCCCGGGGGCGAGTACCCCGACGTCGATTACATCGTCGCCAAACTGCGCGTCGAAGGTTCGTTCCTCGACGTGGAGGAGGTCGTGACCCTGCGCCGGGCGCTGGCCGCAATCGGCGGCATCGTCTCGTTCATCATCAGCCGCGAGGAGCGTTATCCGGCCCTCCATGCCCGCACGCGGGGCGTTGCGGCCTTTCCGGAGATCGTGCAGCGCATCGACGGCATTCTCGACCGCTTCGGCCAGGTGAAGGACAACGCCTCGCCCGCCCTGCAGGAGATCCGCCGCTCCATCCGCGAACGCGAAGGGCAGGCGGCCAAGCGGTTGCAGGCCGTGCTGTCTGCGGCCAAGGGGGCGGGCATCGTCGATGCCGACGCCCAGATCTCGATCCGCGACGGCAAGGCCGTGATCCCGGTTTCGGCGGGCAACAAACGCAAACTGAACGGCTTTATCCACGACGAATCGGCGACGGGCAAAACCTTCTACGTCGAACCGGTCGAGGTGGTGGAGATCAACAACGAACTGCGCGAACTGGAGTACGCCGAGCGGCGCGAGGTGGTGCGCATCCTCACGGAGTTTACCGAAGCGATCCGTCCCGACGCGGGGCTGATCGCCGATTCGGGCGACTACCTGGCCGAGATCGACATGCTGCGCGCCAAGGGCCGCTGGGCCTCGGAGAACGGGTGCGTGCGGCCGATCCTCTCGACGGACGACAGGCTGGTGCTGAAAAACGCCCGCCACCCGCTGTTGCAGCAGACGCTGCGGGCTGCGGGGCGCGAGATCGTGCCGCTGGATTTGCAGCTCGACCGTCGCAAGCGCATCCTCGTCATCTCGGGACCCAACGCCGGCGGCAAGTCGGTCTGCCTGAAAACCACGGGCATCGTGCAGTACATGTTCCAGTGCGGGTTTCCGGTTCCGGTCTCCGAGGTCTCGGAACTGCCGGTCTTCGAGAGCATTTTCATCGACATCGGCGACGAGCAGTCGATCGACAACGACCTGTCGACCTATTCGTCGCACCTGCTGAACATGAAGCACATGCTGGCGGGCGCTTCGGGCCGCACGCTGGTGCTGATCGACGAGTTCGGGTCGGGAACCGAGCCGGTCATCGGCGGGGCCATCGCCGAGGCGATCCTCGAGCGTCTGCTCGGCAGGGGGTGTTACGGCGTGATCACGACCCACTACGCCAATATCAAGTATTACGCCGCGTCGGTGGAGGGCATCGCCAACGGCGCGATGATGTTCGACGTGCAGAACATCCGGCCGCTGTTCCGGCTGGAAATGGGCAAGCCGGGCAGTTCGTTCGCCGTGGAGATCGCCCGCAAGATCGGGCTTCCGGAGGATATTATCCGTGCGGCGAGCGAGAAGGCCGGGTCGGATCACATCAATATCGAGAAACAGCTGCGCGAGATCGCCCGCGACAAGCATTACTGGGAGCAGAAGCGCGACCGCATCCGTCTGACGGACCGCAAGGTCGAGGAGTTGGAGCAGAACTATGCCGAGCAGCTGGCGAAGATCCGCGCCGAGCGGCAGGAGATTCTGAAAAAAGCCAAGCAGGAGGCCCGGCAGTTGATCGCCGACGCCAACAAACAGATAGAAAATACGATTAAAACCATCCGCGAGGCGCAGGCCGAGAAGGAGCTGACGCGGCTGGCGCGGCGCGAGCTGGACGACTTCCGCGAGGCGGTCGAGAAGGCCGACGAGGCCGGGAACGAAGCCGCCGTGGCCCGCGAGATCGAGCGTATCGAACGCCGCCGCCGACGGCGCGCCGAGCGCAGAGCGCAGCAGGGCGCGCAGCCGGCAGCCGGGGAGGCCGCTCCGCAGCCCGAAAAGCCGCGCGAAGTGGTCGCCGGGTCGAAAGTCCGCATGGCCGGGCAGGAGATGGTCGGCGTGGTGCAGTCGGTGAAGGGAAAGCGGGCGCAGGTGGCGTTCGGACAGATACTCACGACGGTGGACAAAGGGCTGCTGACGGTGGTTTCGAACAACGAATACCGCGAGGCGACACGCCCCGTTGCAGCCCGTACGGTACTCTCGGTGGACATCTCGTCGCGCAAACTCAACTTCAAGGATCACATCGACGTGCGCGGCATGCGGGCCGCCGATGCGTTGGACGAGGTGCGCAACTTCATCGACGACGCGCTGATGGTGGGTGTGGGCACGGTGTCGATTCTCCACGGCAAGGGCACGGGGGCTTTGAAGGAGGAGATTCGCCGCTACCTGCGCACGGTGCCGGAGATCGCCTCGGCGGTCGACGAACATGCCGACCGGGGCGGTGCGGGAATTACGATCGTGACCTTCGATCTGTCGTGATTTTGCAGTCTGCGACTGCTGCTGTTCTTTGTACCTTTTTGCGGAAAAAAGGCACAAAGATCCGGCGACTATGTTGCGGCTTGAGTCTTTTTGACGACCAGAAAGCGGCAAAGAGCTGTAAATATTTTCGTACTTTTGGAAATGAAAGTACAAAAGATAAACCATTGGGTATTTTATGAAATATCGTCTTTCGCAAATCGCCGCCGTCGTGGGCGGCAGGTTCTCCGGAACGGACTGCGAAGTGCAGTCGGTGGTGACCGACAGCCGCTCGCTGACGTGCGAGCTTGGCTCGGGACCGGTGTTCGTCGCCATGTGCGGCGCGAACCACGATTCGCATGCGTTCGTGGCGCAGATGTATGCGCGCGGCGTGCGGGCTTTTATGGTCGAACGGCCTCTCGAAGCCCTGCCGGAGTGCGGTTACGTGGTTGTTGAAAACGCCATTGCGGCCTTGCAGTGTCTGGCGGCCTATCACCGGGCGCAGTTCCGGGGAACGGTGGTGGGCATCACCGGTTCGAACGGCAAGACGGTCATCAAGGAGTGGATTGCCGAGGAACTGCCCGCGGGGATGAAGTGCTACCGTTCGCCCAAGAGCTACAATTCGCAGCTGGGCGTGCCGCTGTCGGTGCTGATGATCGAGGGCGACGAGCAGCTGGCGCTGATCGAGGCGGGGATTTCGAAACCCGGGGAGATGGCGCGGCTGGAGCGCATCATCCGTCCCGACGTGGTGGTTTTCACCTCGATCGGCGACGCGCACCAGGAGAATTTCCTCAATCTGGAGCAGAAATGCGACGAAAAGATGGTTCTGGCCCACCGTGCCGAGACCATCGTTTACCACAGTTATTACGAGCCGCTGGGCCGCATGATCGCCTCGCGCTTCGCGGGGCGGAAGCTCTGCGACGCGGCCTCCTGCCCCGAGGTCCCGGAGACGCTGATCGGCAACGAGGCGTCACGCCGCAACGCCCGGATCGTCGAGGCGTTCTGCGCGGCGATGGGCTATCCCGCGCCGTCGTTTACCGAAGCTCCCGAGGTCGCCATGCGTCTCGAAGTCAAGGACGGCATCAACGACTCGGTGCTGATCAACGACGCCTACAACCTCGATCTCAACTCGCTGGCCCTGGCGCTCGACTACCTGCACAACGTGGCGTTGTCGCGCCGCCGGACGCTCGTGCTGTCGGATATCGCGCAGAGCGGGCTGACCGACGACGAACTTTACGGCCGCGTGGCGGGAATGGTCGCGCGGGCAGGCGTCGATACGCTCGTCGGCATCGGTCCCAAACTGAAGCGTTACGCCGCGCTGTTCGGCTGCGACAGGGAGTTTTACGCCTCGACCGACGAGTGCATCGCCCGCATCGGCCGCAGGGCCGTGGCCGGGCGTGCCGTCTTGTTGAAAGGCGCGCGGGAGTACCGTTTCGAGAAACTCGCGCATGCGCTGGCGCGCAAGAGCCACACGACGGTGCTGGAGGTCGATCTCGACGCCATGATCCACAACCTGAACTATTTCCGCTCGAAGCTCGACTTTCGGACCCGGCTCGTGGCGATGGTCAAGGCGGGTTCGTACGGCGCGGGGGATTTCGAGGTGGCGCAGATGCTCCAGCATCAGGGCGTCGACTACCTCGCCGTGGCGTTCGCCGACGAGGGTGTGCTGCTGCGCGAGCGGGGGATCACGATGCCCGTCGTGGTGCTGAATGCCGACGCCGACAGTTTCGACCAGATGATCGCCAACCGCCTCGAACCCGAGATATACAGTTTCCGTTCGCTCGCCGATTTCGCCGATGCGGTGTCGCATGCGGGCGAAACCCGCTATCCGGTTCACATCAAGCTCGATACGGGCATGCACCGGCTGGGATTCATGGAGGGGGAGATCGGGCGGTTGTGCGAGGTGCTGCCGACATTGCCCGCCGTGAAGGTGGCGTCGGTCTTTTCGCACCTGAACTGCGCCGACATGCCCGGAGAGGATGCCTACACCCGGGAGCAGATCGCGCGCTACGACCGCATGAGTGCCGCCGTAGCCGCGTCGCTGCCCTATTCCGTCATCCGCCATACGGCCAATTCGGCGGCCATCGAGCGATTCCCCGAGGCGCGGTTCGACATGTGCCGACTCGGACTGGGGCTTTACGGCTTCGGCTGGGTGCACAATGCGGGCCTGCGCCCGGTTTCGGCGCTCAAAACCCGCATCGTGCAGATCAAGCGTCTCGAAGCGGGCGACGCCGTGGGCTACGGGCGCGCCGGGAAATTGCTGCGGCCGACCGTGACGGCGACCGTGCCGATCGGTTACGCCGACGGGCTGGACCGCCATCTGGGCTGCGGACGCTGGTCGATGCGTGTGGCCGGGCGGCCTGCGCCGATCGTGGGCCGCGTCTGCATGGACAGCTGCATGATCGACATCACGGACATTCCGGGCGTCGGCGAGGGCGACGAAGTGACGGTCTTCTCCGCCGAGCCGGGCAACGACCTCGAAACGATGGCCCGGGTGCTCGACACGATACCTTACGAGATTATGACGTCGGTCTCGTCGCGTGTGAAACGAATCTACCTCAAGGAATAAGGCGCGGAGCGCAATTCATAATTCAGAATTCACAATTCAGAATTATGCCTGCGAACCTAATTAATTATGCATTATGAATTCTGAATTTGGAATTTTATACCTGATTCCCTGTCCGATTTCGGACGAAACGGCGCCGTGGGACGTGCTGCCTGCGGCCAACCGGGCCGTGATGGATGCGCTGGACTACTTCATCGTCGAGAACACCCGCACGGCGCGGCGTTTCCTGTCGAAAGCCGGCATCGCGCGGTCCATCGGCGAACTGGAATTCCGCGAACTGAACGAGCACACCGCGGCCGGCCGCGAAATCGAGGAGCTGATCGCGCCGCTGCTCGAAGGCCGCTCGGCGGGGGTGATCTCCGAGGCGGGCGTGCCGGGCGTATGGATGAGGATGGCGCTGATGGAGCCGCCGAAGATAGCACCGCAGTAGATGCCGCCCAGCACGATCAGGCCCGTGGCCGGATCCATGCCGAAGGTGACGGGCAGCAGCAGGGCCACGCCCATGGCGGCGGAAAGACCGGGCAGGCAGCCGATGGTGATGCCCACGATGGTGGAGGCCAGCATGGCCAGCAGATTGATGGGCGAGATGGCATGCATGAAGCCTGCAGCCATGAGAGCCAGAGTATCCGTCATGACGATCCCCTTACTTGAACAGCAGGCCCACAGGCAGCGGGACCTTGAGGAAAAGCGTGAACACCGCGTAGATGAGCGCGGCCATGACCACTACCGTCAGCACGATATGCCAGCGCGGGACACGCAAAAAGGCCAGCGTGCCCACAAGATAGCAGATGCTGGCGATATAGAAGCCCGCCACATACATGAGCAGCATGTAGCCCACGCAGCCCAGGCAGATGAAGGCGAACTGCTTCCACTGGAAGCCCGCGAACAGATCGGGCAGATCATTGTGGATGCCCGCCTGGCGGCGCAGCTGCCACAGGCAGCGCACCAGATAGCAGGTATTGAGGACCAGCAGGCCGGCGATGAGGCAGAGGGGATAGGTCTGCGCGTCCGGCGGCAGTTCCAGGGTCATGTACAGAAAAAAGAGCGTGAAGGCATACACCAGTGCCGTCACGCCGATATCGGATCGTTTCATACGGACCGCCTGAATGGAAAACGGCGGGAAAGGTCGCCCTTCCCCGCCGGGACATGACAGAGATTACTTCTTGTACAGCTTGGAGACCACGTCGCGGCAGAAGATCTCCTGCGCGGCGATGAGTTCGGCCAGCTGCTTGTTGTCCTTGAAATCAAGGCTCATGCCGGCCTTCTGGTGAGCCTCGATGCAGGCGGGATCCTGCATGGTCTTGCGGAAGGCTTCCACATAGAAGTCCACGATCTCCTGCGGGGTGCCCTTGGGCAGCACCAGCGCACGGGCGGAACCGTACCATTCCTTGTAGTAGCCCAGCTCGCCCAGAGTGGGCACGTCGGGGTATTCGGGCAGACGGGCGGTGTTGAACACGCCCAGGATGCGCAGTTCGGGCTTGTCACCACTGCACAGGGCGGCCACGTCGGCCACCTTGGCGCAGGAGAAGTGCACTTCGCCCTGGCGCAGGGCCAGCAGCTGGTCGGCGGTACCGCCGTAGGGGATGGCCTTGTAATCGAAGCCGGCGGAAGTGGCCAGCAGCTGGGCAGCGGTATGGTTGGAAGCTTCCACACCGTTGGTGGAGCAACGCAGGTTGCCCTTGGCCTTGCAGGCATCCACCAGTTCCTTGAGGCTCTTCCAGGGGCTGTTGGCGCGCACGACCACCACACCGGTCTCGCTCAGCTGGTTGCAGACGGGCACC
>OLFU01003439.1_pt1 | contig 10481 bp, 8 predicted proteins | sample 1605161 | NCBI WGS metagenome assembly OLFU01 (sample SAMEA3888914, study PRJEB22519) | human gut metagenome | biome: human gut; feature: human-associated habitat; material: faeces | place: Denmark | collected 2011
CCATGCGCCACATCATTATCCCACAGGCAATCAAAAATATTTTGCCGGCACTGGGAAATGAGATGATCACATTACTGAAGGATACATCTCTGATGACTGTTATCGGAGCAAAGGATCTGACAAAAGCAGCTCAGACCGTACAGGCTGTTACTTACCAGGCATTCATGCCGTACATCAGCATCGCAGTGATCTACCTTGTGTGCGTTATCGCTTTATCCAAGCTACTTGCACTGATTGAGAGGAGGATGAGAAACAGTGATAGACGTTAAAAATCTGGAAAAAACTTTTGGCGACCATAAAGTATTGGCCGGAATCAATGAACATATTTATCCGGGAGAAAAGGTCGTTGTCATCGGACCGTCCGGTTCCGGAAAATCAACGTTTCTGCGCTGTCTGAATCTGTTGGAGGAGCCGACAGCCGGAACGATTACCGTTGATGGCGAGGACATCACAGATCCGAAGACAGACATCGATAAGGTGCGTCAGAAAATGGGAATGGTGTTCCAGCAGTTTAACCTGTTCCCACATCTGACTATTAAGGAGAACATCAAGCTTGCACCAGTGACGTTAAAGCTCATGTCAGACAGCGAAGCAGAGCAGAAAGCGATGGAACTTCTGGAGCGTGTCGGTCTGCCGGATAAAGCGGAGGCCAGTGAACATGAGCTGCGACTGATCACCGCTTTTTCCGATATCTGTGCGATTGAAATGCAGAAGCATGAATTCTTCGTGCAGAAAACAGGCTTACAGTATGAAACGTTTCTCACGGAACTACTGGAAGGACGGTTCAACGATGTAAACATCATAGAAACCCGGCTGAAACTGCTGAATCGCCGTTTCGGAAAATTCTTCTGTCTGGCGATCCTCTACTGTCCGGAACCGCACAACAGCGACCTGTTCAACAAACGTCAGATGGCGTCACTGCGGCAGGTTTATCCGAATGCCATGTCCGTGGTATACAAAAATAACATCATCCTGCTGATCAATCAGGATACGCCGGTACAGCTGAGTCCTGAACTGACGGATCCACTGGAGCAGTTTGCGGAGCGCAATCACCTGAAAGTCAGCTTAAGTCAACCCTTTGCAGATATCCTGAAAATCCGGATTTTCTACCATCAGGCACTCCACACCCTGGAGCTGTCGGACCTGCAGGCACCGGATCAGACACTGTTTTACAGCACCGATGCCCTGCCGGAATATCTGTTTTCCAAATGTAATTACCAGGAGCTGGAAGTTGGGATCCATTATCATATTTTCCAGCTACAGGATTATGACAAAACATACCATACGGATTTTGTGGAAACACTGCGGGCCTATCTGGATCATGACCGGAATGCTGCAAAAACGGCAGAATATCTGCATATTCACCGGAGCACTTTCTTCTATCGGGTAAAAAAAATAGAAGAGCTGCTGGAAATTTCCATTTCTGACAGTCATCTTCTATTTCTGTATGAATTATCCTTCAAAATCTGGGATTATTTGTGCCGCTGACGGGTGTTACCACTCCAGCAGTTTGGAAATCCGCAGTAACGTCAGACGGTTTCTGACGTATGGACTGCTCTGCAGCGTCAGTTCTACTTTTTCTTTGTCGATTCCAAGGTTAGATATCTCATGTACGCAGCCTGCATCATGCAATTTTGCATACATATCGTCAGCATCCGGGAGGTCATCGATGAGATCTTCGATCTCCGGAAGCTGTTCTTCCAGTTCTTCCAGATCGATATCCTCCAGTGGATTCGGCGTATTCTCTGTCAGAATTCCTTCCAACAGACCTTTTTTACCAAATGTATGTTCCAACAGACTCATTTCAAGTCCTTTGGCTGTTTCCGATTTTACAGTTACATTTTTATGTCGGATAGCATATCCGAGCTTTTTATAATAATCCGTCACGATCAGAAGACCGAGGCCTACCTGCTCACCATGCAGCGCATTGGTTTTCTCATTCAGCACATTCAGATCCCACAGATGGGATACCATATGTTCTGCTCCTGATACCGGGCGCGGACTTTCCACCATCTGCATGCACAAACCTGACAGAAGCAGGGCATACATCAGCTTTTCGATGGCATCTTTGTCTCCAAAACGAATATCTTCCAGTACCCGGCTGACATCGCGCAGTGCCTTTTCCAACAGATCGCATACTTCCTCACAGATGTACTCACCGGTAACGAGATGTGCGATCTTCCAGTCAAGAATGGATATATATTTTCCCAGAAAATCGGATACACCGGAAGCGGTAAGCCGCGACGGTGCCGCACTGAAAATATCGGTATCTGCCAGGATCCAGCGCGGAGACACACCGGCAACGGTCCTCTTCAGCCCATCCCAGGTCAGTGCCGCCACATTGGCTGCATAACCGTCCACACTTGCTGCGGTTGGTATAGAAACAAACGGGATATCGTACTCGGTCGCCGCATAGCGGGTCAGATCATGGATCGTTCCACCGCCGATCGCCACCAGCACATCCACAGAGACACTGCTCAGTCCTCTGTCACAATAATCCAGCTGTTTCATCACTTTGTTTACACCACGGTTGTCTGCCTGAAGTCCTTCCGGATTCAGTTCAATGACCGGATAATCTTTAAATTCTTCCTCTAAAAACGGTTCCGCCGCCGTCCGCGTATTGCTGTCACATATAAATACCGGATTCTGAAACTCTTCCAGAATCTCTTCCAGTTGGCTTACTGCTCCGGACTCGATGACGATCTTCTCCACATCGATGTTATGTTCCATTCCGCAGGCGCACGGCTCTCTTAACTGCCCAAGGTCTACGTCCATCTATCTATCTCCTTCACTTTTCTGCACTGATAGTTTTCCCACAAAACAGTAGTTTGGGTGAACTATGTTTTTTCACAATTATCTTTTATTTTCTCACATCTTGCGTTAGAACACAATATCTATTTTTGATTTTTCAAAAATCCCATCAAATTGCAATCCATGTAATCAATGTCGGCATTTCATGTTTATAATCGTATACTTGCAAAAGGGATATCCTCTTCCGTCAGAAGCCTCATTTCAGTTTCCCGACAGGTAAACAAAAAGATCTGATTTTCCTGTTCTGCCAGCCACCGCAGCGTCTGACGCAGCCGTTCTTCATCATAGTTTGCAAAGGTCTCGTCCAAAAGAAATGGCAGCGGTTCTTCCTTCATCAACATATGCCCCGCCGCCATCCGATAAGAAAAATACGCCTGCTGCATCGTTCCCTGACTGTATGCCTCCGGGGTACGCTTCTGCAGCTGCTCTGCCAATACGATACCTTGTCCATCCGTCACCTGCAGCTGCTCATGTACATTTCCCGTAATCTGCGCCAGAATCTCTGACATTTCTTTATCTAATGTATGTTCCAACGTCTTTGACATCCGGGCGGCAAGGCGGGACATGGTTTCCGCTGCCAGTTCCAGTGCGTCCCTGTCTTCACGGGCATGCTGCTCCTCCAACGTCTCCTGCTGCAATTCAGCCACCTGTTCTGTCAGATTTTCCAGTTCCACTTCTTTCTCCTGTATCTGGCTTTGCAGCTGATCCCCGGAACCTTCCTGCCGGGCCGCCTGAAGCTGGAGTGATTTTTTCTGATCCTTCAGTTTCTGTAGCTGTTCTTCCAGAGTAGATTTCTGCTGACAAACACGCTGTAACTGCTGATCCAGGGCAGCTTTCCTTTCCTCCCGCTCCACGGACTGTAAATTCGCCCGGTCATTTGCCCGGCTATCTTGCTCCCTATGATTCTGCACAGAGTCATTTACGCTTTGTCTGTGTTTCTGTCCAGAGTCAGCCGTTTTCTTCTCTCTGCTTTTACGATAGGCTGACACAAGCCCGGCCAGGATCAGAATGATACAGATAATATTCAAAGCCGGTGCTATCTTCTGAAATCCATCCATGGCAGACCTCAAAACAGGGGCCAGAATCAGACCCGCCACACCAATCAGCAAAAGCGGTGAAAATCCTGCGTTTTTACCGGATTTCTGCTGAAGTGCGTCCGTTTTCTCCTGCTCCCGTCGAAACTGCTCCCGCTTCCATTGTTCCCGTTCAGCCTGCTCCCATTCCAACTGTTCCTGTGCTACCGCGCTCTTCAGCTCCTGTTCCCGCCGGCAGACCGTCTGATAAGCTGTCTGTACCGGTTCCATCTGCTGCTGTAGCGCTCTTACCTGCTCCTGCACCGTACCCTGCTGCGTACTCTGCTTTTCCTGCTGCGCTTTCAGCCCGGCGATATCACGTTCCAGCACCTGTTGGTTTACTTCCAGCTGATGGATATGCGACAGTCGTTGCTGTTCCAGTTCTTTCCGGGTCTTCTCCGCATTTTTTCGTTTCTGCTCCAGTTCCTGCAATGCCTTCGACAACTGAAAATCCCCACTTCCGGTCTGTGCCAGATTGCTGCGTTCATCCTCTAAAAGTACACCAAGTTCCCTCCCCGGAAGCAGCTGTTCCTGCCCGATACAGCAGGTATTTTCATAGGCTGCTGCACTGACATTACCAAGCAGCATGTCCAGATCTCCGTATTCCACAGAAAGTTCCTCACCGTCCCGGATATTCACCAGCCGCGCACGTTTTTCCTTATAATAAAAATTCCGTTCCAGCAGAAACTGCTGCTGCCCGGTCTCAAACATCATGGAACCGTAAAAATAGGCCGGAGTATCCCATGGTTCATACCGGTTATAAGTATCCAGCGTCTTTCTCACCCTTGTTTTTTCCAGGCCAAACAGCATCGCCTTCAGAAACTGCATCAGGGTGCTTTTGCCGGATTCATTGGCTCCGTAAATAACATTGATCTGTGGTGCAAACTGATACTTCTGATTTTCCAGTTTTCCAAACTTTCCTATGTTCGCCTCTCTGATAATCATCCTATGTCTCCTGTCCTTCCCCCATGGCATTCAGCATGGCCTGCACACCATAATACAATGCTTTCCTTCCGGATGCCGCATCCGGATACGCCTCCAATGTCTCGATATACTGCGCCAGAAGTGTTCCATCGTATCGCTGTTTCAGCTGGTCAAACGGATAATCCGGCTCGGTCTCATCCACGACACGCACCACCCGGTTCAGCTGCGCCAGTTCCTGCACCGGCAGGACAATATCCGCATCCCGGTATCCACGCAAAACCAGATGGGAAATCTGATAGGGCGCACGTTTTGCCAGCTCCTGCTGCGCCAGTCCCACCATCGCATAAGCGGACATCTCCGGTGTCACCGGAAGTTCCTGCCGGATATATTCACATTTTTTGATCGGATAAAAAGAAACCCGGCAGCCGGCCTCCGTCAATTCCCCCATCCAGAAACCGTGGGGGCCGAAATCATTACAGTCTGTCGGCTCCAGGGAACCAGCCATTACCACCCGGTTCGAGATCAGCTGCGCCGCCTTGTGGATATGTCCAAAAGCTGCATAATCATATCCTGCTGTCAGTTCATTTGCCCGGAACGGATGATGCCGGTCATCGCCGCCGTGTCCCAGCAGGATCTGAAACTCCGAATCCATCTGCCGCTGATGTTTTCCATACACTGCTCTGTCATCTTCCTTATCCCAGAAGCTGCAGCCCCATACCGTCGTATGAATCCGCTCCAGATGCACCGGTGTGAGATCTTTATTTAAAATAAAATGCACATTATCCGGCCACGCAAAGGTGCGGTAATAAGACTTCGGATGCAGATAATCATGGTTTCCCGCGATCAGTACAATCTCTGTGTCCGGTATCGCAGCAAATCCCGCTGCCACTTCTTTTAATTCACGCTTTAATGGCTGTCTGTGAAACAGATCACCGGCAATCAGCAGCAAATCTGCCTGTTGTCTGCGAGCCTCCTCCAGCACCATATGAAAACTGTTCCAGATATCCTTGCCCCGTTTCTCACTCCAGGGCATTCCCGCATCCGGGGTAACTCCCAGATGCACATCTGCAATATGTATGAATCTCATAATTTCCTCCATAATACAATCTTTTTGCTCACCGCCGGAAAAAACGGGACTCTGGCTATTTTTCTCTCGGCCGGCGATCATTAGCGGACGAGAGAAAATCGCAGAGTCCCGTTTCATAATTTATGCCGGAACACACACAATTACACGGAAAATGTCTTACTGTTCCACCTGTTTCGCCAGGAACAGTGCCGCAGCCTGTGCCAGTTTTCCCTGCAGTTCCCCGACACTGTCCTTATCTGCGCCGTTGCACAATGCCACCGCGCCGATGGCATCCCCTTCACAGATGATGGTTGCCAGTGCCTGGGTCTGATATTGCATGGCATCGTCAAGGGTCAGTTTCTTGCAATTTTTCTCCTGTGCATCCGCCACCTGACAACCTCTTGCTTCAATAAACTGCTCCATCTCCGGGCTGATCGGTTTTCCATCATAATTCTTTTTTCCGTTTCCCTCCGCTGCGATGATGTGGTCACGGTCCATAACACATACAAGGCTTCCTGCTGCTTCCGCCATGCTTGTGGCATACTGAGTGGCAAATGTACTCAGCTCCCCAATAGGGGAATATTTTTTCAATACAATGGCTCCGTTCTGTTCCGTAAAAATCTCCAGCGGATCTCCCTCCCGGATGCGCAGCGTCCTGCGGATTTCCTTTGGCACTACCACGCGCCCCAGATCATCGATCCTGCGCACGATTCCTGTCGCTTTCATATCGTAAAAACCTCCTGTTTCCTCTTCACACTTACCAGATTTTTGTTGTACATCTAGTATGTGGAAGCAAAAGGTTGATTATACCATAAATTTTTTCACATAATTCCGCTAAGATATCGCATTTTCTTTCATCCTGTTTATGGCACTATCTTACAGCACTTACCTTACGCCTGCTTATTGTAAAGCGGACATTCGCAATCCGCTTCGCTACTTGCTCATGAACGCAGTTCCGCATGGGTGCGGTGTACATGCCGCCGCACGAAGTAGAAGCAGATCACCTGCATCACGATCGTGAAGATCCAGGATGCCGGATAAGAGATAAACAAGATTGCCAATGACCTGTGCTGTGGGAAAATACCATAAATCCAGACAATACGGGTACCTACCGTTCCGATCACGGACAGAATCATCGGTACTGCTGAATGTCCCATTCCACGCAATGCTCCCGGAAACAGATCCATAAGACCACATAAAAAATAAGTAACTGTGGTATACAAAAGGATTTCCATCGCACACTGGATAACCGCAGGATCCGTAGTATAAATCTGCAGGATTTCCGGACCAAAAACATACACACCAACGCCCAGTGCCAGCGATACGCTGACGGACAAAATAATGCAGTCACGTAGCACCCTGTCCATCCGTTTCAGTTTTCCCACACCATAATTCTGACTCGTAAAGCTCATACATGCCTGTGTCACAGAGTTTACGGATACATATAAAAATCCAAACAGATTATTTGCGGCTGTATACCCGGCCATGGCTGTGGAGCCAAAAGAGTTCACCGAGGACTGCAGCAATACATTTGACAAGTTGATGACTGTACTCTGGATACCTGCCGGGATACCAACCTGAAAAATCTGCATCATGTATGCTTTTTTGATCTTCAATTTTGAAAAACGCAACTGATAACTGCTGTCTGATTTGTACAGACAGCGCAGAACCAGCACACAGGAGATCATTTGGGAAATCACCGTTGCAATACCGACACCTGCCACACCAAGATCAAATTTAATGACCAGCACCAGATTCAGCACTGCATTGGTGGAGCCTGAGATCAACAAAAAGATTAACGGCCGTTTCGTATCACCCACTGCGCGCAGGATCGCAGCACCATAATTGTACAGCATAAAAAATGGCATGCCGCAGAAGTAGATCCGCATGTACAGTGTGGATAACCGAATGACATCATCCGGTGTCCCCATCAGTTCCAACGCGCCTCTTGCAAAAAGCACTCCAATAAAAGCCATTGCAATACCACTGATCAGAGCCAGTGTAATGGCAGTATGTACGGTCTCTGACATCTCCTTATCACGGCCGGCAGCATAAAACCTTGCCCCCAGTACATTTGCTCCCAGAGAAATCCCGATAAATAAATTCGTAAACACTGCGATCAGCGCAGTGGTCGAGCCTACTGCTGCCAGTGCCTGGCTCCCACTGAACCGTCCAACAACAATAATGTCAACCGCATTGAACATCAACTGCAGGACGCCGGACAGCATCAGAGGCAGTGCAAAGGAAATCAGTTTGTCCATGATGGAACCATTGCACATATCAATCTCATATTTATTCTTCTTCAATTTTTATCCTCTTCTTTCTAAACCCTTATAAACCTTACTACTTTAAACTTTTTCTTTTTAGTATTTCTTTTGAAACTTTCAAGAATGTCCTTGGCATTCTTGTTACTCACCACCCATAGTGGTGAAGTCATCTCACATCTGGCATTATACTTCCAGATCTGACCGGATCGCCCAGCGCATTTTTGTGGAGCGGGCGCGGCCGTTTTGTGCACACTCCTGTGCAGATGGACGGATGACATCTTTTGCATAATCTGTATAAATGCCGGACTTATATCCATCCTTCAAAGCTTTTTTCACCAGACGATCCTCTCCGGAATGAAAAGTCAGAATCGCCACTCTGCCGCCTGGTTTTAACGCACCCGGAAGTTTCTCCATGAATTCATACAACACTTCAAATTCACGGTTTACATCGATACGAAGTGCCTGGAACACACGCTGACAGGTCTTTTTCACGGTATCTTTCCGCTCCTTCTCCGGCAGAAATTCCAGCGTATTTTCAATCACCTGACGCAGTTTTGTCGTAGTATCGATCCGATTGCCCCGGCGGATTTCTTTCACAATAGCCTCCGCAATTTTCTCGCAATACGGTTCATCCGAATTCTCATCCAGCATTCCGGCCAGTTCTTCAACAGAAATAGTATCAAGACGTTCCGCTGCACTGATACCTTTCTCCTGGTTCAGACGCAGATCCAGCGGTCCATCCACTTTATAAGAGAATCCCCGTTTTGGATTGTCGATCTGCATGGAGGAAACGCCCAGGTCTGCCAAAATAAAATCAAACCCTCCCACTTCCTTTGCGATCTCGTCAATCGTACAGAAATTCTGCAGCTTTACCGTCAGCATATCTTCTCCGAATCCCTGTTCCGCCAGACGCTTTCTCGTCTTGGCAGACTCCTCCGGATCCACATCTGTGGCATACATATGTCCTTCACCCTGTAAGCATTGCAGCATAGCTTTTGTATGACCGCCATAACCTAATGTGGCATCAAATCCCACCTGTCCCGGTTTAATCTCCAGAAAATCCAAAATTTCTTTTACCATAATGGAGATGTGCATACCAGCCGGCGTATTCCCCTTACGGATCACATGTTCAACGGTGTCCTGATATTTTTCCGGCTGAAGTTCTTTATATTTTTCCTCGAATTTTTTCGGATATTTTCCTTTGTAACGCACACGCCGTTTGTGCGGTGTCTGTGCCCCATTTTCCGTATGTTCCATAGAAAACCTCCTCTTTCACTATTTTTTCTCCAGTATCTGTTAAGCAAGAATACCGGGGCATTCTTGAATTTGTGTCAATCATTTTTATTATACCCAAGACAAATCAGCAAATCAAGGGCAGCCTGTGCACTAAAAATGGCAGTAAAAGGATTTCACTTCCTTTCACTGCCATTTTTTATTTTTCTGCATTTTAAGCAGAATGTAGACTTGCAGAAGTTTTACTGTGCAAAAGTCTCCAGGATCACATCCGTTGCTGACGCACCGCCTGGTTTGATCACAGATTTTTCTGCTTTTTCTGTAATGTATGCTTCTACATCCTGCGCATTGGAGTAATCCTTACTGTTTCCGATCATCTGATTCATCAGCTTCGTCTGCAGATTTGAATACCAGTAACTGTAATACTTGCTAATATCATATGCAGTCAGCCCGTAGCTGTCTGTGGTATCTGCGCTGTCTGACTGCGCATCATTTTTTTCTTCCATCTGCGCTTTCAGATCTTCAAAGGTATAATCCTCTGTCACCTTCCATTCAACCGCCAGATGCTTGATGGCATAATTTTCCGTCAGATCCTGTGAGATGATCGTCTCCAGCTGCTCTGCCGGCACCTTTCCGTCGATCTCCTGTTCCCAGAAATCCGGCTGGTTCACCTGTTCTGTGGTATAGCGCATCAGAATGTCATTTTTATGGTTTTCTGCCAGCAGGACATACTCTTCCACAGAAACTGCGTCGCCATCTATATAGCAGACAACATCGGTATCTGCCTGTGTATTCTCCGCCCCGGCTGAGACTTCCACCGAAACGTTTATCTGATCATTCTGATCTGTGTTCTGTGTTCCACATCCTCCGACAAAAGCCATTGCGGCAATGAGAATCCCCATTGCCGCAAAGCCTGCCGGAATCATTTTCTTTCTTCCGAACATATAAAACTCCTGTTTGTTACTGCCAGATTTTTTTATTATGCGGTAATTACTTTTCCACCTTCTACACGGTAAGTTACCCCGTAATAAGCAGCATACCCGTTGTAATTGAAGTTGATCTTGCCGCCTTCTACATACCACCAGCCGTACTCGTTGAGTGCGAGTC
>OLFU01003441.1_pt1 | contig 10472 bp, 8 predicted proteins | sample 1605161 | NCBI WGS metagenome assembly OLFU01 (sample SAMEA3888914, study PRJEB22519) | human gut metagenome | biome: human gut; feature: human-associated habitat; material: faeces | place: Denmark | collected 2011
CGTGGGATTCGGCTCGGGCCTGACCGGCGTGGGCGGCCCCGTGCTGTCCGTGCCCCTCATGGTCATCCTGGGATTCACCCCCCTCACCTCCATCGCCACCAGCCAGGTCATCCAGATCACGGCTGCCACTTCCGGCTCCATCAGCAACTTCGCCAATGGTTTCGTCGACCTGCACATGGCGCTTCTGGTCACGGTGGCCGAGCTCGCCGGTGTCGTGGCCGGCGCGAAGCTGGCCCACAGCGTCTCGTCCGGCGTCCTGAAAAAAATGGTTTCTGTCGTCTGCATCGTCGTGGGCGCATTCATCTTCGTCCGCGCCCTGCTGCAGGCCTGATCGAAAAGACCCCCAACGTCAAAAAATCCCCAACAAGGAGAAAAACCATGCCTCTCAACCTCCAAGAACGTCCCATCTTCATGATTGGTGCCGAACGCTCCGGCACGACCCTGGTCATGGCCCTGCTGGGTTGCCATTCCCGCATCGCCGTTCCGGAAGTGGTCTGGTACTATCCCCGCTTCTACCCCTATCTGCACACCTACGGCGACCTGTCCGTCGAAGCCAACTTCCGCACTCTGGCCCAGGAGATGGTCTTTGGCCTCAAGACTCCTTTCTGGGGGATGAAGGTCAACCCCCGTACCATCGTCGATGAAGTCATCGAGCTGGCCCCCGAACGCAGCTTTGCCGGTCTGTACGCAGGTATGCACATGCGTTTTGCCCAGTATGTGAACAAGCCCCGCTGGGGCGAAAAAACGCCGCACAACCTCTACTTCGTGGGCCCCATGCACCACGATTTCCCCAATGCCCAGTTCATCTACATCACCCGGGACGGCCGTGACGCCAGCGTAGACTACATGGAATCCTCCTTTGGCCCCACCAACATCTATTGCGCGGCCCAGTCCTGGAAGCGCTGCTGGAACGCCGTCAAGGAATGGCGCGAACCTCTGCGTGAAAAAGGTCTGTGGCTGGACGTGCGCTACGAAGAGCTGGTGCGTGAACCGGAAAAAGTCATGCGCGGCGTGTGCGAGTTCCTGGGCGAGGACTTCGAAGAAGGCATGTTCGATTTCTACAAGACCGATATGTGCAAGGCTCGCGGCGCTTCCCGCGACCATGCGCCTCTGGGCAAGCCCATCAGCGACAAGTATATCGGTATCCACAAGGATCTGCTCTCCCTGCGTGACCAGCGCATCTTTGCGGCCGTGGCCGGCAAGGAGCTGGAAGAAGCCGGCTATACCAACACGGTGGAGCCCGAGATGCCCAGCCAGCGCATGATCGAAAAATATCTGGAATTCGACGGCCGCATCCGCGCCGCCACCCTGGATGGTTTTGAAGGCCACATCGTCTTCGAGAGCTATAATGACTGGCTGGTGGACCAGCGTGAAGAACGTCGCAAGCAGGGCCTGTGGGATCCCGCCACGGCCCCCAAGGTTTTCCCTGCCGGCGATCCCGACGAGGAATACATCATTGGCCTGCGCGCGTCCGACAAGTGGAAGAAGCACTTCTCCATCAAGCGCCGCTATGTTGGTGATGTCGTCCTTTAGGACGCCCGGCCATCTGTAGTCTGCCCGGATCCCTGCGGGCGGCATGATATCGAGGGGCGGGCCACACGGCCCGCCCGGAATAAGGACTGGAGCCCGTCATGTCTGAATCGTCGTCTTCTTCCCGTCTGCTGCATCTCCTGGGAGGGCCTGCCCTGCTGCTGCTTGCCCTGGCCCTGCCCATTTTCGGCCCCATCGAGTCCCGCTTCGGTTTCGGCATCCTGTTCTGGATGGTCTGGTGGTGGATCACCTGCGTCGTGGACATCAAGCTGACCTGCCTCGTGCCCATCTTCGTGGCCTGCGTCTACAGCTACATGCCGCTGGGCAAAGTGCTGGAGGCGTATGTGCATCGTGAGGCCGTCCTCATCTTCGGCGCCACGGCCATCACCTGCGCCTGGGTGCGCTGGGGCTTTGCCCGCCGCCTGGCCCTGAACTTTCTCATGCGCGTCAACGGCAGCGTGCGCGCCCAGACCGCGGGCTGGTTCCTCCTTTGCGGGGTCTCTTCCTTCGTGGTGGGCAACACCACCGTGGCCGCCATGTTCGCCCCTGTGGCCGTGGCATCCCTGATGTACGCCGGTTTCAACACCAACGAGCAGCGCTGGCAGTCCAAGGCGGCGTCCAACATCCTCATCGCCGTGGCCTGGGGCGCCAGTGTGGGCGGCATGGCCACCCCGCTGGGCGGCGGTCAGTCCGTGGTGACCTATGGTCTGCTCAACAAGTACCTGGGGCACGATATCTACTTCATCGACTGGACCCTGCGCATGGTGCCCATTTCCCTGCTTGTCATCGCCGGTGTGGGCCTCATGATGTACTTCATGCATACGGACATGGAGCGCTTCAGCGGCAGCAAGGAATTTTACCGGCAGGAGCTGGAAAAGCTCGGCCCCATGACCTATGAGGAAAAGGTTTCTCTCTACGGTTTCGCGCTGGCCATCCTCCTGGCCGTCCTCCAGCCCCTGTACGCCCCGTACACCAAGGGGCCCCAGTGGTCCTGGCTCAAGCCGACCCAGTTGTTCTGCATCATCCCGCTGCTCATGCTGTTCTGGCCCGCCCGCAACGCCAAGGATGAGACCATCCTGTCCGTCAAGGCCCTGCGCGAGCATTTCCCCATCACCATCCTCTTCATGTGGCCCGCCTCTGTGGCCCTGAGCAAGATCTTGGCCACCACGGGCGCCGGTACGGTGTTCGGGAGCTGGATCACGCCCCTGGTCGGCATCAATGACACCCTGTCCATCGTGGCCTGGAGCGTGGCCTCCAACGCCCTGTCCCAGGTGACCAGCGATACCGCGGCCGCCGGTGTCATGGTGCCCCTGGCCATCGAATCCATGGCCAACTGGCGCGGGCTGGCCTTTGGGGCCGTGCCCTGGGTCTGGGTGACGGGCTCGGCCATCAGCTGGTCGTACGCAGTGGCTTCCGCCACCGGTGCCCAGGGCATCGTGGCCGGTTATGGCGCCAACCTCCGCACCATGTTCGTCTGGGGCATGATCGCGGCGCTCATCTCCGTGCTGCTGACGATCCTCTACTTCTGGTTCACCGTCGTGGTCCTCGGTCTGGACTTCTACATCATGCCGCCGGTGTAGCGACCATGTTTCCCGCCATGTCCGGCCTGTTCCCTCGCTTCCGGGCCCGGCATGGCGGCAGATATTCGGCAAGGCGGCCGTGCCGCCCTTCCGATCCCGCGGCGGGGCACACCCCCCCCCCCCCCGCCGCTCCGGGGCTGTCGTACCGAGCGACAGTCCCGGACCTGCATTGACAGCCGCGACATCCCAAGACAATTTTATGGATAAAGATGAGAAAACTAGCTAATGCATAGACGATACTGAAAGATGTCGTCCGTCGCCTGTCTTTGCGGGCCCCCTGCCTCTTGAAGTCGTATGCCCGGTGTCATTCCGACGGCCCGCACCATATCCCATCGGAGCAGGAGACATTATGTTGTCTACTTCCTTTTCCTTCGCCTTCGTTTCGAACTCCGCTGTGGTGGCAGAAAAGGTCCAGACCTATGCCCAGGAACATGGGTGGCCGCTGGAAGAAGTCCGTCTGGCTACCATGGAAGAGGCGCTGCCCGTGGCCAAACAATTGTTCGACCAGGGTGTGGATGTGATCCTGGGCGGCGGGGGAACCGGGAAGCTCCTGCGCCGTCATCTGAACGAACCCGTCGTCACCATCTCCCGGAGCCATATGTCCATCTTGCAGGCCCTGATGGAAGCCCGCGAATATACGGACAATGTGGCCGTGACATGCTATGACGCCATCCCCCCCTGGTCGGAACTCTTCTCCCGCCTGCTGCACATCCGCCTGCAGCCTATCCGCTTCACCAACTCCCGGGAACTGACCCTGGGCATCACCCAGGCCATCGCCCAGGGCGCCGGCTGCGTCGTGGGGGGCGGCGTCTGCGTCTCCATCGCGCAGGCCCACCACTGCCCGGGCATCGTGGTCTGTCCGGGCAACGAGGCCCTGGAACGGGCCTTCGAGGAAGCGTCCAACATCGCCCAGGCCCGCCGCCGTGACCGCGAACACGCGGCCTGGCTCCAGGACGTGGTCGATGCCCTCCATGAAGGAGTCATCGGGGTCGACCCTGCGGGCAAGCTGGCCCTCAGCAATCCCGTGGCCAGACAGGCCCTGGGGCAGGATCGGCTCCGGGATGGCTGGGCACTGCAGCACCTTGGCCTTGCCGAAAGCCTGGAAACGGGACGGCCCACAGAAGGGACCCTGAAAGGCGAGAACGGCCAGGACCTTGTCTTCACCAGCAGCGCCGTCGTGGTCGATGGCATCCAGAAAGGAGCCCTGAGCGTCCTGACACCCGATGTTGTCCTGACGGATCTGCAACGGCGGCTCAAGCATTCCCGCCAGGCAGGCCTGCGGGCCAAGTTCACGCTGAACGACCTTCTTGGCGAAAGCCCTTCCATGAGGACCCTGCGGGTACACGCCCAGCGTTTCGCCGAGTCCGACGCGGGGATATACATCCACGGGGAAAGCGGGACGGGCAAGGAGCTGCTGGCGCATGCCATCCACAATGCCAGCCCCAGGCGCCACGCGCCCTTCGTGGCCGTCAACTGCGGCGCCCTGCCGGAAAGCCTGCTGGAGAGCGAACTGTTCGGCTATGCCGAAGGGGCGTTCACCGGCGCCCGCCGCGGCGGCAAGCAGGGCCTGTTCGAACTGGCGCAGGACGGCACCATCTTCCTGGACGAGATCGCGGACATCAGCGCCGCCGTGCAAGTCAGGCTCCTGCGCGTTCTGGAAAGCGGCGAGATCTTCCGCCTTGGCGGAGACAGGCCCGTGACCGTCAATGCCCGCGTGGTCTGCTCTTCCTGGAAGGATCTCGTGCAGGAGGTCAGGGAGGGGCGCTTCCGGGCGGATCTTTATTACCGCCTGACGCTGCTGCGCCTGGAGATGCCCCCCCTGCGTGAACGCCTCCAGGACATGACCTTGCTTGTCCGGCATATCATGCGCCGCATGGGGATGATCCACAAAAAGATGCCCCCCGAAGCCATCGAGCTTCTTTGCAGCTATCCCTGGCCCGGCAACGTGCGCGAGCTGGACGCATTGCTGCGCCGCTACTGCCTGATGTCCACCAGCGATGCCTTCCAGATGCCCCTGCTGCAGGAGCTGCTGCTCGACATGCGCCAGACGCAGGGCATCCTGGCCTCGCCCCGCCGGGTACCCGAGAACCGGGAGGAACAGGATCTGCCCGCAAGCGGCAGCCTGCGCCAGCGCCTGCGCCTCATGGAAAAGAAGATTATCCGCCAGGAACTGGTCCGCCAGCAGTACAGCAAAAAAAGCACTGCCCGCTCCCTGGGGATCAGCCTCAATACCCTCTGGCGCAAGATGTGCGATGCGGACTAGGGCGGGAGACAGCGCGCCCTGCCGCCGTCCTCCCCGTCGACACAGAAAAAACGCTTGAAAAAAGACGGCGAACGTTGCATTCTCCGGGCGGTTCAACGCCGCGCACAGCCGTTGCCTTCCGGGGCCGCCCGGATGGCAGGGGCTCTTTGGCGTTTTTCTTTTTTCCGGTGCATACATGCCGTGTCCGGCAGGGCACAGGATCCATCCCAGGCACACCATTTTTCCATCTCCAGGAGTGATACATGGAGTTCAGTTTCTTTTCGATGATCAGCCAGGCCAGTCTCGTGGCCAAGATCGTGCTGTGCATCCTGGTGCTCATGTCCGTGGGCAGCTGGGGCATGATGATCCAGAAAACCCTGGCCCTCAACGCCGCCTACCGCAAGGCCCTGCAGGGCACCGACCTGTTCGAGAAGGCCCCCAGCCTGCGTGAGGCCGTGCTCTCCCTTGGTTCCGACCGTGCGTCCCCGCTCTATTTCGTGGCCCATCAGGGCGTGATGGAGTTCAACCGCTCCAAGGAAGCCGGCAACAGCAGCGAGATCGTGGTGGACAACGTGCGCCGCTCCCTGCGCCAGGGCGTGGCCAGCGAGATGGCCCGTCTGGAGCGCTCCCTCTCCCTGCTGGCCACCACCGCCAACACGGCCCCCTTCATCGGTCTGTTCGGTACGGTGTGGGGCATCATGCACTCCTTCCACTCCATCGGCATGCTCAAGTCCGCGTCCCTGGCCACGGTGGCCCCCGGCATCTCCGAAGCCCTGGTGGCCACGGCCATCGGTCTGGGCGTGGCCGTGCCCGCTACCATCGGTTTCAACATCTTCATGGGCAAGCTCTCGCAGGTGGACACCCTGCTGGTGAACTTTGCCGGCGTGTTCCTCAACCGCGTGCAGCGCGAACTCAATGCCCACCGTCCCGTGCAGCGCACGGGCGCCACGGAGATGTAAGATGGGCGCCAGCGTGGGCGGCAACAACCGCTTTGTCTCCGAGATCAACGTGACGCCCTTCGTGGACGTCATGCTGGTGCTGCTGATCATCTTCATGGTGGCCACTCCCATGATGAGCCAGGGGCTGGAAGTTGACCTGCCCCAGACCAAACAGGTGGAAGTGCTGCCGACCGAAAACGACAACATGATGCTGACCGTCCGCCACGACGGCAAGATCTTCCTGGACGAATACGAGGTCCAGACCATGGATGACCTGGAAGGCTACCTCCAGACCCTGGTCAAGGAAAAGAACAAGACCCTTTTCCTGCGTGCCGACAAGGAAGTCCCCTACGGCGTGGTGGTGGATGTCATGGGCCGCATCAAGGCCGTGGGCATCGAAAAGCTCGGCGTGGTGGCCGATTCCTCCGAGAGCCTGTCGCCCGCTGCCGCCGCGGCAGCCGCCAAAGGCGGGAAGTAGTCAGCGATGAACTGGGCCTCGTATCTTCTTTCCCTCTGCCTGCATCTGGCGGTCTTCCTGCTGATCATGTTCTGGCCCAGCTCGCCTCCGGTGAACCTGGAGACGCCGCCGGTGATGATCAGCCTGGTGGACGGCGCTCCGGGCGGCAACCGCACGCCTTCGAGCATCCTGGGCAAGATGGGCAAGCCCACGGACGGCCCCAAGGACGTCTCGCCCCCGGCCAAAAAGGCCGATGCGGCCGCGCCCGAACGGCCGGAGGTCAAGGCCGACCCCACGGCGGACAAAGCCCGTCCGGTGGAGGCCAAGCCCGAACCCAAGGTCGAGCGCAAGCCTGAGCCCAAGCATGAGGTCAAGCCCAAGCCCGAACCCAAGGACGCCACCCCGGTGGCCGACAAAAAAGACAAGAAAAAGAAAGAGGACAAGAAAAAGGACGACGACAAGAAGCCCGAAAAGCCCAAGAAGGACGACAAGAAGAAGGACGATAAAAAGTCCACGCCCAAAGACGACAAGAAGACCGACAAAAAGGCTGACAAGCCGTCCAAGGGCGATCCCGTGGCCGCAGCCATGAACCAGGCCCGCCGCGAAGCCACGTCCCGCGTCGAATCCGGGGACAAGGGCAGCAGCGTGGAACAGGCCCTGGCCCAGGCCCGCCGCAATGCCGGCGGCGATGGCGGCGGTGGCGGCGGCGAAGGTGACGGCCCCGGCGGCGGTGGCCTCAATGACGTCTACATGGGCCAGGTCATGCTTGCCGTGCGTCCCAACTGGAGCTTCACTTCCGCCACGCGCCTGAACCTGGTCTGCGTGGTCCGGGTCAAGGTCAACCTGCAGGGCGAAGTGGAAAAAGTCGACGTGAGGCAAAGCTCCGGCAACGCGCAGTACGACTCCTCGGCGGCCAACGCCATCTGGCGTACCAGCCGGGCGGGGGCCTTCCCGCCGCCGCCGTCGGAACAGTACACCGAGCTGGACCTTGTCTTCACACTCAACGAACTCATGGGCCGCTAGCCGGTCCGTCAAGGCGGTCGTGCCCGGTGGTGCGGCCGCCTTGCTGTCTTGGAGATCCCGCATCGCCGGGGATGGCCCCGCTTTCCCCAAGGATGCGCCATTCTGGAACGGCATCGCTGCATGAGAGAGCATCCCCATGCACATATGCCTTCGTGGAGGTCACATGAAACGAACCCTTTTCCGCCCGCTGGCCCTCCCGGCCCTGCTGCCGGCCCTCATGCTGTGCCTGATGCCGCTGCACGCCCAAGCCACGGGCGCTGCCGCGGCGGACGTGGCCAACGGCTACGCCGGTGAGGCCATGGAAAAGATCCTGGCCAACTGGGCCGCCCCGGCCGACCGCGGCAAGGTGCGCATCGTGGTGCGCGTGGACGCGGAAGGCAAGGTGGAGCGCTGCGGCTATCTTGAAAAATCCGCCAGCCAGGCCCTCAATGATTCCGTGTGCAGCGCGGTCATGAAGACCGCCGACCTGGGCAAGCCGCCCTACGGCATGAGCCAGGACGTCTACCTGACCTTCTGGCAGGGCAACATGGCCGACCTTTCCGGCATCAACCGCCGTCAGGCCGCCGCAAAGTCCGCGGCGGGCACGGCCGCGCCTGCCGCCGCCCCCGCTCCCGAGGCCAAGAGCGCGCCCGTCACGCTGGACAGCAAGCCCGCCACCCTGACCACGCCGCTGAAGGCCCAGGACGCCTACGGGCCCAAGCACGCGGCCTATTTCCGCAAGCTGGTCATGGAACTGCGCAACGCCACCTTCATCCCCGCGGAGCTGGCCAAGGGCACCTATTACGCCACGGTGCGCCTGGAGATGGACGCCTCGGGGAAGATCCTCAATTACAGCATCCTGCAAAGCAGCGGCAGCGAGCTGCTTGACAGATATGTCCGGCAGGGCATACGCCGGGCAGGAAAGGTCAGCCCCCCGCCCGCGGCTGTGGGCAGATTTGTGAACGTCACCCTAACTCTGGTGCGCTAGACACCACCACAAGGACCATTACGCCATGAAACGTCTTGCCATCCTTTTGGCCCTGGCCGTCACGCTGTCCCTGGGCAGCGCCGCCCAGGCCGCCATGCGCGTCGATATCTACGGCCCCGGCCAGAATATCGTGAACCTTGCCCTGGCCGCCCCCATCACCGGCCCCCAGAAGCAGGCCAACGGCATGGGCGCCAAACTGCAGAAACTGGTGGAAGAGAACCTCAGCTTCCTGCCCTTCATGCGCCTGACGCCCGCCGCCTCCGTGCTGGGCGGCACCCTGCTGCCCGGCTACGAGCCCCCGAACCTGGACTTCAAGCGCTTCCAGCTGGCCGGCTCGGACATCGTGGTCACCACCTACTGGCCCAACGGTGACAGCGGCACCAGCTCCGTGCAGATCCGCGCCTTCGAGACCAACACCGGCGGCCGCCTGTTCGGCAAGGAATACCCCCAGGTGCGTGCCGGCGACCTGCCCGAAGTGGCCGACCGCTTCTGCGCCGACCTGCTCGAAGTGCTGACCGGCAGCGGCGCCTTCTTCCGCTCCACCCTGGCCTTCGTCAAGAAGTCCGGCCGCCTGTCCGCCAACGTGTGGCTGGTCAAGCCCACGGGCCGCGACCTGCGCCAGATCACCAACATCAAGGGCGAAGCCATGTCCCCGGCCTGGTCCCCGGACGGCCGCTTCATCGTCTTCACCCACATCGACGAAAAGTCCCACTCCCTGGGCGTGTGGGACCGCAAGAAGGGCAGCGTGCAGCGCGTGCGCTTCCCCGGCAACGTGGTCATCGGGCCTTCGTTCACGCCTGACAACAAGGTGGCCGTGGCCCTGTCCAACGGCCGCTACCCCGTCATCTTCCTGCTGAACCACGGCTTCCAGAAGGAACGCATCCTCGAAGGCGGCAACTCCATCAACGTGTCGCCCACCTTCGACAGGACCGGCACCAAGATGGTCTTCACCTCCTCGCGTCTGGGCGGCCCCCAGATCTTCATGAAGGACCTGGCCTCCGGCTCCGTCTCCCGCGTGACCAAGCAGGGCAACTACAACACCGAACCGAGCATGAGCCCCGACGGGACGCTGATCGCCTTCTCGCGCCTCACATCGGAAGGGAACCGCATCTTCGTGCAGGATCTGACCACCGGCACGGAACAGCAGATCAGCTTCGGCCCCGGCAATGACGTGCTTCCCTCCTTCGCGCCGGACAGCTACTTCATCGCCTTCACCTCCAACCGGAGCGGCCCGAACCAGATTTACCTGACGACCCGTCACGGCGGCGACGCGAAGAAGGTCCCCACGGGCAGCGGAGACGCCTCGTTCCCCCGCTGGGGCGCGATTCCCCGTTAGCCGGGCTTGACGGAAAAGGGAGCGTTTTTTAGATAGGCGGAAACGGGCGGGAGCGGCCCTCCGCAACCGTGTTTTTCCCTCGTGAATCTTCGCGGGAAATCACTGAAATAGCCCCCTACCAGCTTGACAATACAGGTTTGCCGGAATAACCTTCAGCCCTTGCGTGTGCAGGGTAGTATACGCAAGGAAGAAGGAATTTTATCAACCGTTTTTCTGTGCGGGGAAACTCGCTCAGGAGGAAAAAGAGATGAACACTTTCAAACGTTTGGCTCTCGTTGTGACTCTCGTTGTGGCTATGGGTGCTGGCTTTGGTTGCGCGAAAAAGCAGACTGGCGCTGACGTGGCTCCCGCCACCGCCGCCGCCAGCGCCCTGACCGGCTACATCACCGACCCGCGCAC
>OLFU01003443.1_pt1 | contig 10462 bp, 13 predicted proteins | sample 1605161 | NCBI WGS metagenome assembly OLFU01 (sample SAMEA3888914, study PRJEB22519) | human gut metagenome | biome: human gut; feature: human-associated habitat; material: faeces | place: Denmark | collected 2011
ATTCTCAGAGGAGGACCTGTCTCTGCTGTGGACGGCCATCCTGAACATGTTTGAGAATGACCACTCCGCCGCCCGGGGGAAAATGGCGGTGCGGGAGCTGATCGTGTTCAAGCACGACAGCGAGCTGGGCAACGCCCCCGCCCACAAGCTGTTCGACCTGGTAAAGGCGGAGCGGGACCCGGCAGTTCCCGTGGCCCGCAGCTATTCTGACTATACCGTGACGGTGGAGGAGGAGAAGCTCCCCGCCGGTGTCGCCTGTATGCGGATGGGGTGACCTATCAGGAGGAGGACTTCCTCCAGCTCTCCGGTCTCCAACATTTCAAGTTCTGCCGCCGGCAGTGGGCCTTGATCCACGTGGAGGACCAGTGGGAGGAGAACTACCGCACGGTGGAAGGGGACATTCTGCACCAGCGGGCCCACGACGAGGACCTGCGGGAGAGCCGGGGGGACCTGCTGGCGGTGCGGGGGGTACGGGTGTTTTCCCGTACCCTGGGGGTGTCCGGGGCCTGCGACGTGCTGGAGTATCACCGGGGGGAGACGGGCATCCCGCTCCCCGGAAAAGAGGGCCTGTGGCAGCCCTTCCCGGTGGAGTATAAGCGGGGCAGTCCTAAGGAGGATACCGCCGACGCCCTGCAGCTGTGCGGCCAGGCCATGTGTCTGGAGGAGATGCTGTGCTGTGCCATCCCCCGGGGAGCCCTGTACTACGGCCAGACCCGCCGCCGTGTGACGGTAGAGCTGACAGAGGCCCTGCGGCAGGAGGTGCGGACGATGACGGCGGAGATGCACCGGCTCTATGACCGGGGCTATACCCCAAAAGTCAAGCCGACAAAGGGCTGCCACTTGGATGCAATGAGGAAGAATTCTCCGACCGTCGCCCCCCACATGGGGGGCGTGGATTGAAATTATATGCGGTTTGTTCGCTTTACCTCTACGGACTGGTCGCCCCCCACCCGGGGGGCGTGGATTGAAATCGCATACGGGCCGTGATCTGGTCTTTATACTTGCGTCACCCCCACCCGGGGACGTGGATCGAATTACCGGGCGGGCCGCTGAGGACAGCGGCCCCTACAGGTCGTCCCCGTACGGGGCGAGGATTGAAATATGCAGGCGATTGATCTGGAAGCCAACTTAGAAGGCAGCGTTAAGGCCGTTCTCTTTCCGGGAACGGCCTTTGCTGTTTTTGGTCAAGATAGGCCAAATCGGGAAAAATCCTTGCAAATCACAGCGGTTTTCTCTATAATGGAAAATCGTGTGTGTCCCTAGAAAAATAAGAGGAGAGAGAACCGTGAGTGAACTGAAACCTCAGCTGCTGCTGTCGCTGAGAAACTATTCCAAAGAAGCGTTCGTCAAAGACCTGATATCCGGCATCATCGTGGCGATCATTGCCCTGCCCCTGTCCATCGCCCTGGCCCTGGCCTCCGGCGTGTCCCCGGAGCAGGGACTGTACACCGCCATCGTGGCCGGATTTTTGATCTCCGCCCTGGGCGGGAGCAAGGTGCAGATCGCCGGGCCCACGGCGGCCTTCGCCACCATCGTGGCGGGTATCGTGGCCCGCAACGGCATGGACGGCCTGGCGGTGGCCACCATTCTGGCGGGCATCCTGCTCGTCATCATGGGCCTGCTGCGCATGGGCAGCATGATCAAGTACATCCCCTATACCATCACCACCGGCTTCACCGCCGGCATCGCCGTGACCATTTTGATCGGCCAGATCAAGGACTTTATGGGCCTGACCTTCCAGACTGCTCCCGTGGAGACCATGGAGAAGCTGGAGCAGGTGGTCCTGTGCATCGGGACGATGAACGTCACCGCCCTGGGCGTGGGCTGTCTGGCCCTGGCCATTTTGATCTTCTGGCCCAAGACACTGAAGAAAATTCCCGCCTCTCTAGTGGCTGTCATCGTCACTGCAGGCGTTGTAAAGGGATTTGACCTGCCAGTGAACACCATTGGCGATCTGTATACCATCTCCGGGTCGCTGCCCCATTTCCAGCTGCCCGCCCTGTCCTATGAGACGGTGGCGGCGGTGCTGCCCGATGCGTGTACCATCGCCATTCTGGCGGCCATCGAGTCGCTGCTGTCCGCCGTGGTGGCCGACGAGATGATCGGTGCCCGGCACAACTCCAACATGGAGCTGGTGGCTCAGGGCGTGGGCAACACGGCCTCCGCTCTGTTCGGCGGCATCCCCGCCACGGGAGCCATCGCCCGCACGGCGGCCAACATCAAAAACGGCGGCAATTCCCCCGTGGCCGGCATGGTCCATGCGGTGGTGCTGATGCTGGTACTGGTGCTGCTGATGCCCTATGCCGCCCTGATCCCCATGCCCTGCATCGCCGCCATCCTGTTCCAGGTGGCCTATAATATGAGCGGCTGGCGCACGGTGGTCAAAGTCGCCGAAGAGCGACATCGCCGTGCTGGTGCTCACCTTCTTCCTCACGGTGGTGTTCGACCTGGTGGTGGCCATTGCCGTGGGCCTGACCCTGGCCTGTCTGCTGTTCATGACACGCATGGCCGACGTGGCCGTGGTCCGGGAGTGGGAGTATGTGGAGGATACCCAGGACGACCAGGGCCGGTTTAAGCCCGTGCCCGCCCACGTCATGGTCTACGAGGTCACCGGCCCCATGTTCTTCGGAGCGGCGGACAAGATCCCCCATATGGACCGAAAGACGGACAAGTCCGTCCTCATCCTGCGCATGCGTGCCGTCCCCGCCCTGGATATCACGGCGCTGAACGGCCTGCGCCGCCTGTGGGAGGAGTGCTGCCGCCAGAACATCCAGGTGGTGTTCTCCCATGTGAACGAGCAGCCCATGTCCGTGTTCCAAAAGTCCGGCCTGCTGGACGAGGTGGGCCGGGAGAACTTCCAGCCCAACATCGACGCCGCCCTGGACCGAGCCGCCCAGCTGGAGGGCGTGGCCAAGTAACCATAATAGAACACCGCCCGAACCGGGGAGAGGACCGGTTCGGGCGGTGTTTTGCTATAAGAGGCTCCGCCGTTACAGCGGGGCCTTTTCGTTGTCTTTCATGTTCATGGCGGCCACAAAGGTCTTCAGCAGCTGCTCGGCATAGGTCCGCTCCTGGGCGGAGCAGGTCTCCAGCACCCGCATCACCGGCTCCGGGTCCTCCTGGCCCCGTCGGCCATAGAGGATATAGTCGGTGGACAGGCGGAGGGTCCTGGCGATGCGGCAGAGGGTGGGGACAGACATGCCCTTGGCACCCGTCTCAATGTCGGAACAGAACTTGGGGGTCACCTCGATCTGCTCGGCAAACTGCTCCCGGGTAAGGCCCATATATTCCCGCTGGCATCGAATCCGCTTTCCAATCCCACTCCAGTCCACGGCAGAATCCTCCTATTACTTGGCTATGGTATCAGTTTAACGCCATTCGTTGTTCCCTTAAATAAACTTTGAGAAGGGACAAACATAAACTTTCAGGAGAAAATTTCGGAACTTTCCAGGATGGACAGAAGCTGTCTCTCTGCCTGCGTAGAATGGGGGCAGAACAGAGAAAGGGGGAGACAGAATGCAGGAATGGGAGGAACTGTTGGCCCGGGCTGAGGGTGGGGACAGGATTGCCCAGGTGCGGCTGGCCGACTGCTATGCCCAGGGGCGGGGCGTGGAGCGCAGCCCGGTACAGGCTGCGGCCTGGCTGAGACGAGCGGCGGAGCAGGGCAGCCCGGAGGGGCAGAGCATCTTCGGCTTTTGCTGTCTGGAGGGCTTTGGTGTGAAAAAAGATGCGGGCCAGGCGGCGGCCTGGTTTCGGAAGTCGGCAGAGCAGGGGTGCAGCGAGGGCTGGTTCGGGTTGGCGATCTGCTATTTCTCCGGGGCGGGTACAGAGCAGAACGACCGGACGGCGGCAGATCTGTGTAGGTGCGCCGCAGAACAGGGCCATGTGAAGGCCATGATCCGGCTGGGGGCCTGCTGTCTGGAGGGCCGTGGCACGGCCCGGGACCTGGGGGCGGCGGAGGATTGGCTGTGCCGGGCCGTCAAAACCGGAGATGTCCAGGGCTGGAAGGACAAGCTGGACCGCACCCAGGCCCTGCGGCTGCTGGCGGAGGCGTTTTACGCCAGGTACGCCGCAGGAGAAAACAAGTCCCAGGCGGAAGAACGCTGAAAGTGCGGAAAATTGGAACTATCTGTTGCATAAATGGAAGATGGAGCATATACTGTAGACAGGACTTCCAAATAACACCCGAAAGATGGCCCTGTCTCTATCGATTTCAACCACGTCAGACAGGAGGAGAGGACGAGATGGAAACGGAAAAAACGGCCCGGCTGCTGTATCTCTACCGGGACTTTGCCAGGGGGGCCAAGGTGCGCAAGCAGGAGGCGGCGGACCGCTTCGGCGTGACCCAGCGCAGCCTGCAGCGGGACATCGAGGACCTGCGCTGCTTCTTCGCCGAGCAGACCCCGCCGGGGGAGATCATCTATGACGCCAAGGAGCGGGCCTACCGCCTGGTAGAGCGGGGCAGCACCCTGTTCACCAACGGCGAGGTGCTGGCGGTGTGCAAGATCCTGCTGGAGAGCCGCTCCCTGCGCCGGGACGAGATGCTGCCCGTTCTGGACAAGCTGGTCAGCTGCTGTGTTCCGGCGGAGCAGCGCCAGGCGGTGGCGGAGCTGCTGGCCAACGAAAAGCACCTGTACATCCAGCCCCACCACGAAAAGCCCCTGCTGGAGCGCATGTGGGCCCTGGGGGAGGCGGTGCAGAAGCACCTGGTGACGGAAATCGAATACGAAAAGCTGAAGGGCGGCGAGACCGTCCGCCGGACCATCGAGCCGGTGGGGCTGATGTTCTCGGAATACTACTTCTATCTGGTGGCCTTCATCCGGGATATCGACAAAAAAGCGGCCTTTGAAAACCCGGACGATCTGTTCCCCACCATCTACCGCCTGGACCGCATCCGGGACTTCCAAATCACCCGGGAGCACTTTCAGGTGCCCTATCTGGAGCGCTTTCAGGAGGGCGAGTTCCGCAAGCGGGTGCAGTTTATGTACGGCGGCAGACTGCAGACCATCCGCTTCCAATACACCGGCCCCTCCATCGAGGCCGTGCTGGACCGCCTGCCCACCGCAGAGATCGAGGAACAGACCGAGGACGGGTGGATCGTGAAAGCGGAGGTGTTCGGGAAGGGAATCGAGATGTGGATCAGGAGCCAGGGGGAGTATGTAAGTATTTTGAAGGAGGAAAAACATGTTTAATGGTTCGCTAAAAAAGGATGCGCTTGAGGTTCATAAGAATGCTGTAGAAAGGTACAATCAGTCATATCAAGAAATGAGAAATGCCTGCGACTTGTTGTATCGTACTAGGGAGCATGCTCTTGGGACGATTACTGCTGTGGAAGTTTTGATAAATAGCATTGCAAATCATCCCAAAGAGTTTGACAAGCAATTAGGCGAAATTAAAGAAAACGTTTTAAAGTTTCATCAGACAAAAGAATTTGCGGAAGAAGCCTTTAAAGAAGCGGCCAAATCCGGTGTGAGTATTCTGTCTGGTGTAGCCGCAGGAGGAGCGGTCGCATCAGCCGCGCCCTCCGTTGCAATGAGCATTGCCACTACATTTGGACATGCAACAACTGGAACTGCGATTGCCGCGCTAAGCGGCGCACCAGCTCAAAAAGCAGCTTTAGCCTGGATTGGCCGTAAGACGGCAGGAATTGCCACGAAAGGTGTTGTAACAGGCGCTGGAATGCAAGCTGGACAAGCATTTTTAGCGTTAGCTGGTCCTATCGGATGGGGAATTACCGGGGCGAGTACTGCTGTATCTCTAGTTTCTCTCTCATCGAAAAACAAAAAAATAGCAAAGAATGCGATAGAAGAAGCAAAGGAGATAATGAAGGCGCGCGAAACTGTTCGAGAAACTACAGAAAAGGTTAATTATTTGCGTACTAGGACAGAAATTTTGACTGAAGAAGTTGATGATCAGAATGCAGTGGCTTTGAATTACAAGGGCGCAAATTATACGTCCCTAGAAGAAAGTACTCAAATGTTGCTTGGAACGCTGGTTAATAACACGCTGTCTTTAGCTGCGCTACTGAATAATGTCATCGAATAACGTGCGGGAGAACTTAAATGGATGATTATTTAAAAAGAACACAGGAACAGGCCACTGCAGCTTGGATCAATTTGTTGAATCAAAAACGAATTGATGAATTGGTTCGCGCGCTGTTCGAGCAGGATATAAATCTGGAACAAGCACTTGCGGAACTGCAAAAAATGAAGGCCAACATTCAAAAACTGATTGAAAGCAACCGAGGCGGTGACAAAGGGATTCATGGCTTTATCGCAGAGGCTGCTGAGGTTGGGATTGAAAACGCGAAGAAGCTGATTGAGGGATTGAACGCTTCCTGCAAATGGCTAAATGACAACGGCCCCGCAGATTTCCAACGTGATGGCATTGATATTCAGCAAAAATTTGTTGAAAAATTTTTTTCGCTGACAGAAAATAATGGGGTGCTTAAGCATTTTAGAGACTATGCCGACTTTCTGAAAAAAGGCGGGAAATATCAGATTCCAAAGGATTTTTATGAAATTGTAATCAAACTGTGGGAGATGCCCCAGGAGGAAGCCGCCAAACTAGTAACGAACAGCGTCGAAGGGAAAAAAGGCCTGACGTATGCTAACTGGGTCAAAATCCATGATTTCTTTACTAACAGCGGCATTACTCCAGATGATTTAGAACCATCGCTATTTGAGTATGATGAAGTAAAACGAGACACCATTAAACAGACTATTGGAAAAGAAGAGGACGCGATCAGAAAAAGAGATCAGGAGCGCAGGGACGAAGCATACCAAAAGAGCAAGCCGACTATGAAAGAGGGCGCAAAGGTTGCCGCTGTAAGTGCAGTGATGGAAGGCGGAGCAGCATTCTGTGCAAACGTGGCAAAAAAGCGAAAAGAGGGGAAAAAACTTTCCGAATTTACAGCAGCTGATTGGAAAGAGGTTGGAATTGATACAGGAACCAGTACAGTCAAAGGTGGTATTCGTGGTGCTGCCGTTTATACGCTGTCTAACTTTACGGCCACCCCCGCTAATGTTGCAACCGGGCTTGTTACAGCAACTTTTGGCGTGGTTTCACAGGCGAAGATGCTGCGGAATGGAAAAATAAATGGTGAAGAGTTCCTGATTAACAGCGAAGCACTATGTTTAGACGTTTCTATTAGCACGGTTTCTTCTTTATTGGGTCAGACATTGATACCCGTTCCGGTTCTCGGCGCAATTATTGGAAATACTGCTGGAATGTTCCTGTATGATATTGCAAAAGAGCAGGGATTGGCACAAGAGCAAGACCTGATTCAATCTTATCGCACTGAAATCAACGTACTGAACCAAAAATTAGAAGCTCAATATCAAGCACTTATCCTGGTTTTGGAAGAAAATCTCAATAAGTTCAAATCTATGATGGAACTGGCGTTTGATCCCGATGTAAATAAGGCATTTGACGCTTCTATCGAATTTGCGCGGTTTAACGGTGTAGCGGAAAATCAAATCCTAAAGTCTAAATCTGATATTGATTCTTACTTTTTATTGTAATGTGGAGGGACTGTGTATGACTAAAGATAAATCTGATATTGAATTTAATGACGAGTTAAGATATTTGGAACTAAAGCAAATGATTGAGAAGGCTGATAATGCAGTAGCGGTGGCTGTTGCAACAACAGCTACAACTTGTGCTGTCCCTATTCCTTTTGCTGATGCCCCCATGTTGGTGGCGCAGCAAGTCGTTTTGATGTCCACGATTTGCGGTGTTTTTGAAATCAACATAAAGAAAGACGGTTTAAAAGCTTTGGCAATGGCGGCTTTAAGCGCAGGCGGAGCAACACTTGTAGGAAAAACGATTGCTTCAAATTTGCCTAAGCTTATCCCGGGCCTTGGTTCCATTGCTGGTGGTGTAATCTCCGCTGGGACAGCTGGTGTTGTAACTTTGGCGATGGGAAAAGCATTTATTGAAGTCTGCAAAGCAGTTAGAATGGGAAAATTGAGCGAAGCTGATGTTACATCATCAAAAGGTGTTGACATGTTAAAAAAAGGATTTAAAGAACAACTGCGGAAAAAGAAAGAGTGAGTAACAATAGCATTGATTAAAAGGAGCCCCCAGTCCATTGTACGGACCGGGGGCTCCTCTTGACGTTACTCCTGCGTCAGCGGCGCAGCGGTGGTGGTGTCGAAGGCGGGGTTGGTGAGGTAGACGTTTTTGGCGTCCATTTTCTCCTTGCACAGGCGCAGGCACTCGCCGAAACGTTGGAAGTGGACGATCTCCCGCTCCCGCAAAAAGCGGATGACGTTGTTCACGTCCGGGTCGTCGGACAGGCGGAGGATGTTGTCATAGGTCAGGCGGGCCTTCTGCTCGGCGGCCAGGTCCTCGGTGAGGTCGGCGATGACGTCGCCGGTGGACTGGATGGACCCGGCGCTCCAGGGGAAGCCGGAGGCGGCGGTGGGGTAGACCCCGGTGGTATGGTCCACAAAGTAGGCGGCGAAGGGGGTGTCCTTGATCTGATCCTCTTTCAGGTTCCGGGTCAGCTGGTGAACGATGGCGGCCACCATCTCCATGTGACCCAGTTCCTCTGTGCCGACTGTGGAAGCAAAAGGGCCACAGGTGCGGGAAAGGCCGTGTTTTCTTTCTTCCGCTTGTGAATATAGCGTTTTATGGTATAATTACTCTGTAGAATTGTTGGCAGAAAGGTCGTCCGACCTTCTGGACACCTACTGAGAAGCTATTTTGCAAACACATGGAGGCCCACAATGGCACTTGAAAATAAACTTGGCATCACCAACTCCGCCGAGCTTGCCCGCGCGGAGGAGCGGATCAGCAAAAGAAAGGCCGTGGAACTGTTTGAAAGCGGCGCTCTGGACAAGCTGGCACCCGGCAGATTCACGTCGCTGCAAGCCATTCATAAGGCGCTGTTCGAGGATATTTATGACTTTGCCGGCGAACTGCGCACGGGGAATCTGGCAAAGGGCAATTTCCGCTTTGCGCCGCTGATGTATCTGGAGGCGGCACTTGGAAACATCGACAAGATGCCCCAGTCCACCTTTGACGAGATCATCGAAAAGTATGTGGAGATGAATATCGCCCACCCGTTCCGAGAGGGCAACGGCCGCAGTACCCGCCTGTGGCTCGACCAGATGCTGAAAGCCGGCATCGGGCGGGTGGTGGATTGGAGCCGTGTCGATAAAGAGGACTATCTGCTGGCCATGGAGCGCAGCCCCATCAAGGACGTGGAGATCAAGGTGCTGCTGAAGGCGGCGCTGAGCCACGAGATCAATAGCCGTGAGGTCTATATGAAGGGCATCGACCACAGCTACTACTATGAGGGATATACGACCTTCAAGACGGAAGATCTGAGCAAGGAATAAGGTGCACATTGATTATGTGGACGAGAGCGCTTCCCAAAGTATCAGCCCCAAAGTTTCAAAGTATCAATTTGATACTTTGGACTGCTCGCCGGAGGAACTGGCTGTTTTGGAGCGGATCGCACAAAACCCGACCATCAAGCAGCAGGAGCTTGTGAGCGCAACGGGTAAATCCATCGCAACCGTGAAGCGGATCATGAAGTCCTTGCAGGATAAGAACTATATCCGCAGAGAGAACGGCAAGAGATACGGCAAGTGGGAAGTGTTGGTTAAATAGAAAACTTGGCTTAGAGAGAAAGAATTGTAAAACTTTGAGAGGATTGGATTCATGATTACAGGTGAACTGAAAAACAAAATCGACAGTCTCTGGGACATTTTTGCGGCGGGCGGTCTGGTGAACCCGCTGGACGTGATCGAGCAGATCACTTACCTGATGTTCATTCACGACTTGGATGATTCGGACAATCTCCGGGCGAAAGAGGCCGCCATGCTGGGACTGCCTTATACCAGCATCTTCACCGATGAGGTGCAGGTGGGGGAGCGCACCATCGACGGCCAGCAGCTCAAATGGAGTGTATTTCATGACTTCCCGGCAGGGAAGATGTACTCTGTCATGCAGGAGTGGGTGTTTCCCTTTATCAAGGACCTCCACGGTGACAAAAACAGCGCCTATTCCAAGTACATGGATGACGCCATTTTCAAGCTGCCCACGCCGCTGCTGCTGTCCAAAGTGGTGGATGCGCTGGACGAGATCTACCGCCTGATGAGCGAATCTCAGGCGGTGGATGTGCGGGGCGATACCTATGAATATCTGCTGAGCAAAATCAGCCAGTCCGGCCGCAACGGCCAGTTCCGCACCCCTCGTCACATCATCCGCATGATGGTGGAGCTGATGGACCCGAAAGCCGACGACATGATCTGCGATCCGGCCTGCGGCACCTCCGGTTTTCTTGTTTCAGCGGGCGAGTATTTGAAAGAAAACCGAAAAGAAGAGATCTTCTTCAACCGCCAGAAGAAAGATCACTACATGAATCACATGTTCTTCGGCTATGACATGGACCGTACCATGCTCCGCATCGGCGCCATGAACATGATGACCCACGGCATCGACAACCCCT
>OLFU01003447.1_pt1 | contig 10460 bp, 8 predicted proteins | sample 1605161 | NCBI WGS metagenome assembly OLFU01 (sample SAMEA3888914, study PRJEB22519) | human gut metagenome | biome: human gut; feature: human-associated habitat; material: faeces | place: Denmark | collected 2011
GCAGGTCTTCGACAAGGACAACTCCAAGCGCGTGACGTTCAAGGATGTGGCCGGCATCAGCGAAGCCAAGGAGGAAGTGTGGGAACTGGTGGAGTTCCTGCGCAATCCGGAAAAATTCCGCGACCTGGGCGCTACCATTCCCCGCGGCGTGCTGATGGTCGGGGCGCCCGGCACGGGCAAAACTCTGCTGGCGCGTGCCATTGCCGGGGAGTCCAACGCTTCCTTCTATTCCATCAGCGGCTCGGACTTTGTGGAAATGTTCGTGGGGGTGGGTGCAAGCCGTGTCCGCGATATGTTTGAACAGGCCAAAAGGACGGCGCCCAGCCTGATTTTCATTGATGAAATTGACGCCGTGGGCCGCCAGCGCGGTTACGGCATGGGCGGCGGCAATGACGAGCGGGAACAAACGCTGAACGCCCTGCTGGTGGAGATGGACGGTTTTGAAAACAACTCCAATGTAATCGTGATTGCCGCCACCAACCGTGCGGACATCCTGGACCCGGCCCTGCTGCGTCCCGGCCGCTTCGACCGGCAGGTGGTGGTGAACCTGCCGGACGTCCGGGGGCGCGAACAGATCCTGCAGGTGCATGCCAGAAAAGTGAAGATGGCGCCCGGAGTCAGCTTTGAGCGGATTGCCCGCGGCACGTCCGGCTTTTCCGGTGCCCAGCTGGCCAACCTGGTCAATGAAGCCGCCCTGTTGGCCGCCCGCAAGGGTCTGAAGGAGATTACGGAGGCCGAATTGGAAGAAGCCCGCGACAAGGTCAGCTGGGGGCGTGAACGCCGCAGCCTGGCGATTAACGAACGGGGGCGCCGCATTACCGCCGTGCATGAGGCGGGGCATGCCATCTGCCTGTTGAAAACGCCGCACAGCGAGCCGCTGCACCGGGTGACCATTGTTCCCCGCGGCGGGGCCCTCGGCATGACCATGTGGCTTCCTTCCGACGACAAGATGCACCAGCTCCGGTCCGAAATGCTGGACCAGCTCGTCGTGGCGATGGGCGGGCGCTGCGCCGAACAAATCGTTTTTGGTGATGTGACCAGCGGCGCTACCGGAGACATCAAGAGCGCCACCAACCTGGCGCGGCGCATGGTGTGCGAATTCGGCATGAGCGAAAAACTGGGGCTGATTGAGTACGGAGAACACCAGGGAGAAGTTTATATTGCCCGCGACCTGGGGACGCGTTCCCGCAATTATTCCGAATCCACGGCGGAGCTGATTGACTCGGAAGTCCGCTTCCTGGTGGACAGCGCTTATGAACGCGCCATGGCCATCCTGACGGAAAACCGGGACAAGCTGGACATTCTGACGGAGGCCCTGATGGAGTTTGAAACGCTGGAAGGTTCCCAGGTCATGGATATTCTGGAATACGGGGAAATGAAAAACCCTCCCTCCAGGGTGACTCCGCCCCCCATGCCTTCCGAAGTGGAGGAACAGCCCGGGAAGGATGATTCCGGCCATACCGAGAAGAAAGAAGCTGAAGAGACCCGCGCGGACGGCGCTGAAGAACGGAAGATGGAAGGGGAACTGGAACAGGCGGAACGGGACCCCTTCTCCTACAATCCCGTTGATGAGTTCGGCAAGGACGGCGGAGAAAAGAAATAATTCAATAGAAACGAATCGAATATGGTAGCCAACGATGCGATGGAACTGGCCAGGATGTGCGCCCGCGCCGCGGATGACGCCAAGGCCGAAAATGTGCGGGTGTACGACTTGCGGGGCATGTCTTCCCTGACGGATTTCATGGTAGTGTGCACGGGGTTGTCCGTCCCCCATCTGCGAGCCGTCATCCGGGAGCTGGAAGAAGCCGTCCGGGAAAAGGCGGGAGCCCTCCCCACCTATGTGGAAGATACGCCTGTGGCATTGTGGTCCGTAGTGGACTACATTGACGTGATGGTTCACATCATGGGGCAGGAAACGCGCGAATTCTACGGTATGGACACCCTGTGGAAGGATGCCCCCGTGGTGGAATATTAATTCCTCCAATCTGACTTCACACCGTGCCGCATCCGGTTGCGGCACGGTTTTTTCTTTTCTGGAATAAATGGCCTGTTGTTTGCCGCGCTTCGCAAAAAGATGGCAGTCTGCATGGCCGGGTTCTTCCGCATGAGGGCCTGTTTCCGGAGAGGAAGAGAAAAGACGCGATAATGGCAGAGGCAACGCATTTTCTTTGCGGGGCTTTGGATGATTCTTCCCTGGCTTTTCCTTGGAAAAGGGGAGTGGAGCCCCGGTTCTAACAAGATTCCAACCTTGCCTTGAAGCCGCAATCGGATTACTCTTTCACCGTTATTTATGAGTAGTTCCGGACCTGCCTCAACCCCGATGATGGATCAGTACCTTCGCATGAAGAAGGGCTTGCCGGAAGACGTGCTGCTGTTTTTCCGGCTGGGGGATTTTTACGAAATGTTTTTTGAGGACGCCAAGGAGGCCTCCGCCATTTTGGGCCTGACGCTGACCAAGCGCCACGGCATTCCGATGTGCGGGGTGCCCCACCACAGCGCGGAAGGGTATATCGGACGGCTGGTGAAGGGAGGAAAGCGGGTGGCTATTGCGGAGCAGACCACCATTCCGCAGCCGGGCAAACTGGTGGAGCGGGAATTGACCCGCGTGATTTCCGCCGGAACCCTGGCGGATATGAATTTGCTGGATTCCTCCCGCCATAATTACATTGTGGCGTTGTACAGGGACAAGAAGCGCTTCGGCCTGGCATGCGTGGACCATACCACGGGGGAATTTTCCGTGGCCCAGTTCGAACACATGGATTTGCTTCTGGACGAGCTGTCCCGCATCAATCCCTCCGAACTCCTGGTCAGCGACGAGCAGACGGACTGCTTCCCCGGAACCCACCCCACGCTTTATTACGACGGATATACTTTTCTGCCTTCCACGGCCATTCCCAATTTGCTGAGCCATTTCCGGGTGCATTCCCTGGACGGCTTCGGCTGCGGGGAGATGACTGCCGCCCTGGGTGCGTCCGGCGCGGTGCTCCATTATCTGAGCTACCAGCTCCGCCGCCCTACGGACCATTTGCGCCGCATTTCCGTGCGCGCCACGGAGAACGCCGTGCTGATTGACCAGGCCAGCCAGAGGAATCTGGATCTGGTGGATTCCCGCGGCGGCGTGAAGCTTTCCCTGCTGGGAACCCTGGACAGGACAAGCACCCCCATGGGCGCGCGCAAACTCCGGGACTGGCTGCTCCACCCCCTGTGCGATCTGGAAAAGCTTCTGGCGAGGCAGGAGGTGATCGCCGTTCTGCTGCAGGAGCCCTACCTGATGAGCAAGCTGAGGGAGAGCCTGAAGAATGTGCGGGACATGGAGCGGCTGACGGGGCGCATTTCCCAGGGCGCCGGGAATGCCCGCGACCTTCAGGCGCTGGCTTCCTCCCTGTCGCGCATCCCCGCGCTCAGGGATGATTTGGAATCCCTGCCCGGCGGCGGGGAGATGCTGGAGAGCATCCGTTCCCGCATGGGCTGTTTTGATGAGCTGGTGGATTTGCTCCAGCGCGCCCTGGTGGAGGAACCGCCCGTGACCATCAAAGAGGGCGGCATCATCAGGGAAGGGTATCACGCCGGTCTGGATGAATTGCGGCTGGCTTCCCGCGACGGGAAGGAGTGGCTGGCACGGCTGCAGGAGAAGGAGCGCAAGCGCACGGGAATTGATTCCCTGAAAATTCGCTTTAATAACGTCTTCGGTTATTACATTGAAGTAACGAAGAGCCATTACGATAAAGTGCCCCCGGATTACCAGCGCAAGCAGACGCTGGTGAACGCGGAGCGCTTTATTACCCCGGAGCTCAAGCAGATGGAGAATACCATCCTGGGGGCGGACGAGCGTTCCCGCCAGGTGGAGTATGAGCAGTTCCTCCTGTTGCGTGAGGAAGTGGGCCGCCACATTGACGATATCCAGATGACGGCGGACGCCATGGCGGATCTGGACGTGCTGCTGGGACTGGCGGAGGGCGCGCAGCAGTACCGGTACTGTCGCCCCGTTCTGGACAATTCCATGACCCTGCGCATTGTCAATGGCCGCCATCCCGTTATTGAGCAGAATGTTTCCGGCGATGTGTTCGTTCCCAACGACGCCTTTCTGGAACCGGAGGAAAACCGCCTTATTCTGCTGACCGGGCCCAATATGGCGGGCAAGAGCACTTATATCCGCCAGGTGGCCCTGATTACGCTGATGGCCCAGATTGGAGCGTATGTGCCGGCGGAAGCCGCCCACATCGGTTTGGTGGACCGCATTTTCTGCCGCGTGGGAGCCAGCGACGACCTGGCGCGCGGCCAGTCCACCTTTATGGTGGAGATGAGCGAAACTTCCCTGATTCTGAATAACGCTACGGAGCGCTCCCTGATTATTCTGGATGAAATCGGGCGGGGCACGGCCACCTTTGACGGTCTTTCCATCGCCTGGGCCGTGGCGGAATACCTGCATGACGAGCTGAAGTCCCGCACCCTGTTCGCTACGCATTATCATGAGCTGACGGATTTGGCCAATTCCAGGCAGGGCGTGCAGAATTACAATGTGGCCGTGCGGGAGTGGAAGGAGGAAATCGTGTTTCTGCGCAAGATTGTGCCGGGAGCGGCGGACAAGTCCTACGGCATTCAGGTGGCCCGACTGGCCGGCATGCCTGCCGTCATTGTGGACCGCGCCAAGGCCATCCTGTCCCATCTGGAGATGAATTCCACGCGCCCCAGGAAAAAGGGGCGCTCCCGGCTGGCGGAACCGAGAGCCAAGAATACGGACATGGACGATGATATGCCTGTCGGGGAATATGCTCAGCTGGAGTTGTTCTGATATGCCTCCGCTTTCGGATACAATCGGCGGCCTGCGTTTCGCCGCCATTGATTTTGAATCCGCCGGCGCGGCCCGGGGGGAGACGGACCAGCCCGTCCAGATAGGCATAGCCGCATGTTCCCGCCTGGAGGACGAACCTGAGTTGTGGACTTCCTATATTGCGGTGGAGAAGCCGGTTTTATGGTCCGCCTCCCAGGTGCACGGCATTACTACGGAGATGCTGGCGGATGCCCCGTCTTTTCCTTCCCTGTGGCCGGAGATACGTTCCCGGTTGGGGCAGGCCGTGGTGGTGGGGCATAATCCGGCTACGGAACGGAAGTTCCTGCGGCGGTTTCCAGGCCACGGCTTCGGTCCGTGGCTGGATACGCTGGCTTTGGGCAGGATGTGCGTCCCCGGTCTGGAGGATTATTCCCTGTCTTCTTTGTGCGGCGCCCTGGGGTTGACATGTTCCGTGGAGGCGTTGCTTCCTGCGCGCCGCTGGCATGACGCTTTGTATGATGCGCTGGCAAGCCTGCTGATTGTCCGTTTTCTGGTAAAGGAATTGAATTTGTCCGGCCAGCCCCTGGAGGTATTGGGCAAGGCGGTGAGAACATGATTTTCCCGGCAGGGGAAAGAATGCTTTTCCGGGCCGCGTATTCGGAAAAAGATGAATGCTTCTGTTTTCTCTGCCGTTTTTTTATTGCTCTCCTTTGCTTCTTCTGCCGTGTATGCGGCTCCTGCTGATGAGGCTCCGGATCCGCCCGATGTTCCCAAACTGAATACCCAGCCGTGGGTTCCGGCCCGTTACAGGGCGGTTCGGGAAAATTTGCTGGGGAAGGAATGCGGCATTCTGTTCGTGGGGGATTCCATTACGGAATGCTGGGAACGGGAAGGTGCCGCGCTGTGGAAGAGGCTGTTTCTGCCGATGAAGGCGGTCAACTTCGGAGTGAGCGGGGACAGGACGGACAGCATGCTGTGGCGTATGGAGGATACGAAACTGGCGGTCAAGACTTCCCCCCGCTATTGCGTTTTACTGGCCGGGACGAATAATATCGGCCGCTGGAAGGGGAGGCAAGCCGCGGCGCAGACGGTGAAGGGCATCCGGGAGATAGCCGTACGCCTGTTGAAGAAGTTTCCGGAGACCCGTTTGATCCTGATGGAGGTGACTCCCTACGGCTCCGATCCCGGCAGCCCGTTGCGCAGGAGGCAGGAGGAGATTAACCGTTTACTGCGCAGGCTTGAGCTTCCGAGGACCACTATTTTGTCCATTAACGGTAGCCTGCTGAAGCCGGACGGGACGTTCAGGGAGGGCATGTTCAGGGATCATGTCCATTTAACGGAGAAGGGTTATCAGGCATGGGCGGACGCGTTGCTGCCGCTGTTGAACGGGGAAGGGTAAGTTTTCTCCGTTTCCTGCTGCCCGGCATGGCCTGGGGGGAGGGCGGCGGATTGCCGCCCGCATGACAAGACGTCCTAGCGTTCCATTTCCTTTTCCAGGAATTCCAGCAGGTAGGCCGGGGACAGGAGTTCCCTGGTGACGACGGGTTTTCTGCCGGGAAGATACAGGGCATTGACGGGAACGGCCGTGCGCCCCAGGTTTTTAAGTTCCTGGTCAATGGCGGGGTTCGTGCGGGTCTTGTCCGCCTTCATCATGACGATGCCATATTTTTTGAAAGCGGCCAGCACTTCATCCGTATAGGAGGCCTTGTTGACCTGGCAGGTGGAGCACCAGCGGGCCGTAAAGTCCACATAAACGGGTTTCCCTCCGTCCAGGGCGGCCTGCATGGCTTCCGGGCTCCAGGGTATCCAGATGTTTCCTTCCTCCTGGAGGGAGGGCGCTGCGGCAGCGGAGGACTCCGCCGCCCCGGGAGCGGAACCGCGGCCGAACCAGGCTGCTCCTTCCGGCGGAAGCATGTAGTACAAGCCGGCCAGCAGGAAGATTACGGAGAAGATGCCTCCCGTGATGCGGGACTTTCTGCTGCGGTACATGGGGCACCATCTGCCGTATACCCAAAAGGCCATGGAAAACAGCACCAGCCCGAAGAAGAGGAACAGGATGTCCTGAGGATGGTTTTCAGCATCAAAGAAGGCTATGTAAATCCAGAGGAAGTAGACGGCGGTGCCGAACATCAGGAAGGACATGGCCTGCTTGAAGGATTCCATCCATGCGCCGGGTTTGGGCAGGTATCTGGTCAGGACGGGAAAGGCGCCCAGAATGATGTAGGGAAGGGACATTCCAAGCCCCATCATGGTCAGGCAGAGTACGATGCCCAGAGGCGGCTGGAGCATGGCCGCGCCGATAGCCTGGCCCAGGAACGGAGCGCTGCACGGGGTGGAGATGACCGTAGCCAGGGCACCGGACCAAAAGGAGCCGGCATAACCTTTCCGGTGCTGGAGGTCGTTGCCCATGGTTGTGGCTTTGACGCCTATTTCAAAGACGCCGAACATGCTCAGCCCCATGGCGAGCATCAGGCCCAGCAGACAGAAATTCACCCAGGGGTTTTCAAACCAGAACGCCCAGTTGACAACGCCCTCCGCGCCGCGGCCCAGCCAGAAGTCTCCGCTGAATACGCCGGGGCCGGCTGGGGCGCTCCAGTCAAACATGTTCGCTTTCAGCGCAATCAGAATGGCAGTAATGATCCAGAAAGAAATCAGGATGCCCAGTACGAAGGTAAGGGAGTGGGCCAGGACTTTTTTCCGTTCCCCCCCTCCTAACTGGACGAATCCCATAATCTTGAGGCCGATTACCGGGAAGACACACGGCATGACATTGAGGATGATGCCGCCGATGAACATGAAGAACATGATTTCCCCCAGGCCCATCAGCGGAGGAGCGGGGATGGAAGCGGAAGATTCCGGGGCGGATTCCGTTCCGGCGGCTGTTGCCTGGGATTCCCCGGAGAAGGGGCGGTCGTCCGCGGTGATGATGATGCCTTCCCTGCCGGCGCGCAGGATGCCGGAAAGGCTGGTCAGAGGTTTCCCTTTGTCCGCGTCCGGCAGGTTGTTGGGATAAAGGCCGTCCGTGGTGTCATTGAATTGCATGGACAGCTCATAATTGGAGTCATCCAGTTTTTTGAAGGTTTGGGGAGTGGTAGGGTTGATTTCCCCCTGATTGCAGAAAAAATAGACGGAATCCTGCGGAACGGGGCGTCCGTTTGTCCTGAGGTGCAGGGTGACGGTTTTCCCTTCCTGGGAAATCCGGGCTTTCAGCCCTTCCGCCCAGTCGGGGGCGGCAAGCCCTGCCATGTTCCCGGTCAATTCCGCCGCGTCAGGGGCTGTCTGCCCGTCTCCGCGCTTCAGTGTGACGCTGAAGTTTCTGGTTTCCGGGGCGGCGCACTGTTCCGCGCACATCTGCCACGTCATGGTGGTGGTGAACATCGCTTCCGGGGGGGCATCCTTTTCCGGAGTTACCCGGAACGCCATTTTAGCCTTCCCGCTGTATCCGTAAAAATCCACAAGCCCTTTCCCCAGTTCCGGGATTTGCCAGAAGGGGCCTTCCACCCGGAAGCCGGGCACAGGCTGGAAGGCGGCTTCCATGGGAAGTCCCACGGTTCCCGGATTTTTGTAGTAAACGTGCCAGTGGTCCGGCAGCGCCAGCTCCGTCACGATGACGAAGGAGGCTTCTCCATAGGAGGTGACAGTGGCCTTGGAGGAACCGGATGTCTGGGGCGGACCAAAGTTTCCCGCTTCCCCGAAGCTCATTCCTCCGAAGTCCTGGGCCTCCCCCGTGCTGAAACACCCGGCGATCATGCCCAGGCAGCCGACGGCTGCTTTCAAAAAGTTTCTCATAGCAAAGGCGGTTACCATAAAGAACGGGGGGATTCAATGTTTGTGTGTTGCATGGCGGGGAGCCTTGTATAAAATAAGGCCATGGTAAAAACTAAAACGACGTACGAGGGCGGCCTCCATTGTTCCATGGTTCATGAACCTTCCGGGGCCACGCTTTCCACGGATGCCCCCGTGGACAACAACGGCAAGGGTGAGTCCTTTTCCCCAACGGACCTGGTAGGAGCGGCGCTTGCCGGCTGCATGAGCACGATCATGGGTATTGTTGCCGAACGTAAGGGGATTCATCTGGAAGGCATGACGGTGGAAGTGGCCAAGCATATGAATGCGGATCCCCGCCGTATCGGCAAGCTGGAAGTCGTCATTACCGTTCCTCTTCCGTCCGATTATCCGGACAGGAAGCTGCTGGAACAGGCTGCTCTGAGCTGTCCGGTCAAGCACAGCCTGCACCCTGATATTGAAATACCCATTACCTGGAAATGGGTTGGCTGATCGCTTCCGTGTTTTCTTGAGACCGCCTGTGAAAACAGGCGGTTTTTTTTGTGATGTTAAAAATGTTGGAAAAATGAAATAATAGTTGAGTATACTTGACTTATAGTTTTATGTTGTGCATTTTTCCGGGGATGAAAAAGTTGTTCCCTGTCTTGTTGCTGATTCCTGTGACGGTGTGCGGATTGTTGTCCGGATGCGGAGGAGGGTCGGGAAAGTCTGGAGATGACGGGAACACTTCCCTGAGCGGACAGCAGGTAAGCCTGTTTGAGGGAGGAAGCATCTTATTCCAGCTCCAGTTCAGCGGGCAGGACGTGGATGTTATCAGAATGGATACAAGAGCCGTGTACGACGGGGTTTATACGTACCGGTTTAATAGCGGGGAGAATGCCAGCGTATTGAATATTGCTCCGGCTGCCAACAGCAGCTCCGCCTGTACCATGGCGAATGTGAACATTGCCTTTGACGACGCCGGGCGGAATGCGGGCGTCATTACTTCGGGCACCATTACGGAAACCGGGCTTGATTTGGATCCTGCCATTGACGGCGTTCCCCGCCCCATGGCCGGTTGGACATGCCGTGTGCACCGGGATTGATTTTCCGGGCATCAGCTGTCCAGGACAAGGGGGAAGTGTCGGCTGAGCGGATAGTCCGTAACCTGGATCAGTTCCACGCCGTAAAGGCTGGCGATGGCAGGAGCTTCGGATTTGTCATAAGGCTCACAGTAATAAATGGTCTTTACGCCATGGGCGCACAGCGCCTGCATGCATGAAGTACAGGGCATCGTAGTACATGCCACCACCTTGGCTTCCCCCCTCCGGAACAGGCTGCACAGGTTGATTTCCGCATGCAGCATGTATTTCTGGCGTTCCCGGCTGGCCCAGAAGGTGTCCTGAGCCTTGAATCCGGGATACAGTCCGTTGTAAGCGGTGCCGATGACGCGGTTGTCCGCATCCAGGGCGGCGGCCCCCACCTTGCGGTACGGGTCCTCCGACCGCAGGGCTGCCGCGTGCGCCAGCGTCATTACATACTGCGGGATGGGAAGGCGGGTTGACGAGGAGTTATTGTTCATGGTTGGAAGACTGGAGTTCCGCCAGGAAGCCCGACTCGTCCAGGTACAGGTTGGGCGGCAGGGAATAAGGGGTGGAGAGGGTGGCCCCGGCGATGACGTTGGAAAGAGGGGGATTCTGGTAAAAGCCGGGGAGGAGGCGTCCTCTTGTCCTGGCCCTCATGCCGAGCTGAACGGTGCCGTCATCCAGCTTGAAGACGCTTCTCTTCATGGACATGGCCAGGATAATGCCGCGGTCCGTGGCGAAGCAGGGCCGCCAGCCGATGTTGGGGAGAACCAGGTCGCCCGAGCCGCTGAAGTCATAAAACGGCGTGCGCGTATTCGGAACCAGGCTGTAGAGCCTGC
>OLFU01003456.1_pt1 | contig 10434 bp, 8 predicted proteins | sample 1605161 | NCBI WGS metagenome assembly OLFU01 (sample SAMEA3888914, study PRJEB22519) | human gut metagenome | biome: human gut; feature: human-associated habitat; material: faeces | place: Denmark | collected 2011
AAAGCATCTTGGCAAAATAAGAAAATCTGACTCGGAATTTGTGATCTTTTCTTTATTCGTCAGTTTTTCTTACCTTTGCCTCTCATTCGAAGAATAGAAAATAGAATAAAATAAATATACATACGAATTATGTTTGAGAATTTAAGCGAAAGGTTAGACAGATCGTTTAAACTGTTGAAAGGTGAAGGTAAGATCACGGAAATCAATGTGGCTGAAACATTGAAAGATGTGCGTAAAGCATTACTTGACGCCGACGTAAACTATAAAGTGGCCAAAGGTTTTACCGATACGGTAAAGGCGAAAGCATTAGGACAGAATGTGCTTACATCCGTTAAGCCCAGTCAGTTAATGGTCAAGATCGTGCATGATGAGTTGGCAGACCTGATGGGAGGAACGGCTACCGATCTGGATCTGAAGGGTAGTCCGGCAATCATCCTGATGTCCGGTTTGCAAGGTTCCGGTAAAACGACTTTTTCAGGTAAGTTGGCAAATTTGCTGAAGACTAAGAAAAATAAAAAGCCGCTGTTGGCAGCTTGTGACGTGTATCGTCCGGCCGCTATCGAGCAGTTGCGTGTGGTCGGCGAACAGGTTGGAGTACCTGTTTATATGGAACTGGAAAACAAGAATCCGGTGGAGATCGCGATGAACGCGATCCGCGAAGCACGTGCGAAAGGTAATGATGTTGTGATTGTCGATACTGCCGGCCGTTTGGCTATCGATGAGCAGATGATGAAAGAGATCGCTGCAATCAAGAGTGCTATCCAACCGGATGAAACCTTGTTTGTGGTTGATTCCATGACCGGACAGGATGCAGTCAATACGGCGAAAGAATTCAACGAACGCCTCGATTTTGACGGTGTGGTATTGACTAAGTTGGATGGTGATACTCGCGGTGGTGCCGCTCTTTCTATCCGAACGGTGGTCGACAAACCGATCAAGTTCGTCGGAACGGGCGAAAAGATGGATGCTTTGGATATCTTCCATCCTGAACGTATGGCAGACCGTATCCTCGGTATGGGTGACATCGTTTCACTGGTAGAACGTGCTCAGGAACAGTATGACGAAGAAGAGGCCAAACGTCTGCAAAAGAAGATTGCCAAGAATCAGTTCGACTTCAACGACTTCCTCAGCCAGATTGCCCAGATCAAGAAGATGGGTAATCTGAAAGAACTTGCATCCATGATCCCGGGCGTAGGCAAAGCTATCAAAGATATCGATATCGACGACAATGCTTTCAAAAGTATCGAAGCAATCATCTATTCCATGACTCCGGCAGAACGTTCCAATCCGGAAATATTGAATGGCTCACGCCGTACACGTATCGCTAAAGGTAGCGGAACAACTATTCAGGAAGTAAACCGTTTGCTGAAACAGTTCGACCAAACTCGCAAAATGATGAAGATGGTAACCAGCAGCAAAATGGGCAAGATGATGCCGAAAATGAAAAAATAAAAAGAATTTTATTCTGTTTCAGATAGAAGGAGGAGGCTTAGGCTTCCTCCTTTATTTTTGGTATTACAGATTTCACTTTCCTATATCAATCAGCTTTTTACCTGGCAACTTCAACTTTTCAAGTTTTCACTTTTCACAGGCTCTTGTAGTGATTACTCCCGCCATGATAAACCCAATATAAAACACTGCGTTTTACAAGGTATAAAGCTATGCTTTAGGGAGTGAAAAGCGCAGCTTTATACCTTGTAAAGCGCAGCTTTAGCTTCCATATCCCCGCTCCTTTCGCCAACAACTACACTGAAAGATTATCCTAAAACCATATTAATATCACTATTTACTTGTAATGATTACAATTTTACAAAGGTTTTATATGAATATTCATTTTTATTTCTTTACTTTGCAAAAGATAACAAAACAGAAGCACGAATATGTACTATGTATATGTAGCAGGTTACATTTTATTAGCAGCAGCCATGCAGCTGTTCACAGGAAACTTTCCTGTTTCTTTTCTCGCCTTTCCGCTGAATATCATCTTTGCGGCGATCTGGCTTTTCCTGTTATGGATACTATATAAAGAATATAATAATCTAAGAATCACCCGTTTTCTCGGTTCATCCAAAGCCAGTGTTTTATCTATCAGTCTGTTTATCGGTGGTTGCCTGATCATAGGACTTTTCCCCCAGCTATCTGAACCGGAAGCCGAAATGCGCAATGGAATATCAGCCTCATTGGGATGTTACAATTTCATGACTTCATGGATATTCATTTCTATACTCTTATTATTATTAAGCAATCTGGCGATGATCACCATCCACGCCTGTCGGCATCGCAAACAAGCACGCTGGCGCTTTATTCTGAATCATGCAGGTTTATGGCTGGCTCTGTTTGCCGGATTTCTAGGTAGCAGTGACACACGGACACTACGCGTACCTTTATATAAAGGTGAACCAACGCATGAGGCATTCGACATGAATGGTGCATCTTACTATTTAAATTATGATATGGAACTCAATTCGTTCGCTGTAGATTATTACCCGAACGGACGTCCTTCCCGCTTTTCCGCCAATGTACGTTTGGGGAATGAGAACGTTCTGCTGGAAGTAAACCATCCCTATTCCTACCGACTGGGGGAAGACGTCTACCTCACCGGATACGACATAACAAAAGGCAACGAAAGCAACTACTGCATTCTACAGGTCGTAAAACAGCCCTGGAAATATGTGATGGTAACGGGTATTCTGATGATGCTTGCAGGAGCAGTTCTTTTATTTATAAACGGAGCTAAAGCGTATGATAAACTGGGATAACTTCTATGTATTTGCAGCAGTATCCATCTGCTTATGGTTGGCAGGAGCTGTATTTGCCCTTCGTTCATCATCGAAGAATAAGGTGGCAATCGGTTTTACTTCCGGCGGCATTATTATATTGGGAATATTTATTGCCGGATTATGGATATTCCTCCAGCGCCCTCCATTACGCACTATGGGAGAAACCCGATTGTGGTATTCATTCTTTATGGGAATAGCAGGATTGCTAACCTATATCAGATGGAAGTATCGCTGGATTCTCTCTTTCTCGACGTTACTTTCTACAGTTTTTGTGATCATTAATTTGATGAAGCCCGAGATACACGATCAGTCATTGATGCCGGCGCTGCAAAGTGTATGGTTCATCCCGCATGTAACCGTATATATGTTCTCTTATTCCGTTCTGGGATGTGCTTTCATCATCGCCCTGACCGGATTGTTCCGTCATAAAGAAGAATACCTGCATACAGCAGACAATCTGGTCTACGCAGGCGTCGCTTTTCTTTCCATCGGTATGCTGCTAGGTTCTCTCTGGGCAAAGGAGGCTTGGGGAAACTACTGGAGCTGGGACCCCAAAGAAACTTGGGCAGCCATCACCTGGATGGGATATTTGCTCTACATCCACCTCCGCCTGTTCAGAAGAACCGGACGGAAAACACTCTATGCCCTGCTCATAGTCTCCTTCCTTGCTTTACAAATGTGCTGGTATGGAGTCAATTACCTGCCGGCGGCCCAACAAAGCGTACATTTATATAATCGTAATAACTAACCTCAAAAAACAAATGTGAAATGAAGAGAAGTACAAAACTAATCGTAGCATTATTGGTAGTCGTGGCGGCATTGGCAGTCATTTACCGACTGATGCATCGGGTGCCTTCTGCCGATTTGGAAGCAAACGTGCAGATGCAACAGATTATTACGGATGCAGGATGCCTGAGATGCCATACCTCGACGCCGGAACTACCGTTCTATGCAAATATGCCTGTAGCCGGAAAAATTGTAATGGAAGACGTGAGCAAAGCCTATCGCGCTTTCGACATGACTCAGATGGAGAAAGACATGAAGGAAGGACGCCCTCTCAATCCGGTTGATCTGGCTAAAGTAGAAAAAGTAATCCTCGACGGAAAGATGCCGCAGGCAAAGTATTACCTTGTACATTGGGGAGCTTCTTTCAATGATGCAAAGAAAGAGGTAGCACTGAGCTGGGTAAAACATCACCGCATGGGACTGTATACCGATGTGGCAGTAGCACCTGATTTCATTAACGAACCAATTCGTCCTATTGCCGACTCGATCTCAGTCGATGTACGCAAAGTGGTCTTAGGAAATCTGTTGTATCACGACACCCGCTTATCGGCAGACAACACCGTTTCATGTGCCAGCTGTCATGGTCTGGATACCGGTGGCGTTGACAACAAGCAGTATTCTGAAGGAGTAGGCGGTCAGTTGGGCGGCGTCAATGCCCCGACCGTATACAATGCTGCCTATAACTTTGTTCAATTCTGGGACGGACGTGCCGGAACTCTGGCAGAACAAGCTGCCGGCCCTCCATTGAATCCGGTAGAAATGGCTTGCGAGTCATTCGATCAGATCATCAGCAAACTGGCAGAAGACAAGAATTTCGTAGTGGCATTCAACGAAGTATATCCCGACGGATTGAACGAAAAAAATATCACAAATGCTATTCAGGAGTTCGAAAAGACATTGCTGACTCCTAATTCACGTTTCGACCGTTATCTGAAAGGACAGAAAGATGCCATCACCGCAGATGAAATCGCCGGATACGACCTTTTCAAGAAATATGACTGTGCGACTTGTCATGTGGGAGAAATCCTCGGAGGACAATCTTATGAACTGATCGGTGTACAGCATGATTATTTCGCAGACCGTCAGGCAGAAATGACTGAAGAAGACAACGGACGATTCAAGCAGACAAAAGCAGAGCGTGACCGTCACCGCTTCAAAGTGCCGGGATTGAGAAATATTGAACTGACCGCTCCTTATTTCCACGACGGCAGCATGGCTACTATGGATGATGCGGTTCGCGCCATGGCCAAATATCAGTTAGGCATCGACCTGCCACAACCGGAAGTAGATAAGATTGTCGCCTTCCTCCGTACATTGACCGGAGAGTATAAAGGCAAATTGCTGACAAATAAGAACATGATCTGACAAGACCAAACAGAGGCTCCATTTCACCCGAACAGAGCCTCTGATTGATGTAAACAGAGCCTCCGTTTCACCTAAACAGAGGCTCTGTTTTTCTTACCTGAAAATCAGAGCTTTCCCTTGTTCTTTTTGCCTTCTTTCCTACTCGCATTCCAATATGTTCCGCTGTCCCCTCTCCACAAAAAGTCCATTCCTTTTGGAGAGTTCAGTTATTTATTTTACTTTTGTCCATCACCAATAAATACTCTGAAAATATGACTCTGATAGACGGAAAAGCCATTTCCGAACAAGTAAAACAAGAGATTGCAGCCGAAGTAGCCGAAATGGTGGCTCATGGCGAAAAACGCCCGCACCTGGCCGCTATTCTTGTAGGACACGATGGTGGTAGCGAGACTTATGTAGCTGCCAAAGTAAAAGCCTGTGAAGTATGTGGATTCAAGTCTTCCCTCATCCGTTATGAAAGTGACGTGACCGAAGAAGAACTGCTTGCCAAAGTACGTGAACTAAACGAAGACAACGACGTGGACGGCTTTATCGTACAACTTCCCTTACCCAAGCATATCTCCGAACAGAAAGTAATCGAAACAATTGATTACCGTAAAGACGTAGACGGTTTCCATCCGATCAACGTAGGCCGTATGTCCATCGGGCTTCCGTGTTATGTATCCGCTACTCCCAACGGCATCCTCGAATTGTTGAAACGTTATAACATAGAAACTTCCGGAAAAAAGTGCGTCGTACTCGGACGCAGCAATATTGTCGGCAAACCGATGGCTGCCCTGATGATGCAGAAAGCCTATCCGGGCGATGCCACAGTAACCGTATGCCACAGCCGTAGCAGAGACCTGGTAAAAGAATGTCAGGAAGCTGATATTATTATCGCTGCTTTGGGACAACCGAACTTTGTAAAAGCCGAAATGGTGAAAGAAGGCGCGGTAGTTATTGACGTAGGTACTACCCGTGTGCCGGATGCAACCAAGAAATCAGGTTTTAAACTGACCGGCGACGTGAAGTTTGACGAAGTTGCACCGAAATGCTCATTCATCACTCCCGTACCGGGCGGTGTTGGACCAATGACGATTGTATCGTTAATGAAAAATACACTCTTAGCTGGTAAGAAAGCTATTTATCAATGAGACATACCCTGTTTCTGATGATTTTGCTTCTCTCTTTGTCCTGCACCTCCCGGTCGCAGGCAAAGAGAGATTCTATCATTGACACCCTGTCGGACAGCCTTTCCGACAGCATCTTCCCCACCGACACCCTACGCCTCCTTTTCGTAGGTGACCTCATGCAACATCAGGGACAAATCAACGCTGCACGAACATCAACCGGCTATGATTACTCCACATGCTTTGCGTATGTCAAAGAAGAAATAAAGAAAGCCGACCTCTCCATCGCCAACCTGGAAGTGACATTAGGAGGCAAACCTTACAAAGGTTATCCTGCTTTCAGCGCGCCGGACGAATTTCTGACCGCAATTCACGATGCAGGTTTCAATGTTTTAGTGACTGCCAACAACCACAGTCTCGATCGTGGTAAATCCGGACTGGAGAGAACCATTCAATTAATAGACTCTTTAAAGGTTCCACACGCAGGCACGTATATCAACGCTGATGAACGCGAAAAGAAATATCCTCTTTTATTAGAAAAGAACGGATTCCGCATCGCCCTGCTCAACTACACGTATGGAACAAACGGCATCCCCGTTACCCCTCCTAATATCGTGAACTATATCGATACAGCCATCATCGCCAAAGATATTGAAGAGAGTAAAGCAATGAAGCCGGATGCCATCATAGCTTGTATGCATTGGGGAATCGAATACCAGTCACTCCCGGACAAAGAGCAAAAATTCCTCGCCGACTGGCTGATTGAAAAAGGAGTAAACCATATCATCGGCTCCCATCCTCACGTAGTTCAGCCCATCGAAGTTCGCACAGACAGCCTGACGAATGACAAACATCTCGTAGTCTATTCGCTGGGAAATTATATTTCCAATATGTCCGCCCGCCGCACTAACGGAGGACTGATGGTAAGAATGGAATTAGTAAAAGACAGCACTGTCCGCCTCAATAATTGTGATTATAGTTTGGTATGGACAGCCCGTCCCATTCAATCAGGAAAAAAAAATCATCAATTGCTCCCAGTCAATTTGCCGATTGATTCAATTCCTTTACAAGCACGTAACTCTCTGAAAATCTTTGTAAATGATGCGCGAACCCTTTTCAGCAAGCACAATCGGGGAATAAAAGAATATACTTTTTTCGAAAAAAAATAGCAGAATCTTTTGGAAATTAGAAGATAATATCTATCTTTGCACCGCGTTAGAGAAACGCAAACATGGTGGATGTAGTTCAGTTGGTTAGAGCGTCAGATTGTGGTTCTGAATGTCGCCGGTTCGAGTCCGGTCTTCCACCCAACAAAAACCCTTGTAAGTTAAATACTTATGAGGGTTTTCTGCTTTCAGGAAATAGGCATCTTAGAGAGCAAATCATGCTAAATCCTACCTAATATTCCTTGTTGTTGGTCTATTGTTGACCCCCAATTAAGTAAGTTAAAATGCTAACAAATAATACATAAATCTTTCCGTTTAACCCATAAACCAAATATATTCTCTATATTTGTGTAGCATTTGCATTAAAAGAACATAGTATATCATGGAAAATGAAAAGAAATTAACCCGCTCTTCCAATCGAATGATTGCAGGTGTATGTGCCGGAATAGCCGAATATTTCGGATGGGATGCTACTTTATTGAGAATAGTATATATATTGGCTACATTCTTCACTGCTTTCGCCGGAGTGATTATATATATTATCTTGTGGATTGTCATGCCGGGAAGAAAACCTTCAGACGGATATGAAGACCGCATGAATCAACGCCTACATTGATATGAAAATCAAGAATATCGACCATATCGTCATACCGGTGTCCGATATAGATAAAAGCCTACATTTCTACACAGAAGTCCTGGGAATGGAAGCCGATACAAGCAACCAACGCTTTGCCGTCAAGTTCGGTAATCAGAAAATCAATCTTCACGTAGGAAAAGCACAGTTCCTTCCTACTGCCAAGCATCCTGCTTTCGGAAGTGCGGACATCTGTTTACTTACAGAAGGAAACATAGAGGAAATAAAAGTCGAAGTAGAATCCAAAGGAATAGAAATAGAAGTCGGTATAGTCCAGCGTCAAGGCGCGCAGGGTGCCATCCGGAGTATTTATTTCAGAGATCCGGATGGTAATCTGATAGAAGTAAGTACATTAATATAATTCCAGCCCGAACTCATCTTTCAGTTGCATCAATGCCTGATTCTTTTGAGCCATCATCTGGAATTTCTCGACACGTCCCACAGGACGTACTGTTTCTGTTGCCTCACTTACCCGCACTGTCATCATCACTTTACTGTTCTTCAGTCTGCCGCGAAGATAATCCTGCAATTCGGGAATCAAAGCTGTAAAATCCTTTGCAGCAAACTCATTATCAACCACCACTTCAAAAGTAGTTGAGTTGTTAAGCAACGCCGGACGGAGCATCTGCATACGTTTTGCAAGAGCATCCTGTTCTTTCGGCAACTGGCCGGCATACTCCTGCCAATAATAATTCAAATCCCGGTCATTGAACATAAAATCCTCTTCCGGTTGTTGCACCTTAGGAACATAAGTTGTAGCCGCATTCTGCGATACTTGGTCACGCTGCGGATTCTTGATAGATACCCCCAAGCTGGACATCTTCATCACGGGAATTTTTCGTTCTTCCTTGGCAGTCTGAGCAACTCCCGCTCCTTGTGACGGAGCAGACGAAGCCGCACCAGGAGAAGCCGGTGCTCCCGGTTGCACAGCCGCAGAAGCCTGCGGATGCTGGGCAGTAGTGCCATTAGCAGCCTGTGTTGTAACTGAAGACGGAGACGAATGAACTGGAGCCTGCTGAACCTGAGTGCCAGAAGCTACCTGCGGCTGCTGTGCTGCGGCAGGCTGAGTGAATACGGGTTTTATAGTCTTCTTAGGGCCACGCCCACCACTCACGTCATCCCCCTCGGTGGTAAGCTGTGCAACCTGTATCAAGGTCAGTTCTACCAGCAAACGCTTATTTTTGCTGATGCGGTAATTCAAATCGCACTCATTACACAGCTTCATAGCCCGGTACAAGAAAGGTAACGGACATTTCTGCGCCTGTTCCTGATAACGTTGGCGTATGCTCGCTCCCACTTCCAGTAAAGGCAATGTCACCGGGTCTTTCCCGACCAACAAGTCACGGAAATGAGACGACAATCCGGTAATAAAGTGACTTCCGTCAAAACCTTTATTCAATATATCATTGAAAAGCAACAATGCGTCGCTCACCTTGTTTTCGAGGAAGCAATCCGTCAGACGGAAATAATATTCATAATCAAGTACGTTCAGATTATCAATCACACTCTTATAGGTGATATTTCCTCCGGTGAAACTAACCACCTGATCGAAGATAGACAATGCATCACGCATACCACCGTCCGCCTTCATGGCTATCACGTTCAGCGCTTCCGGCTCTGCCGTGATTCCTTCTTTCGAAGCAACATACGACAGATGATTCACCGTATCTTCCACGCTTATCCGGTTAAAGTCATAAATCTGACAACGTGAAAGAATGGTAGGAAGAATCTTATGCTTCTCCGTCGTAGCCAGAATAAAAATCGCATGACGGGGAGGTTCTTCCAGCGTTTTCAGAAACGCATTGAAAGCAGATGCCGAGAGCATGTGCACCTCGTCGATGATATATACCTTATACTTACCAATCTGTGGCGGGATACGCACTTGCTCCACCAACTGGCGAATGTCATCCACCGAATTATTAGAAGCAGCATCGAGTTCGTGAATATTATATGACCGCTGTTCGTTGAAAGCTACACATGACTCACACTGATTGCAAGCCTCTCCGTCAGCGGTAGGCGTCATACAATTAATGGTTTTGGCAAAGATACGCGCGCAAGTCGTTTTTCCTACCCCGCGCGGTCCGCAAAACAAATAAGCATGAGCCAGTTTTTGGGTAGCAATTGCATTTTTCAGCGTAGTAGTCAACGCCCGCTGTCCCACCACCGATTCGAACGTGGACGGACGGTATTTACGGGCTGAAACAATATAGTTTTCCATATCCGGGATTCTCTCTGTTTTTGAAATTTCGCTTATTCTGCAAATGTACACAAAAAAAGTGATAAGTAATAAGGGATAAAGAGAGAAGTTTTGAAGCCGAAGCGATAAGTTTTTAAGTTATTAGTTTTATCTTTGCAGATATTAAAAGGAGAAATTATGGGTAAACTAATCAGTATCTGGAGTTTCATATGCAGACGCAAGTACCTCATTACGGTCGTTGCATTTGCTGTTATCATTGGCTTTCTGGACGAGAACAGCCTGGTTCGTCGTTTCGGATATGAACGGGAAATCAGCCAGTTGAAAGAAGAGATAGAAAAGTACCGGGCAGATTACGAAGAGAACACCAAACGTCTCAACGAAATAAGTACCAATCCGG
>OLFU01003466.1_pt1 | contig 10393 bp, 10 predicted proteins | sample 1605161 | NCBI WGS metagenome assembly OLFU01 (sample SAMEA3888914, study PRJEB22519) | human gut metagenome | biome: human gut; feature: human-associated habitat; material: faeces | place: Denmark | collected 2011
CGGTGCTGTTTGTGTCCCATAGCTTGCAGCAGATTCGGGAGATGTGTGACCGGGTTGTGTGGCTGGAGCATGGGGAGGTGCAAAAAGTCGGAGCTACAGATGAAATCTGTGACCAATATGAATGTATATAAAGAAATAGAAAGGATCATTCGATGAAAGGAATCATTCTCGCAGGCGGCAGCGGTACACGCTTATACCCGCTGACCATGGTAACGTCCAAGCAGCTGCTGCCTATTTATGACAAGCCTATGATCTACTATCCCCTGTCCACCCTGATGCTGGCGGGAATTCGGGACATTTTGATCATCTCCACGCCCCACGACCTGCCCAACTTTGAGCGGCTGCTGGGGGATGGAAGTCAGTTTGGCATCAACCTGTCCTATAAAGTACAGCCCTCCCCGGACGGGCTGGCCCAAGCGTTTATTCTGGGCGAGGAGTTTATCGGGGAGGACCGCTGCGCCATGATTTTGGGGGACAACATCTTCTACGGTGCCGGGCTGACCAACCACCTGAAGCAGGCGGTGGACCACAAGAACGGCGCTACCGTGTTCGGCTACTATGTGGAGGACCCGGAGCGGTTCGGCGTGGTGGAGTTTGACAAGGACGGCAAGGCGATCTCCGTGGAGGAGAAGCCGGAGAATCCAAAATCCAACTACGCCATCACCGGCCTGTACTTCTACGACAAGAGGGTGTGTGAACGGGCTAAGGCGCTGAAGCCCTCCGCCCGGGGAGAGCTGGAGATCACCGATCTGAACCGGGTGTATCTGGAGGAGGGCTCCCTGAACGTCATCACCCTGGGCCGCGGCTATGCGTGGCTGGACACAGGCACGGTGGATTCCCTCAGCGAGGCCACGGAGTTCGTCCGGGTGATCGAGACCCGGGAGGGCGTCCAGATCTCCGCACCGGAGGAGATCGCCTATCGAAACGGGTGGATCACCCGGGAGAAGCTGGAGGAGTCCGCCAATTTGTACGGGAAATCTCCCTACGGCAAGCATTTGCATAACGTAGCCACAGGCAAGTACATCTATTGAGGTGCGACATGGAATTTATCAAGACGAAAATCGACAGCGTGGTCATTGTGGAACCCAAGGTGTTCGGCGACCATCGCGGATTCTTTATGGAGAGCTACTCCAAGCGGGAGTTTGAGAAGGCGGGGCTGTTTTACGACTTCGTGCAGGATAACCACTCCTCCTCCACAGTGAAGGGCACCCTGCGGGGCATCCACTTCCAGAGGGGGGACAAGGCCCAGGCCAAGCTGGTGCGCTGCGCCCGGGGCGCAGTGCTGGACGTGGCCGTGGACCTGCGGCCCGGCAGCCCCACCTATAAGCAGTGGGTGGCGGTGGAGCTGTCAGAGGAGAACAAGCGCCAACTGCTCATCCCCCGGGGCTTTGGTCACGGTTTTGTGACCCTGACCGACCACGTAGAATTTCTCTACAAGGCGGACAACTACTACGCCCCCGAGGCGGATGGCGGCATCCGCTGGAACGACCCGGAGCTGGCAGTGGACTGGGGCGTGGAGCACCCCATCCTGAGCCAGAAGGACGAGAACAATCCGTGGCTGAAAGATGCCGTCACCGGATTCTGAGGAGGACGCTATGACCATTATTGTGACCGGCGGAGCCGGCTTTATCGGCAGCAACTTCATTTACTATCTGCTTGAAAATCACCCGGAGGATCGGGTGGTGTGCGTGGACTGCCTGACCTATGCGGGCAACCTGTCCACCCTGAAATTGGCCATGGAGAACCCCAATTTCCGCTTCTGCAAAATCAACATCTGTGACCGGGAGGCCGTCTACCAGCTCTTTGAGGAGGAGCACCCCGATGTGGTGGTCAACTTCGCAGCGGAGAGCCATGTGGACCGCTCTATTGAAAACCCCGAGGTATTCCTCCAGACCAACATCCTGGGCACCGCCGTGATGATGGATGCCTGCCGGAAGTACGGCATCCAGCGGTACCACCAGGTGTCTACCGACGAGGTCTACGGTGACCTGCCTCTGGACCGGCCCGACCTGTTCTTCACCGAGGAGACCCCCATCCACACCAGCAGCCCCTACTCCTCCTCCAAGGCGGGGGCCGACCTGCTGGTGCTGGCCTATCACCGGACCTACGGCCTGCCGGTGACCATCTCCCGCTGCTCTAACAACTATGGACCCTACCACTTCCCCGAGAAGCTGATCCCTCTGATGATCGCCAACGCTCTGGCGGACAAGCCCCTGCCGGTGTACGGCGAGGGCCTGAACGTCCGGGACTGGCTGTATGTAGAGGACCACTGCCGGGCCATCGACCTCATTGTCCGCAAGGGCCGTGTGGGTGAGGTGTATAACGTGGGCGGCCACAACGAGATGCGGAACATCGACATCGTGAAGCTCATCTGCAAGGAGCTGGGCAAGCCGGAGAGCCTCATCACCCACGTCACGGACCGCAAGGGCCACGACATGCGCTACGCCATCGACCCCACCAAAATCCACAACGAGCTGGGCTGGCTGCCGGAGACCAAGTTCGCTGACGGCATCAAGAAGACCATCCGGTGGTACCTGGACAACCGGGACTGGTGGGAGGAGATCATCAGCGGAGAGTATCAGGGGTATTATGAGCGGATGTATGGGAACCGGTGACACGCTGATTTCCATTGTTGTGCCGGTCTATGGGACAGAGGCGTATCTGCCGCAATGCGTGGAGAGCCTGTTGGCACAAACACATTCGCACCTGGAATTGATCCTGATTGACGATGGGTCCCCGGACCACTGCGGGACCCTGTGTGACCGCTATGGGGAGCAGGACCGGCGCATTCTGGTGATCCATCAGGAAAACCAGGGCGTGTCTGCGGCGAGAAATGCAGGGGTCAAGGCGGCTCACGGACAGTACATCGCTTTCGTGGACTCCGACGACTGGGTGGAGCCGGACTATCTTGTGGAATTGCTGCAAGCAGCGGAGCAAAGCGAGGCGGATGCCGTGGTGGAAGTATCAGGGGCGCAGGTGTGCGTCTGGACAGGCCCCGAGGCCCTGCGGCAGTTGTGCTATCAGAAACAATTTGATACAGCCCCCTGGGGCAAGCTGTTTCGCACAGAATTAGCCCAGAAAACGCCATTCCCGGAAGGAATATTTTTTGAAGATTTGGCCGCCGTCTGCCGGATGATTGGCGGAGCGCAGCGAGTGGCCGGGCTGTCCGGAATGCGGTATCACTATCGGCAAAACCCGAAGGGAACCATGAACGGCGGCGATGTCAGGCGGCTGCTGGACGAGCTTCGGGCGGCGGATATGATGTATGACTACGCAAAAAGCGTTTTGGACAGCGATATCAGAGCGGCGGAGAGCCGAAAATTCAGTGCCTATTGCCAGGTGCTGATGAAGCTGCCCCGAGATGGCTACGACGACGTGCGTGCCCAGACCTGGGATTACCTGCGCCGGGTGCGGGGCACGATCCTGCGGGATCGAAACGCCAGAATGAAAAATCGAATGGCCGCCCTGTTGACCTGGTTGGGAGAACCCCTCATGCGGCTGTTGTGGAGCGTGACAACGTGAAGAAAATACTGCTGCTCTATCGGACGTTCGGCCCATCCGTGAATCTGTGCGGCTACATACAACTGAATTGGCTGGCAGAGCACGGGCAGGTCGAATTCCGGCATCGGCGCATCATGGACGTGACGAAGGCGGACCTGGAGTGGTGCGAGGTCGCCCTGTTTGTGCGAGGAGACGGGCTGCTGGACGAGTGGCTGGCGCGGGTATGTCACCAGGCGGGGAAAACCGTGGTGTATGCCCTGGACGATGACCTGCTCCATGTGCCTGAGAATCTGGGCAGCGGGCCCTATTACGCACAGGAGTCCGTGAAAAAGCACATCCGAAGCATGATGGAGTACAGCGATTATTTCTGTTCCCCCTCTAAGGTGCTGCTCCGCAAATACGGCGGGCAGTTCCGGCAGTGCTTTTTAATGCACGAGCCGTCCGCATATGTGTTGGCGGAGAAGCCGGAGAACCGGGACGGTGTGGTCCACATCGGCTTTGCCGGGTCCTCTGACCGAGGGCAGGATGTGGATACGATCCTGGCCGATGCGCTGGAGGAGGTCAGCCGGACATACGGAGATAGCATCTCCATTGAGATTTTCGGGACAGACACAGAAATTGCCGGTCGGCTGCACTGCAAGACCATCCCCTACACCGAGTCTTATGAGGCATATCAGGCGAAGATGAAGGAACTTAACTGGGACATCGGCCTGGCCCCCATGCCGGAAACAGAGTTTCACGCCTGCAAGTACTACAACAAGCTGGTGGAGTATGCGGGCTATGGTATCGTGGGCATTTACTCCAATGTCCTGCCCTACACCGAGGCGGCGGAGGACCGGGTAAACGGCCTGGTCTGTGAAAACCGGAAGGAAGACTGGGTGTTGGCTCTGTCAGAGCTGATCGAAGACAGCACTCTGCGGAAAAAGCTGTCGTCCAACTGCCTGCACCAGGCGCAGACCATTTTCTCCGTCCGGTTTGCGGCGGAGGATTTCCTGCGCTGTCTGGATGCCATGGAGGTCAAGGCACAGGACACCAAAGTACAGTTTCATCGCTGGATGAAGGTGGTGGGACTGTTCAGTTGGTATGCCGAGAAAGTGAAGAAATTTGGCTGGAAAACGCCGGTGGTTGCAGTGCGTAAGGCGGTAAGGCTGATGAGGAGAAAGTAAGAAGTATGCGGATTCTCATAACAGGAGGAAGCGGACAATTAGGAACCAGCTTGCAGAGACGGCTTGCCGGAACGGACTACCTGGCCCCAAGTCACGCACAACTGAACATCACAGATGCGGAGCAGGTGTACGAATTCTTCCAGGCGACTCGGCCAGACGCAGTAATTCATTGTGCGGCTTATAACAATGTCGATTTAGCGGAAACGGAGCCGGAACAGTGCCGTCTTGTAAATGTAAAAGGTACGGAGAACATTGTGGCCGCAGCCAGGGTATTTGGTTCCTACGTTATTTATATCAGCAGTGATTATGTATTCGATGGGCGCAAGGTCGGAGCGTACCAGACTACGGACAAGAAAAATCCACTTTCCGTTTATGGTGCGTCAAAGTCGAAGGCTGAGGACCTGGTACTGGCAGAGCCAAACAATGCGGTAGTCCGAATATCTTGGCTGTTTGGCCCCGGAGAGCGCAATTTTGTGCGGGCAGTTTTACGGGCGGCACAGGCGCGCCCCAGCTTATCTGTGGTGAACGATCAAATCGGGAGTCCCACCTACACTGAGGACTTGGCAGCCTTGCTGTGTGAAATGCTGGGAAAGCGTCCACAGGGCATTTTTCACGCCACAAATGAAGGCGTTTGTTCTCGGGCTTGGTTTGCGGAAAAAGTTTTAGAAGTATCCGGGATCAAAACAGAAATCATTGGAGTAACCAGCGAGCAGTATCCCTCCAGCGCACAGCGCCCTTTGAACTCCAGACTAAGTAAAGTAAGTCTGGACGCTGCGGGGCTGCATCGGCTCCCTGAGTGGGAAGATGCATTGACACGTTATTTAGCGGTTGATCAAAAATATAGAAATTGGGGAGCGTAGAACAGTGAGTAAACGGGTTTTAGTGACAGGCGCGGGCGGCTACATTGGCCGCCATGTGACCAAAGCATTATGCGATGCCGGTGCGGAGGTGTTCGTGGCCGACTACAATACTGAGGGCATAGACACGCGGGCGGCGTGTGTTACAGCAGAGATTTTCAGCGGTTCCGAAAATATCTATCAGGAGATGGGCTGCCCGGATGTCTGTGTACATCTGGCCTGGAAGGATGGGTTCGTCCACAATTCGGACGCGCACATGGGGATGCTGTCTCAGCACTATACATTTCTCCGAAATATGATGGCCGGTGGCCTGAAACAGCTTGCCGTGATGGGGACCATGCACGAGGTGGGTTACTGGGAGGGCGCGATCAACGAAAACACGCCTTGCAATCCGAGCAGTATGTATGGCATTGCTAAGGATGCGCTGCGGCGGAGCAGCTTTTTGCTGGCACAGCAGTACGGCGTGAACCTTCAATGGCTGAGAGCCTATTACATCTATGGTGACGACGCAAGAAACCACTCTATTTTCGCCAAGCTGACGGCGGCGGAGGAGGCCGATCAGGAGATGTTCCCGTTTACCTCCGGCAAAAATCAGTATGACTTCATTGAAGTCGATGAGTTGGCGCGGCAGATCGCGGCTGTGGCCTTGCAGGACGAAGTAAACGGCATCATCAACTGCTGCTCCGGGCAGCCGATGAGCTTGGGCGATAAAGTGGAACAGTTTATTCAGGAGCACGGCTTCAAAATCAAGCTGGATTATGGAGCGTTCCCGGACCGGCCCTATGACTCCCCTGCGGTGTGGGGGGATGCAGAAAAAATACATAAAATTATGAAACGATAAAATGGGTGGAGAGTAGTAACGACATGAAATTGGACCAAAAGAAAACGATCAACCGGCTGGTAATTTACTTTTTTTATGATGCGGATGGAATCGTTGACCGCTATGTCCCGTATATGCTGGAGGACATCAACAAAAATTGCTCCGAGTTATTCGTGGTGTGCAACGGAAAATTGACACCGGAGGGCAGAAAGACATTTCAGAAATTGACCCCCAATGTTATGGTTCGGGAGAACAAGGGCTTTGACGTCTGGGCCTATAAGACGGCTCTGGAGCATTACGGCTGGGACAAGCTGGCGGAATATGATGAAGTCGTGATGATGAACTTCACGATGTTTGGACCGTTGTACCCGTTTTCTGCGATGTTTGAGGAAATGAATCAGCGGGATGTTGATTTTTGGGGAATTACAAAACATCACGGATTTCCTTTTGATCCGTTTGGAACCATACCATGTGGGTATATACCAGAACATATTCAGTCTAGTTTTATTTGCATTAGGCATGATATGCTGTCGAGTATAGAGTTTCAGCGATATTGGAATAACATGGAACCAGTCAATTCGTATGGTGAGGCGGTTGGAAAGCACGAAGCAATTTTTACGAAAACATTTGAAGGTTTCGGATTCAAAAGTGATGTATATGTTCAAACAGATGATCTAAAAGAATATACGCATTATCCATTGATGCTGGAGTCTTTGGAGCTTGTAAAAAATAGAAAGTGTCCCGTTTTCAAGCGAAAATCATTTACAAATGAATACTATGAGTTTTTAAATTGTTGTGTTGGTGAACCTACAGTCGAATTATATGAATACATACGAGATCATTGTGACTATGATTTGAACCTAGTTTGGGAAAATCTTCTTCGAGTGGACAATATGGCAGACATTAAAAATAGAATGCACTTGAACTATGTGTTGCCACGCGATGAAAGAATATATCATGTTGATCGTTCTAAAAAAGTTGCATTGGCTATGCATATCTACTTTGAAGACGAAATCAATACTTGCATAGAATATGCTAAGTCAATGCCAGATTATGCTGACATTATTATCACGACAGGTTCTGAAAAAAATATTGAGCTTATTAAGAAGAAAGCAAAAGAGCTTGATTCGAGAAAAGTAGATGTCGTATTGGCAGAGAATCGTGGCCGGGACGTAAGCGCATTATTAGTAGCGGCAGCCCCTTATATCAAAAACTACGACTTAGTATGTTTTGCACATGATAAGAAAACAAAGCAAATGAAACCGTATACAGTTGGAAAATCGTTCTCCTACAAATGCTTTGAAAATATTCTTGCTCGAAAGGAATATGTAGAAAATATCATAGGAACCTTTGAAAAAGAACCTCGGTTAGGCATGATAATGCCTCCTCCGCCAAATCATGCTGGTTTCTATGGCGTACTTGGAACAGAATGGGGCGGAAATTATGATTTAACCGTTAACTTAGCGAAGAAACTAGGACTCCATGTCAATATAGATATTGCCAAAGAACCAATTTCACCGCTTGGGACGATGTTCTGGTTCAGACCAGTTGCCATGAGACCATTGCTAGATGTGAAGTGGTCATACAAAGATTTTCCCAAAGAACCCAATGATTATGATGGAACTTTGCTCCATGCGTTTGAACGAATTTATGGATTTGTCGTTCAAAACGAAGGTTACTATTCGGCTTGGTGTATGAATGATAAGTTTTCAGCAATCGAGTTGACAAACCTCCATTTTATGTTGAGAGAACTTAGCATGAGCGTATACAATACAATTGGACATCAGCCGGGATTCAATATGTGTAACTATAACCTGTTGTCACAGATGTCGCTCCGAAAAGTTATAAAGGCGAAAGTTAAGCGTAGAATTCCACGTCCAATTTGGAACGTTTTGAAGAAAGTGTACCACGTCTTCGGCGGAAAAAAGTGGGTTGGATGACCCGAAAAGCAGAGCTCTGCTTTTCCCTATCCCTTGTGGGATAGGGAAAAGATTTATGTATCATAAAATAAGGAGAAGCGATGAAAAAAGAGAATACCTTTTTGATTTTGGGCGCTGCCCTTTGCTTTATTATAGCCTGCATATTTTCCGGTGTATACAAGTTTAGCAATGAGCAGTTAAAACAGTATTCTTTAGATGAAAATGTGATTCAAAACGGAGAATCATATTTTTATGGGTATGATGAGCCTTCAGTCGAGGATAATCGTACCTTGACAATTACGGGTTGGGTCGCCCCCAAAGAATGTGACTTGACGTATATAGATCGTAAAGTGCTGTTAGAAAGCCAAGGTATATTTTATGAATTGAACACAGTGGCAGTGGAACGAGGTCTAACAGAGTTCTTTCATACGGGATACGATTACACAAATGGTGGAATTGAAGCCAAGTGTCTAATCAAGGATTTGAAGGAGAATGAGTATAATCTCTATTACTTAGTTAAAGAGCAAAATGGGAGTACTTATTTAATTAATTTGGATAAAAGTATCACTGTATTGGAGGGGCAGCAATGAAGCAATTTAAAAAGGTATGCCCTGTTAGTTCCTTGCAATTTAGTGTGTTCTTTGTAGTAATTTTCACAATATTGTTATCTTATGGCTTGCTAAACGGAAGTGACGACAGTGTGTATATTGAGCAGCTCAAAGATATGTCTATTTTTCAATGGGTATATTGGCGGGCAACTACATGGCAGCCGAGACTTGTGCCAGACTTCTTGATCGCGCTTTTTCATTTTAACGTTAATGCGTGGAGAGTAGCAACGGCGTTCATTGCTACGGTTATGATGGTTGTGATTGGAAGTATCTGCACAAGAAAAGTGTCGGATAAGTATGGTAATGAGACTGTAAATTTTGTTATTTGCTGTGCGTTCTTTCTGATATTTCCTAATGTGCTTCGATATTCAGTTTATTGGTATACAGGTTCGTTCAATTATTTGTGGCCTGCTTTTTTTATGATTGTCGCAAGTTCTACTTTTTATTGTGCTGCTATTGATAGACCGGTAACGAATAAGCCATGGATAATTTTTGCGGTAATCGCATCGATGTTAGTCGTATACATGGAGCAGACTGCGGCAATTTTTCTATGCTTCGCATTATTGAGTCTTATCACAATGCGTGCATTCCACAAAAGAATTACTTATAACTTGATTTTGCAGATTGTCTGTGCAGTACTGAATTTAGGTGTCTATCTTTCTTTTGGTGGGACACAGATCAGACAAACCGCAGAAATATATTGGTACAAAGATTTCAACATGCTGTCTCCAGTTGACAAAATATTCCAAGGAGTTAACTGGGGGAACTATCATCTATTGAATGCATCCAATGCCCTGATGTTACCTTTTACAGGGCTTTTAGCTGTTACCATATTAAAGACGCACACGGAATTATCAAGAGCCACAAAAGTTTTGGTAAGCGTTCCTCCGGTCATACTTTTTCTTAGTATGCTGCCCCTTGAAACTGTGTTTTCTAAGATAGCATATTCAAACTTTGGCATGATTCATCATTTGAAAACTGGAATGATATTTGAATACGCTCTGAATTCCATGTATGCAAGGCCGAACGATTTTAAGCTTGGATTTGTAGGATTAGCACCGAGTGTATTTTGTATGACCCTTGTTCTCTTTGTGGGCGTGTGTATTCTTTTTGCGTTTAGGAACAAAATCGAAGCTATATTGAATGTTCTCCTTTATTTGGCCGCATTGGCATCAATGTACTCGATAAGTGTCTCTCCGACTATCTTTGCATCTGGAGAGCGAGTGTTTTTCATGACGGATATTCTGTTAGTTTTACTCGTTGGTTTAATTACAAAGGAATTGATTTTACAGACCAATGCACACAATGAAAAGTGGTTTTACAGAATGAAAGTAGTTTTAGTTTTCTTTGCGGTGTGCTATGCGGTAGATGAAATTGCTCAAGGAATCATAAGCTGAAACTTGATTATAGAGAGTGGGACACCAAATGGAAAAAATCACAATAGTAATTCCTTGCTATAATGAAGAAGCCGCGCTTCCTTATTTTCTACGAGAAATAAGGAAGGTAGCAGACCAGATGTCTG
>OLFU01003474.1_pt1 | contig 10367 bp, 7 predicted proteins | sample 1605161 | NCBI WGS metagenome assembly OLFU01 (sample SAMEA3888914, study PRJEB22519) | human gut metagenome | biome: human gut; feature: human-associated habitat; material: faeces | place: Denmark | collected 2011
GCACGCGCGACTTCTCCCCCGCGGAGATGATGCGCCGCCAGTATATTTTCGACACTGTCAAGGGGGTGTTCCGCACCTACGGCTTCGCGCCGCTCGAAACGCCCTCGATGGAGAACCTTTCGACGCTGCTGGGCAAATACGGCGAGGAGGGCGACAAACTGCTGTTCAAGATCCTCAATTCGGGCGATTACGCCGCGGGGCTGTCGGACGACGAGGTGCGTCAGGCGTCCAGAATCTGCGAAAAGGGCCTGCGCTACGACCTTACGGTGCCTTTCGCGCGTTACGTCGTGCAGCATCAGGGCGAGCTGACGTTCCCGTTCAAGCGTTATCAGGTGCAGCCCGTATGGCGCGCCGACCGGCCGCAGAAGGGCCGTTACCGCGAATTCTACCAGTGCGACGTGGACGTTATCGGCACCCGGTCGCTGCTGTGCGAGGTCGAGCTGATCGAAATCGTCGAGCGGGTGTTCCGTGCGCTGGGCATCCGCGTGGCGCTCAAGATGAACAACCGCAAGATTCTTTTCGGCATCGCCGAGGCGATCGGCCACGCCGACAAGATGATGGACATTACCGTCGCCATCGACAAGCTGGAGAAGATCGGGCTGGACAACGTGAAGGCCGAACTGCTGGAGCGCGGACTTGGGCAGGAGGCGGTCGACAAACTGCAACCGATACTTGAGCTGAGCGGCGACAATTCGCAGAAGCTCACGAAACTGCGCGAGGTGCTGGCGGTCTCGGAGACGGGCCTGAAAGGCATCGAGGAGATGGAGACCGTGTTCGGCTACGTGCAGCGGTCGGGCATCGGCCTGACGGTGGAGCTGGATCTTTCGCTGGCGCGCGGACTGAATTACTACACCGGGGCGATCTTCGAAGTCAAGGCGCTCGATTTCGCCATCGGTTCGATCTGCGGCGGCGGCCGTTACGACGACCTGACCGGCATTTTCGGCATGCCCAACATGTCGGGTGTGGGCATCTCGTTCGGCGCGGACCGCATATACGACGTGATGACGGGGCTGAACCTTTTCCCCGAAGAGGTCAGCTTCACGACGCGGGTGTTCTTCACCAACCTCGGCGCCGAGGAGGAGGCCGCGTCGCTGCAGCTGCTCCGCTCGCTGCGCGATGCGGGCGTCGCCGCCGAAATCTACCCTGAGTGCGGCAAGATGAAGAAACAGATGGAGTACGCCAACCGCCGGAGCATCCCCTACGTGGTCATCATCGGCTCGCAGGAGCTGGAGGCGCAGGCCGCGACGGTCAAGGACATGCGTTCGGGCGAGCAGCGTCAGGTGCCTTTCGCCGCTCTGGCAGCGGATTTGGAGTCCCGGCGTTAGGCGCACCCCGAAAACCGATATCCCGGTCGTGCTGCGGCACCGGCTTGTCCGGAGCAGTACGGTCGGTTTTTTTTAATTGTCGAATCTTAAAATTCTATCGCTATGCGTATCGTCTTACTTTTCTTCACCGCCCTTTTCGCCCTGCCCCTCGCGGCGCAGGAGACCGGGGCCGCACAGCAGTTGCGGAAACTGATGCAGGTTTACCGCTACCTCGACGGGCTGTATGTCGACGAGGTGGAGATGGGGCCGCTGGTCGAAAGCGCCATTGAGGGGATGCTCGAAGAGCTGGACCCCCATTCGGCCTATATCGGCGCGGAGGATATGAAGGGCGTGCAGGAGAGTTTCGACGGTGAGTTCAGCGGCATCGGCATCGAATTCAATGTGCTGCGGGATACGGTGATCGTGGTCAATACGATCGTCGGCGGGCCTGCCGAGCGCGTGGGCGTCATGCCCAACGACCGCATCGTGCGCATCGACACGCTCGACGCCGTGGGCTTCAAGCAGACCGACGTGCCGAAGCACCTGCGCGGCAAGACCGGCACGCGGGTCGAAATCGACGTCGTGCGCCACGGGGAGCCGGCGCCTCTGCATTTCGTGATCGTCCGCGACAAGATTCCGCTCAACACGGTCGATGCGGCCTATATGGCCGCCGACGGCGTGGGCTATATCAAGGTCAATCGTTTCGGACGCACGACGATGTCGGAGTTCCGCGAGGCGTTCGACAAGCTGGGCCGGCCCCAAAGCCTGATCCTCGACCTGCGGGGCAACGGCGGCGGATTGCTGGAGCAGGCGGTCGAAATGGCCGGGTTCTTCCTGCCGCGGGGCGCGCTGGTCGTCTCGACCGAAGGACGCGCCGTGCCGCCGATGTCGCTGCGCAATCCGCACGACGGCGAGGCGCCCGACGGACCTCTGGCGGTGCTGATCGACGAGAGCTCGGCCTCGGCCAGCGAGATCGTCGCGGGGGCCGTGCAGGATTGGGACCGCGGCGTGGTCGTGGGCCGTCCGAGCTTCGGCAAGGGGCTGGTGCAGCGTCAGATCGGACTCGGCGACGGCTCGGCCGTGCGTATCACCGTGGCCCGCTACCACACCCCTTCGGGCCGTGTGATCCAGCGTCCCTACGAGAAGGGCAAACGTCGCGAATACTACCTCGACCACCTGCGCCGCTACGACGATGCGGTGTGCGATTCGCTCGACGCCGGGGCGCCGGAGTACCGGACCCTGCGCACGGGCCGTACGGTCTACGGGGGCGGCGGCATCCGTCCCGACGTCATGGTCGAAGCCGATACTGCGGGATTCTCGGTCTACTACGCCAATCTGATCCGCCGCGGCGTGGTCAATGAATACGTCATCTCGTACATGGACCGCGAGCGCGGCAGGCTGGAGCGCGCCTACCCCGATTTCGCCGCTTTCGACGCCGCTTTCGGCGTCGGGAAGGAGATGCTCACGGGCCTGACGGCGCTGGGGGCGGAGCGCGGCGTGGAGTTCGACGAGGCGGGTTTTGCGGCATCGGAGCCGCTGATGCGCGTCCAGCTGAAGGCGCTCGTGGCGCAGCGGCTGTTCGATACGGGGGCTTTCTACCGGGTGATGAACCCGGCGCAGAACGGCGCCTATCGGCGTGCGGTGGAGATTCTCGGCGGCTGGGAACATGAGGGCGCCCCGCTGCTGATGCCTGAAAATTAAGGCGGAAAGTTTTGGATTTTAGGATTAAATTGCTTATATTCGTTATATGAATTAATCTTAGTGCAATCCCAAAACTACCACGCCATGACACCCCAGACAACGCCTCGCCGCGACGCGGAGGAATATGGAGACCAGATTCTGACCAAGGCCGTGAAAGCCGGCCGGCGCACCTACTTTTTCGATGTGCGGGGCACGCGCGGCGGCGACTATTTCCTGACGATAACCGAGAGCCGCAAGGTGACCAACCCCGACGGCGGTTTTTCGTATGACCGGCACAAGATTTTCCTGTATAAGGAGGATTTCGAGAAATTTTCGGACGGACTGAGCGAGGTCGTCGCTTTTATCCGGCGCAGCAAACCCGAATTCTTCGAGTGCCGGGAGCGCGAGAAGGTCGGCGTATAGCCTTCCCGGCCGGAATAAGGCTGTCGGGCATGTCCGGTTTCAACGATTCCACCCCTGTCGGAGTTTGGCTCTGGCGGGGGTGTTTTCGATGCCGGAAACCTGTCGCACGCTCTCTTCGTGCGGAGCGTCTGTTGGCGGAGTGTGTGCGATTCCCGCAATTTTATTATATTTGTGGCTAAAATCAGGATTATGAAGTTTTCCCAATATCTGTTACTTACGCTCAAGGGCTGCGCCATGGGCATGGCCGACGTCGTTCCCGGAGTTTCGGGCGGCACGATCGCCTTCATTTCGGGCATCTACGAAGAACTGATCGAGTCGATCAAAAGCGTTGACGCCACCGCCCTGCGGCTGCTCGGCACGCTGCGGCTGAAAGAATTCTGGCGGCATATCAACGGCCGATTCCTGCTGCCCGTGCTGCTGGGCATCGCCATTGCGATTTTCTCGCTGGCCCGGCTGATGACCTACCTGCTCACGAACCATCCGATCGCCATCTGGTCGTTTTTCTTCGGTCTGATCGTCGCTTCGGCGTTGCTGGTGGCCAAGCAGATCGGACGCTGGCGGGTGCAGACCGTCGCGGCATGTCTGATCGGCGCCGCCGCGGCGTGGTGGATCACCGTCGCCACGCCCGCCGAGACGCCCGATACGTGGTGGTTTATCCTGCTTTCGGGCGCGATCGCCATCTGTGCGATGATTCTGCCCGGTATTTCGGGCGCCTTCATCCTGCTGCTGTTGGGCAAGTACCAGTTCATCATGCAGGCCGTGGGCGATCTGAACGTTCCCGTCATCGTGATTTTCGTCGTGGGCGCCGCGGCGGGCATCATCAGCTTTTCGCACCTGCTCTCATGGCTGCTGAAGCACTGGCACGACGTGACGGTCGCGGTGCTCATGGGGTTCATGGTCGGTTCGCTCAACAAGGTGTGGCCGTGGAAGGAGGTCGTCGAGACCTATACTGACAGCCACGGCAAGATCATGCCGCTCGTTGAGCGCAACGTAGCGCCGGGGCGTTTCGAAGCCCTTGCGCAGCAGGACGCCCTGCTGGGCGAGGCCGTCGTGCTCTGCGTCGTGGGGTTTCTCACGATCTACTGCATCGAGCTGGCGGCGCGTATCGTCGTGAAAAAACGGGAGGAGTAGGCCATGCGTCGTTACGGACTGATCGGACGCCCGCTGGGGCACTCGGCTTCGGCTGCCTATTTCGCCGCCAAATTCGAACGGGAAGGGATTGCGGACTGCGCCTATGCGCTGTATGAACTGCCGGACATCGGCGCGCTGGAGGGGTTGCTGGCCCGTACGCCCGACCTGTGCGGATTCAACGTCACGATACCTTACAAACGCGAGGTGATGCCGCTGCTCGACGCCCTTTCCCTCGACGCCCGGATGATCGGGGCCGTGAACTGCGTGCGCCGTGCGGCCGACGGCTCGCTGACGGGCCATAATACGGATGTGGTCGGACTGCGCGCCTCGCTCGACGAACTGCTGGGCGGGGAACAGCCCGAACATGCGCTGGTGCTGGGGACGGGCGGCGCTTCGCAGGCCGTGCAGTATGTGTTGGCCGAGCGCGGAATCCCGTTCGATCTGGTGTCGCGCGACACGGCGAAGGGCAACTATACCTACGACGATCTGCCGTGCGAAGTCGTGGAGCGGAGCCGTCTGATCGTCAACGCTTCGCCCGTGGGGACCTACCCCGCCGTCGATGCCGCGCCGCGGATTCCCTACGGTTTCGTGACGCCCGGACACTATCTGTTGGATCTGGTGTACAACCCGCCCCTGACGCAGTTCCTCGACTACGGACGTCAGCGGGGGGCGCATATTCTCAACGGCGAAACGATGCTGTGCGAACAGGCCGAGGCCTCGTGGCGGATTTGGAACGAATGACCTTGAAAAACAACAGCAGTATGAAGCGAATGGCTATCTGTTTGTCGGCGCTGGCCGTGTGGTGCGGCGCCGCGGCTCAGGAGACCGTGCCGCCCCGCTTTCAGGGGTCGGATGCGAAGCGTTTTTATGGCGCGTCTTATCGGCGAGACCGAGAAGATCGTCGATGCGGCGCAGATTCCCGCCGCCGAGTTTTCGTCGCAGGTCGTCGTTGGCTTTACGGTCGATGAGACGGGAAATGTGACGCAGTGGCGGTTTCTGGACAACACGTGCGAAGGAAAGGATTCGGTCGGCGTGGAGCCGGCGACGCCCCCCACGCGCGAGGCGATGACCGAGGCGCTGGGGCGGCTCGAAAAGTGGACTCCGGCGATGAAGGACGGGAAGCCGACGACCTACAGCTGGCGGCTGACGATGCGCCTGCGTTATGACGGAAGGTTCACCGGCCGCGGCGCGAAGGGCGAAGGCGTCGTGCGCGTGCGCTTCTACATCGAACCCGACGGGAAAATCACCATCGGCGAGGTAATCAAGTCGCCCGACGAGAAGCTGTCGCGCGAGATGATCCGCGTCATCAGGAGCAGTAAGGGCAAATGGACGCCCCGCAAGGTGCGCGGAGTGCCCCAGCGGACCGCCTATGAATACGGGGTCAATTTTCTGGGGATGGTCGAATGACGCTCCCGGAACGCCGGGCGGAGACGAATCCGGCCGGCGGAAGCGTGAGACCGTCCCGTTGGCGGGCCGACCGCCCCGACGATAAAACAAGAGCTTCCGGAACTTCCGGAAGCTCTTGCCGTTCTATCTGTGCCGCAGCATCGCTTTGGCTTTCTCGGCGTCCTCCTCGCGGACGACGACCTGTGCGGGCATGGTGCCTATGGGGTATATGGCCGACATATATTCGTTGCGGATCATCGACCAGATACCTGCGCTGTCGAGCATCGATTTGGCGATCTCGGCTTCGGTGATGGTGTTGTATTCCGCTAATACAACCATGGTTTCGTCTTGCATAATTTCTCGGTATTGGTTGGATATTTAAAGTTAAGCATTTTGTTGATAAAATGCAATAGCCCTGCCACGAAATCTGCGGAAATATCGCTATCTTTGTTCAGCCATAAAAACAGGAGTTAGAACCATGCCCGATTTCGTCCATCTGCACGTACATACCCAGTATTCGATCCTTGACGGCGCCGCCGCTATCAAGCCGCTCATCAAGCGGGCCAAGGCCCTCGGCATGAACGCCATCGCCATTACCGACCACGGCAACATGTACGGCGTCAAGAACTTCCACGATACCGCCACGGACGCCGGGGTCAAGCCGATTCTGGGCTGCGAGGTCTACGTGGTGAAAAACCGCTTCGAGAAGGACAAGGACGAGAAGGCCGGCGACCACCTGATCCTGCTGGCCAAGAACCTCGAAGGCTATCACAACCTCTGCAAGATGGTCTCCTACTCGTTTACCGAGGGATTCTATTACAAGCCGCGTATCGACAAGCAGCTGATCGAACAGTATCACGAGGGGCTGATCTGCTGCTCGGCGTGCTTGGGCGGCGAAGTGCCGCAGGCCATCATGCACAACGACATCGAGGAGGCCGAGCGCGTGGTCCAGTGGTTCAAGAACATCTTCGGCGAAGACTATTACCTCGAACTGCAGCTGCACCCTTCGGGCGATCCGCAGAAGGACGCGGACGTCTACGAAAACCAGCTGCGCGTCAATAAGGTGATTCTGGAGCTGGCGGCCAAATACGGCGTCAAGTATATCTGTTCGAACGACGTGCACTTCATCCTCGCCGAGGATGCCGTGGCGCACGACCATCTGATCTGTCTCAATACGGGCCGCGATCTGGACGATCCGAACCGTATGCGCTATACGTTTCAAGAGTATCTCAAGTCGCCCGAAGAGATGGCGGCGCTCTTCCCGGACCATCCCGAAGCGTTGGCCACGACGCTCGAAATCGCCGACAAGTGCGAGGATTACAAGCTGACGCACGCCCCGCTGATGCCCAACTTCCCGCCGCCGGAGGATTTCCCGATCGCCCTCGGCGAACTGCGCGAGTCGTTCGTCAAGAAGATCGAGGACGAGGAGATGCTGGCGAAGATCGGCGCCTGCGCCACCGTTCCGGAGCTGGAGGAGCTGGTGGCCGGCGACAAGGAGCTTTCGGACCGGTTGATGGTCGCCAAACAGTACTGTTACCTCAAGGACCTGACCTACAAGGGCGCGCACATGCGTTACGGCGACGTGCTGGACGAAAAGACCGAGGAGCGCATCAAATACGAGCTGAGCACGATCGAGTGGATGGGATTTCCGGGCTACTTCCTGATCGTGTGGGACTATATCCGCGCCGCACGCGAAATGGGCGTGTCGGTGGGACCCGGCCGTGGCTCGGCCGCCGGTTCGGTGGTCGCCTACTGTCTGAAGATCACCAATATCGACCCGCTGAAATACGACCTGCTGTTCGAGCGTTTCCTCAATCCCGAACGCATCTCCCTCCCCGATGTCGATGTGGACTTCGACGAGGACGGCCGCGCCGACGTGCTGCGCTACTGCGTGCAGAAGTACGGCCAGAAGCGCGTGGCCCAGATCGTGACGTTCGGCACGATGGCCCCCAAGATGGCCATCAAGGACGTCGCCCGCGTGCAGAAGCTGGCCCTCTCGGAAAGCGACCGCCTTTCGAAGCTGGTGCCCGACAAGGTCACGCCCGACAAGAAACACGGCGAGACGCCGTTCGATTTCGTCTACAAGGAGTCTCCGGAGCTGGCCGAGCGCGAGTCGCCCAACCAGCTGATCCGCAATACGCTCAAATACGCCGAGAAGCTGGAAGGCTCGATCCGCCAGACGGGCGTGCATGCCTGCGGCGTGATTATCGGTCAGGACGACCTCGAAAAGTTCGCGCCGATGGCCATTGCCAAGGATGCCGAGCTGAACGTGGTGGAGTTCGAGGGCAAGGAGGTCGAAAGCGTCGGCCTGATCAAGATGGACTTTCTGGGACTGCGCACGCTGTCGATCATCAAGGACGCCGTGGAGAACGTCAAGGCGGTGCACGGCGTCGATGTGGACATAGACGGCATTTCGCTCGACGATGCGCCGACCTACGAGGTTTTCGCCCGCGGCGACACGACCGGCCTGTTCCAGTTCGAGTCCCCCGGTATGAAAAAGCACCTGCGCAACCTGAAGCCCAACCGCTTCGAGGACCTGATCGCCATGAACGCCCTCTACCGGCCCGGCCCGATGGAGTACATTCCCAACTTCATCGCCCGTAAGCACGGGCAGGAGCCGGTGACCTACGAGATCGCCGATATGGAGGAGTATCTGAACGACACCTACGGCATCACGGTCTATCAGGAGCAGGTCATGCTGCTGTCGCAGAAACTCGCCGGCTTCACGGGCGGTGAGGCCGACACGCTGCGCAAGGCCATGGGTAAGAAGAAGCGCGACGTGCTGGACAAGATGAAGCCCAAGTTCATCGAGGGGTGTAAGCAGCGCGGACATGACGAGAAGATCTGCGACAAGATCTGGGGCGACTGGGAGGCGTTCGCCTCCTATGCCTTCAACAAGTCGCACTCGACCTGCTATGCCTATGTCGCTTACCAGACCGGCTACCTGAAGGCCCACTACCCTTCGGAGTTCATGGCGGCCCTGCTGAGCCGAAACCTCGCGGACATCAAGCAGCTCACGCTCTACATGAACGAGTGCAAGCGCATGGGAATCCGTGTGCTCGGTCCGGACATCAACGAGTCGATGCGCACCTTCTCGTCCAACAAGGCGGGCGACGTGCGCTTCGGTCTGGAGGCCGTGAAGGGCGTCGGCGAAGCCGCCGTGGAGAGCATCATCGCGGAGCGCAACGCCAACGGCCGTTTCAAGGACATATACGACCTGATGGAGCGTGTGAACTTCTCGGCCGTAAACCGCAAGTGTTTCGAGAATCTGGCCTATGCCGGAGGTTTCGACTCGATATCGGGCTTCCACCGCGGCAAGTTCTTCGGTGCGGACGCGCGCGACAATACGGGCGTGACCTTCATCGAGCAGCTGATGCGTTACGGCCAGCGTTTTCAGGCCGAGAAGAACAACGCCCAGCAGAGCCTCTTCGGCGGCGGCGGACACGTTGACATCCAGCGCCCCGTGCTGCCCGCATGCGCCGATTGGAGCCAGCTCGAAACGCTCGCCAAGGAGCGCGAGATGATCGGTCACTACCTCTCGGCGCACCCGCTCGACGACTACAAGATCATCATCAACCACATGTGCAAGACCCAGCTCACGGAGCTGGAAAACCTCGAAGCGCTCAAGGGGCAGGAGATAGCTGTCGCGGGTATGGTCGTCAGCGTGCAGAACCTCATCACCAAGACCGGCAAGCCGTGGGGCAAATTCGTGCTGGAGGATTACAACGGCACGCATGAATTCGCGCTGTTCAGCAGGGATTACGAGAATTTCCGCAAGTACCTCTTCTCGGATTATTTCCTCTTCGTCCGGGGACGGGTCCAGCCCAAACCCTATAACGACAAGGAGCTGGAGTTCAAGATCATCTCGATGGTGCAGCTCTCGGAGATGCGCGACACGATGATCAAGGAGATGAACGTGCTGCTGCCCGTCGAGGACGTAACCCCGACGCTGGTACGCGAATTGACGGAGAAGGTGAAGGAGGCAAAGGGCGAGACCCTTTTCCGCATCAGCGTGATCGACCGCGAAGCGCATGTTTCGCTCAGTCTCTTCTCGAAGAGCCACAAGGTGAGCCTGACGCAGTCGCTGGTTTCGTATCTGGACGATAACGAGATAAAGTATTCCATCGCATAATAACATTTTAAAACTTAATAATTATGGCTTTAGCAATCACGAAAGAGAATTTTCAGGAAGTAATTTCATCGGAGCTCCCCGTCGTCATCGACTTCTGGGCCGAGTGGTGCGGTCCGTGCCGCACGATCGCTCCCATTGTGGACGAACTCGCCGCCGAATACGAGGGCCGCGTGCTGATCGGCAAATGCGACGTGGAGGAGAACGATGAGATCACGATGAAATACGGCGTGCGCAACATCCCGACCATCGTCTTCCTCAAGGGCGGCGAGCTGGTCGACAAGCAGGTCGGCGCCGCGTCGAAGGCCGCACTC